>Ga0134125_10003241_pt1 | contig 18903 bp, 17 predicted proteins | sample KB31751_FD_96464 | JGI IMG/M metagenome (GOLD analysis project Ga0134125, IMG submission 96464) | Terrestrial soil microbial communities with excess Nitrogen fertilizer from Kellogg Biological Station, Michigan, USA - KB3-175-1 | ecosystem: Environmental > Terrestrial > Soil > Unclassified ... | reverse complement strand
TGCCTTCGATGGTCTCGACCGCGACCCGGGCTGCATCGCGCTCGGCGTCGGACCGAACCTGGCCCCACAGATGGATCACTCCGTCGACGACGGTGACCTGCGGTCGCACGCGGAAGATCGTGTCCGCGTCGCGCAGGCGAGCGTTGGCGCTGATTTCGAGGGCCTCGTCCCCTGCGGCGATTTTTTCGGGCCTGGCAGTCGCAATGATCTGCAGCAGGTCGGCCCGGCTGATCACGCCGACCAGCGTCCTGCCGCGCAGCACCGGAACGCGCTTGATGCCGCGCGTCCCGAACAGCACTGCGACGTCGGCCAGCGAAGTCGACTCGTTGACGGTGACGACCGGTGTGCTCATCACATCTCCGACGCGCCAGGCGTGGCTTCGCACGAAGTCCCGCGCCGCACCCTCAGGGGAGTTGGCTTCGACCCAGTGCGGGCGCCCGCCGGTCAGACCGTACTCCACTCTGCGCAGCAGGTCACCCTCGGTCAGAATGCCCACGAGGCTGCCGTCGCCGTCGAGGACTGGAAGCCCGCTCACATGATTGTCGAGCATGATCTGCGCTGCATGCCGCACGCTGTGGCCCGGCATCACAGTGACAACCGACCGGCTCATGACATCGGCAACGTTCATTCCTACCTCCATCGATCACACCGGAACCGAGACTGTTGTCTCCGGCGCCAGCGCGCCTTGACGCTGCTCAAGAGGCCCCTTCGCCTTCGAGATTTGCGCATAGAAGTCCTCGACCGTCTCCCGCTTGCACAGTTCGGTCGCATCGGTCGTGACCGCGGCTGCGGCTGCGGCCACGCCGTAGCGGGCCGCATCTTCAAGGGCCCAACCGTTCGCCAGTCCGAAAACCAGCGCGGCCACGAAGCTGTCGCCGGCACCGACGCCGCTCTTCACCGCTACCTTGGGTGGCTTGATCTCAAGGGAGCCCCGGGGGGTCGCGACGATCGCGCCACGCTCGCCGATCGTGACGATAGCCGCCTCGGTCAGGCCGCGGTCGACGAGCTCGGAGGCGAGCGTGTACGCGGCCGCATCCGCACCCCCACCGAGCAGCTCCTGTGCCTCCAGATGATTCAGGCGCACCAGATAGGGCCGCTCCTCGGTTGCGAGACGAAGCGGGTTGCCGTGCGTGTCGATCACGAAGCGCCCACCGAGCTCGCGCGTCTTGCGCGCCAAACGGGCGTAGAAATCGTCCGGAATTCCCGGCGGCAGACTGCCGCTCGCCACGACGTAGCCAGTGTAGCGCCCGATGAGCTTTTCCAGCCTCTTCAGGATCTCGTCGGCCTCGAAGGGCGAGATCACCGGCCCGGGCAGGACAAAACGATAGGGCAGTGCGGTCGAGTTCTCGAGCACCGTAAAGGAAATGCGGGTTTCGCTGACGAGTTGCCAGTAGTCGATCCGCAGGCCCGTCGCCTCGAGCAGGTGCCGCAATTGTGCGCCTGCGTCGCCCCCGAGAGCGACAAACGCCTGGCTTTCGCCGCCGAGTTCCTTGATGGCCCGCGAGACGTTGACGCCGCCGCCACCGGGATCAAGACGGGCTTTTGAGCACCGCAACTTCTGCAGCGGCTTCAGCGCGTCGACCGAGGTCGTCACATCGATCGATGGATTGAGCGTGACGGTCAGCACCGGGAGCATCAGTCGTTCTCCCCGAGGTGAATGGCCATCACTCGATGCAGCAGCTCTATCGCTTCATCGTGCGGTCGCTGGAAAGCGTTGCGGCCAATGATGGACCCGTGCGCGCCACCCCGATGGATGTCCTGGATCTCGTTGAGCATCGTCGCGTCGTCGCGGGCCGGCCCGCCGGAGAAGACCACGAGCCGCCGGCCGTTGAAGGCGGCCTGCACGATATGCTCGATGCGGCGGGAGAGCTGCTCATAGCCGGCATCTGGCGGATAGCTGCCCTTGGCGTCCGGTTCCGCGACAATCGCCGATGGGGCCTTGACCTTGATGATATGGCCGCCGAGCAAGGCGGCGATGTGCGCTCCATAGGCAACCACGTCGAGCGCCGTTTCGGCCTTGGCATCAAGTTGTCCACCCCGCGGATAGGCCCAGACGACGACGGCCAGGCCATTGGCCCGGGCTTCCGCTGCACCGGCGCGAACCTCCTCGAACATTTCGTACTGACGGTCCGAGCCCGGATAGATCGTGTAACCGATGGCCGAGCATCCAAGCTCCAGCGCATCGCGAACCGAAGCGGTTATGGCCTCGTCTTTCACGGTGCCGAGGCTGTTGGCATTGTTGGCCTTGAGGATCAGAGGGATTTCTCCCGCATAGCGATCAGCGCCGGCCGCCAGCATGCCGAGCGGGGCCGCAAGAGCACTGAGCTCCGCCTCGATCGCGAGCGAAAAGTGATAGCGCGGATCGTAGGCCGGCGGGTTGCCCGCAAAGCTGCGCGCGGGTCCGTGCTCGAAGCCCTGGTCCACCGGCAGAATCACCAGCTTTCCCGAGCCGCCCATGCGGCCATGCATCAGCATGCGGGCGAGATTGGCCTTCACTCCCGGGCGTTCGCCGTCATACCAGCTCAGGACGTTGCGGACCGCCGGGGTCAGTTGCGTCATGGTCAGGCTCGCATGCGATGCACGTTTGTTGGCCGTACAGGCAGACTATTGGCCAGCGCGACCGCCGCGCCGCGCAGCCCTGCATCCGCCCCGGCCTTGATCACCTGGACGGGAGTATCGCCAAGATATTCGCGCCGCTCGCCGATGCCTTCGAACGCCTCGATGAAATGCCGCGTCTGCAGCGCCGCGGCGATGTTGGATGGCATGCCGCCCGCCAGATACACTCCGCCCGTCGCGCCGTAGTGCAGCGCGATGTCTCCGGCGAACCGGCCGAGCCAGGTTGCCATCAGCTCGAGCGTGCGCACCGCGAGCGGATCCTCACCCGACAGGCCAGCCTTGCTGATCTGGGGAGCCGTCAGCGATGCAGGCTCGCGTCCCTCGGCTTTCACCAGCGCCCTGTACAGCGTCACCATGCCGTGCCCGGTCAGAATGTGGCCGGCCTCGACGAAGCCTTCATGCGCGACCACGGTGCGGATATCGAATTCGTGACCCTGTGGCTCGGGGAACGAGGCAAACCGGCTGGCGCCGGAAAGTGCCTGCCAGCGCGATCCCGTCCACACGAGGGCGGCAGCGCCCAGACCCGTGCCGGCGCTGATCACTGCGCGATTGGCCGTCCGCTTGATCGCCCCGCGGACAACCGGCAGGACATCGTAGCTGCTCAGGGTGGGAGTGGCGAGCGCCAGCGCCTCGAACTCGTTGACGAAACAGATGTGGGCGGCGCCCGTCACCGCGCGAATGTCGTTCCGGTCGAAAGACCAGGGGAGGTGCGACATCTTCGCCGTTTCACCGTCGACCTTGCCCGCCACGGACAGGCCGACCTTGTCGGGCACCCGCGGCAGCGACTTCAGATAGCGGGCGATGGCCTCCATGGGATTGTCGAAGTCCGCGCTGTTGAGCAGCGCGAAACTGGTGACGGTGTACTCGTCGATGTCCATGACCGCGAGGCTGATATACGTCCCGCCGATGGCCCCGACCAAAGCATGACGTGAATTCTCGCTCATCCTGCACCTCCATGTTGCACGGGCACTATTCATGTCCGCGGCCGGCTGCGGTTTGACGCCGATCAAAGCCTCGGAAGTGCACCGGACCGAGTGTTCGTTCGACGCAACCCGCCGCGGGCGGCACGGAGGTATCGAATGCTCAAGAAGCTCCCCATGATCGACTGGTTCGAGGGGCTGGGCCGCGGTGACGTAGCTCGCGTGGGCGGCAAGAACGCCTCGCTCGGCGAGATGGTGCGGACGCTGGGCGCCGAAGGGATCAAGGTGCCGCCCGGCTTTGCAACGACCGCCGACGCCTACTGGGCCTTCATTGACGGCAACCAGTTTCGCGAGGAGATTGCGGCTCTGATCCGAGACTGGACGGAGGGCCGCATCACCCTCGCCGAAGCAGGCGGCGCGGTGCGCCAACTGGTCCTGCAGGGCAACTGGCCTGAGGAACTCGCGCACTCGATCACTGCATCATATCGCGAGCTCTGCCGCCGCACAGGGCGGGACGATCTTGCGGTCGCGGTCCGCTCGAGCGCGACGGCCGAGGACCTCCCGGATGCGAGCTTCGCCGGCCAGCAGGAGACGTTCCTCAATATTCGCGGCGAGGCTGACCTGCTCGTTGCGTGCCGCCGCTGCTACGCATCGCTCTTCACCGACAGGGCCATCAGCTACCGCCAGACCAAGGGCTTCGATCACCTGAAAGTCGCGCTGTCGATTGGCGTGCAGCAGATGGTGCGGTCGGACCTCGGCGGATCGGGCGTGATGTTCTCGATCGACACCGAGACAGGCTTCGACAAGGTCGTCCTCATCAACGCTGCCTGGGGCCTCGGCGAGAACGTGGTCCAGGGTGCCGTCGACCCCGATGAGTACATGGTCTTCAAACCGCTCCTCGCCGAGCCGGAACTGAAGCCCATCATCGAGAAGACTCGCGGGGAGAAGGCAATCAAGATGATCTATGCCTCAGGCGAGCAACCGACGCGCAACGTCCCCACCTCCAAGGTCGAGCGCTCCGCCTTCGTGCTTTCGGATGACGAAATCCTCAAGCTGGCGCGATGGGCGGTCACCATCGAAGAGCATTATGGGTGCCCGATGGACATGGAGTGGGCGCGCGACGGCGCCACCGGCGAGATGTTCATCGTGCAGGCCCGCCCGGAGACGGTGCAGTCCCGCCGCGCCGAAGGGACCATGCGCAGTTTCACGATTTCACAGAAGGGCAAGATGCTCGCCTCCGGCATCGCGATTGGTGATGCGGTGGTGGCGGGTCAGGTCTGCCTGATCGAGGACGTCAAGGACATCGATAAGTTCGTGGACGGATCCGTCCTCGTTACCTCCACGACCGATCCCGACTGGGTGCCTGTGATGAAGCGCGCTGCCGCGATCGTCACCGATCATGGCGGCCGGACCTCGCACGCCGCCATTGTCAGCCGAGAGCTCGGCCTGCCTGCCATCGTCGGCACGGCCAACGCTACGCGCGTCCTGCACAGTGGGCAGGATGTCACGATCTCCTGCGCCGAAGGCGACGAAGGGTATGTCTACGAAGGCACGGCCAAGTTCGACGCGACGACCCTCGACGTTGCCGACCTGCCCAGGACCAAGACCGAGGTGATGCTGAACCTCGCAAATCCCGGTGCCGCGTTCCGCTGGTGGCGGCTGCCGGCCGACGGCGTCGGCCTGGCTCGTATGGAATTCGTCATCGCCAATGCCATCCGGGTCCATCCGATGGCCCTGCTCAAGTTCGACGAGCTCAAGGACGACACGGCAAAGGGCGAGATCGCCAAGCTGACCGAGGGGTATCCGGACAAGGCCGAATACTTCGTCGACCAGCTCTCGCGCGGCCTCGCCCGGATCGCAGCGGTTGCTTACCCGCGGCCGGTCATCGTGCGGATGAGCGACTTCAAGACCAATGAGTATGCAGGCTTGCTCGGCGGCCGCCAGTTCGAGCCGGAGGAGGAAAACCCGATGCTGGGGTTTCGCGGTGCCTCCCGCTACTACTCCCCGAAATACCGCGATGGCTTCGCCCTCGAGTGCCGGGCCATCGAGCGGCTGCGCAGGACCCTCGGCTTCACCAATGTCGTGGTCATGATCCCCTTCTGCCGGTCCACCACCGAGGCCGACAAGGTCCTCGGCGTGATGAGCGAGAATGGCCTCAAGCGCGGCATCGACGGACTGCAAGTCTATGTGATGTGCGAAATCCCGTCGAACGTCATTCTGGCAAAGCAGTTCGCCGATCGCTTCGACGGCTTTTCGATCGGTTCCAATGACCTCACGCAGCTCACCCTCGGTGTCGACCGGGACTCGGGCGAGCTGGCCGAGCTGTTCGACGAACAGGACGACGCCGTAAAGTGGATGATCGGGCACGTGATCGCCGAGGCGCGATCGGCTGGCGTCAAGATCGGTCTTTGTGGTCAGGCGCCCAGCGACCATCCGGAATTCGCGCAGTTCCTGGTCGATTGCGGCATCGACTCGATGTCGGTCAGTCCGGACAGCTTCATCGCCGTCAAACGCCAAGTGGCCGAGGCCGAAGCTCGTAAAGGTGCCGCATGAGGGAACTCCCACAGCGTGAGCGGGCCCAGCTTGGCCTGCAGTACATCGAGGACGCCGTGGTGGCCCTTTTGACGGAACACCAGAAGGGCCTGAACTCGGCCAGCGTCGCCGATGTGCTGGGACTGAGCACGGATCTGGACCCCGCGCATCGCAGCATGATCGCCGACGGCATCCTCGCGTTGCTCGCCCGGAACGGCCGCATCCTGTGGGACGATCGGCGCCAAGTTTACGTCGACAACCCGGGTCGCGGGTAGTCCGGCGTCAAGTCAAGCCATTCAACATCGGAGGTTGCCTATGCAGCACGCACACGGCTGTGTCTGGATCGATCATCGCCAAGCCCGGATTTTCGGGGTTTCGGCCGAGAGTGCGGACGAACTCGTCATCCACGATGTCGATGCCCCTGCGCATATCCATCGTCGCGCCGACCAAGTCCACTTGGGAAAGGCAAAGCCAAATACCGAGTTCCTGGATCGGGTGGCCGGCACGCTGACCGGATTTCGTGGCTTCATCATCGTCGGTCCGGGAGCAGCCCGCACTGAGCTCGCCGGCTTCCTCGGCGACCACTATCCGGCGCTTGCAAAGAAGGTCTGGGGTATCGAGCCCATGGACCATCCGTCCGACGCACAGATCGTGGCCGCGACGCGCAGGTACATGCGCGTGAGCGCACGGATGCATGACTGAGAGAACTTGATGAGGGTCAAGGTGCCTTCGGCCGGTTCGCCTAGCATCGGCAACATCACTCCATAGGAGGCAAGCATGGGTGACTTCGACGGCAAGGTCGCAATCGTGACCGGAGGTGGTTCTGGAATTGGCGAAGCAATCGTCAAGGAACTGGCGGCCAAAGGCAGCAAGGTTGTCGTCGCGGACAGGGACCGCGCTGGCATCGATCGCGTGGTGGGTGCCGCCAAGACCGCCGGCGGTACGGTCGCGGGCTTTGTGATCGACGTAGCCGACGCCGCACAGAACGCCGCCATGGTGGAATTCGCGCAAAAGACCTTCGGCGGACTCCACCTCGCCGTAAACAACGCCGGCATCGGGGGACCATCGGCCCCCGCCGCCGACTATCCGCTCGATGGCTGGAAGACGGTCATCGACATCAATCTCAACGGGGTCTTCTACGGGCTGAAATATGAAATCCCCGCGATCATGAAGTCCGGTGGCGGTGCGATCGTCAACATGGCCTCGATCCTGGGCAGCGTAGGCTTTGCCAATGCGGTCGCCTATACGTCCGCAAAGCACGCCCTTGTCGGGATGACCCGGGTGGCAGCGATGGAATACGCCACCAAGGGTGTGCGCATAAACGCCGTCGGACCGGGCTTTATCGATACCCCGTTGCTGTCAAAGAACCTCGATGAGAACACGCTCAAGTTTGTGGCCGGCCTGCACCCGATGCAGCGCCTGGGTCGACCGGAAGAAGTTTCGGCTTTGACGTGTTTCCTTCTGTCGGAACGGGCGTCGTTCATTACCGGCAGCTACCACCTCGTCGATGGCGGCTACGTCGCACAATAGTTCCTGCGTGATCTGAAACACTGAGGGCGACGCAGACTGCGCCGCCCTCGCTGTGTTGCCGCATCGGCCTAGTGCTGAGAATCGGTCGGCGGCATGGGGGCGGGATTGTCGGTCTTGGTGAAGGCATCCGCGGGGGGCTGAGCCTCGCGCGTCACCTCGATCTTCACATCGGCGACCAGCCCTGCCAGGGCCGCGAGCAGCGCGAGCCACGGGGCTCCAACGGTCAGGATACCCCCAGCGACTGCTCCGGCCGTCAGCGGCACCGTGAGGTAGATGTGCCCATCGCTCGATTTGATCACAAGCTTGCGGACATTGCCCTCGGCGATCAGCCGATGAATTTCCTTGAGCAGTTGAGCCCCGGTCGTCTGGATTTCCTCGTGCAAGGCTTGCCAGGTCGACTTTCCATTCTCGTCCATGTTCGTCTCCACTGTTGGATGCGGACATTGTGAGAAGCCGGCGCCGGGAGTGTTTGATCCCGCTCAACTCGGCCAGTTTTGCTCGCCGAGCGCCGGCGCTAGTGCCACACGATGCGCGCAGAGAATCCGTCCGAATGTCCGGGCGCCGGCGAGCGGAGGAGCAGTTCGCCGCCGGTCTGCCGCATGATCGTCTCGACGATGGCCAGCCCCAGTCCGACGCCACCTGGGCGGCTGGTGCCGCGCTCGAAACGCCGCGTGAGGCCGGCCAAAACCGGCGGCGGAATGACGGGACCGCCGTTCCGGACCTCGACGGCATGCTCCTCCTGCGTGATCTCGATCGGTCGTTCGATGGCGCCATGCGCCAGCGCATTGTCGATCAGGTTCCGCATCACGATGCCGAAGGCATCGATGTCGATCGGGGCGAGCAGGCTCGGGGCGCGCTCCTCGAGCTGAAGCGGCCGGTCGGCGGGCAGGCGGCGCCGAACGTCCTCAACCACAACGCGGAGGGCCGGCAGCAGCTCGGCCGGGCCTGAGGCGCGGGCCATCCCGGCATCAGCGCGGGCGAGCTGGAGCAGGCGGTCAGCCAGCTGCCGCAGCCGTACGAGGGATTGTTCGACCTGCCGGGCCCGGTCTTGTTCAGGATGGCCCTCCAGCTCCGCAATGAGCCGCTGCAATTGCGCCAGGGTGCCAGCAATCGGCGTGCGCAATTCGTGGGCGCTGTTGGCCGCGAAGGCTCGCTCCGCCTCGAGGGCGGCATCGACCCGGGCGATGAGGCCATCAACCGCGTCGCCGATGGGCCGGAGCTCGAGCGGGAGGTTGGCGACGTTGAGCGGCGTGAGGTTGGTGGCATGGCGTGCCGAGATCTCGGCGCTCAGCACCCGGACCGGCCGCAGGCCGTTGCGGACAGCGATATAGATGCCCAAGGCCGAGAGCGGAATCAGCAGGGCGATCGGCCAGAGGAGGGCCAGGATGCTGCCGATCAGCGACTGCGAGCGATGCGCTGTGGCCTCGGCCACCTGGATGAAGATGTCATGGCCGGAGGAGCCGACTGTGTAGATGCGCCAAGGGCCGGAATCGGCAAAGCCCGTCGTAAGTGGCGCATCGAAGGGAGTGGCGGGGGCGTCGTGCGAGCGTAGCAGGATTTCGCCGGTGGGCAGACGCATCTGGTAGACAATGTATTCAGAGGCCGCGTCGCTGTAGAGCGGAATTTCATGCGCGTCGCGCGCCTCGTGGTGTTCGTCCCCTTCGTCGCGGAAGCCGTCGAGCGCCAAGGGCAGGAGGCGCTCGGCAGTTTCTTGCAGGCCGCCGTCGAAGGCTTCGTTCAGGCTGAGCCGGAGGGAGTTGGCGGCGAGGGATGCAGCCAGCAACCAGAGTGCGACGGCGCCCGCTGTGAGCGCGAGGATCAGCCAGCGGGTCAGGCTGCGTGGCCGGGTCATTCTTCGCCGATACGGTAGCCGAGGCCGCGCGCGGTGTGGATCAGGTGGTTGCCGATCTTCTTGCGCAGGCGGCTGATATAGACTTCGACGGCGTTGCTCTCCACTTCGGCACCGAAGGCGAACAGGGCATCCTCGAGCTGGGACTTGGAGACGAGGAGGCCCGGATGTTGGGTGAGCTTCTCGAGCACCGTCCATTCGCGCGCCGTCAGGTCCAGGGAGCGGCCGTCCAACAGCGCGCTGCGCTGTGCCAGGTTGATCGTGAGCGGCCCGATGGTGGTCAGGGGATTGGGATTGCCGCCATAGCGGCGAGCCACCGCGCCGATCCGGGCCATCAGCTCGCTGAGGTCGAACGGCTTGACCAGGTAGTCGTCGGCGCCGGCGTTGAGCCCCTCGATGCGAATACTGAGCTGGTCCATGGCGGTAAGGATGATGACGGGCGTCGTGTCGTTGGCCTGGCGGATGGTACGCAGGAAATCCATGCCTCGGCCATCGGGCAGGTTGAGATCGAGCAGCACCAGATCGTAGGGCATTGTGGAACGGGCCGCGACGGCGTCGTCCAGCCGGGTCATCCAATCCACGGCGTGCCCCCCGGCGGCGATGTGATCGCGCACGGCGCTGCCCAACGTGGCGTCGTCTTCGACGAGCAAGATCCGCATTTCGGGCCCCAATCCGCAGACGAGATTAGCGTGCGCACCGGTTCCCGTCAGGATCGAGGGTGCGACCCGGTCGCTAGGGAGGAAGGCTGACGGGAAGCTGACAGGCGGCGCGCGGCTGCGTCAGGCTGTCGTCAGTTTGAAGGCGCCATCTATCCGGTATTAAACGACAATCTGCGGATATCCCGGTGAAAAAGACTCTCTTCTCCCTCGCCTTTGTAGCGGCTTCCGGCGTCTACGTCGCCGCCGCCAACCACGTCTTCAACCTGCCCGAAGAGGACGGTCCGACCGCAGCAGAAGCGCTGTTGCCGGGCGCACCGGCCTCGATCGCGCCCTCGGCCGACACCGCCGCTCCCGCGTTGCCGAGCCCAAAGGCGGCCACGACCGCGGTCAGCTCGGCGCAGGTGCTCGCGCCGTCGGTCTTGTCCGCCCCGGCACCAGTTACGGTGCCCGCACCGCCGGCCCCGGTGATCGTGGCTCAGGCATCGGCCCCGGGGGCCTTGGCTGCGCCGAAGGCGCCGACGCCGGCGATGCCGCCGATACCACGGCCGCGGCCGACGCCTCCTGCCGCAATCGAGCCAGCCACAACGTCCACGGTGGCCGCCAACAGCGGGACGGGATATCGCGACGGCAGCTACACGGGAAGCTCGGAAAACGCCTATTACGGCCGCGTGCAGGTGCGCGTGACGATCGCATCGCAGAAGATCGTCGGCGTGACGGTGCTCGACTATCCGCAGGATCGCCGGACCTCGCGCTATATCAACAGCCAGGCGCTGCCGGTGCTGAAGCGTGAAGTGATCGCGGCCGACAGCGCCAACGTCGATACCGTGTCGGGCGCGACGCTGACCAGCGAGGCCTATATCCGCTCGCTGACCAAGGCGCTGAACCAGGCCGGCGGGGCCAATGCGTAGCACGCGCCTGATCATGGGCATGCCGATCGCCATCGAGGTGGTCGGCGACGAAAGCGGCCAAGCCAGGGCGGCGGCGTTCGCCTATTTCGAGCAGGTCGATGCACGCTTCAGCCCGTACAAACCGGAAAGCGAGCTTTCCCGCTTCGGGCGCGCCGAGCTGGCGTTCGATGCGATCAGCGACGAGCTGCGCGAGGTCCTCGAGCTGAGCGAACTCACGGCGCGCGAGACGGATGGCTATTTCGGCATCCGCCGGCCAGACGGCCGCATCGATCCGTCCGGACTGGTCAAGGGTTGGGCCATCCGCAATGCAGCGCGCGGCATCGAAGCCGCCGGCTTTCGCAACTACGTCGTCGATGCCGGTGGCGACATCCAGTGTCGCGGCCACAACGAGCAGGGGCAGCGCTGGCGTATCGGTATCCGCAATCCGTTCGATATGACCGAGATCGTCAAGGTCGTCGTGCCCGGCGACGGCGGGGTCGCGACCTCGGGCACTTATGTCCGCGGCCCGCACATCTACGATCCGCACGCTTCGGCGCCGCCGCTCGACGACGTCGCGAGCCTCACCGTGGTCGGTCCCGACGTCTACGAGGCCGACCGCTTCGCCACGGCGGCTTTCGCCATGGGACGTGACGGCGTGGCATTCCTCGAGATGCAGCCAGGACTCGAGGCTTATTCGATCGGCCGCGACCGGGTCGCCACCATGACGTCCGGGTTCGAGAGGTACGTCCTCCAATGATCGCCTCGATTGACCGCTTCATCGACCGCATTACGATGTACCGGCTGGTGCTGTGGTACCTTGTCACCCTGCTGATTGCGGCGGCGCTGCTCGGCGCCGTGCACGTGATCGCCATCGATCCGGTGGCGCTGGCGCTCTCGACGGTACTGGTGCTGGCGGGAGGGTGGATCGCCAACCAGATTTTCGCCCGGATCTTCGGTGCGATCCCCAATATCGAGAGCGTCTATATCACCGGGCTCATCATCCTGCTGATCATGGACCCGGCGCCCCTGGGCGACCTGGCTGCAGCCGGTGCGATTGTCCTTGCCAGTGCGTGGGCGATGGCCTCGAAGTTCATCCTGTCGGCGCGCCGCCGGCACATCTTCAACCCGGCAGCGCTGGGCGTCGCCTTGCCGGGCCTGTTGCTCGATCACCCCGCGACGTGGTGGGTGTCGGGTGAGCTGTGGCTGATGCCGATCGTCCTCATCGGCGGCCTGCTGATCGTGCGGAAGCTCAGGCGCTTCGACCTCGTCATCGCGTTCGGTGCGGCCAACCTCGCGACCACCGTGCTGACTGGCAGCCTCGGCGATGCCTGGAATTCGGTGCAACTGGCGCTGCTCCATTCCCCGTTCTTCTTCCTTGCCTGCGTCATGCTGACCGAGCCGCTGACGGCACCACAGGGTCGGCTCTGGCGGCTCGTCTACGGTGTGCTCGTCGGAGTGCTGGCGTGCCCGAATACGGTGATCGCCGGTTACTACTTCACGCCCGAGGTGGCGCTGCTGGCGGGCAACCTCCTGACCTTCATCGTAAGTCCGAAGGGGCGGGTCGTGCTGACTCTCGAGCGGATCGAGCAGGCGGCCAACGGCATCTATGACTTCGTGTTCAGACCGGATCGGCGACTCGCTTTTGCCGCAGGCCAGTACCTCGAATGGACGCTGCCGATGGAGAAGGGCGACGCGCGCGGCAACCGCCGCTATTTCACCATCGCCTCAGCACCCCGGGAAGCGGACGTGCGGCTCGGCGTGAAATTCATCGCCAACGGTAGCGCCTTCAAGCGCGAACTGGCCGGCCTTGCGCCGGGCGACCAGATCGTCGCCTCGCAACTCGCCGGCAGCTTCACGCTGCCGCGCAACAAGGATCGCAAGCTCGCCTTCATCGCGGGCGGCATCGGCATCACGCCGTTCCGCAGCATGCTGGCCGAGCTGTTGAATCGCAACGAGCGGCGCGACATCGTGGTCGTCTACGGCAGCAACCGGATCGACGAGTTCGCCTACGTCAGCCTTCTGGCCCGCGCCCGCAAGGAGCTCGGCATCGGCACCCACTACGTGGTTCGCGACGGCGCCGGTGCCCCGCCCGAAATGCCCGTGGGCGTGATCACCAGGGAGCTGTTGCGGAACACGATCCCCGACTGGCAGGAGCGTGTGTTCTACGTCTCCGGGCCGCAGGTCATGGTGTCGGCTACCCGTGAGGCACTGCTCAGCCTCGGCGTGGCGCGGCGCCGGATCAAGACCGACTTCTTTCCGGGCCTTGCATAACACCTGCCGCCCTGCATACGCCCCGGCCTGCCACACGCAGTGATCTCAAAGCGCCGCACGGCGATCCAGTGTCGGGTTGGAGATTGGGTGGCGGCAGGCGCCGCCGCCCAATGGTTTTCAGGCGGTGGCCCAGTCCAGCCACTTGTTCCGATGGACCTGTTCGAGCTTTGCGGCCCAGTCGTCGAGACCGACGATGTGGCCGGCCCGGGTTGCAATCATCAGACCGAGAACGAGGGCGTACACAATGTGCTCATCGACGAGGAAGTTGGTCGTCGCCGAGATGTACGGGAAGTCCATGTGAGCCATCCAGTAGAACAGCATCAGGGCGATTCCGAAAATCGAGCTAAGTCGGACCATCAGGCCCGACAGCAGAGACAGGCCGATCAACAAATGCCCGTAAGCCACGAAGAAGCTGAGGACACTTGCGAGGGGGTCTGCAGCCATCGGAGCAAAGAGCCAATGGAAGGTCTTGGTGGATTCCAGGAAGCCCGAGACCGAGAACTCCCCGAACACTTGGTGACTGGCCGCGTAAAGAAACACCCACGCCATGGAGAGGCGCAGCAGGACGATCAGAGGTCTTACGGCGGGTGAATCGAACATTTTCTCCTCCAGGTTGACTGGTCGGTGGAGTGTCGCACCGGCCTGCCACGTTCGGGTTGATCCTGCTCAATCGGGATGGCACATGCGCCTCGCGAATTGGCTCGCCGGCAGGTTGGTCGAGCCGGGCCCTGTTGCAGGATCGCTCTAGCCTCGGGCGAGGGCGTCTTCAGCGGCCAACGCCATCGACTGTTCCACTGGGCGGGGCGAGGGGGTCAGCAGCGGGCTGGCCGGGAGGCCCACGCCGAAGAGCGTGTCGTGCATGCGGTCCACCGCGACGCCGATGGCGCCGACGAGGCCCGCGCGGCTGCCGAGGATGCTGGCTTCGACCCGCGGCGGACGCGGCGTGCATCGCGAGAGGTTGCGCTGGACCGCATCGATCAGTTCCTGGCGCACTCCGATGCTGCCGCCGAGGATGACCATCTCGGGATCGAGCATGGCGCCTACCGCGGCAATCGCCGGCGCAATGAGACGGCCGGTTTCTTCGATCGTGACGCGAGCGGTCGGATCGCCCTGCTGCAACGCGGCAAAAATGTCGCGAACGGTAGCGTCACTTCGTCCGCCGAAGCCGGCATATCGGTTGGCGATCGCGACACTGCCGACGGCCGCCTCGAATGTGCCGAGCGAAAATCCGCGCGGATCGTAAGGGTCCCCGCCGATCGGCAGGTAACCGATCTCGCCGGCGCCGCCACGGGCGCCACGGAGCAGATGGCCATCGGCGATGATCCCCATGCCGACCCCAGTACCGAGCGCGATGAAGACGAAGTTGCCGAGGCCCGCGCCGTGGCCGCGCCATTGTTCGCCGCGTGCCGCGAGATTCACGTCGTTCTCGATGATTACGGCGACACCCAGCCGGTCGCCGAGCAGGCGAGGGACATCGACGGCTTCAAGGCCGGGAACATTCGGCGCGACCATGATGTGAGACGTTTCGGGGTGGAACACGCCCGGCGTCCCTAGAACGGCGATCTTGAGCTGTCGGGTGGAGATGCCCAATTGCGCGGTGAGCGTTTCGACCTCGACGGCCACCTGCTCGACGACGATGCCGCCGCCGCGGGGATCGGTGGGCACGGTCGCCTCTGCGAGGGTGTTACCCAACAGGTCGCAGATGGCGACGCTGAGCTTGCTGCCGCCAAGATCGACAGCGGCACCGAGGCCGGCCATGGCGTTGATCTCGTAGACCACCGCGCTGCGGCCCGGCTTTCCGCTCGTGCGCCCGTGCGGTTTCACCCAGCCGGCGGTCTCGAGCTCGAGGACCACGTCGGAGATGGTCTGCTTGGACAATCCGGTCCGCTTGGCGAGATCAGCACGCGAGGTCGGTCCGTGCGAGAGGATCGACCGAATGACCGCGTAGAGCGAGATCTGGCGGGCGACAGGCGGCTCGGTCGAGTCCATCCGAAAGGTCCCTAGTTTGTCGGGGACACTGACAAATTATCCGCCGGGCGTCAAAGGGACGAGTCGCTGTGGGTCAAAAAATTGGTCCAGAGACGGCAGGTTTGTCCGGGTCCTTGACATAAGGCGGGGACTGTCGCCAGAGTGTCGCAACGATCCAACACTGTCCCGCAGGACAGGAGCGGCAGGCATGGCGACGTGTTTTTATAGCAGTCGACCGTTGCACCGGGGCGGACACGCCCACGGAGGCCGTCGCTCTGGCGGATTGCCGGAGTCGACATGCTGACGCCGCGGGCCGACGGGGCGATTGTTTCGGCGACGGCTGTGCCATTGCCCGTGATGGCGCCGCGCTTGCAGGGCGAGGTGCTGCCTAACGGCGTGCTCGATCTTTCGCTTTGGGGTGTGGGCCGATTGGGCCGTGTACGGTTCGCACCGCTGACCGGTCCCTATGCCTATGGTCCCAATCGCGTCGTCGGCCGGGATGGCGGCGTATTCGTTGCGCAATCGGCACCGGTGATGGCGATCCGCGGGAGCGATGGAGCGCGGGTCTTCCCGGCGCGACGCTGTGCCCGCTGGCACGACATCTCGGCTGAAGACGCCGCGCCGAAATGGCTCAGCACTGCGGCCGGCCGCGTCATGGAGTTGCCGTGGGGCGTGCTGCAAATCGAGCAGCGCGGTGCCGACCTGCTGCTGTCGGTGGGCGTGGACCGGGATGAGGCCGCGCGGGGAATGGCGCTCAGCACGGAGCAGATCGTGGCTGAGGCAGACGCCTATGCGCGGCGCTGCGACCTGCTCCCCAACGCCGACCTGGTGCTGCGTACGATGGTCATCCAGGGCGTGCACGCGGCGCTGTCGAGCATCCGGCGCGACGAGACCGGCGCCTTCGCCGGGCTCGCGGCGGGGCAGGCTTACAGCTCACCGGCACGCACCTACTATCGGGACGGCTACTGGACCATCCAGCCGCTGCTGACGCTGGCGCCAGACGCCGTGCGCGAGCAGATCCGACTGCTGGCGCGGGGCGTCCGGCCAGACGGCGAAGCGCCGAGCGGGGTGATCCTGTCGGGGCGGGCGCAGTCCAAGGCGTGGCGTGCCTTCCGCGAGCATCCCGACCGCTACAAGGAACATCACCTGAGACCGGAAGACTGGTGGAGCGACCACTTCGACAGCCCGCTGTTCTTCATCCTGATGCTCGGCGACTACGTGCGCGAGACCGGCGACGTGGCCGAAGTGGGGCCGCACTGGAGTGCTGTCGCGGCCATCGTGGAGCGCTATTTCAGGTATGCCGGCCCGGATGGACTGCCGCTGAAGCCACGTCATGATCGCGACTGGGCGGACAACGTGTTCCGCGAGGGTTTGGTCGCCTACGATCTCGGGCTCTGGGTTGGGGCGATGGACGTGGTGGCGACGCTTGGTGCCAAACTCGATCCCGACCTCGCCCGGCGCGCCAGGGATGCTGCCGCCCATGCCCGCAGGACCATCGATCGGCTGCTGTGGACCGATACCCGCCAGGGCTACGCCGACTACGCGACGCCCGACGGCTTCGTCGAGGACCACCTCGCCCTCGATAGCCTGACGCTGACCCGCTACAACGCCGTGCCCGAGGACAAGGCCGTGCGAGTGCTGCGCTCGATGGAGCGAACGCTCGAGTCGCGGCACAACGTCGAACAACCGTATGGCGACTGGGGCGTTCTCTGCGCCTATCCGCCGTTCAAGCGGGTGCGCGACATCCGGGCGAAGACGGCGTTCGCCTTCCGCTACCACAACGGCTCGGATTGGCCATATCTCGATGGGCTCTACGCCGGGGAACGGCTGCGCCGCGGCCTCGGCGGGGCGCGCTATCCGCTGACCCGCTGGTGGGAGTATTGCCTCGCGCAGGGGTGGGCCGGCCCCATCGAGTACTACGCCCCGCCGTTCGGCCGTGGCTCGCTGCTGCAGGGCTGGAGCGGTATGCCCGCCGCGATCGCGCTGAAATATGGCGCTGATGCGGTCAATGAAGCCACGGCTCGGAAGGAGGTCGCATGACCGCTTCCACCAGAGCGGAGTTGTCAGCTGAGCTTCATGCCGAAGGTCAGGTGGCCGGGCAGGCTGATGTCGACAAAGCCCAGATGTGCGTAAAAGCCGCTGGCCCGAACATTCGTCGGGGCGACGCCGAGTTGGACGCCTTTGACACCGGCCCGGCGCAACGCCTCGAGCTCGGTTTCGATCATGCGGCGCCCCCAGCCTCCCGACTGCGCCTCGGGCAACAGGTTGATGTGAAGGTGCGCGGGATATTCGGCGAGCTGCGCCGGATCGCGCCGCTCCGGGGTGGTGATGCGGCTCAATGCCATTCGATCATGCGCCGTCCGCGGCTCGAACCCGGTAAGTTTCGCCCGGACTTTCGGCCACCATTCACGCTCCAGCCGCGCCTCGAAAGCAGCGGTGTCGGGCGCAGCGAGTACATAGCCGAGCACGCGTCCGCCATCGGTCAGCACGAAGGCGAAGTCGGGCTCGAGCTCTCGGTATGCTGCAGCCCAGATGTAACCAGGGAGCTGGCGGTCGCTGTAGAGCGAGCTCGCATCCACTCCAGCATCTGCGGTCAACAGACAGATCTCGTAAAGCGCTTCGGCGTCGCGCGGTTCGGCGCGGCGTATCCGATACTGAGAAGTCGCTTCGCTTGTCATTCACAATCCTGTCGCCGGACCTGGCCGACGATAGCGAGCTACCGTTCCTGCGCGCCATCTGCAAGTCCGCTCGCGACAGCACGGTACAAGCACAATCCATGGAAGGGGAGACTGACTGATGTTTGACGCTCTTAGAAATCGACCAAGCCTCGCTGCTGTCGGCCTCGCAGCGGTATCCGTCTTCGCACTGGCCGGTGCGACACAGGCGCAGACGCTCGTCACCTGGGACGACTATACCGACGTCGGCCAGAACGCGGTGATCGAGCAGCTCAACAAGAACTTCGAGGCGGCGCATCCGGGCGTCACCATCAACCGCACGGCACGAACCTTCGACGACCTGTCGATGACGCTGAAGCTGGCGGTTTCCGCCGGCAACGGACCCGAGCTGACCAAGGTCAACCAGGGTGCCGCCGACCAGGGCACCATGGTCAAGCAGAAGCTGCTGCTGCCGATCGACGACTACGTGAAGCAGTATGGCTGGGACAAGCGGTTCGGCGCCGGTGTGCTCGCCCGCATGCAGTGGTCCGACAGCGGCCAGTTCGGCGAAGGGCACTACTACGGCGTGTCGGGCCTCGGCGAAATGGTCGGCCTCTACTACAACCAGAAGGTGTTGACGGATGCTGGTATTTCCGGACCGCCCAAGACCTACGAGGAGCTGCTGCAGGATGCCGACACGCTGAAGGCCAAGGGCATCAACGCCTTCACCATCGGCACCTCGAAGGGGCACCTTGCGCTCCACATGCTGACCGGTATCGAACAGGCGCATATCGATGCGTCGAACCGCAAGGCGCTTGACGACGTGATTTATGGCCGCGGCGGCACGTTCAAGACGCCGCAGGACCTCGAAGCCACGACGCAGGTGCAGAAGTGGGCGACAGGGGGCTACTTCAACGATGGCTTCTCGGGCGTCTCGAACGATGACTCAGTGCAGCTGTTCGTATCCGGCCAAGGCGCATTCCTGATCGACGGCACCTGGTACTTCGGCGACATGCA
>Ga0134125_10003240_pt1 | contig 18910 bp, 16 predicted proteins | sample KB31751_FD_96464 | JGI IMG/M metagenome (GOLD analysis project Ga0134125, IMG submission 96464) | Terrestrial soil microbial communities with excess Nitrogen fertilizer from Kellogg Biological Station, Michigan, USA - KB3-175-1 | ecosystem: Environmental > Terrestrial > Soil > Unclassified ... | reverse complement strand
ATGTGATGCTGGCGCAAAGCCGGCCTTTTGCTTACCCGCGCGATCTCGGGGTAAGTCGTTGTAACGTTTGATTAATTAGGCTTATTACGAACGCCATGGGCGATCCCCGCGCTGGCACGCGAGCGGACAAGCCTTACTTGCTATCCCGGATGTCGCGAGAAGACCCGCTGAGGCACAAAAGCCGCCGGAAGCCAACACGAAGACGACGGCACGCGATCCTCAAAATGCGGCCGTGTTGTTGCCGTCCGGCTAATGAACGGCCAAAGAGGCATGATCTGCCGCCAGAAAGTCACGCACCAATCTCACCAGTGCGTGCGGATTCACCGGCTTGCGAACGGCCAGTTTCGCCCCCAATTCAACCGCTCTATTGCGAAAGTCAGGAACATCTTTAATGCCTGAAGCCGAAATTGCGATGACCGGTGTGAGCGGTACTTCTGACTTGAGCGCGCGGATCAGTTCGAAGCCATTGAGCTTCGGCATCATGATGTCCGTGAGCACGAGGCCGATGCCGCCTTTGCGGCAGGCAGCCAACGCCTCATTGCCATCAGGAGCCGTCACCACCTCGAAACCGGCGCGTTGCAGGCTGCGGCAGAAGACCTCGCGCAAAGGCTCATCGTCTTCTACAACCAGTATCGCTGAGCTTGTGGTCATGGCGCCCTCTTGCGGGCCGAGTGAAGCGCCAAGTTCTTTAATCGCCGTTAATCTGCCTAGGTCTTTTTGGGGCGGGCGCAGCGAGCCTGGATGACCTGCCATCCCGAAAGCTAGCTGGCTGGGGGACTAGGATTCGAACCTAGACAGGCAGAGTCAGAGTCTGCAGTCCTACCGTTAGACGATCCCCCAAGGGCGCGGGCCAAGCCCAGCGGGACCGCCCCTTTAGACCAGCCCGCGCCGCCTTTCAAGCGATCCGAAAGGGATTGCCGGGCTCCGAAAGAGGAGCCCTGCAGCCTTCGCTGCAGGGCCCGCCCGATGAGCGCGGCCCTAGGGTGGAATCCGCCCTCGCGGCCAAGCATTGGCTTGGAACGTGAATGAAGGGTTCCGTCGCTCGCCAAATTGCGTGCCGCTTTTGAATCAACTCAACTGCAACGGCTACTGCCTGACGATCTGTCCGCGGATTTCGCCGTCAGGGTATTTCTGGCTATGGATGTCCAGATACATTTTTCCGGCCAGCAATTCGCTTTCCTGCCCGGGCGTCAGTTTGGCGGTGCCGCTGATGGGCGATTCCGACAACGGAATGTCGAGCAGGGGCGCCGCTTTTTCTCCCGCCCCTGCCGGCCCGTGCAAATCCACCTTGGCGGGCGCAACGCCATCGTAATTGATGTAATATTGAAGTTCGTGGAGAGCGCCGTCGTAGCTGAATTGCGCTTCCGCGAAAGCATCGCTCTCAGTGGCCGGGACCATGCCGCTTCCCAGGAGATGCGCCACAAAGCTAACGCTCGCCGCTTGTGCGCCGGAAATCGCGCCTATGAACAAGCATGCGGAAAGGACAAAGAAGGCGCGTCTCATCATCAGTCGTAATGCTTCACGGGATAGGGCCGGTTGTCCGGGAAGAAGCCGTTGCGGTTGGGCATCTCGACCTTGGGCAGCGATTTGGCGTCCATCGCCGTCTTTTTGTCGATGATGTTGGCCCGCCCCAGGATGAAAGCGACCAGCGAATAGACTTCATCGGGTTTGAGCGAACTGGGCGCGGTATAGGGCATGGCCCGCAGGATGTAGTCGTAAAGCGTGGTGGCATAGGGCCAATAGCTTTCCACCGTGATCTTGAACCTCGGCGTATTGAGGGTGCCGCGTCCGCCGATCAAGGCGGGACCGCCATTCTGCGGCAGGTTGGGATTGCGGATGCCTTCCAGATTTTCGCCATGGCAGACGGCGCATTGCTGGGCATAGATCTGCTGGCCTTTTTCATACGTCCCGCTGCCGGGCGGCAATCCCTGGCCATCCGGGCGCACATCCTTGTTCCAGGCGTCGATGTCGGCCTGGGTGGCCGGCGTGCCGAAGGGATAATCCCCCGTATAGCTCTGCCCTTCCACCGCGAGCGGCGTGACCAGGACACTGAGCGCCAATGCGGCACCGAGGACAAGGTGCGGGCTAAGCGACAAGGACATTGGAGACGCTCCCGTCCGCGGAAATCTTCCAGCTCTGGATCCCGTTATAATGATAAGTGGGTCCGACGCCTTCATGGGCGGTCAGGAAGGCCTTGGTGGGCTGGACATAACCGGTCTGGTCGGTCGCCCGACTTTCGATGATGGCTTCACTGCCGTCCCAGAACCAGGGATAGCGGAAACGCGTATGCGCCTTGGGCAGGATGGGCTCCTGCAGCGCCGCCAGCGACCAGCTCTTGCCGCCGTCGGTGGATATTTCCACCCGCTCGATGGGCGCGCGTCCCGACCAGGCGATGCCGGTGATCTCATAAAAGCCTTTGCCGGGAAGCCGCATGTCGCCGGAAGGGAACGTGATCAGCGACTTCGCTTCCATCACCCAACTGAATTGGCGTGCCTTTCCCGTCAAGGTGATGAGGTCGGTGTACTTCCCCGTCTCTTCGCGGGTCATGAAGGGCTTGTCGCCGATCTTGAGGCGCCGGAGCCATTTGACGTTGATGTTGCCCTCCCACCCGGGAAGGATCAGCCGCATGGGATAGCCGTTCTCGGGGCGGATCGCTTCGCCGTTCTGGGCATAGGCGACGAAGGCGTCGTCCATGATCTTGTCGATGGGCACGCTGCGCGAAAGCATCGCGCCGTCCGCACCTTCGGCCAGAACCCAGGCGGCGCTATCCTTGACGCCCACCGCGCTCATCAAAGTGCTCACGCGCACGCCGGTCCATTCCGACGTGCTGGTGAGGCCATGGGTGGCCTGGGCCGTCTTGAGGGCGGCACTGCGCGCGGCCCCGCCGGAATTGCCGGAACATTCGATGAAGAGCGTGCGCGAGACGGAGGGGAATCGCTTCAAGTCCGTCACCGAATATTTCATCGGCCGGTCCACCATGCCGTGAATCAGAAGCCGGTGTTGCGCAGGGTCTATCGTGGGTACGCCATTGTGATGGCGTTCGAAATGAAGACCGGAAGGCGTGATGATGCCCCAAAGCGATTGGTGGGGCGTGAGCGCGTCGGTGCCGGCGGGCGTCGCTTCCCGCACCACCGTTTCGTAAGACGAACGTGTGCCGTAATCGCTCTTGGCGAGCTGGCCCGGAACGGTCCATGAGCCGGCGTCGTCGGCATCGGCAGCCAGAGCCCCGCGCCTTGGCAACAGGACAGATGCCGCCGCGGCGGTCAGAAGGCTTCCGCCGCGCAGGACTTGGCGCCGGCTGGCCTTGGGGAACATGTCCTCCTTGCAGGGGCAATCCTCCTGAGCGGGACGCTCGAGATCGCTCTCGCCCATCGGCTCGCCAATCAGCTCCTGTGTCTGATCCATTTGCTTCCCCTCATATTCCCCGGACTTTTCCCGGGCCCGGCCGAAAGCGTTGTTTCCGTACGGAAATAACGCTTTCCGGCGCCCTGAAGGATGGTGCCCAACAAGAGGCGTTGGGACAAGTCCCCGTCGGGACTGACGAATTCGTGCCAAGGTGCCACGCGCTCTAACTTTTGCTGCAGCGGAACCCGATTTCCGGCGTTTACCGGGTGGAGAGGTCAGTTTCTGACAGGAGCGCACCATGAAATTGAAGAGCTTTTTACTTGCCGGCGGCCTTTGCCTGGGCGGTTTGATCGCCCTGGCCGCCCCCGCCTCGGCGTATGTGGTTTGCAATCGCACCGGCGATTGCTGGCATACCGACCGGCGCGAGCATGTGCCGGGCGTCACGTTCCGCTATCACCCGGACGATTGGTATTTCCATCGCGATTGGGATCGCGATCGCGATGACCATTGGCACGGATATCATACAGGCCGCGGCTACTGGCGTGGCGGCGTCTGGATCACGCTCTAGGGTCCGCGCGATTTTTAATATCGGACGCCCGCGGGTTTTGCCCGCGGGCGTTTTGTTTTTCCCGGTTTCCGTTTGGAACCGCGGAAATACGGCTTTTTTCCGCATACCGGTGTTGGATTAAACCGGTTTTTCTTGACCTTTTCTGATCGTACCCCACACTCGCAACGGGCTTTCCGAAAAGGTTCCAATGATCCGCGGAAAAATTTTCTTGCGCAACGCGCATGCGCGCTACCTCGCACTTACGGCTTTCACCCTGGTCGCTCTCATGCTGGCGGCGCGGCCGTTGATGTCCGCTCACGCGGCCGACAAGGCCCAAGCTGATCATAAGCCCGATCATAAGGCCGATCATGACGTGGTGCGCGCGACGCTTTCCAATGGTCTTCGCGTCGTCATCGTGCGCGATACGTTGGCGCCGGTGGTTTCGACTTCGGTGAATTATCTGGTGGGCTCCGACGAAGCGCCCGCGGACTTTCCCGGCACCGCTCACGCCCAGGAGCACATGATGTTCCGCGGAAGCCGCGGCCTCTCGGCCGACCAGTTGGCCAACATCGGCAGCATCATGGGCGGCGACTTCAACGCCAATACCAGCGAGGGCATGACTCAATATCTCTTCACCGTGCCCGCGACCGATCTGGACATCGCACTTCACATCGAAGCGTTGCGCATGGCGGACGTCACCGACAGCCAGGAAGGCTGGGACCAGGAGCGCGGGGCCATCGAGCAGGAAGTGGCCGAGGATGTCTCGAGTCCCCGCTATACCATGTATGAGCGGCTGCGCCGCGCCATGTTCGGCGGCACGCCTTACGAACATGACGCGCTGGGATCGCGCGCCACCTTCGACAAGACCAGCGCCGAGATGCTGAAGAAATTCCATGACGCCTGGTATGCGCCCAACAACGCCGTCCTGGTGGTGGCGGGAGACGTGGAGCCGGAGGCGGTTCTTGCCAAGGTCAAGAGCCTGTTCGGCGCCATTCCATCCAAGACCTTGCCGCCGCGTCCCACCTACGATTTTCGTGCCGTGGACACGGCGCCGATCAAGGTGGAAACCGACAGCACGGTCGCGTCCAAAATGATCGCCATGCGGTTGCCGGGCTGGACCAGCCCCGATTTTCCCGCTCTGGAAGTGCTGGCGGATGTCCTATCCAGCCGCCGTTTCCAGCTTTACGCCCTGGTGGCGCAGGGCAAGGCCGTCAGCGCCCGCTTCTCGCTCAATCCACTGCGTGAGGCCAGCATTGCCTCGGCCTCGATTTCGGTGACTCCGGACGCGGATCTCGACGCGGCGGAAAAGACGCTGCGCGCCATCCTGGCCGGCGTGGCCAAGGACGGCGTTCCCGCCGAGCTGGTGGCGGCCGCCAAGACACAGGAATACCGCTCCGCCCAGACCGGCAAGAATTCGATCTCCGGATTGGCTTCCGCCTGGTCGGATGCGGTGGCGCAGGAAGACCTGGAGACTCCCGACCAGGAATTGGCCGAGATCGAGAAAGTCACGCCGGAAGACGTCAATCGGGTGGCGCGCAAATATCTCGATTTCGATCATGCCGTCACCGTGACGATGACGCCCAAGACGGGCGCGCATATCGCGGCCGAAGACCGTGAATTCGGCGGCGAGGAGGCCATCACCCTGGGCGAGGTCAAGCCGGTGACATTGCCGGATTGGGCCGAAAGCGCACTCAATCGCCTGGATGTGCCGCAATCCACGCTGCACCCCACCGTTGCCACGCTCGCCAACGGTATCACCCTGATCGTACAGCCCGAAAGCGTGAGCGACACGGTGAGCGTCTATGGCCATATCGAGAACCGGCCGGAAACCGAAACCGCCACCGGCAAGGAAGGCGTGGCGGAAGTGGTCAACGCCCTCTTCAAATACGGCACGCAGCATCTGGACCGCATGGCCTTCCAGCAGGCGCTGGATTCGATTGGCGCGGCCGAACGCGCGGGACCGGATTTCCAGCTCCAGGCGATGGCGGGCGATTTCGACCGTGGCGTGGCGCTTCTCGCCGATAATGAATTGAACCCGGCCTTCTCGCCGGCGGCGATGAAAATGGTGCGCGATCAATACAGCCACATGGTCGCGGCACGCATGCACACGCCGGCTTTCATCGCTTCGAGGTCGCTGCGCGAATCCCTCTTCAGCAAGGGCGATCCGTCGTTGCGCGAGCCGCTGCCGGAGAATATCGGCCGCCTCACCATGGCCGATGTGCTCAATTATTACCGCACCACCTATCGGCCCGATCTTACAACCATTGTTGTGATCGGAAACATCACGCCCGAAAAGGCGCGCGCGGTGATCGAGAAATATTTCGGCGCCTGGCACGCCGTGGGCCCGAAGCCGGAGATCGACCTGCCGGCGGTGCCGGTCAATCATTCCGCCGTCCTGTCGATCGCCGACGACAGCCGGGTTCAGGACACGGTCGCCTTGGCCGAAAGCGTGCCCCTGGCCCGCAAGGATGCCGATTATTATGCGCTGTCGCTGGGGAACGCGGTGCTGGCCGGCGGGTTCTATTCATCCCGCCTGAGCAACGACCTCAGGAAGAAGACCGGGCTCGTCTATTCGGTCGATGCCGATCTGGAGGCGGGCAATACGCGCAGCATCTACATGATCAGCTATGCCTGTGATCCGAGCAATGTGGACAAGGCCGCAGCCATTGTAAGCGATGAGCTTAAGAATCTGCAGACCACGCCGATCTCCGATGACGAGCTTACCCGGGCCAAGGCCTATCTGCTCAGGCAATTGCCGCTCAGGGAGGCCAATTTCAGCGCCATCGCCCACCGCTATCACGCCTTGCGCGACCTGGGCCTGCCGCTGGACGAGCCATCGCTTGCCGCCAGCCATTATGTGAGCCTCAACGCCTCCGACGTGCAGAGAGCGTTTCAGAAATGGATGCGGCCCGGCGATCTGGTGCGTGTAAGCCAAGGTCCCACGCCGCAGTGAGAGGCAGTCCATAAAAGCGGCCCCGGAAAGGGCCGTTCCTTTTTGGGATTTGCGCGGTTCGTCAATGGATACGCAGCGCCCGGTCGATCAGGCCCAGCAGCTCCTTGTCGTCGAACGGTTTGGACAGAATGGCCATGACGCCTTCCCGGGTGAGCGCGGCATCCAGGACCCCATCCCGCCTGCCGCTGATGGCAATCACGGGAATCCGGTTGCCGCGCGCGCGCAGCAAGCGCAGCAATTCGAGACCGCTCAATTCCGGCATATAGAGATCGAGGATCAGGCAGCCGCTTGCGCCCTGCGCGCGCCGCGTGAGGAAATCCTTGGCGCTGGCGAAGCTGCGCACCGCGATACCATTGCTGGTGAGGAGCGAGACGAGCGAGTCGCGAACGGCTCTGTTGTCGTCCACGACATAGACCAGGGGATCGGAATAGCTTGCCATCGTTTTTCAGGGAAGGGGCAGGCGGATCCGAAAACTGGCGCCCGGCGGCCCACCCGGGAGCGCCCTGATCGAGCCGCCATGGGCTTCGATGATCGACTGGCAGATTTTTAGGCCAATGCCCAAACCATCCCGTTTGGTGGTGGCGAAGGCGTGAAACAGCTTGCCGGTCATTTCGGGCAGGAATCCCGGGCCGGTATCGCGGATGGTGATTTCGGCGTAGCGGTCTTCGGTGACGGCGGATGAAATGTGGATTTCGCCCTTTTCCATCCCGGCCATCGCCTCGATGGCGTTGCGGATGAGATTCAGCAGCACTTGCTGAATCTGGATCTTGTCGATGATGAGTCGGGGAATGCGTGGCTCCAGCTCCAGTTTCACTTTCACGTTGCTGTGTGCGGTCCCCACCAGTCCCAGGGCGACGGCGCCGCGGATCACCTGATTGACGTTCCAGGCCGCTTTTTCGCTTTCCCGCTTTTCGACGAAATCCCTGAGATAGCGGATGATGGTCCCCGCCCGGATGGTCTGGTCGGCGGCCTTTTCCATCGCGTCGCGCGCGTTCCTGATCTGGGCCGGGGTCGGGCTGTCGGCGCCGAGAAAGCGCTGCGCCGCCTTGACGTAATTGGTCACAGCGGTCAGCGGTTGATTGAGTTCATGGGCGATGGCCGCGCTCATTTCGCCCATGGCGCTGAGCCGGCTGACATGAGCCAACTCGGACTCCAGTGCCGCCTCTTTTGTCTCTGCGGTTTTCCGGTGGGTGATATCGTTGGCCGTGAACAGGGCGCCGGCGGCCTTGCCTTCGCCGTCCTTCACCGACATGGCCGAAAGCGAGATCGGTATTTCGCTGCCGTCGCGGTGGCGCCACGACGTCTCGATATGGTGAAAATTGTGGCCCGACATGATTTTGCCGACCAGGGCTTCTTCCTCGGGAAGCCGGTCGGGAGGAAAGAGCATTGCGATGTTCTTGCCGATCACCTCGCGTGCGGCGTAACCGAACAGGCGCTCGCATGCCGGGCTGAAGATGAGAATCACCTGCGCGGCGTCCGTCACAACGACACCGTCGGTCGAGGAGCCGATCAACGCGGTTACGAGTCCGCTCCCCGGCAGAGATTGAAGATGGCTGCTGGTTAATCCCGGCATCGGCTCCATCTGCTCTCACTATGCAACATGGCTAAACGCACAAGATGAGTATCGGGAGCAGTCGCGCCAGCGACGTGTTCGGTCGCGGTTTATGCGGCGTTAACGTTTCATGCAAAATGCCGCCGACGCGAAAAGCTTTATGCCCGCATCTCGTGGCATGCCGCAGAATTAACCACTAACTTACGCACTAATACGTATTTCGAGTGAAATTCTCCCCGCCTAGTTTGCGCGCCGCCGCGAGGGCGGGCGGATGCTGCGTGGTTAACGGCGAAAAGCGTCAAATTTTTGTCGTCGAAGACGACGAGGCGGTGCGTGGCTCAACCAGGGCGTTGCTGGAAGCGCAAGGTTTTGGCGTGCGTGAATTCGCCAACGCCGAGGCTTTTCTCGATGCCACCGCCGAACGCTGCGATGCCGATTGCATCGTACTCGATCACAATCTTGCAGGGCTCTCGGGATTGGATTTGATGCTGATATTGCGGGCCAAGGGCGTTACCACGCCCGCCATCATGATCTGTGGCAATAGCGGGCCGCTTCACGACCGTGCGGCCAAGGCGGGCATTCGAGCCGTGCTGCGCAAGCCGCTGGCGGCGGACGGGTTGCTCGCATGGCTGGCGGAGATTTTTCCGGAGAAGCAGTGACGCATTGCGGCGCAATTGCGGCCATCCGTGGGCGGATGAAGGACGGGCTGGCCAAGGAACTTTTCGGGAAAATGCTCCGCCTACGTAGTTTTGCGTATGCGAATCTCCGGATCAGAGCCCCTTTGTTCTCGCAATAGGTAGAAGTCCGGGCTGGTAACAGGTGAATCTACCTACGCGGAATCCCCAACTATTGATTCGCTTAAATTGCCCTCATGAATGGCCTGCATATTGAGCTTGGGGCGCGCGGGAGACGGGGCATGGGGCAGTTGATCGAGGGCGCGCACGCCACGCGCGCGCGAATTTGCCGATCTCAGTTTCGCACGGGAATTTTGCCTCGTGCTGGGGGCCGTCGGTTAACGTTAATGAATGCAGTCCGGCCGGTTTCCGCATCCGCGACGGTGGAAACCTGACAGATGCCTCCATCATTCTTTTTTGCTCCTTTTGGCGCATTGGCGGCGATGATCGCGGTTCCCGCGGGCGCGCTGGCCGCGCTCTCCCTTGCCTCCTGCGCGCTGGGCTTTTTCAGCACCGGCTGGGCGTTGAGGCAGAGTGTGCGCCTTCAGCATGTGCGGCGCGGGACCGGAATGGAGAAAGCGCGCGCGGAGGCATTGGCGGCCTTTCACAGTGCGCTGCTCGACAACGCGCCGCAGGGCGTGGTGGTGAGCCTTGGCCCGGAACAGCGCTATTTCGGCAAAGGCAAAATGCTGTTCGAGCTCCTGATGGAGAGTCCGGACGCGCCTAAGGCTGTGCAGGCGATGGACCGGCTGGCGAAGGAGGGCGCGCTGTTCACGCTGTCCGCGCGCGTGCCGGGTGGAATCCTGGCGCTGCGCGGCGCGCCGATCGGAAAGCACACCGCCGTCTATATCAGCGAATTGACCCGCGACGAGGAAAACGACGCGCGGATGCTGGATCAATTGCCGGTCGCGGTCGCCGCGTTCGACGCGTCGCGCAAACTCACCCGTTACAACAAAGCCTATGCCAGGCTCTGGGACCTGCCGGAGAGCTGGCTCGACGCCCATCCGTCGCAGGCCGACATTCTCAACCATTTGCGGGAAAAGCGCCTTATCCCCGAGCAGCGCAATTTCGCGGAATGGCGCCGGCAACGGATCGAAGCCGCTCCGGCTCCCGGACACAGCAGCGAGGAAACCTGGCATTTGCCGTCAGGGAAAAGCATCCATCTCCTCACCCAATCCCATTGGGACGGCGGCATCTTCATCCTTTACGAGGACATCAGCGAGAAATTGAAGCTGGAATCCTCCCTCAATCTTCTTACCCAGGTCCAGAAGGCCACTCTCGATACGCTGGACGAAGGCGTGGCGATCTTCGGTACCGATGGCCGCCTGGTGTTGCACAATGCGTTGTTCGCGAAAATGTGGCGGCTCACGGAAGGCGACCTCGGCGAGCAACCGCATTTGGGCAAGATTGCCGAATTGTGTTCGCGGCGGATTGGTCATGACGGCATCTGGGGCATCGTCGCGTCGGGTGTGAGCGCGGCGACGCCCGAGCGCCTGGGTGAATGGGTCAAGGCCCGGCGCGCCGATGGAAGGATTATCTCGCTGGCGCTGTCGCGGTTGCCCAATGGCGCGACCATGGCGAGCTTTGCCGATCTTACCGACCTGGAAAAGTTCCATCGGCATACCGCACCGCACAGTGTGGGCCCGATCGCGCTCAAATATCATCAATCGGCTTGACCGCGGTTTGTCCGCCTACTGAAGTTCCAATCGCAGCGAAGTCATTTGACACAAAGGAAAGTTAGGCTTTGGGCCGAGGTTGGGTGTATGGTTCCACGACTCACGCGGGGCGCGCGTTCTCAAGGCCCAGGGACGCCGGTTTCGGCTGGAATCCACGCGGTTGCGTTTCCATTATGCGCGGAAGTTGCATGGTAGAAGAGCAACACGTATTCATTGTGGACGACGACGCGGAAATCCGCGATTCGCTCAGGCTTCTGCTTGAGAGCGCCGGTCTCCACTCACATCTCTATGGCTCGGCCCGGGAATTTCTTGCCGACGGCTTGCCAAAATCCGGCTGTGTCATTGCCGATGTGAGAATGCCCGACATGAGCGGCCTGGAACTGCAGGAAGAGATCGTCCGCCGCGACGCCCATCTTCCGGTGATCGTCATCACCGCCCATGCCGACGTGCCCTTGGCGGTCCGCGCGATGAAGGCCGGCGCCATAGACTTCATCGAGAAGCCGTTCGACGATGGCCGATTGATCGGCAGCATCCGTCATGCGTTTGAAGTGGGCACGCGCACGCGCAACCGCTCGGCGGAAACCAAGCTCGCCAAAGACAGGCTTTCGCTCCTCACCTCCCGCGAGCGCAGCGTTCTCGACATGCTGGTCAAAGGCCGCTCGAACAAGGTGGCCGCCCATGAGTTGGGGATATCGCCCCGCACGGTCGAGATTCATCGCGCCCACATCATGAACAAGCTGCATGCGTCCAGCCTGTCGGACCTGGTCAGGATCGTCCTGGTGGCCGATGACGGTGAAGGACAGACCCAAGCGCCGAGCGGCCGGTCGCATCTTGCCCGGATGGTGTGATCAGCCGATTTCGATCAAAGCCACGCCGCCGGTGATGAGAAGCGCGCCCAGCGCTTTGCGGACCAGATTGCCGGCGGAGAGGTCTTCGCGGCCGAATCTGGGAAGGAAAAGCGTAATGAGGATGCCGAAGGCGAATACAAAAAAAGTGGTGGTGGAAGAAATGGCGGATACCACCGCCACCGGCGCCAGCAGCGACGCATAGCGGACGCTCAGGCCGCCGCCCAGATTGATCAACTCATTGGCCGCGTTCACGCCGATCACCGCGCCGGGATTCTTGCGGAACATGTGCGCGAATTGCCGACGATAGCCCGGGATCAGCAGCAACAGGGCGCCGAAAATGCCCTCGCCGACAAAAGTCCAGAAGGTGGTGGTCCAGAAATCGTCGCGGATGGCGAAATATTTGAATGCCACGCTGGCCAGTGCCAACACGAACGTGGCGCAAAGCATCAGGACGATCAGGCCGCTTTTGAATTTTCTCGTTCTGCCCCCGGCGCGCAGCGAAAGGCTGAGCGCGCCCGCCACGATCAGACCCACACCCAGAAGCTGCCGCAGTCCCAATTTTTCGTGCAGGAACAGATACCCCAGGAAGAACGTGAAAAGCGTGGAGGCTTGAAACAACGGCGCGACCACCGAGGCCTCCTCGCTCTGGATGGCGCGCAGATAAAACAGGATGGCGCCCATATAGAGCGCGCCCGATACGGTCATCACCGCAATCGCCTCGCGCGAAGGCTTGAAGATCGCGGGTTCGATCCACCAGATCAGCGGCAGAAGCGCCACCCCCAAAAGGGCGGTGAACAACATCAGCACCGCGGTGTCGCTGTCGCGGAAATAGCGGTCCACCAGATATTTATCGATATGCGTGGAGACCGCCCAAGAGACGGGCCCGCAAAACGCCAGCAGCAGCCACATGTCGGCCGCGACTTTAGCCGCCGGCCACGAAGTGGCAATCTTTCCGCTTGTCCGGCCGCCGGCGATCTTGGCTGGTCGGGCAGTGTGAAATTTCCCCGAAAAAGGCCCTCAACGGGGTTTTCGTCAAAGAGTTGCGGCCGAAAAACTTATATATTTTGGGGTCATTGTGCGCTTGGCGAGGCCGGATTTGGTGTGGCTAAAATCGGCCATGCGAAAGCGCAAACTCACGATGGACGCCAGGGTCGGCGCAGCCGGGACGCTGCATCTCACGCCCGATTGCCTGGAAAATGCTTATGAGTATCTTCGCACCACGCCGCCCTTTCGCGGCATGAATCTTCCGCATGCGGACGATCTCGTGTTCCGGGTGATGGGCGCGCGCGACCGCTTCGGTCATTTCCGCGGCCGGTACAAATCGGTGCCCGATTTCAACGAGATCGGGGTTTCGATCCGCTCCGTCAATTCCACCGATCTTCTGATGGCGACCATGGCGCACGAGATGATCCATCTCTACCAGCACGAGAATGGCAGCGCGAGCCGGAACGCCCACAATGCCGAGTTCGAGCGCATCGCTTCCCGCGTCTGCCGCATTCACGGCTTCGACCGCGAAACCTTTTAATGCTGGCTAGGCCACGGCCTTGACGCGGGCGGGCTTGGCCGCCGCTTCGGTATCGCCGCGCGCGTGACTCATATAGTCACGGGTAAGCGGCAGGGAATCGACCCGCTTGGCGATCTGGATCTGAAACACCACCTGATGCTCGTGGCGGAACGCCATCTCCGCGCCGGCCAGATAGAATTCCCACATGCGGCAGAAACGTTCGTCATAGAGCGCGGCGATCTCGGCGCGGTTGGCCTGGAACCGCTTCTGCCATTCCGACAGGGTCTTGGCGTAGTGAAGCCGGAGGACCTCGACATCGGTGACGATCAACCCGGCCTTTTCGATGATCGGCACCACTTCGGAAAGAGCAGGGGCATAGCCGCCGGGGAAGATGTATTTGCGGATCCAGGCATTGGTGGCGCCCGGACCGTCGGCGCGCCCGATCGTGTGCAGCAGCATCACGCCGTCATCGGCCAGAACCTCGCGTACTTTGGCGAAATATTGTGGATAATAGCGCGCGCCGACATGCTCGAACATGCCGACCGAGACGATGCGATCGAACGTTCCGGTGAGCGCGCGATAATCCCGAAGCTCGAATTTGGCGCGCTCGGCCAGACCGTTTTGCCGGGCCAGCTCCTGTGCCGCCGCCAATTGCTCGGTCGAGAGCGTGATGCCCAGCACATTGGCGGCGCGTTCGCGCGCGATATCCATGGCGAGCCCGCCCCAGCCGCAACCGATGTCCAGCACCTTCAACCCCGCCCGGTTGAAATTAAGCTTGGCGGCGATGTGGCGTTTCTTCTCCGCCTGGGCGATTTCCAGCGTGTCGTTGTCGTGGGCGAAATAGGCGCAGGAATATTGCCGGCTCACATCCAGGAACAGGTCATAGAGCCGGCCCGAAAGGTCGTAATGGTGATGGGCGTGGGCGCGCGCGGCCCGGGCCGGATTCCACTGTGCAAAGGTGCGTAAGGCCCGTCGAACCAGCCTGAGCGCCTGGTGGGTGCCGCTGGCGCCTCCGGTGACCGCCATATTGCCCATCAGGAGGTCGAGCAGGTCCACCACCGTGCCTTCCTCAACCTCGATCCGGCCGTCCATGTAAAGTTCACCCAGCTTGAGGTCCGGGTCCATGCCCAGAGAGACCAGCGCGGCCGTGTCCTTGATGGCGATGGCCACGCAGGGCGCGCCATCACCGTAAGTCCTTGTTTTCCCATTAGGAAAACGGACTGCCAAGGTCCCCCGGCGGATATAGCGGTGCAACAGAAAGTTCAGCATGCCAAAGCCCCCCAGCCATTTGAATGGTGTCAAGTCCGGTAAACTGTCTTGCTCCCCAAAGGGTTGCCAATTTTTGGCCGGGAACTGCGCTTGTGCAAGCGGCTTTTCGGGTTAGAGGGATGCCGATGCCGTCCAAAAAACTCGCCTCCTACCGCGCCAAGCGCGATTTCCGCCTGACGCGCGAACCCAGCGGGGCCGAGAAAGTGGCGCCGGGAAGGGCGCTGCGCTTTGTCATCCAGAAGCATGCCGCCACACGGCTGCATTACGATTTCCGGCTGGAATGGAAGGGCGTGTTTCTGTCCTGGGCGGTGACGCGCGGACCCTCCCTCGACCCGGCTGATAAGCGTTTGGCGGTCGAAGTCGAGGACCATCCCCTCGATTACGGGGATTTCGAAGGCACCATCCCTAAAGGTCAGTATGGCGGCGGCACCGTGATGTTGTGGGATCGCGGCTATTGGGCCCCCGAGGGCGACGCCGAGGCGATGCTGAAGAAGGGCGATCTCAAATTCGTCCTGGAAGGCGGCAAGCTGCACGGCAGTTGGGTGCTGGTGCGCATGCGCCATGACCGCAATGCAAAATACGGCAAAAGCAAGCGCAACAATTGGCTCTTGATCAAGCATCGCGACAAATATGCCAAGGACGGCGACGGCGAAGCGATCCTGAAAAAGGACCATTCCATCGCCTCGGGCCGTTCGCTCGATCAGATCGCTGCCGGAAAGGGCAAGAAGCCTACCGCGTTCATGCGCCGCAAAAGCTTTGCCGCCGACGCGATCTGGCACAGCAACAAGAAGAGCGATGCAGGGTATGAAGAAGACGAAGGCGAAGGCGAAGGAAAGCCGCGGCAGGGCAAGCCTGAGAAACCCAAGGAGGTGAAATCGCTGCCGCGTTTCGTCGAGCCGCAATTATGCCGGTTGGAAGACAGGCCGCCGCCGGGCGGGGCCTGGGTGCATGAGATCAAGTTTGACGGTTACCGCATCCAGGCGCGTGTCGAAAAGGGCGAGGTATCGCTTCTCACCCGCAAAGGGCTCGATTGGAAAGGGCGTTTCCCGGAAATCGCCCGCGCCCTGGAATCCCTGCCCGACGGCATTCTCGACGGCGAGGTGGTAGCGCTGGATGACAATGGCCGGCCGGACTTTTCCGCGCTCCAGGCCGCGCTGTCGGAAAAAAAGACCAAGAATCTGGTGTTCTTCGTCTTCGATCTTCTGCTCGAAGGGCATGAAGATTTGCGCCCCCTTCCGCTCACGACACGCAAAGCGCGGCTGGAGAAATTCCTGCGCCGCGCCAAGAGTCCCGTGCTCCGGTACGTCGAACATCTCACGGCCAGCGGCAATACGGTGTGGGAATCCGCGTGCCGGATGGAGCTGGAGGGCATCATCTCCAAAAAGGCGGCGGCGCCTTATGAATCAGGGCGCGGCGACAGTTGGATCAAATCCAAATGCCGGGTGGGACACGAAGTGGTGATCGGCGGTTGGAGCACGACCGAAGGAAAATTCCGCTCACTGCTGGTGGGCGTCCACCGGGGCAAGCCTCTGGTCTATGTGGGCCGTGTCGGCACCGGCTATGGCGGCAAGACCGTGGCGCAACTTCTCCCGCGCCTCAAGGAACAGGAAAGCAAAACCAGTCCCTTCACCGGCCAGGGCGCGCCGCGTCATGAAGGCGGCGTCCACTGGGTCAAGCCCAATCTGGTGGCGGAGATCGAGTTCGCCGGCTTCACCGGCGACGGCATGGTGCGCCAGGCCGCCTTCAAGGGATTGCGCCAGGACAAACCCGCAAAGGAAGTAGAGGCGGAAATGCCCGCCAGCGCAAAGAAAACGAAGTTGAAAAAGCCGGCGGTTAAGACCGGAGCTGGTAGAACAAATGACGGCGAGAGCCTGGTGATGGGCATCGCCATCTCCAAGCCGGACAAGTCGCTCTGGCCCGACGCCGGTGACGGCAAACCCGTGACCAAACGGGATCTGGCGGAATATCTGGAAGCGGTCGGCGCCTGGATGTTGCCCCACATCAAGGGCCGGCCCTGTTCGATTGTTCGCGCGCCGGATGGCATCGGCGGCGAGCACTTCTTCCAGCGCCATGCCATGCGCGGCGGCTCAAAGCTGTTCAGCGACGTGAAAGTCTCGGGCGACCGCAAGCCTTATCTTCAGATCGACCAGGCCGAGGCGTTGATTGCGGCCGCCCAGGTGGCGGCCCTGGAATTCCATCCCTGGAACTGCGCGCCCGACGCCCCCGACGTGCCGGGCCGCTTCGTGTTCGATCTCGATCCGGCGCCCGACACGAGTTTCGAGCGCGTGATCGCCGCCGCCAAGGAGATGAAAGAGCGGCTGGAGGCGCTGGGCCTTCCCACTTTCTGCAAGACCACCGGCGGCAAGGGCCTGCATGTGGTGACGCCGTTCAAGGTGAACGGCAAGGACCGCATCGGCTGGGCCGAAGCCAAGACTTTCGCGCGCGCGGTTTGCGAAGCGATGGCCGCCGACAGTCCCGGCGATTATCTGGTCAACATGTCCAAGGCCAAGCGCGCGGGAAAAATCTTCCTCGATTATCTGCGCAACGACCGCATGTCCACGGCGGTTGCGCCGCTTTCGCCGCGCGCGCGCGAAGGCGCCACGGTTTCGATGCCGCTCACCTGGAGTCAGGTGAAGAAGGGTTTGGATCCAAAGGGTCTCACCATCCGCACCGCGCCCGCGCTGCTGAAACGTCACAAGCCCTGGGCCGACTGGTGCGACAGCGAACCGCCGCTGAAAGACGCGATCCTGCGCTTCACCAAAAAGAAATAGCGTTAGCTTCGCGCCGCCCTGTTTCTCCGTTTCCTATGGAACAGCTCGCGCAAGCTGTCCTTGGCCCGCTCCAGCACCCGCTTGCGCCGTTGCGGCAGGTCCTTGCCCGCGCGGTTGATGTAGAAATTCAGCATCGACATGGCCGATTGATAGGGGCTCGATTTCCTGCGCCGGCTATGTTCGGCCGAACGCTTGAGCGAGGCGGCGATTTTCTTTGGATCGTTCCCGGCGAACACGCCCTTCTTGAGATCGAGCGCGTTCGAGTTCCGCGTCACCCGCGCGGACCATCTCTTTCCGCCAGGTTTGGCTTTGCGTTTGCGCGACGTCATTGGGCATTCCGATTCGGAGACTCAATAACGCCGCTTCGGGTATTTTCGCGCCATCCGCCTCGTTTATAGGCGGCCTGCCAAAACAAGTATCAGAAGGATGATCGGCACCAACCCCAATCCACCCGACGGTCCGCAGCCCCAGCCCGCGCTGTACCGCCAGACGGGGAAAGAGCCCAGGATCGCAAGTACCAATATGATCAACAGGATAAGCCGCGAGCCATGGAGTTCCCTCACCGTCTGTGAACCAGAACGGCGCCGCCCAAATTGGTTCACAGGCCCATGCGGGCGCGGCCCGTGTCGTTGCTTGTCACCTGATCCACCGCGCGCCAGTCTTTGGCGCGCGCGGCCGGTCGGCCGCGGCGACGATCAAACGGGGCGAAGAAAGTGATAAACGGGTCCGATACCGCGTGGCTGATGATATCCACCGTGCTGGTGCTGATGATGACGCTGCCGGCGCTGGCATTGTTCTATGGCGGGCTGGTCCAGGCCAAGAACATCCTTTCGGTATTGGTGCAATGCTGCGCGGTGGCTTGTCTGGCCTCGCTTCTCTGGTTCGCGCTGGGCTACAGCCTCGCTTATTCCGGCACCGGCGATCTTCTGGGCAATCTCAAGGCGGCGTTCCTGCAGAATGGCGACCGCACCATGCTGCATCCAGGGACCAATCTTCCGGAAAGCGTCTTTGTGATGTTCCAGATGACCTTCGCCATCATCACGCCGGCGCTGATCATCGGCGCCTATGTGGAGCGCATCCGCTTCGATGCCGTGCTGCTGATCTCGGGGCTTTGGCTTCTGATCGTCTATGTGCCGGTGGCGCATTGGGTGTGGGGTGGCGGCTGGTTGGCCAAGCGGGGCGTGATCGATTTCGCCGGCGGCATTGTGGTGCATGTGACGGCCGGCGTCTCCGCGCTGGTAGTGGCCTGGATGCTCAAGCCGCGCACGGATTTTCCCAAATCCATCCGCCCGCCGCACGCACCCTGGATGGTGATGGTGGGGGCTTCCCTTCTCTGGGTGGGCTGGTTCGGCTTCAATGCCGGAAGTGCGCTCGCCTCCAACGGCGATGCGGGGATGGCGATGCTGACCACCCACCTCTCGGCGGCGACCGCCACCCTGGTGTGGATGGCGATCGAATGGAATTCATTCGGCAAGCCCAGCCTAGTGGGCGCGGTCACCGGCACCATTGCTGGGCTTGCCACCATCACGCCCGCGGCCGGCAGCGTGGGGCCGATCGGCGCGGTGATCTTGGGCGCGGCCGCCAGCGCGATTTGTTATATGGCGGTCCATTTCGTCAAACGCATCCTGGTGGTGGATGACGCGCTCGATGTTCTGGGCGTTCATGGCGTGGGTGGGGCTTTGGGCACCCTGACCTTGCCCTTCCTCGCCGGCATCGGCTTGTGCGGTTCGGCGCTGCACCACACCATGGGCGCGCAATTCCTGGTGCAGTT
>Ga0134125_10003239_pt1 | contig 18911 bp, 16 predicted proteins | sample KB31751_FD_96464 | JGI IMG/M metagenome (GOLD analysis project Ga0134125, IMG submission 96464) | Terrestrial soil microbial communities with excess Nitrogen fertilizer from Kellogg Biological Station, Michigan, USA - KB3-175-1 | ecosystem: Environmental > Terrestrial > Soil > Unclassified ... | reverse complement strand
CCGCAGCGCGCGGTTTCTCTCGGCGGTCGACTTCGTGCAAACCGACCGCTTGCGTCGAAAGCTGGCGCAGGAGATGGACCGGATCATGTCGGGCGTCGACGTGTTCCTCGTCCCATCGCTGCGCGATGAAACGCTGACGACGACCAACTTCACCGGCCAGCCATCGCTCACGATGCGCGCCGGGTTCGTCCAGGTGTCGGAAGCGCGGAGCGATTGGGCGCCCGACCCGGCGCATCCGCTGCCGAAGTTCAATCCGCCCCGGCGGGTGCCGCAGGCGGTCACGCTCATCGGCAAGTTGTTCGACGAGGGGACGGTGGTGCGCGTCGGTCTCGCGCTCGAGCGTGCGTTAGGCGTGCAGCACGAGACGCCGCCCGGCTTCTGAGACCGAATCCGGCGGGGCGGGCGCGTTGGACGGCGGCACCTCGATGTGCAACGGGACCGCGGTCGTTCCCCACTGGAACAAGAGCGTCGTCGCATCGGGCTCGACGGCGGGGAACGAGAACGTCAGCACGTCCACCATCGGCGTGCTGTCCGGCTTCACGGTGAACTTCACCTGCGGTGCGGACGGATCGGGGCCCTGCACGTGGAAGCGCTTCCACGCGGTGCTCAAGATCACGGTCCATTCGTCGGCTTGCGGCACCATCCAGATCGAGTATTTGCCCTTGGCGAGCGCGTGCCCGTCGATCTTCACATCGTGGTCGACGTCGATCGTCGTCGCCCAGTTGGCGCCGGGCGTCCACGTGCTGCCCCATTTCACGACACCGCCGAACAAGTTGGTGCGGCCGCGGCGCTGCGGGCGATAGTACTCGATGGTGATCGTCGTGCCGTCGACGCGTTGTTGGACCATGCCGTGCTCGCTGGCCATCACCTGCGCATGCGCGGCAATGGGAAGGGCGGTGGCTAACGCAAGGGCGGCAGCGAGTGCGAAACGACGCATCGAGAGCTCCAGCAGGATGTGAAGGATAGATCTATTGTGACGTACCGCCGGCGAGCGGGCAAGCGGACACGGTCGGTACACTCCAACTAACCATCGCGTGCGGCGGTGGTTCCCGCCGATGCGAGATGGATCGATGTGACCGGATCGCGACGCGCCGAGTTAATGGGATGCAGCAGACTGCGTCCCTCTCTGCGAGTCGCGCGATGCGTTCGTTTGTCGAATCCCATCGATCGTCCGGCGGCCTCGGGCGCGACCTTCGCCACGCCGCGCGTGCGCTTCGTCGCGCTCCGGCATTCACCGTGGTGGCGATCGCGGTTCTGGCGCTCGGCATTGCCGGCGCGACGGCGGCGTTCAGCGTGCTCGACACCGTGGTCCTGCGCGGGATGCCGTACCACGACGCCGATCGGCTGCGGACGATCTACGAGACCGCGGACGACGGCAGCGGGCGCACGCCGTCGTATCCGACGTTCCTCGATTGGCAGGCGCAGGCGCGCTCGGTGTCGGCTGCGATCGACGGATTCACGTTCATCCGGGGCGATCAGGTGTCGCTGCCGGGCGGCGAGGCCGACGACCGCAAGATCGTCGCGTACGTGTCGCCCGGCTTCTTCCGGCTCATGGGCTCGCGGCCCTGGTTAGGCCGCACCTTTTCGCCCGACGAGGAACAGCCCGGCGGGGCGCGCGTAGCGATACTGTCCTACGATCTGTTCGCCGATCGCTTCGGCGGCGACCGGACTGTCGTTGGGCGGGTGGTGGATCTGGACAGCATTCCGACGACGATCGTCGGCGTGATGCCGCCTAACTTTGCCTATCCGAATTTCGGCGGCGACGGCTGGGTCCCGACCAAGTTGTGGGAGCCGATCGCCGCGTTCGGCGCGACGCATCCCGACGTGCTGACGCGGCGCGGGCTGCACGTGGACAGCCGGACGATGGTGCGGCTCGCGGCCGGCGCGGATTCGGTGCGGGCGGTGACCGCCATGCGCACCATCGAGCGGCGCCTGGCGGCCGAATATCCGGCGGACCAGGCGCACTGGACGGGGGTGGTGCTGCAGTCGATGTCGAGCGAGCTGTTGGGCGGGATGGAGCATTCGCTCGAGTTGATTGCCGGCGCGGTGGGGCTCGTGATGCTGCTCGCGTGCGCGAACGTGGCGACGCTCTTTCTGATCCGCGCCGGCGCGCGCGCCCGCGACACGGCGGTGCGCAGTGCGTTAGGCGCGTCGCGCCGGCGGGTGGCGCAGCAGCCGGTGTGCGAAGCGGTGCTCGTCGCGGCGGCGGCCGGCGGCTTGGGGGTGCTGCTCGCCGCGGCGCTCATCGGCTTCACGAGACACAGCGTGTCGGGTCTCGTGCCCTTCGGGGACACGCTGCGCCTGGATGTGCGCGCGGTGTGGTTCGCCGTCGCGGCATCGCTCGTGACGGCGGTCATCGTCGGCATGGTGCCGGCGGTGCACACGTCGGCGGTGCAGGCGATGCGGTTGGTGCGGAGCGGGGCCACGGCCGCGGTGGGCGGGCGGCGCGAGCGGCGGGCGAGAAACCTGCTCGTGGTGGTGCAGTTCGCGTTGGCGTTGTCGCTGCTGGTGGGCGCCGGGCTCCTGCTGCAGAGCTTCCGCCGTCTGCTCGCCGTTCCGTTAGGCTACGACGCCGATGGCCTGGTGTCGTTCGCGATCTCGCCCACGTCGCATGTGTACGATCGGCCGGCCGCGGCGGCGGCGTTGTACGGACGCATTTTGGAAGCCGAGCGCGCCGTGCCCGGAGTGGAAGCCGCGGCGGCGTCCGGCGGCGCGCTGCTGCCGACGCCCGTCGAGCCCGAGGGCGCCGAGCCTAACGGAGAGCCGCTGCGGGCCCTGTACCATCCGGTGTCGCCGGACTATCTCCGCGCGATGCGCATCCCGATGGTCGCGGGCCGGTGGTTCACCGACGCCGATGTCCGTGCTCCGTTAGGCGGAGGACTGGTGGTGAGCGCGACGCTGGCTCGCCAGTTGGGCGGCAGCGTGATCGGCCGGCGGATCACCATTCACCGGCAGTCGCAGGCGCGCGCCGACTTCGGCCAGCCGATCACGCTGCCGGTGATCGGCGTGGTGGGCGACGTGCACGAATACGGGCCGTCGCAGGACGCCGGCGCCGAGGTGTACCTCCCGTACACGCTCGAGGTGTGGCCGTGGATGAGCTTCGTCGTGCGAGCCACCGATGCCGCCGGCGTGCAGCGCGCGGTGGGTGATGCCGTGCGGCGGGTCGAACCTGCGATCCGTTTCCAGTCGGGGCCGATGGTGATGCACGGCGGTGCGGCGCGGGTTGGCGCCCAACGGCGATTCCTCACCAGCGTCGTCACCGGATTCGCGAGCCTGGCGCTCGTGCTGGCGGCGATCGGGCTCTACGGCATCGCGGCCTACGGCGTGGCCCAACGCACGCGCGAGATCGGCGTGCGAATGGCGCTCGGCGCCACCGAAAAGCGGGTGGTGTCGCTGGTGGTGCGTGAGGCGATCGTGCTCGTGGCGATGGGCGTCGCATGCGGCGCGCTGCTCGCCGCCGCATCGACGCACGTGATCCGCGCCATGTTGTTTGGCACGTCGGCCGCGGATCCGGCGACGCTCGCGGGCGTCGCGCTCGTGCTGGCCGTCGTCGCCGTGGTCGCCGTGTACGGTCCGGCGCGGCGGGCGTCTCGGATCGACCCGTCGATCGCGATTCGCGGCGACTGACGCCACACAGACATCCGCGGCCGTTCACCGGCGGCCGGCCGCCGCAGCCGCTCCCCTTGACGATCGAAAGAAGACCGTGCATCGTCCTTTCGACCGCCGATAGGAGCGCACGTGTCCGACGACGCACGGAACGATCTGCTGCAGGGGACTCTCGACATGCTCGTGCTCAAGACCCTGCAGCTGGGTCCCATGCACGGATGGGGCATCACCGAATTGCTCCAGCGCCGCTCGGCCGACGTGCTCCAGGTGGGACAGGGGTCGCTCTATCCGGCGCTCTACAGGCTGGAGCGGCAGCGCTTCATCAAATCGGCGTGGCAGACCACCGAGAACAATCGGCGGGCGCGGTACTACACCCTCACGGCGCGCGGCCGTGCGCGGCTGGCCGACGAGCGCGCGAACTGGGCGCGGATGTCGCAGGCCATCGAGATGATTCTCCAACTCTCGGCCGGCTGAGGCCACGGAGATCGCATGCGATTCCTCGACACGGTCGCGGGGGCGATTGCCCGCCTGAAGGGCCTCCTCCGGCGGCGGCAGCGCGAATCACGCCTAACGGACGAGATGCGTTTCCACGTCGACATGCAGGCCGACACGCTCGTGCGCGCCGGGGTCGAGCCGGCCGAGGCGCGCCGGCGGGCCCTGGTGGCGTTCGGCGGGCGCGAGCGCTGGCGCGACGCGGCACGCGACGAGTACCGGAGCCGGGTCGTCGACCACTTCGTCCAGGACGTGCGCTACGGGGCGCGGTCGCTGGTCCATTCGCGTGTCTACACCGCCGCCGCGATCGCGACGCTTGCGTTAGGCATCGGCGCCACGACGGCAATCTTCTCCGTGGTCGATGCCGTGCTGCTCCGGCCGTTGCCGTACGCCGACCCCAATGGGCTCGTGATGCTGTGGGAGCACCACCTGTCGGTCGGGAATTCGCACAACGTGACGGGCCCCGCCAACTTCCTCGACTGGCGCGACGAGGCGCGGTCGTTCTCTGCGATGGCGTCGTTCGTCGGCGCGCGGGTGACGCTGTCTGCCGATGGCGGCGATCCGGTGTCGGAGCAGGCCCGATACGCCAATGCGGCGCTGCTGCCAATGTTAGGCGTCACGCCCGTCGTCGGGCGATTGTACAGCGAGGCCGAAGATCGTCCGGCCGCCGCGCGCGTGGCGGTGATCGACTACGGGCTCTGGCAGCGGCGGTTCGGCGGCCGGCGCGACGTCGTCGGGTCCACGGTGCAGATCAACGGCAACGATGTGACGATCGTCGGCGTGCTGCCCAATAACTTCGCGTTCTTCGAGCCGGCGGCGGTGTATATGCCGATCCGATTCAGCGATGCCGATCGCACGGCGGGCGGCCGTTATCTGCGGGTCGTGGCGCGGCTCAAGCCGGGGGTAACCTGGCAGCAGGCGGATCTCGAGATGAAGGCGATCGCACGGCGCCGAGCGATCGAGATGCCGCAGCTGGATGCCGACTGGACGGCGTTGGCGAGTCCGCTGCGCGCCGATCTGGTGGGTGATTCGCGGACGCCGCTGCTCGTGTTGCTCGGCGCGGTGGGTTTTCTGTTGGCGATCGCGTGCGCCAACGTGGCGAATCTCATGTTGGCCCGCGCGGGCGACCGGCGGCGCGAAATGGCCGTGCGCGTGGCGCTCGGCGCCGCGCCCCGGCGCATCGTGTATCAGATGCTCACCGAGAGCGCGATGCTGGCGCTGGCCGGCGCTGCGTTAGGCGTAGCCGGCGCGTGGGCGGGTACGCGGTTGCTGGGCCGGTTGGCGCCGGCGCAGTTGGGCGTGGCGGCCGTGAGCGGCATCGGCATCGACGGCCGCGTGCTGGCGTTCGCCGTGTTGGTCGCGATGGCTACCGGCATCGCGTTCGGCTTGGCGCCGGCGCTCGAGAGCGCGCGAAACGATCCCAAGGATGCATTGAGCGAAGGCGGCCGCGGCGGTTCCGGAACGCGGCGCGCGGGCCGGCTCCGGGCGGCGCTGGTGGTGGTGGAGATCGCGCTGGCCGTGGTGCTGCTGGCGGGGGCCGGCCTCATGGTGCGCACGCTCGCCGACCTCAGGCGCGTTCCGTTAGGCTTCGACACCGGGCACGTGCTCACCGCCCAAGTGGTGCTGCACGGCCATACCTACGACACCGACACTGCCGCCGTCGGCTTCTTCGAGACGGCGGAGCAAAGGCTCGCGTCGCTGCCGGGCGTGCGCGGCGTGGGGGCCATCAGTTGGCTGCCGCTCTCGGGCCAGCGGTCGGCGAGCAGCTTCACGGTCGTGGGACAACCCGCTCCACCACTGGGCCAGGAGCCGGTGGGTGATTTCCGCGCGATCACGCCGGGCTACTTCGGGGCGATGGGCATTCCGATCGAGGATGGGCGCGGCATCGAGTCCACCGATCGGCGCGGCGGAGCCGAGGTGGTGGTGGTGAGCCATACGCTGGCCCGCACGTTCTGGCCTAACGGACCGGCGGTCGGCCACGAGCTCAAGTACGAATGGGGCGGATGGCACGTCGCCCGCATCGTCGGGGTGGCCGGCGATGTCCACCACGAAGGGCCGCGCACCGAGCCGTACATGGAGATGTACCTGCCGCTCGAGCAGTTCCCGTACACCTGGATGACGTTCGTGGTACGGACCGCCGGCGATCCGCTGGCGCTCGCCGCGCCGTTGCGCGCGGCGTTGCGCGACGTCGATCCCACGCAGGCGGTGGCCGAGGTGACGTCGATGGCCAACCTGGCGCGGGCATCGGTGGGCGACGCGCGGCTCGACACCGTGTTGTTCGCGGCGTTCGGCATCATCGGCCTGGTGCTGGCGATGATCGGGATCTACGGACTTGGCGCCTACACGGTGCAGCAGCGGCGGCGCGAGTTCGGCATTCGAATGGCGTTAGGCGCGCCGCGGCGGTCGGTGCTGTCGATGGCGATCCGCAGCGGGCTCCAGCTTGCGGCCGTCGGTCTGGCGGCCGGCGTGATCGGCGCGCTGAGCTTGACGCACCTGATGGGCGCGCTGCTCTTCGGCGTCAAGCCGAACGATCCAGTGACCTTCGTGTGGGTGGGTGTCGCGTTGGCCGCGATCGCGGCGCTCTCGGCATGGCTGCCGGCGCGGCGCGCAACGCGGCTCGATCCCGTGGCCGCGTTGCGCGGTGACTAACGCTACTTGTGGCTCTTGGCGTCGGCGGCGGCTTTCTCGAAGGACGGCAGATACTCTCCGTATCCTTCGGCCTGGAGCGAGTCCACCGGCACGAATCGCATGGCTGCCGAATTCATGCAATAGCGAAGTCCGGTGGGCTTCGGGCCGTCATCGAAGAGGTGGCCCAGGTGCGAGTTGGCGTGCTTCGAGCGCACTTCGGTCCGCACCATGAAGTCCGACCGGTCCGTGTCTGTCTTGATGTTCTTGGAATCGAGCGGCTTGGTGAAGCTCGGCCAGCCCGTGCCGGAGTCGAACTTGTCGAGTGAGCTGAACAGCGGTTCGCCGGACACGACATCCACGTAAATCCCGGCCGCGTGATTGTCCCAGTATTCGTTGTGGAACGGCGTCTCGGTGAACGCCTTCTGCGTCACCTGGTACTCGAGCGGCGTGAGGGACTTCTGGAGCTCGTCGTCGCTCGGTTTCTTGTAGTGGTCCATGGCGTGATCTCCCTGATACACCGCGGCGGCGGTCTGGGGCCTGGCCGTCTCGTTAGGCGCTTGCGCGTCGGCGGCGCGCGCGCCGGCCACGGCGAACGCGATCGCGCCGGCAAATCCGGCGATACGGACAACGGAGCTGCGCATTGGTCCTCGCGATGCTGAAGTAGTCCTGGACGGACGGCTCTGGCCGCCGGCCCACTGGCGTGCTCGATCCCTCTTGAATAATAGTCGTTTCGACCGGCCGGCGTTCCACGGGGTGCCGGTCTCGACAAGCCGTTGGCCCCCGGCACAAGTTAGGGAGCGGACGGTATATGCTCGAGGGTGTTCCGCACGCGGCCCATCGCGGCGGCAGTCGCTTTTCCGGAGACCAGACTCATGTGCCGAAACATCAAGACGCTGGCGAACTTCGCCCCGCCGGCCACCGACGACGAAGTGCGCGCATCGGCGTTGCAGTTCGTGCGCAAGTTGAGCGGGAGCACGCATCCGTCGCGGGCTAACGAGGCAGCATTCAACCTCGCGGTCGACGAAGTGACCGCGTCGGCGCGCCGGCTCATCGATTCGCTCGAGCTGCGGACGCCGCCGCGCAACCGGGACGAGGAGGCTCGTAAGGCGAAGGAGCGCAGCCGGCGCCGCTTCGCGTAACGCTGGCGAGCGCCGGCGGAACATGCGGGCGGCTCCGGTGATTGATGCCAGAGCCGCGAGACTGATCTCTCACCTTCGGAGCTCCGCATGCGGATTGTGTGGTCCTGTGCCGCGATCGTACTTGCGGCATCGTCGGCGATGGCGCAGACGGTGGTTCCCGGGAGTCCGCTGCTGCGACCGGAGCGCATCCATCCGTACACCGACTCGATCAGTCTGGTGCTCGTTCCGAAGGACAGCGCCCAACGGATCGCCGGCACGTTGGTGCGGCGGGTCCAGGATGCGCGCGACAGCGGGGTCGCCGTCTTTCGCGAGACGCAGGACTACACGTTCGCCGCGGGCGGCGTCGAGGTCGACACGCTGGATGTCTCGGCGACGACGCTCGAGCCGATGCGGATCGTGCAGATCAACGCGACGAGCCGCCATGATCTGCGATTTCACGACGGCCGTCTGACGGGCACGGCGTGGTCGGCCGACTCCGGCCGCACGGCCGTCGACATTCCGTTAGGCGCGCCGTTCTTTCACGGCTTGACGACGGAGGCGTTCCTGGCGGCGTTCCCGCTGGAGGTGGACAGCACGCTCAGGCTGCCGGTGTCGAACACGCCCGACGTGGCCGTGCGCATGGCGGTGTACCGCGTCACGAGGACCACGATGGTGCGGACGGCGAACGGCGCGGTGGAGTGTCTGGTGGTTCAGGAGTCGCCGACGACCGTGGCGTGGGTGTCCAAGGCCGACGGCCGTCTGGTGCGGCTCCACTGGATTCTGCCTAACGGTACGGCGATCTGGAAGCTGCCGACGCGCGACGTGCCGTATCTCGACCTCCACGACGCGGTGACGGCATCGCGCGACAGCATCGTGGAAGACCGCCCGACGCGAACCTCGCGTTAGGCTAAGGGACTGGTGGCAGTAATCTGAACTATTGGTCGAGGGAAGAGGGAAGAGGGAAGTGCTCGCTCGTGCTCGCTGCGGGAAGCGCGTCCCCCAGCGCGCGTGAGCGCGCGCTTCCCGCTTCCCTCGAGAAACGAATTGCTTCAGCATTTGCCGCCGTCCGCTAATGCACTCCGCCCATCAGCGACCGCACCGGCTTGATGATCAGGAACGCGATGATCGACGCGCCGAGGCAGACGGCGGCAATCGTCCCGAACAGATCCGGCAGCGGCGCCGAGGAGATGAAGCCGGCCGCGTACCCCGCCACCTTGTTGCCTACCGCGTCGGCCAGGAACCACACGCCCAACATGAGCCCCACGATCTTGACCGGCGACAACTTCGTGAAGACGGACAGCCCGACGGGCGACAGCGAGAGCTCGCCTAACTCTTCGATGAAGTAGCATCCGACGAGCCACAGCGGACTGACCCGAAAGTGCGGCGTCCGCTGAAGCGTGAGCGCCGGAATCACGAGCAGCGCGAACGCGAGTCCGGTGCACATCAATCCGATCGCGAACTTGGCCGGCGTCGACGGCTCGCGATGCTTGAGCGTGGTCCAGATCCATGCGAAGACCGGCGCCAGCACGATCACCCAGATTGCCTGGACGCTCTGGAACCATCCAGCCGGAAAATTGAATCCCAAGATCACGCGGTGCGTGTAGCGGTCGGCGAAGAGGTTGAGTGTCGACCCGGCTTGTTCGTACGCCCCCCAGAACACGGCCGCGAGGCAGAAGAAAACGCCCATCGCCGCGAGTCGCTTCCATTCGGGGCGCGTGAAGGTCCAGAATGTCGGGCCGCTCGCCGTGGCCGCCGCTGCCTTCTCTTGCGTGCTTGCCTTCCGTGCGGCGCGTGCCTCACTGCGTGCGCGGTCGAGCCGCTCCATTGCGGGCTGCAGATATTTTCGTCCGCGCACGTATTGAATGAGACCGAATGTCATGCCGACGCCCGCGCACGCAAAACCCAAGTGCCAATTGACGCGCTCGGCGAACCAATCCGCGATGAGCGGTCCGATGGTGGCGCCGAGGTTGATGCCCATGTAGAAAATCGAGAAGCCCGCGTCGCGTCGCTTGTCGTTGGTCTCGTACAAGGCGCCCACGATTCCGCTGACGTTGGGCTTGAGCAAACCCGTTCCGATGACGATCAGCGACAACCCTGCATAGAAAAACGACAGCGAATGAAAGATCAGCGTGAAGTGGCCCAACGCGATGATGATGCCGCCCACCAATACGCTTCGATACTGACCGAGCCATCGGTCAGCGATGATGCCGCCGAAAATCGCAGCGCCCCACACGCTCGCCACATACGTGCCGTACGCCGATCCGGCATGCTTGTCATCGAAGCCGAGCACCTTCACCATGTAGAGAATCAAGAACGCGCGCATCCCGTAGTAGCTGAAGCGCTCCCACATCTCGGTGAAGAACAGCGTCGAAAGTCCGCGCGGATGACCGAAAAAGCCGTGGACGCCCTCGGTGGATGACGGATGGTCCGTCAGCACATCGGCGAGAGGGCCGGAAACGGGTCCGCTCGCGCGGGTCGATGTCATGATGTTGGCTCCAATGGCGGGAGTTGCGCGCGGGCGGACCCTCGGACGTCAGACACCATTCTCATATCGCGAACGTCGAAGAGCAAGCACATGACCACGATTCCCACACTCACCACCGAACGTCTCGTGCTGCGCGCGTTCGTGCAGCGCGACATCGACGAGTACGCGGCCATCATCGGCGACCCCGAAGTCACCAAGTACTTGGGCAACGGCATCCCGCTCTCTCGAGGGGAAGCGTGGCGACAAATGGCCATGATTCTCGGACACTGGCGGCTGCTCGGCTACGGACTTTGGGCAGTGGAAGAAAAAGCGACCGGCGCGCTGATGGGACGCATTGGCTGTCAACAGCCGGACGGGTTCCCGGGATTCGAGCTCGCCTACACGCTCGGCCGGCAGTTCTGGAGACGTGGCTTTGCGCGCGAAGGCGCCGCCGCGGCGCTCGCGTATGCGCGCAACGTGCTCGGGCGCACCAACGTCATCAGCGTGATCCGGCCGGCGAACGCGGGATCGATCCGCGTGGCGCAATCGTTAGGCGCGGTGTTAGACACGGAGATCGACTTCTACGCGGCACCGTCGTTGGTCTATCGGTACGGGTGATCGTCGGCGCTCGGATGCGGCTCGCGAAACTCGAGCGCCGCCAAGAGAAGGTCGCGCGTCCATTCGCGCCGGCATCACGCGGTTCGATGATCACCTGCGCGTGCAGGTAGTCGACGATCAATCGCAACCGGCTCAGGATGCCGCCACCGACCGTTCCGTCGACCCACGTCGCGGCGAAAAAGCCGGCGCCGCCGATCGGCATACCCACGATCGGGCGCGGTACGCGCAGGCTGCCTAACCGGAGCTCGACCAGCCGGGCCACGCGGCCCGTGGCCAGGCCGCCGATGCCGGTGCCGAGTGCGCGCTCGATGAAGGCCGCTGCCCAGCGATGCCCGCGTGCCGCTCGACGAAGGGCGACGTGAGCATCGCGCCGAACCCGCTGGTGCCGATGTCGAGAACGAGGCGGACCGGCGTCACGGCGCCGCGTGTCCTCGGCTTTCGCGCGTCACCGGTCGCGGCTATAGTCATGACGACTCGCGCCGGCCACGAGAAGTTTGCGCCGCGCCCCTTCATGATCCTTCGGGTGACCACCATGTCCGCATCGATTGCCAGACGTTGTGCGACCGCATGTCTTCTCGCGTCGTGCGCCGCCACCGCCGCGCACGCACAGATCACGCAGACAGAATACGCGGCGCGTCGGGACTCTCTCGCCGCGCGGCTCGACAGCGGCATTGTCATCGCGTTCGGCGCTCGCACGCCGGTCACCGACTTCGGCCCATTCTACCAACTGGCATCGTTCCGATATCTCACGGGGTATCAGGAGCCCGATGCGGCGTTCGTGATGGTAATTCGCGGCGGCCGACAGACCACCACTCTGTTCACCACTCCGGTCGACCCGCACCTCGCGTTCTACTACGGCTTCCGGCCCGACTCATCGGCGATCGCGCGCGACAACGGCCTAACGGCGCGTCCATTCACGGCGCTGGCCACGGTCATGGATTCGCTCGGCGCGTCCGGCTTGCCGGTATACGCGATCCGCGACGTTGCCGACGACGACTTCACGACCGCAGACAGTCTGACGCGCGGACAACAGTTCATGAAGACGTTCGCCGCCGAGCACCCGTCGGTCACGATCACGGACGCCGAGCGCATTGTGGATCAGTTGCGCGCGCGAAAGTCGCCGGCGGAAATCGCGCTGCTCGAGAAAGCGGCATCCATCAGCGCGGCCGGACATCGCGCGATCATGGAGTCCCCCGAGCCCAAGCACGAGTACGAGTGGCAGGCGGTCGCCGAGTACACGTTCAAGCGGTTAGGCGGAGACCGTCCGGCCTACGGGTCCATTGTGGGCGCAGGACTCAACAGCACGCAGCTGCACTACATGCAGGATACCTCGGCGGCGCAACCGGGCGATCTCGTGGTGATCGACGCCGCCACGCAGTACAAAGGCTACGCGGCGGACATCACGCGCACGCTGCCCGTGAGCGGCGTGTTCACACCGGCGCAGCGGAAGATCTATCAGTTGGTGCGCGACGCGCAGGCAGCCGCGGAACGCGCGAGCACACCCGGTGCGAACGCCGGCGTCGCCACTGACTCGGCGTTCGCCGTTCGCGCGCGCGGTTTAGCAGCGCTCGGCTTGATCGACAGCGTGAATGCGCAGCTCGATCCCCCGGGCCGTGCCGATTGCGGCAAGAATCCTCGAGCGTGCTCGCAAGCGACCATCTGGATGATCCACGGTATCAGCCACGGACTTGGCCTCGCGGTGCACGATCCGGTGCAGTTCTACTACAACGGCGGCATGTACGAACCGGGCGATGCGTTCACGATCGAGCCCGGGATCTACATCAGTACGCGCACGCTCGACGCGTTGCCGGATACGCCGCGCAATCGCGCCTTCATCGCGCGCGTGCGGCCCGTGGTGATGCGCTACCAAAACGTCGGCGTGCGCATCGAGGATGACTACGTGATGACGGCGAAAGGGCTCGAGCGGATGTCGAGCGACGTGCCGCGTGAGATTTCGGAAATCGAGGCGCTGATGAAACGGCGGCCCGCTCGCGTCGCGATGCAGAATCCCTAACGGCGTGATGCGAGGCGTTTGATTCCGGCGAGCGAGAACTCGACGATGTGATCGGCGACCGCCGCGAGGTCGGCGTTCGTGAACGCCCAGTTCTTGAACGCCGCGGCGCGGAATCGATCCGGCCGATAGAACAGGCACTGCGCTTGGATGCTGATCACACACCGGGCGACGCGCGGGTCAGCTGGTTTACAATCGAGAAGCCGCGCGACGACGCCCGAGAGATACTGGATGCGCGGCAGGATGCCGTGTTCGGCGATCCAGGGTGCCAACGGCGTCGGCTCGGCCATCTCGTGTCGCATGAGATCGTGGATCCACGCCGTGCGATCGTCGGTGGAGGCGATGCGCGGCAGGTAGCCGGCCACGTACGTGCGGAGTTGCTCCTCGGGCGACGCGTCGGTCGCGGCGGCGAGAAACGCATCGTCGCCGGCTCGCATCGCCTGAACCGCGGCGCGCACGACGGCGCGATAGAGTCCCAGCTTTCCATCGAAGTGATAGTTGATCGCGGCCACGTTGGCGCGGGCCGCGCGGGCGATGTCGCGCACGCTCGCCGCGTTGAACCCGTGTTGGGCGAACAGGCGCGTCGCCGCCGCGAGCAGGCGGTCGCGGGTCGCGGCATCGGGCCGGCCTGCGTTAGGCGTGGCGCGCCGCGCGATCATGATAGCGTGCGCTTGAACAAGAGCGTGGCCGCGACCATGGTGAGCACCGAGAACACGGCCAGGTACAACAAGTCGAACCAGATGGCCGAGAAGCCGGTGTTCTTGAGCAGCAGGCTCTTGAGGGCGTGCACCGCGTAGGTGAACGGATCGACCGTCGCCAGGACGCGCATCCATTTCGGGAACGCTTGCTGCGGATAGATCGCGCCGCTCGGGAACCAGAGCAGCGTATTGAGCACCCCGAACAGCGCGCGCGGCAGGAGCGGGTCGTTCATGCGCACCATGAGCAGGAACATCATGCTCACCAGCGCCACCGATGACACGGCGATCACGAGAAAGAGCCGGACTAACCGGACCGGGTCGAACGGGTTCGGGATGCCGGCAATGAGCGACCCGACGGTCATGAGCACCGTGCCGGCGATGATCGCTTTGATCGCGCCGGCGGCGGTGAAGCCGAAGATGAGCTCGAGGCGCGTGATGGGCGTCACGAGGTAGCCCTCGTGCAGCCCGCGCGCTTTGTCATCGATGTAGATGATGCCGCCGCCGATCATCACCATCATGAAGATCGACATCACGATCGAGCCCGGCAGCAGGTACTGGATGTACGGCACGTACGGATACAGCTCGACCGTCTCGAGCGTCGGCTCGGTGGACACGCGGCGCGTGCTGGGCGGCGGGCGGTCGTACGCGCCTAACAGACTGCCGAAGGTGCCGGACAGCGCCGCGGTGACGAAGTTGTCGGTGTTGTCCTCGATGAGCGCGACGCGCGGATCGTCGTGCGCCAGCACGCGGCGCGAGAAGCCGGGCGGGATCGTGAGGACGCCGTTGACGCGGCCGTTGCGGAGCGCGGCCAGCGCCTGTCCGCGGTCGCTGTACGGGATCGTTTCGAACGTCTGCGCGTTCTCGGCCACGGCGTTGGCGAGCGCGTGGAGACGGACGGCCGGCACGCCGCCGTCCTCGTCCACCAGCGCCACCTTGAGGTGCTTCACGTTGCCGCCGAAGGCGTAGCCCAACACGACGAGCTGCACCACCGGCATGAGTAGCGACATGACGATGAGCGCCGGGCTGCGGCGGAAGCGGCGCAGGTCGCGCTCGATGATCGCCCAGGTCCGCTGCATGTGCCTAACGCCTGATCATGATGTGCCGGTCGCTCGGCGCCGGGTCGTGCAGCGCATCGCGCAGCTGGTGCCCCGTGTAGTGGACGAACACGTCGTCGAGCGACGTGCTCTGCACGGAGAGCGAGCGCACTGCCACGCCGGCGGCGGCGGACATCGTCATCAGGGCGTTGGTCGTCTGGGGACCGCTGGTCGAGATGATGCGGAACACCGGCGGCTCGCCCTCCACGCGGACGACCGCCGGCAGCGCGGACAGCCGCGCCGCCCAGTCGGCGGGCTCGCTCTCGAAGCTGACCTCGAGGGTGTTCTCGCCCGGGATCGCCGCCTTGAGCTTCATCGGCGAATCGAGCGCCTTGAGGCTGCCGTGGTCGACGATGGCGATGCGATCGCACAGCTTATCGGCCTCGTCCATGTAGTGCGTGGTGAGGAGTACCGTTAGGCGGCGTTCGGCCTTGATCGTGCGCAGCATCTCCCACACCGCCGTGCGCGACACCGGATCGAGTCCCGTCGTCGGCTCGTCGAGAAACAGGATGCGCGGCTCGTGCACCAGGCCGCGCGCGATCTCGACGCGGCGCCGCATGCCGCCCGACAGATTCTTCACCGGCTTGTTGGCCCACTGGCTCAACTCCACGGCCGCCAGCAGATCGGCGATCAGCGCTTTGCGCCGCTCGCGCGGCACGCCGTACAGTTTGGCGAAGATCAACAGATTCTCTTCGGCCGTGAGATCGAGATCGCTCGTCAGCGCCTGTGGAATCACGCCGATGGCGCGGCGCACCTGATCGGCGTCCTTGACGATGTCGTAGCCGGCGACGATGGCCGTGCCGGATGTCGGCAGGAGCAGCGTGGTGAGCATCCGGATGAGCGTCGACTTGCCGGCTCCGTTAGGACCGAGGAGGCCGAACGTCTCGCTCTCCTCGACGGCGAACGAGATACCGTCCACCGCCGTGAAATCGCCGAACCGCTTGACGATGGCGCGGACGTCGATGGCGACCGTCACGGGGCGTGCCGCGTGTCGAGCGGCAGCAGGACGTACGCCGTCATGCCATCGGCGAGCCGGCGATCGTGGTTGTCGATGCGCAGGCGGATCTCGAACGTCTTGATGTCGCGTTTGGTGCGGCTCACGTCGCGCTGGGTGGCGAAGTCGGCGTCGACGCCGCGGAAGAACACCGTGCCCTGGCGTTCGTCGCCCGACGGCAGGCGGACGGTGAGGTGCTCGCCTAACCGAACGCGGCCGATGTACGTTTCCTCGACGTCGGCGCGGACCCACAGGCTGTCGGGATTGATGATCGTCACCACCGGCTGGCCCGGACCGACGTACTCGCCGGCGCGGGCCGCGCGCACGTCGATGATGCCCGCCATCGGCGCGCGGAGCTCGGTGTAGGCGAGCCGGACGCTCGCCTTACGGGTTTGTGCCTGGGCCGCCGCCTGCGCCTGTCGCGCGCCCGCGAGCGCGCTCCGCTTGGCCTGCACCTGATCCTCGGCCGCGTGGGCCATGGCCAACGCCGCGCGCTGCGCCTCGACCTGCTTCATCGATGCGTCGAACCGGGCGAGGGCGACGGTGTATCCTGTGCGAGCGGAGTCGACTTGCTGCGACGAGACGGCTCCGGCGTGAAGCAGCGGACCGTATCGATCGTAGACTTGCTTGGCGTTGGCCATGGTGGCAGAGTCCATGGCGGCCTGTGCAATTGCGGCGGCAAGTGTGGCATCGGTCTGACGGACTTGCTGCTCGGCCTGTGTTTCCTGGTAGTGCAGATCGGCGGCGGTTTCGTGGACCTGCGACGCCATCGCCTCCGCGTTCTGTGCGTAGTACGACTGATCGGCTGCGAGCTCTCCCGGCTCGAGGACGGCCAGCAACTGGTTTTGTGCAACCGAGTCGCCCTCGGCGACGAGCAAGCGGCTCAACTGTCCGCCGACCTGCGGGCTCACGATGACGTCGTTGGTGGTGACGACGCCGGTGAGCACGAGGGACGCGGGCGGGCGGGTGACGAGATAGACGATGATGGCGGCGGCGAGGACGGCAGCGCCTCCGCCCATGGCCAGTTGCTTTCGAGTCATTGGAGCTCCAAGCCGGCGTTGGTGGTTCGGGCCGGCGCGTGAATTCAAACAATTGTATTAAACGGTCGTTTGAATCTCAAGGTCTTGCATTTCCGGCGGAGGCAGGCATGATGTCGTTCTTGTCGCGGTGGCGGCCGGCGCACCTGATCACGGCCTGGGTTGCGTACTGGGTCGGATTGGCGGCCGTCACGCTCACGCCCACCGTGATGGCGATCGTGCACGGCACGCGGCTGCCCAAGGACGCAGCGGCGGTGAGCGCGTCGTTCAGCAACACGGTGCTGTCGATCACCGTGAGCGAGTTCGGCAAGGTGACGCACGCGGCGACCGCCTCGATGCTGCAGGTGTCGTTGTGGGTCGGCCTGCCGCCGCTGCTCCTGTACGTGGCCTGGCTGTCGATGCGCCCGCGCGCTCGGCCGGCGCCGGCTCAGTTAGGCGAACCACCGCTCGATGGATTTGCGCGGCCCGATGCGGCGCCGCGCGCGTCGTCGTCCTCCACTCACTCGCGAGCCCCTCATGCGTGACACCCCGCGGCGTCGTGGCAGTCCGGTCGTTGTGATGCTCCTCTCGACGACAGTGGTGCTGGCGGCCGGATCGGCCGCGGCGCGTCCGGCGGCGGGACACCCGGCTTCCGTTAGACACCTGGCGCCGGGCGACACGGGCGCGCAGGCGCCGTGGCGGGCCAAGGTGCTCGCGTTCGCCGATGCGCACCTGCAGCACATCGCGTGGGGGCCGGCCCACGGCCGCCGCGACTACGAAACCACGCTCGCCCTGGCCAAGGCCGAGGGCCTAACGGTAGACGACGACGCGCTCTACGCCGCGGCCTATCTCCACGACATGGGCGGCATCCCGCCCTACGCCGTGCCGGGCGTCGACCACGGCGACCGGTCGATCCAGCTCGTGGACAGCATTTTGCGCGACGCCGGCTTCCCGATGGAGAAATCGGCGCTGGTGAAGGAGATCATCGATCACCATCAGTATTACCGCCCGCCCGACACGCTGCGCGTGGCGGTGTTGTTCCGCGATGCCGACATCCTCGATTTCATGGGCGCCATCGACGTGGCGCGCATCCTCTCGCTCACGACGCGGGAGAAGTTCACGCCCGATCTCGCGCACGCGGTGGCGGCCATCAAGCAGCAGATGACGGAGATGCCGAAGCTGCTCCAGAGCGACGCGGCCAAGCGGGAAGGGCAGAAGCGGGCGCTCGAGATGCAGCAATACCTGAACGCGTTGTCGGCGGAGTCCGACTCGCTGACGGTGCTGTAGACGCCCTGCGTTAGGCCCGGCGGGCCGGCCGGCTCACACGCGCGGCCGGCGGCCGTGCGTCATGGTGCTGTCGCTCACGAAGGTGAAGGGCTGCTCGACCACCTGCTGGACCTTCTGGCCCTTGCGAATCGCCGGCACGTACACGGCCGATTCCAGCGCCCTCCTAACGGACGCCGTGAAGTCGGGGTCGGTGGACGAGATGGCGCTGAAGGTCGGCATCGACACCAGCCCCGACGTGTCGACCACGAATTCGGCCACCACCTTGCCGCTCGTGCCGGCCATGAACTGCGCCTCCGGATACTTGGGCCGCAGGTGTACCGCCGTGTCCTGGTGGGCCGGCGTGTCGACTTCGTCAGCCGTGTACACGGTGAGCGCCGCGACCAACTTCGCCAACGTGTCCGGGTTGGATGCAAACCGCGGCGCGCCGTGCCGCTCGCCTTGCCGCGACCAGATCACGATCACGCCGCAGGCCCGCACGTCGAGCGGCGGCCTGAACTGCACCGGTACCTCAGAGGGGCCGCTGTAGACCTCGATGCCTTCGATCGACAACGGATCCATGGTGTCGAGGTCGTACTCGGCCGAGGCGGCCGGCGTCCCATCCAACCAGAGCAGCGGTGGGCAATCGGTGGCCCCGCGGAAGCGCACGGCGTTCTGAATCACATCGGTGGACACCATGCGCGCGCCCGGCACGCGCCGGAAGATGTCGCTCAACAGCGTCGCGTGCGCGGCTTCGATCTCGGCGTGCGTGAAGAAATGCCCGAAGCCCTGGCCGCGCCGATCGTAGAACCCGGCCATGCGGCCGTTGTAGTTCCGCAACGAACCCTGCACGGTGATCGCGTTCAACCGGTGCGCAACTGCGACTAACTGCACGGTGTCGGCGATCGG
>Ga0134125_10003236_pt1 | contig 18914 bp, 17 predicted proteins | sample KB31751_FD_96464 | JGI IMG/M metagenome (GOLD analysis project Ga0134125, IMG submission 96464) | Terrestrial soil microbial communities with excess Nitrogen fertilizer from Kellogg Biological Station, Michigan, USA - KB3-175-1 | ecosystem: Environmental > Terrestrial > Soil > Unclassified ... | reverse complement strand
GCTGTCGTCGGTCATCGCCGTCGCATCGCGCGACAAACCGAGCGCGGTCGTTCCCCGCAGCGTGACGCTCTGGCGGCGCTGCGGCACGCCGCCGCGATTGACGAACACGCGGGCCGTCGAGGGAGCGCCGGCAGTCGCGGTGATTTCCGCCGTCAGCGCGACCGCGGTCAGCGGGGCGGCCGCCGCGACGGGGACCGCCGCTGCCGCTGCCACCGCGGGCGCCGCCGTCCGGCGCGTGGTGCACGCCGCGACGCTGGCGATGACTTCACCACTCGCCCCGGCGTTGCGGAGATCCGCCCAGTCGCGCTCCGTCGGCCGGAATGCGATGCAGCTGCGTCGCACGACGTCGGCGACTTCACTCGGCGCAAACAGCGGATTCGTGAGCAGGCGAACGATTTCGATCTTGTCGAGCGGCTTCGGCGTCTGAACGGCCAATACAGCCAGGATGGAAAGTTGTGTCAGCATGTCAGGGCCGCGCGCATCCGGAACGCTCGAACTGGCGCTCGGCGGTGCGCACGTCGGCGTAGAGCGTCCGGTCGCGCTCTTCGCGTTGCCCGTCGAACGGCGCCAGGATTCCCCGGCGCGCGATGTTGTACGAGAGCCAATTGTCTTCGACTTGTTGCAGGCCGCGCTGCAGGCCGGCGCACGTCATCTGTTTCGCATCGAACATCCGGGAGCGGTCGTCGAACGCCGTGAGCGCGAGCGCGAGCGTATCCGCGCGCTTGTCGAGAACGGCGGTCGCAAAGGCAGCCGTCCCCGGATCGCCGCTGACGCCGCTGCCGTCGGATCCGGCGCCGCGCGAGCCGCCGGTGGCGCCACGGGAGCTGATGATCGCCGACGCCGCGGCAACGAGTACGGCACCGCCGAGCGCGCAGGCCACATAGATCGCGGGTTGGAGGAAGCGTTTGCGCGACGGCGCGGGCGTGACCATCGGAATGGGGGTGTCGTCGTCGACGTCGAGGTCGGGAACGAGCAATGGCCGGCTGTTGATGCGCTCACCAGACGCTTCGCTGAACGGCGTCCCGAAGCGCGCGACCGGCTCGGCCGCATGATAGTTACGCCAGCCCAGCATCGTCGGCTTGGGACCGTCGGTCTTCGCGGGTTCGGCGAGCCACTCGTATAGCGGGAGCGCTTCGACCGGCCAGGCGGGGCTCGAGGATTGGCGGAAGACCGCGCCGGCTTCACCGCCGGCCGAGAGGACCATGACGATGGACGTCTCGCCGTCGCCGAACAACTCGCTCTGCGCTTCGACGTCGGACGGAGTGAGCGCGGCGTCGGTGAACGAATGACTCCGGTACCAGCCGACGATCTCGATCCCGGCCGCGGCTCCGCGCATGCCCTGCGCGAGCGCGTGCGCCGCCTCATCCTCGGACGGCAGCACCGGGAGCGGCAGCGCGCCGTCGATGATGACGAACTGCGCGCCCGAGCGGCCGTCGGTGAAACGCCGGCCGGCGAGCAACCCGATCCCGAGTCCGTTCGGCAATGTGCCGAGGCGCTCGTGAATTTTTCTGAGTGTATGTTGTGCGAAGAACATCAATGGCGCGGGCCGATGCGTACCGCCGACGACCGGAGTCCACAGGATCGAATCGGCGACCGGCATGAGCCGCATCTGCCGCGGATCCGGCAGGCGCGCGGAGTGCGGGATGATGGCAAGTTCTTGTTGGACTGCCGGGCGAGTCCCGGTGACTGGACTAATCTCTGACACGAAGTCCCCCTTCCCTCGCAGGGGGGGAGGGCATATACCGTACCGTGCGGATGCCGCCGTAAGCGCTGAAAAGACAGAGACTTGATTCGGACTGGGGATAGTACTTGTAAGCGACGTGAAACACTTCGTGAAGCACGTATCTTCGACGTCTTGAGCCACTTATGCGTATACAAGTCGTGACTTTTCGGACTTTCTTGCCCGTGACCCTCGGGCTCGCGGGCCTGGCGGCGTGCGGATCCAACCGGAATGCCCCGCCCCCCAAAGTGCCGGTCAGTGTCGCCCGGGTCGAGCGCCGCGCGGTTCCCTATGAGCTCGCGGCGACGGGGACCGTCGAAGCGGTTCGCGCGGTCGACGTCGTGCCGCAGGTCAACGGAACGATCCTCCGCGTCAATTTCCGCGAAGGCGACGAAGTCGGGTCGGGCCAGGTTCTGTTCGAGATCGATCCCCGCCCCTATCGCGCCGCGCTGCAGCAGTCCGAAGCCGCGCTGCTGCGCGACCTGACGCAGGCGCAGAGCGCCGCGCGCGAAGCGGCGCGCTATCGCGAGCTGGCCACGACGAACACCGTCACGCAGGAAGACTACGAGCAGCGACAGGCGGCTGCCGACGGCGCGGCGGCGACGGTGCGCTCCGATTCGGCGGCCGCTTCGATTGCGCGCCTCAATCTCGAATACGCCACCGTGCGCGCGCCGATTTCGGGACGCACCGGCCGGCTCCTGCTGCACGAGGGCAATGTCGTGCGTGCCGGCAGCGATCCGCTCGTCTCCATCGTTCAGATCCGGCCGATTCTGGTGCGGTTCCCGGTGCCGGCCGTGAATCTTCCCGCGCTGCGCAAGCGTTCCGGGGAGGAGCTCGTCGTGATCGCCATGCCCTCCCGGGACTCGGCCTCCGCAGTGCAGGGCGTGCTGTCATTCGTGGACAACCAGGTCGACACCACCACCGGAAGCGTGCTGCTCAAGGCGCGCTTCCCGAACAATGACAAAGGGTTGTGGCCCGGAGAATTCGTGGGCGTCACGCTCGTGCTCGGAATGCAGCTGGATGCCGTCGTGGTGCCGAGCGCTGCGGTGATGCAGGGACAACAGGGCTCCTACGTATTCGTCGTCAATGACGACGGCACGACATCCACGCAGCCGGTGACGATCGAGCGCACGATCGACAGCCTGACGGTGCTCGCCGGAGTTCCGACCGGCGCCCTGGTCGTCACCGACGGCCAGCTGCGGCTCACGCCCAACGCCAAAGTCGACATTCGCACCGCGCCGAATACCGAATCCCAGGGCGTGCGGTGAACATCTCGGGTCTCTTCATTCGCCGCCCGGTGGCGACGACGCTGGTGATGTTCGGGATCCTGATGTTCGGCCTCATGGCGTATCGCCTGCTGCCGGTGAGCGATTTGCCGAACGTCGACTACCCGACGATCACCGTTTCCGCCGGTCTGCCCGGCGCGAGCCCGCAGACGATGGCGGCGGCGGTCGCGACCCCGCTCGAGAAGCAGTTCTCGACGATTGCGGGCATCGACGCGATGACGTCGACGAGTACGCTGGGCGGCACGAACATCACGCTGACGTTCGCCCTCTCCCGCAACATCGACGCCGCCGCCGCCGACGTGCAGGCCGCGATCTCGAAGACGCTGCGGCAGTTCCCGCCCGGCATGCAACCGCCGTCGTACAACAAGTCGAATCCCGCCGACTCGCCGATCCTGTTCCTGGCGCTGACGTCGACCACGATGCCGCTGCCGCAGCTGAACGAGTACGCGGAGACGTTCCTCGCGCAGCGGCTGTCGACGGTGAGCGGCGTCGCGCAGGTGCAGGTGTTCGGATCGCAGAAGTACGCGGTGCGGATCCAGGTCGATCCCAAGGCGCTCGCCGCGCGCGGCATCGGCCTCGACGAGGTGTCGGGGGCGATCTCCTCGGGCAATCCCAACCTGCCGGCCGGGACGCTGTGGGGACCGCAGCGCGCCTACACGATCCTGACCGACGGCTCGATCTCGAGCGCGCCGGAATTCCGTCAGCTCGCGGTGACGTATCAGAACGGCGCGCCGGTGCGGCTGCAGGACGTGGCGCGCGTCCTGGACGATGTGCAGGATTCGCGCACGGCGAGCTGGTTCGACGGCCGCCGCGCGATCGTGCTGGCCGTTCAGCGCCAGCCCGGCACCAACACCGTGCAAGTCGCGGACGCCGCCAAGGAGATGGTGGCGCAGCTCGCGCCGCAGATGCCGCCGTCGGTGCAGATCAACACGCTATACGACCGCTCCATTTCCATCCGCCAGTCGGTGCACGACGTGCAGATCACGCTGCTGATCACGCTGGCGCTCGTCGTGATGGTGATCTTCCTGTTCCTGCGGAATCTCTCCGCGACGGTGATTCCGAGCCTCGCGCTGCCGTTTTCGATCATCGGCACGTTCTCGGTGATGTATCTGATGGGCTACAGCCTCGACAACCTGTCCCTGATGGCGCTGACGCTGTCGGTGGGATTCGTCGTGGACGACGCCATCGTGATGCTCGAGAACATCGTGCGCCATCTCGAGAAGGGAAAACGGCCGATGCAGGCCGCGCTCGACGGCGCGCGCGAGATCGGCTTCACCATCGTGTCGATGACGCTGTCGCTGACGGCCGTCTTCATTCCGGTGCTGCTGATGGGCGGCATTCTGGGCCGGCTGTTCCACGAGTTCGCGGTGACGATTGGCGTGGCGATCCTCGTGTCCGGGTTCGTCTCGCTGACGCTCACGCCCATGCTGTGCAGCCGGTTCCTGCGCCCGCCCCGGGAAGAGCACCACGGCCGCTGGTATCAGGCGAGCGAGAACGTCTACCAGCGCGTGCTGGCGTACTATGAGCGCACGCTCGGCTGGGTGATGGACCACCGGCCGGCGACGATGCTCTTCTCGTTCGGCGTGCTCATCGCCACGCTGCTGCTCTACAGAATCGTGCCCAAGGGATTCATTCCGACCGACGACATCGGCTCGATTCAAGGCACGACTGAAGTGCTGGAGGGCAGCTCGTTCGATGCGATGCGTGACCACCAGCTCGCGGTCGCCGAGATCGTGCGCCAGGATCCGAACGTCGACCACTTCATGTCGTCGATTGGCGGCGGTAATCAGGGCCGGCTCAGCATCCGGCTCAAGCCGCGGAGCCAGCGTCTACCCGCGAACGAGGTCGTGCGCGAGCTGACCCCGAAGCTCAACAGTGTTCCGGGAGTTCGCACGTACCTCAGCGTCCCGCCCGCGATTCGCGTGGGCGGGCGCACGACCAAGACGCAATACCAGTTCACGCTGCAGAGCGCGGATCTCGAGGAGCTGTACAGCAACGCGAGCAAGCTCGAGACCGCGCTGCGCGGCAATCCCAAGCTCGCGGACGTGACGACCGACCTGCAGATCAAGAATCCGCAGGTGAACGTGCGCATCGACCGCGATCGCGCGACCAGTCTCGGCGTTTCGGTGCAGCAGATCGAGCAGGCGCTGTACGACGCCTACGGGTCCCGCCAGGTCTCGACGATCTACACGCCGAACAACCAGTACTGGGTCATCATGGAGCTGCTGCCGCAATATCAGCGCGATCCCAACGCGCTGGGGCTCCTCTATCTGCGATCGCAGCGCGGCACGCTGATCCCGCTCACGTCGGTCGCGACGGCGACGAGCGACGTCGGCCCGCTGACCGTGAATCACAGCGGCCAGCTGCCCTCCGTGACCCTCTCGTTCAACCTCCCGCCGAACGTGGCGCTCGGCGATGCGGTCGCCGAGGTCCAGCGCGCGGCGCGCCAGACGCTGCCCGCGACGATCAGCTTCGGCTTCTCCGGAACCGCGCAGGCGTTCCAGGCGAGCCAGCAGGGACTGCTGTTCCTGCTGATTCTCGCGGTGGCCGTGATCTATATCGTGCTGGGGATTCTGTACGAAAGCTTTATTCACCCGCTCACGATTCTGTCGGGACTCCCGTTCGCCGGCTTCGGCGCGCTGCTGACGCTGCTGCTCTTCCGGACGGAGCTCAGCGTGTATGCGTTCGTCGGCGTCATCATGCTCGTGGGGCTCGTCAAGAAGAACGCGATCATGATGATCGACTTCGCGCTCGACGCCGAGCGGAATGAGGGGAAGTCGCCGCGCGACGCGATCATCGAGGCGTGCAGTGTCCGGTTCCGGCCGATCATGATGACGACGATGGCCGCGCTCATGGGCACCCTGCCGATCGCGATCGGCTGGGGCGCGGGCGGCGAATCGCGCCAGCCGCTGGGACTCGCGGTCGTCGGCGGGCTCGCCTTCTCGCAGCTGATCACGCTGTACGTGACGCCGGTCGTCTACACCTACCTCGACGCGCTCCAGCACCGTTTTGGGCGTGCCCGTCGGACCGTCACGGAGCCGCCGCCCGTCGCTGCCGATTGAACCTCCTCACGATTTCGCGGCAGCCCACCGAATCGAGCGCCTTTCCTTTTACCGTTCCGGCGATCCGGACGCTCGCGTCGCTCGACGTCGGCACGCCGGTCACGTTTTTCGTCGGAGAGAACGGCTCGGGAAAGTCGACGCTGCTGGAAGGAATCGCCGCGGCCGCGACGCTGCCGGCCGTCGGCAGCATGGACATCGCGCGCGATGAGACCCTCGATGCGCAGCGCCGGCTCGCCAAAGCGCTGCGGTTGCGCTGGGCACACCGCGCGACCCGGGGATTCTTCCTGCGGGCGGAGGATTTCTTCGGCTTCACGAAGCGCCTCGCGCGGGAGCGCGCCGAGCTGCGGCAGCAGATGCAGGACACCGAAGCCGAGTACCGCAGCAACGATCGCTCGGCGTATGCGCTGGGACTCGCGCTGGGTCCGTTGCGGGGATCACTCGCCGGAATGGAGCAGCGCTACGGCGTCGATCTCGATGCCAACTCGCACGGCCAGAGCTTTCTCAAACTCTTTCAGTCGCGGTTCGTGCCGGGCGGGCTGCACCTGCTCGACGAGCCGGAAGCGCCGCTCTCACCGCAGAGCCAGCTCGCGCTGCTCGCGATGATCGCCGAAATGATTGCGCAGGGCGCGCAGTTCATCATCGCGACGCACTCGCCGATCCTGCTCGCGTTTCCAGGAGCGCGGATCTACACGTTCGACCGGTTGCCGATCGAGCCGGTCGCGTTTGCAGAGCTGGAGCATGTGCGGATTACGCGGGATTTCTTGAACGCGCCGGAGCGCTACCTGAAGCAGCTTGTGCGCTCAGCCCCAGCGGTCAAAGAAAAAGCCCCCTCTCGTCGCCGAAAGGGGGCCAAGGGGTGACGCCCGAACACAGTAGGGGAGGCTACCGAATCCCGACCGACACCCCGATCTGCAGGACGCGCATGATCACCGGCGTCTCGACGTAGTTGGCGGAGACCGACCCGTCGGAATTCTTCGTGAAGCCATCGACCGGGATGTATCTCACGTTGTCATGACGCGCGCAGCGCGCGCCGATATCGATGGCGATCGGCGTGCGACCGGTGGCCAGGTAGAGCAGAACGCCGCCGCCGGCCGAGGTGCTCGTCGTCACATCGCCGGTGATATTGATGTCGGAGGTGCTGCACCCGCACCCGGCCTGGCTGATCCCGGTGAAGAACCACGCGCCGCCCACGGTCGCGAATCCATAGACCCGCAGCGCGCCCGATCCCAGCGTGAGCTGCGGACCGGCACCCAGTGTTGCGATCTGTGATGTGGTTGAAATCCCGGAGCCCTGATAGAGGTTCTCGTAGACCATCCAGCCGCCGTCGATCCGCAGCCCCAGAGTCGTTCCCAACACTCCGAAGCCCGAGAAGCCGGGCGCGATGTTGCCGGTGCGGCGGAACTGGCCTTGAGGTTGTCCCAGGGTGAAGTCGAAACCGAAGTTGGCCCGTTCCTTCTCGTTCACCTCGCGCAGCGCCGAGCGCTGTCCGGCAAGGGGAGTGAACGAAATAACCGTCAGGCCCAGCACCGCTATGCCGATCCGCCGCATATGCCCTCCCGCATCCTTTGAAAGTGGGAATCGCCTGCGCGGTAGCGGAAAGGCAATGCACATGCCAAGCTTTTTCCCTCACGAGGGCCTCCGCGCCCTGACCTAAAAGGGGGACATCCGGCGTAGGATATGGACACGATCAGCTATGAAGACTTCGCGAAGGTCGATATCCGGGTGGGGCGCATCCTGCAGGCCGAAGAATTCCCCAAGGCCAGGAAGCCTGCCTACAAGCTCCGCATCGACTTCGGTCCCGAGATCGGCACCAAGAACTCGAGCGCCCAGATCACCAAGTACTACGATCCGCAGGACCTGGTGGGAAAGCTCGTGTTGGGCGTGGTCAATTTTCCGCCACGCCAGATCGCGACGTTCTTTTCTGAGGTGTTGACCCTAGGAGTGATTCTTGGGGAGGGCGATATCTGCCTGGTTCACCCCGACCGCGACGTGCCGCTGGGCAGTCCCATTCGCTGAGCCGAAGCGGGTTTCGACGTAATCGTCCAGAATCCGCAGGAAATCCGCGACGATCGTCTCGCCCTTGAGCGTGACCTTCAACGCGCCGTCCACGTAGACCGGCGCGCGCGGCTCCTCGGCGGTGCCCGGCAGCGAAATTCCGATGTCGGCGTGCTTCGACTCGCCCGGTCCATTCACCACACAGCCCATGACCGCGACGCGCAGCTCTTCGGAGCCCGGATAGCGCGCCTGCCACGCGGGCCGCTGATCCCGCAGATAGCGCTGGATCTGCTCCGCCATCTCCTGAAAGAACGTGGAGGTGGTGCGCCCGCAGCCGGGACACGCCGTCACCTGGGCGGTGAAGCTGCGCAGGCCCAGCGACTGCAACACCTGCTGGGCGACCTGAACTTCTTCGGTGCGATCGCCGCCGGGACGCGGCGTGAGCGACACGCGAATCGTGTCGCCAATGCCTTCCTGCAGCAGAATCGAAAGTCCCGCGGTACTCGCGACGACACCTTTGGTCCCCATCCCCGCCTCCGTCAGGCCGAGGTGGAGCGGATAGTCGGAGCGTGCCGCGAGGAGGCGGTACACCGCGACGAGGTCCTGCACGCCGGACACTTTGGCCGACAGGATGATGCGGTCGTGCGGGAGTCCCGTTTGCTCGGCGAGCTCGGCGGAGCGCATCGCGCTTTCGACCATCGCGTCCATGGTGACGGCGCGCGCGTCCCGCGGCTCAGCGGCCCGCGCGTTGGCATCCATCATCTCGGTGAGCAGCTGCTGATCGAGGCTGCCCCAGTTCACGCCGATGCGGACCGGCTTCCCTTCGTTGACGGCGACCTGCACGATGGTACGGAAGTTGTCATCGCGGCGCTTGGTCCCGACGTTGCCGGGATTGATGCGGTACTTGGCGAGGGCGCGCGCGCACTCGGGATACTTGGTGAGCAGCAGATGGCCGTTGTAGTGAAAGTCACCGATGACGGGAACGTCGACCTCGGCGACGATGGCGGGAACGGCGCGCGCCGCTTCGTCGGTGTTGACGGTGACCCGGACCAGCTCACTGCCCGCTTCGTGCAGCGCGCGGACCTGCGCGGCCGTCGCGGCTGCGTCAGCGGTGTCGGTATTCGTCATCGACTGCACGACGATCGGGTGCGCGCTGCCCACCAGCACGCCTCCCACGTCGGCGACGACGGTCGGTCTCCGGAAGGGTTCGGTCACGCGACAAATATAACGGCGGCTCCGAGAGAGGAGCCGCCGTGGGCGGGTAACACGCGGGTACTCGCCGCTTTGCCGTTAAAAGCGGAAGCCCAACCCCGCGGTTACCTCGCCACTCCAGTAGACCCAGGACGCGTAGCCGTAGCAGTAGCCGTAGCCGTCGCACCAGGTTGAGCTGCCGGTCGAGTGATTCGTGCTGGTGCCGCGGTAGCGGCCGTCGATGCGCGCGATCATCGACTCGCCGATCTGGAACATGCCGCCGATGCCGATATTCCAGGCGAACCGGCCCGTCGACGACGTGCTGGCGTTGCCGATGTGGGGCGAGAAGATCGAAGAGCCGAGCCCGATGCTGAGGTATCCACTCCTCGGACCCGAGTAGCCGGCGTAGATGCCGCTGATGTCGATCTGGTCGATGCCGATATTGCCGCGGTCGGTCGGCTCGCCGAACGGCACGCTGTCGATGCTCGTTTTGACGTTGGAGACCGCGCGCGCGTAGCTGAGCTCGACGCCGAAGCGCGGATTCGAGAAGTAGACGAGGCGCCCGCCGTACGTCCACGAGTCGCTCAGCTCGATCTTGTTGTTGACGCTGGTTCCGACATACAGGTCACTGCCGAAGTAGCCGCCGCCGATCGCGTACAGCTGGAAGCGCTGTTGTTGGGCTGCGACGGCATCCGCCATCCCGCTCATGAGGCCCGCTGCGACTCCCACCATCACGGCCGTTCTCGAAATGGATCCAAACACGGATACCGTCCTTGTGAAAAAGAGAGCCCGCTGCGTGACGAAGAATCAATGGCCGGGGGTAAGGGCACAGCAAGTTGCCCCTTGGGACAAGAAGCGCTGGCCAACTGGCACGTCAGGCTACATCCTACCGCCGATGCAGTTTGCGTTCGTCGAACCTGGCTGGACCCGCGGGCGAATACTCCGAGCGATGCTCATCGTCGGGGTCGCCTATTACGTGGGCGCGCTGACGGGGCTCGCGCTCACGATGCAGACACAGCCGGTGTCCACGTTGTGGCCCCCGAACGCGATTCTGCTCGCCGCGCTGCTGCTGACTCCTCCCCGCATCTGGCCCTTTCTGCTGCTGGGCGCACTGCCCGCGCATCTCCTCGTCGAGCTGCGCAGCGAGATCCCGCTGCGAATGGCGGTGTCGTGGTTCGTCAGCAACAGCACCGAGGCGTTGATCGGGGCCGGGCTGATGCGGCAGATCGATCGATCACCCCGGTTGGACAGTTTCCGGCGCGCGGCAAACTTCCTCATCATCGGCGTTTTTCTCGCGACATTCCTGAGCTCGTTCCTCGATGCGGCGCTGGTCGCGTGGAACCGTTTCGGCACCGAGAGTTACTGGGACGTGTGGCGCGCGCGGTTCCTGTCCAATGTGCTCGCGACCCTGGCGCTGGTTCCGGTCATCGTACACGCGGCCGGCGTGCGCCTCGAGCGGCTCCGGAATGTTTCGGGACGACGCTTTGTGGAAGCCGTGCTGCTCATGGGGGGACTGCTCACGGTCTGCGTCCTCTTGTTCACGGGCGGGGGCGCGCCGCCGGCAACGGCCGTCGCGATCGTCTACGCGCCGTTGCCGTTCCTGCTGTGGGCCGCCGTGCGCTTCGGACCGGGCGGCTCGAGCGCCAGCCTGCTGCTCCTCTCGCTGTTGGCCGTTTGGGCTGCGATCAACGGTCATCGCCCGTTCGACGCGTCGTCGGCGCACGACAACGCGCTGCTGCTGCAGCTCTTCCTGATCGTCACCTACGTGCCGGTGCTGACCCTCGCCGCCCTGATGGCGGAGCGCCGCCGTGCCGAGCAGACGCTGCGACGCTCCGAGGAGCGCTTCGCCGTCGCGTTCCGCTCGAGCCCGGATGCCCTCGTGATCGTTCGCCTGCGCGACGGGCAGATCGTCGACGTGAACGAGCGCTGGGTGGCGATGTTCTCCTACCCGCGGACCGCGGCCATCGGACAATCGCTCAAACTGCTGAACCTGTTCCGCCACCCCGCGGATGGGGATCGGTTCTACGCGCATCTCGCGACGCAGGGTCATCTCAACGAAGTCGAGCTGCAGCTGCGCACGCGCCACAGCACGCCGCGCTCGGCCCTCGTCACCGCGCAAAGCGTCATGATGGCGGATGAAAGCTGTTTCCTGATCGTGATGCGCGACGTCACCGACCGGCATCGCGCGGAGATCGAGCTGTCGACGCAGCGCGCGGAGCTCGCGCACTTGAGCCGCGTGGCCCTGCTCGGCGAGCTCTCGGCCGCGTTCGCGCACGAGCTCAACCAGCCGCTCGCCGCCATCATGGCCAACGCGCGCGCCGGCCAGCGGCTGTTGGCGCGCGAGCCCCCCGATCTGATCGAGGTCTCCAGTATCCTGGAGGACATCGTGTCCGATGACCGGCGCGCGGGCGAGGTGATCCGCCGGCTGCAGGCGCTGCTGGTGCGCGGCGAGCTGCAGCTGCAACCGCTCGACATCAATGGCCTGGTGAGCGAAGTCGTGCAGCTGATCCACAGTGAGCTGATCCGTCGCGAGGTGCTGGTCCAGACGCGGCTGGCGGAGGAGCTGCCGCGCGTGCCCGCGGACCGGGTGCAGGTTCAGCAAGTGTTGATGAACCTGCTCGTCAACGCCTGCGACGCGATGGGCGGGCAACCGCGCGAGGAGCGCATCGTTACGATCGTGACGGGGGAAACGCTGGGCAAGGAAGTGAAAGTGTCGGTCGTGGACCAGGGCCCGGGGCTGCCGCTCGGCAAAGAAGAACAGGTGTTCGAGCCGTTCTTCACGTCGAAGAGCCACGGCCTGGGGTTAGGCCTGTCGATTTGCCGCACCATCGTCACGGCGCACGGCGGCGCGCTGTGGGGCGTGAACAATCCCGATCGCGGCGCCACGTTCCATCTGGTGCTGCGCGCGCGGCACGAAGCCGCCTAGTTTCCCCTAGGTGCGATAGTCTTTGACACGGGCCTCCGCGAAGGTCCGCCGTGCTCGCATCGCTCGTCGCTACCCTGCTGCTGCTGCAGAATCCCGCGGCCCCGGTACGAGCGGATAGCGGACCTTTGCCTCAGCCGCCCGACAGCGGCAAGCTCAAGATCACCCCGCTCCTGGCGCCGGCCTACAACCCCGAGATGCAGTTTCTCATCGCGGGCGGCGTCCTGCTCTCATGGAAGGTCGGCCCGAATCCGCTCCGCGTGCAGCGCTCGACCCTCTCCTCGACGGTTTCGCTCTCCACGACGGGGGCGATCAACGTCAACACATCGCTGAACTCGTTCTGGAACCAGGACCGCTTTCGCCTCAGCGCGGACCTGTCGGTCAAGGACATGAAGGACAACTACTGGGGCGTCGGCTACGATGCGGGGCTCGAGCCGAATGCCGCCGACTCTTCGACGCACTATCACCGCCGCTGGTTCAAGTTCAGCCCGAAGGTGATCTGGCGCGTGAAGGGCGATCTCATGGTCGGCGGCGTGCTGGACTTGAACACGACGGTCGCGTCGGAGGTCAATCCGGCCATGGCCCAGGATCCTGAATTCCAGAAATCCGGGCCCGACAACAGCAACGCGGGCGTCGGCCTGGTCGTCCAGTTCGACTCGCGGGATGTCGCCAGCAACGCGTGGCGTGGCGCCTATGTGGGGCTCACCATCACCTCCTACGGCGGCTGGCTCGGCGGGGACAATCAGTACGAGACCTACCTGCTCGATTACCGGCAGTACCACACCTGGAAGCGGTCCGGTCGCACCATCGCCTGGCAGATCAAGTCCCGCATCGGCGCGCACAACGTGCCCTGGCCCGAGCTTTCGATGGCGGGTACGGGCTACGATCTCCGCGGCTACGTCGAGGGGCGGTTTCGCGATCGCGCGACGCTCATCGGACTCGTCGAGTACCGCCACATGTTCCTGCGGGATGACGGCCGGCTGTCCCGCCACGGATTCGTCGTATGGACCGGCGCGGGCACGCTCGGTCCCGAGCTCGCCCGCCTGCACGGGATGCTGCCCAACGTCGGCGTCGGCTACCGCCTCGAGCTGCAACCCCGGGCTAACGGCCGGGTCGACATCGGCTTTGGCCATGGCACGACGGGGATCTACTTCAACTTTACCGAAGCCTTTTAACCGGAGGACTCATCATGAAGGCGCGTATTGCCGGTCTCGTCGCTCTGCTCACCCTCACCAGCGCGGGGGCTGTCTCACTCAGGGCACAGGGCACGACTCAGGATTCGTTGACCAATGCGATCGAGATGATGCGCACCGATGTGCGCGCGAACAGGGCCGACCTGATTGGACGCGCCCTCGCCCTTCCCGATTCGCAGGCAAAGATCTTCTGGCCGATGTACCGCGAGTACGAAGCGGACTTCGCGAAGCTCACGGACGATCGGGTGGCGCTGATCAAGGAATACCTGGCCGCGTACGACACGCTGAGCGATGCCAAGGCGAAGGACCTGATGCTGCGGATGTACGATCTGGAAGCGCGGCGCGTGAAGTTGAGCCGCGACACGTTCAACCGGTTCAGCAAGAAGCTGCCGGCCAAGACGGTCGCACATTTCCTTCAGATTGACGGATTCTTGAACCGCGTGATCGACCTGCAGATCGCGGCGGCGCTTCCCGCAGTGAAGTAGAAAGCGCCGCCGCGGGTTGCGTTACCGCCGTGTCGCGATGCCGATATCGATTGTGTAGAAGCTCTGGGTGGGGGTATCCCCCGCTTTGAACGCGTAGTTGTAACGGAACGCCGTGTAGAACGCTTCGGAGCCGTAGCTCTGGCGCAACGGCACCACGAACCCGACTTCCGGCGCGACGCCGAGGTGCCAACTGTTGTCCGACACGGTCCACAGGCCGACGTCGACGCGGCGGTTCATGTAGTACGTGCCGGCTTTGATGCCGAGGAACGGCCGCGCGCTGCCCGATTGTCCCAGGTACGCGTGTCCGGTGGCCAGAATCGAGTACGCGTTGATGTAGCGGAACTGAAAGCCGGTGAGGTCGATCGAGGGCAGCGATGAAGTCTCGAGCGATTCCTGATTCATCGCGTTCCAGCCGAGGCTCAGTCCGTACGACTTGTTGCCGCGAAGCTGGCGCCACTCGAGACCGATGCCCCGCAGACTGTAATCACTGACGAATTCCTTGGTCGTGCCGGTGGTGCCGGCCATCGACCACGTCAGCCCGAACCACGACGAGCGCTCACCCTGTGCAGATGCGAGGGCCGGCACGAGGAGCGCGGCAGCTGCAAAAGTCCAGATACGCATGGCGGTCCTCATGGGACGTTGAGGTAGGGTGATTGGGCGAACGCCTGCCCGATGTTGTTGTTGATCCGGCTGCTGATTTCAGGAGCGGTCCCTTCGAGCATCCCGTTGATCGCCGCGGACCAGATCGAGACCTGGTCTCCCGCTGTCGGCGGTGGGATATCCGGATCGACCATCGTGAGGAAGATCGTCCCACTCGTGAAGTTCGTGGAATAGACCGGATACCACGGGTAATACCAGTTCGAGCTGGCGCCGTACCCGGCAGGCCAGCCGCCCCACCAGCCCCAGTACGGATACCAGGGATAACCCGGCGTGTAGTAGTAGTAGTTCTCGACGGTAATCCCGGAGACCACTACTACGACATCAGGCCGCGTGGTGGTGGCATCGACGCGTGTGTAGCCCGCCGCCACCATCTCAGCCGCGACCTTCGCGAGAATCTGCGCGTCGTAGGTGTGATCCAGGGTGCTCGATCCGCCGCCCGCGACGCCGATGTCGACGACCGAATCGGGCATGTCGAACGTGGCGTTGGCCTGGAAATCGGCCGCGTTATCATGGAAGGTGACGACGAGATCGGTCTGGGCCGCTGAATCGATCTCGCCCGGGTAGCACGCTGCCGCCCCCAAAAGGCACCCGAAGAGCGCGCCCCACAGGACATGATTCCTTTGCATCCGCAACCTTCGCTGTTATGGGTGCCGCATAATCCACCATGCTCCCCGCACGTGGTATTAGACCTTCGACCAATCGCAGCCTCAGGCGTTTGTCAGCGATTTGCCAACAACTTGTAGGGTGATCCCCCTATTGACCCAAAGGACAACTGCCTTCATCTAGTTGATAGAATTGCGGCCCGTAGTATCTCAAAACATGGGTGGGCGCACGACGTTCCTCGAAGCATTGATTGTCGCCGCGCAGGCGGTGTTGATTATCGGATTGATCTGGGAGCGGCAACGCCGTCGCGCCGCGGAGCGCGCGCTCCACCAGCGCCTCGAGTTCGAAACCCTCGTCTCAGAGCTGCAGTCCAGCCTCGCGACATTGCGCGCCGGCGATCGCCCCAGCGTGATCGAGCGCTGGCTGCAGCGCCTCTCCGATTGCCTCGAGATCGATCGCGCGACGCTGCTCGACGCGGCGGATGTGCTGGCGGCGCCGGAGCGGGCCGAGCACCGGGGCGATGCGATCGACGCGGCACTCACGATCCCGCTGCAGCTGAACGGCAGCATCGTGGGCGGCCTGGCACTGGTGAGTCGATCGCGCCGCGCCTGGCCGGAGCCGCTGGTGGCTCGGCTCGAGTTCGTCGGCGCGCTGCTGGCGCGCGTCATGGCACGGCACGACTCGCGCGATGAGGACGAGCCGCGCGGGAACGGCAAGACCAAAGCGGTGGCGAGCCCCGAACCGGGTCGCCCCGCGGCGCAGCCTGATCTCGCGCGCTTCGCGCGGGTGCGGACCCTTGGAGGATTTGCCTTGTCGCTCGCCCATGAGTTGAATCAGCCGCTGGCCGCCATTCTGGCGAACGCGCAGGCCGCGCGCCGCTTCCTCGCGTCCCCCAACCCGCCGATCGACGAAGTGCGCGCGATCATCGACGATATCGATGCCGATGACCGCCGCGCCGGGGAGCTGATTCACGGCATGCGCGCGTTGCTGAACCATCACGACGAGGAGATGGCGCGTACCGATTTCAACGACGTGATTCGCGACGTCGGCCGGCTCGTCCACGGCGATTGCCTGCTGCGCCGCGTCGCGCTCGTGCTGGATCTCGAGTCACCGCTCCCGCCGGTTCGCTGTGACCGCGTGCAGATGAAGCAGGTCCTTCTGAATCTGATCGTGAACGGGTTCGAGGCGATGCAGAATACCGTGGCGGTCGAGCGTCGCGTGATCATTCGCAGCCGCTCCGAGGACGGCGAGTGCGTCATTTCCGTGCGGGACGCGGGCAGCGGGCTTTCCAAAGAAAACTTCGATCGGTTGTTCGAGCAGTTCTTTTCGACGAAGTCCGAAGGGTTGGGAATGGGACTGTCGATCGCGCGCTCGATTCTGGGAGCGCATGGCGGACGTATCTGGGCCACCAATAACACGGACTTGGGAGCCACGTTCCACATCGCGCTGCCCATCGCTCCGGCACAGGAGGCAGCATGAGAATGAGTGCTGTTCGCTCCGAAACGCGCACTGCCGCACCCGCCCCAGCCCGCATGGTGGAGCGGCCCCATCCCCCGGGGACCTGCACGGTGTTCGTCGTCGACGACGATCCCTCAGTCCGCAAGTCGCTCGACCGGCTGCTGCGCTCGGTCGGCTATCAAGTGCAAACGTACGATTCCGCCCGCGCCTTTCTCGGCCGTCCGCAGCTGGCCGGCGACACGCCGCAATGCCTCATTCTCGATGTGCGCATGCCGGGCGTGAGCGGGCTCGATCTCCAAACCTCGCTCCGCAACTCGGGCGCGCGGATCCCGATCGTGTTTTCCACCGGTTTCGGCGACGTGACCTCGAGCGTGCGCGCGATGAAAGTCGGCGCGGTGGATTTCCTCACCAAACCGATCGACGAGCGGGAGCTGTTGTCGGCCGTCGACCGCGGGCTGTCGATCGACGTCGAATGCCGCAAAGTCGACGTGGTCATGACGTCGTTGAAAGAGCGCCTCGGCCGGCTGACGCCGCGCGAGCGCCAGGTGTTCGCGCTCGTCGTGACCGGACTGCTCAACAAGCAGATTGCGGGCCGGCTGGGGACGTGCGAGCGCACGATCAAGGTGCACCGCGCGCGCATCATGAAAAAGATGGAAGCGGGGTCCGTCGCCGAGCTGGTGCGCATGGCGGTGCAGCTGGGTTCGTCGGTGGACGGGAGCGAGGCCCCCGCGGAGGTCGTCGTCCGCTGACGTTGACCTAAGGTCACATTCGCGCATGCCGGGCCGGCCATAAGATGCCAAGGCCTCCCTCACAGGACCGGCATGTCTTCCCCAACGTCGCCCCCGCGGCCGGTGATTGGCGTCATCGACGACGATCCATCGGTGCTAAAATCTCTGGCGCGCCTGCTGCGCGCCGCGGGGTTCTTCGTCGTTCCGTTCGCCTCGACAGAGCTGTTTCTCGAAACACACCAGGCCTGGACGCTCCACTGCCTGGTGCTCGACGTGCATTTCGAGGGGATGAGCGGGTTCGACCTGGAGTCCTACCTCAGCGACAGTGGGCTGAAGTTCCCGATCGTGTTCATCACGGCGCACGACGACGCCGCCTTGCGCGAGCGCGTCGAGGCGACCGGCCAGGCGTTCCTGCGCAAACCGTTTGAAGAAACCGAGCTGCTCGAGTCGATCAACCGGATGCTGGCGCAGGGGGCTCACAAGAAAGCGCGCGGAATGCCCTAAGGTGCGATGGAGGCGGCGGGAGCGCGCCTCGAAGTTGACGCATGATCCGCGGAGCCGCCCCGCAGAACGTTCCGACATTTCCCGTCGCCGAGCCCGCGCTCGACATCGTCTGGATTCCCGGAGGCACCTTCCGCATGGGCTCGGACCGGCACTATCCGGATGAAGCCCCGACGCATCGCGTGAGGGTGGATGGGTTCTGGATCGACCGCACGCCCGTGACCAACCGCCAATTCTGCGAATTCGTGGCCGCCACCGGCTACCGCACCGTCGCCGAGACCGCCTCGCGCTCGCTCGTGTTCACGCAGCCCAAAAACCCGGTCGATCTGCGCGACGGCGTCCAGTGGTGGGAGTACCGCTGTGGCGCCAACTGGCGTCAGCCGCTCGGACACAACAGCACGATCGAAGACGATCATCCCGTCGTGCACGTGGCGTACGAAGATGCCGCGGCGTATGCGGCCTGGGCCGGGCAGAACCTGCCGACAGAAGCCGAATGGGAATTCGCCGCGCGAGGCGGGCTCGAGGGCGCGGAGTTCGCCTGGGGCAACGTGTTCCTGCCCAATGGCCGCCATATGGCGAACACCTGGCAAGGCGCCTTCCCGCATCAGAACCTGCGGCACGATGGGTACGAGCGCACATCGCCCGTGACGGCGTTCCCGCCCAACGGGTATGCGCTGTACGACATGATCGGCAACGTCTGGGAATGGACGGCGGACTGGTATGCGCCGAAGCATCTCGTTCACGCGAGGGCATCCGAGCAGGACAGTTATGATCCGCGCGAGCCGGCGCTGCGCATTCCGCGCAAGGTCGTGAAAGGCGGCTCGCATCTCTGCGCGCCGAATTACTCGCTGCGCTACCGCCCGGCGGCCCGGCACGGCCAGGCCCTCGACACCCCCACGAGCGATATCGGTTTCCGGTGCGTGGTCCGGCAGCCGTGAAAGTGTGAGGGCCGGTCTTGTCGCAGCACTCCTGGGCATCCTGCCGGTTCACGCCGCCCGCGGGCAAGCGCTGCTCGTTCTCCTGTTCGGCGACAAGTTCGCGTCGGAGCGTGTGCAGGGCGGGATCAAGTTCGACGTCGTCGGCAGTACGCTGTCGGGCGTTCCAAACGC
>Ga0134125_10003234_pt1 | contig 18921 bp, 18 predicted proteins | sample KB31751_FD_96464 | JGI IMG/M metagenome (GOLD analysis project Ga0134125, IMG submission 96464) | Terrestrial soil microbial communities with excess Nitrogen fertilizer from Kellogg Biological Station, Michigan, USA - KB3-175-1 | ecosystem: Environmental > Terrestrial > Soil > Unclassified ... | reverse complement strand
GTCGGCGCTCGCGCTCGCCGGCAGCGCCAGCGCGACGATCGCCACGACGATCAGGAAGCGGCCCACTGCCAGAGACTACGCAGGCCGCTACTGTCAGGCTCGATGGAGGCCAGTGCCCGGATCGTCGATGCGATGCGCGAGAGCGTCGCGGCGCGCGGCGCCGCCGGCTCCACGTTCGACCACGTCGCGCGCGAGGCGGGCGTCTCGCGCGGCCTGCTGCACTACTACTTCGGCACGAAGGAGCGACTGCTCGTCGAGGTCGTGCGGCGCGACTCGGAGATCCGGCTGGCCGCGCTCGGCGCGGCGCTCGCCGACGCGCAGACCGGCGAGCACTTCATCGACGCGCTCGTGCGCAGCCTCGAGGATCTGATCGAGCGCGACCCCGGCTTCGTCGTGCTGATGTACGAGCTGTTCACGCTCTCGCGCCGCAACGACGAGATCGCCGGGGAGCTCGCGGTGCTCTGCCGCCAGACGCGCGAGACGCTCGCCGCCTCGCTCGCCGCCAAGCAGGACGAGGGTGTCGTGCGCCTGGGGGACGATGCCGAGGCGGTCGCAGGCGTGCTGCTCGCACTCGCCGACGGCCTCGCGCTGCGCTTCCTCACCGAGCAGGACGTCGATCCCGGGCCGACGCTGAAGGCCGCCGTCGCGGCCGCCCGCGCACTGATCGCCGACGCGGGGTAGTACCTCCGCTACGCGCCGACCGCGAGCTTCGGCGTCGTCCACGGCGCGCGCAGGCGCCGCTCGAGCTCGTCGCCGAGCTCGTCGATCGGGATGCGGACCTGCTCGAGCGTGTCGCGGTCGCGGAGCGTGACGGTCCTGTCCTCGAGCGTCTGGTGGTCGACGGTCACGCCCCACGGCGTGCCGATCTCGTCCTGGCGGCGGTAGCGCTTGCCGATCGAGCCGCCCTCGTCGTACTCGGCCTGCATGCGGCGGCGCAGGTCGGCCCAGACCTCGCGCGCGACCTCCGGCTGGCCGTCCTTCTTGACGAGCGGCAGGATCGCGACCTTCACCGGCGCCAGCCGCGGGTGCAGCCGCAGCAGCGTGCGCGTCTCGCCCTCGACCTGCTCCTCGTCGTAGGCGTCGACGAGGAACGCGAGCGTCGCGCGGTCGGCGCCGGCGGCCGGCTCGATCACGTGCGGGACGTAGCGGTCTCTCGTCGCGGTGTCGACGTATTCGAGCTTCTCGTTCGCGTGCTCGGCGTGTCTGGTGAGGTCGAAGTCGCCGCGGTTGGCGATCCCCTCCAGCTCGCTCCACCCGATCGGGAACAGATACTCGACGTCGCTCGTCCCGCTCGAGTAGTGGGACAGCTCGTCGGCGTCGTGCGCGCGCAGGCGCAGGTGGTCGGGGCGGATCCCCAGCTCGACGTACCAGCGCTCGCGCTCCGCCAGCCAGTGCGCGAACCATCTGTCCGCATCGTCCGGAGGCACGAAGAACTCCATCTCCATCTGCTCGAACTCGCGCGTGCGGAAGACGAAGTTGCCGGGCGTGATCTCGTTGCGGAACGACTTGCCGATCTGCGCGATCCCGAACGGCGGCTTTCTGCGGCTGAACTGCAGGACGTTCTTGAAGTTGATGAAGATGCCCTGGGCCGTCTCGGGGCGCAGGTAGACGGTTGCGCCCGCGTCCTTCACCGGCCCGACCGTCGTCTCGAACATCAGGTTGAAGTCGCGCGCCTCGGTCAGGTCGCAGTCCGGGCCCTCGCCCGGGTGTTTGGAGGGCTTCAGCCCGCACTCCAACTGGTCGAGATGGTCCGCGCGGAAGCGCTTCTTGCAGGTGCGGCAGTCGACGAGCGGGTCGGTGAAGCCGGCGAGATGGCCGCTCGCCTCCCACACGTGCGGATGCTGGATGATCGCGCTGTCGAGCGCGACGACGTCGTCGCGGTCCTGCAGCATCGCGCGCCACCACTCGTTCTTGACGTTCGTCTTGAGCAGGACGCCGTAGTGGCCGTAGTCGTACGTCGACCCGACCCCGCCGTAGATCTCGGAGGAGGGGAAGATGAAGCCGCGCCGCTTGCACAGCGAGACGATCTTGTCCATGGTCACCAAGTCGCCCATCGCAGTCGGACTCTATCCTTCCTTCGCACGATGCCGATCTACGAGTACCGCTGCGATAAGGGGCACACGTTCGAGGTGCTCCAGCGCATGAGCGACGACGCGCTCGAAAGCTGCGAGGTCTGCGACGCGCCGGCCGCGCGCGTGCTGCACGCGCCCGCCGTCCACTTCAAAGGCTCGGGCTTCTACAACACCGACTACGGCACGAAGAAGCGCGCGCGAGAGAGAAGCGCCGCTGACGGCGACGGCAAGGGCAAGAGCGGCGGCAAGGGGGACAGCGGTGACAGCAGCGGCAGAAGCAGCGCGCCGTCGGGGTCCGACGGCGGCGCCAAGAAGGCCGACGCGGGCGCTGCGAGCAGCGCGGCGTAGCGGCGCGCTGGCGCTGCTCGCGCTCGCCGCGGTGCCTGTCTGCGCGGGCGCCGCGGGCGATCGCTACACCGGCGAGGTGACCGACGCGCTGCGCACCCCGACGCACCGCGTCGCCGCGGGGCCGAACGGCCGCGCGATCGCCGACCTGCTGTTCGCCGACGCGCAGCGCGCCCACACGACCGCGCGCGCCTGCGTGCGCCGCCGCGACGCCGCCGCCGTGCGCACGTGCTTCGGCGTCACCACCGAGGGCGCCGGCGTCGCGACGGTCACGCCGCTGCGCTTCCGCCGTGGCGGCTACCTCGTGACGTGGCGCGTGGGCGACACGACAGTCGCCCACTGGCGCTTCAAGGTGGTCTAGCGGTCAGCCGTTCAGGAACCGTTGCACCGCCGCCTGCTTCTCGGCGGGCGAGACCTGCAGCGCCGACTCGCCGTCGGGCAGCGTCACGAACGCCGAGGGTCTGAGCACCTCGACCGGCGGCGAGCCGCTCGCCGCGGCGGCGGCGAAGAAGCCGAGCAGCGTCGCGCCGCCCATGTCGGTCTGCATCGCCTTCGGCGCGTACCACGAGATCCACGGCAGGCGGAAGAACGACGTCGGCGAGAGCAGGCTACCCTTCATCGCCGAGAGGATCTGCTGCTGGCGCTTCGCACGCGTCAGATCGTTCTCGGCCGGGTTGCAGGAGTTCTTGCGCGTGCGCGCGAGCACGAGCGCGTCGCGGCCGTCGAGGTGGTGGGTGCCCGGCTGGAGGTTCAGCGTCCAGCCGCCGTTCCGCGCGCCGCCGCTGATCTCCGAGCAGACGCGGCCGGTCGTCACGTCGACCCCGCCGAGCGCGTCGATCAGCTTTGGGAAGTTCTCGAAGCTCACTTCGATCAGATGGTTGACCGGGATGCCGAGGTACTGCTCGATCGTTCGGATCGACAGCGCCGCACCGCCGTACGCATAGGCCGCGTTGATCTTCGCCAGCCCGTGGCCGGGGATGTTTACGACCGTGTCGCGCGGGATCGACAGACGCGCCGCGTGTCCGCCGCCGACGCGCCACAGCATGATCGTGTCCGAGCGGCTCGGGCCGCCGACGTCCGCGCCCGGCTCCTTCGAGCCCTGCGGACGCGCGTCGGAGCCGAGCAGCAGGATCGTGTTGGCGGATGTGACTGGGAAGCCGGCCGATCTCAGCTCGGCCTTCGCGGCGCTCGAGACCTTGCCCTGCTCGATCTGCGCGCTGACGAGGAACAGCACGAGCGACAGCGCCAGCCAGGCGACGACCGCGAGCACGACCCACTTGAGGACGCGGCGTGGCGTGAGCGCGGCCCGGCCGCGCCCCGAGCGCCCGAGGCGCAGCCGCCGCCGCGGGCCACCCGGCTCGCCCGAGCCGCCTTCGCGCAGCTCGTCGAGGTCGGCGTCCTCGCCGCGCAGCCGTTCGCGCAGGCCGCGCGGCTTCGAGCGATAGAGCGTGTATGCCGGGCGCTCGCCGCGCCGCGAGACGTCGTCATGGTCGTCGGCCATGCCGGTCTATAGTGGCCGAGATGCCGCCGGAGTGCGTTATAGGTGTCGATCTCGGCGGCACGAAGCTGCTCGCCGGGGTCGTCGACGCCGACCTCAACGTCCATCACCGCGTCCACCGGCCGGTGCACGGCCTCGACCAGCGGCAGCTCCTGGAGGTTGCCGTCGAAGCGGTCGAGGAGGCGCGCGCCGCCGCCGGAGGCGACGTCGCGGCGGTTGGCTTCGGGATCCCCTGCCTGATCGACCAGCGCCGCGGGATGGCGACGATGGCGGTCAACCTGCCGCTCAGAGACGTGCCGTTCCGCGACCTGATGGCCGAGCGGCTCGGCCTGCCGGTCGAGGTCGACAACGACGCGAACGTCGCTGCGATCGCCGAGTGGCGCGCGGGCGCGGCGCGGGGTGCGAACCACGCGATCGTGCTGACGATCGGGACCGGCGTCGGCGGCGGCCTGATCCTCGGCGGCGCGCCGTACCGCGGCGCGATCGGCGCCGGCGCGGAGCTGGGCCACATCACGATCGACGCCGACGGGCCGTCGTGTCAGGGGCATTGCCCGAACAACGGCTGTCTGGAGACGCTCGCCTCCGGCACCGCGCTCGCACGCGAAGGGCGGCGGATCGCGGGCGAGCGGCCCGACTCGGCGCTCGGCCGCGCCCTCGCCGACGGGCGCGAGATCACCGGTGCGCTGATCACGGAGCTGGCGCACGACGGCGACGCCGCCGCGGTCGACGCGCTCGCGCTGATCGGGACGAACCTCGGCATCGGGATCGCGTCGTTCATGAACGTCTTCAACCCCGACGTCGTCGTGATCGGTGGCGGTGTCATCGCCGCCGGCGAGCTGCTGCTCGGGCCGGCGCGGGCCGAGGCGGTGCGGCGCGGGCTGCCGACGATGGCGCAGCACGCGCAGATCGTCCCGGCGCAGTTCGGCACCGAGGCGGGCCTCGTCGGCGCCGCCGCGCTCGTGCTCGAGCGCGCGCCCCGGAGCGTCGCGTGACGCGGCCCCGCTCGGCCCGTCCTCACGCGGGAAGGCGCCGATGGCCGGCCGCCTGATCGTCTGCCCGACGCCGATCGGCAACCTCGAGGACGTCACGCTGCGCGTCCTCGCGGCGCTGCGCGAGGCCGACCTGATCGCCTGCGAGGACACGCGCCGCACGCGCACGCTGCTCGACCGCTACGGCGTCTCCAGCGAGCTGCTCAGCTACCACGAGCACAACGAGCGCGAGCGCGCGACCGAGCTGGTGAGACGGATGCAGGCCGGCGCGAACGTCGCGCTGGTCTCGGACGCCGGCATGCCGCTCGTCTCCGACCCCGGCTTCGTGCTCGTGCAGGCGTGCGTCGCCGCGGGCCTCGCGGTCGAGGTGCTGCCCGGGCCGAGCGCGGCCCTCGCGGCGCTCGTCGCGAGCGCGCTGCCGGCCGAGCGCTGGCGCTTCGCCGGCTTCCTGCCGCGCAAGCGCGGCGAGCTGGAGCGCGCCTTCGGCACGCCCGAGACGCTCGTTGCGTTCGAGTCGCCGCACCGCGTCGCGGCGTCGCTCGCGGTGCTCGCGGAGCTGGACGCGGCGCGGCCGGTCGCCGTATGCCGCGAGCTGACGAAGCTGCACGAGGAGGTCGTGCGCGGCACGGCCGCCGAGCTGGCGGCGCGCTACGCGGAGGAGGCGCCGAAGGGCGAGGTCGTGCTCGTCGTCGGCGCGGCGCCGGCGGCGGAGGCGCCGCTCGGGCCGGCGCTCGACGCGCTGCGCCGCCTCGTCGACGCGGGCGCCAAGCCGCGGCCGGCCGCGGGCGTCGTCGCGGAGTTGACGGGCGTGCCCGCGAACGCGCTGTACAGGGCGCTGACGGACGCGGCAGCCGACTAGGCTTCTGCTCCGCCGTGAGCTACTACGTCACCACCCCGATCTACTACGTCAACGCCCAGCCTCACCTGGGTCATGCGTACACGACCATCGCGGCCGACGTGCTCGCGCGGCACATGCGCCAGCGCGGGGAGGACGTCTTCTTCCTCACCGGCACCGACGAGCACGGCGAGCCGGTCGCGCTCGCGGCCGAGCGGGAGGGCGTGACGCCGAAGGAGCTGTCCGACCGCAACGCCGCCCGCTTCGAGGCGCTGATGCCGCAGCTGGAGGCGAGCAACGACTTCTTCATCCGCACCTCCGACCCGCGCCACGGCGCGCGCGTGCAGGAGGTGATGCAGCGTGTGCACGACAACGGATACACGTACCTCGGGACCTACGAGGGCTGGTACTGCCCGCGCTGCGCCGACTTCAAGTCCGAGAACGAGATCGCGGAGGGCAACACCTGCCCGATCCATCACATCCCGCTCGATCGCGAGCAGGAGGAGAACTGGTTCTTCCGCCTGTCCGCTTTCCAGGAGCCGCTCGAACGGCTGCTCGCCGAGGGGTCCGGCTTCGTCGCGCCGGTCGCGCGGCTCAACGAGGCGCGCGCGTTCGTCGAGCAAGGGCTGCGCGACGTCTCGCTCTCGCGCGGCAAGCTGACGTGGGGCGTTCCCGTGCCGTGGGATCCCGACCACGTCTTCTACGTGTGGTTCGACGCCCTGCTCAACTACGTGACAGCGCTCGGGTTCGGCAGCCGCGACGGCCGCGACGTGACGGACACGTTCTGGCCGGCGGACGTCCATCTGATCGGCAAGGACATCCTCAAGTTCCACGCGGTCTACTGGCCGGCGCTGCTGCTGGCGGCAGGGCTGGAGCTGCCGAGACGGCTGTTCGTGCACGGCTTCCTGCTGATGGACGGGGAGAAGATGAGCAAGTCGCTCGGCAACGTCCTCGACCCGTTCGCGGTGATGGAGCGCTTCGGGACCGACGCGCTGCGCTTCTACTGCTTCCGCGAGGTCTCGTTCGGGCAGGACGGCTCGGTCTCGACAGCCGGCTTCGAGGCGCGCTACGAGTCCGAGCTGGCAAACGACTACGGCAACCTCGCGTCGCGCACGCTCGCGATGATCGCCCGCTACCGCGACGGCGTCGTGCCGCAGGCGGCGGTCGATCCGGAGCTGGCGGCGGCGTTCGGCGGGCTCGCGCAGGAGGTCGCGGCGCTGCTCGACCGCGTCGAGCTGTCGCAGACGCTGGAGCTGATCTGGCAGCGCGTGCGGCGGCTCAACCGGTACGTCGAGGAGCGCGCGCCGTGGGCGCTCGCGAAGGATCCGGCGCAGGCCGACGCGTTGGATCGGACGCTCGCCTCGCTCGCCGAGGGGCTGCGCGCCGTGACGGTGCTGCTGCATCCGTACATGCCGGCGAGCACGCGCAAGCTGCTCGACGCGCTCGGGCGGCCGGAGCTGAGCTACGACGGCGCGTCGCTCGCCGCGCACGGGTGGGACGGCGCGGTGGCGAAGCTGGAGCCGCTGTTTCCGAAGGCACAGTGATCGACAGCCACACCCATCTCACGTCGTGCGAGCCGCCGCCGGAGGAGCTGGTGGCCGAGGCGGAGCGCGCGGGCGTACGGCGGATGCTGACGGTCGGGACCGACGGCGAGTCGTGCCGCGCCGCCCTGCAGCTCGCCGAGGACTTCCCGCAGGTATACGTCGCGGTCGGCCGCCACCCGAACAACGCGACCGGCTTCGACGCCGGCGATCTGGCCGAGCTGGAGGCGCTCGCCGCGCACCCGCGCTGCCGTGCGATCGGCGAGACCGGCCTGGACTTCCACCGCGATTGGGCCCCGGCGAGCGATCAGGCGCGCGCGTTCAGCGCGCAGATCTCGCTCGCGCGCGCCACGGGCAAGCCGCTCGTGATCCACGCGCGCGCGGCCGACCAGGAGACGCTCGACCAGCTCGCCGCCGAGGCCGACGGCGGCGGCGTGCGCGTGATCCTGCACTGCTTCTCGATGCCGGACCGGCTCGACGAGTGCGTCGCGCGCGGGTACTGGATCTCGTTCGCCGGCAACGTCACCTACCCGCCGAACGGCGCGCTGCGCGCGGCCGCCGCGCGCGTGCCCGACGAGCGGATCCTGGTGGAGACCGATGCGCCGTACCTGACCCCGCAGGCGGTGCGCAAGGAGCGCAACCAGCCGGCGCGCGTCGTGCTGACGGCCGAGGCGGTCGCGGCGGAGCGGAGCGTATCCTACGCGGAGCTGGAGGCGCAGGTCGAGCGCAACGCCGCCGAGCTGTTCGGGTGGTGAATCCCACCCCGCCCACCCATCGCGAGTCCGCCCCGGCGGGCACCGGCCTCCCGGCCCAGCCCTCGCTGCGCCGTCTGCGCGCGTTCGGCGTGCGTCCCAAGCGCGACCTCGGCCAGAACTTCCTGATCGACTCGAACATCCTGGACGTGATCGCGCGGGCGGCGGACGTCGACGCCGGGGACGTTGTGCTGGAGATCGGTGGCGGGCTCGGCGTGCTGTCCGAACATCTCGCGGAGCGGGTTGCCCACGTCCATGTCGTGGAGGTCGACCGCTCGCTGGAGCGGGCGCTGCGCGACGCGCTCGACCCGTTCGGCGCGCGCGCGACGCTGTGGCTCGCCGACGCGATGGCGCTGGATCTGGGCGCCCTGGATCCCAAGCCAACGAAAGTCGTCGCGAACCTGCCGTACGGGATCGCCGCCGGCGCGATCCTGCGCACGGTCGAGGAGCTGCCGAGCGTGACGCGCTGGGTCGCGATGGTGCAGAAGGAGGTCGGCGAGCGCCTCGCCGCGCGCGCAGGGACGTCCGCGTACGGCGTCCCGTCGGTGCTCGCCCAGCTCGCGTGCGAGGTGCGCGTGCTGCGCCCGATCTCACGGCAGGTGTTCTTCCCGGTGCCGAACGTCGACTCGGTGCTGGTAGGACTGGAGCGGCGGGCGCCAGCCGCGCCGCCGCCGCTGCGCGCGTTCGTCCAGGGCGCGTTCGCGCACCGGCGCAAGGCGCTCGCCCGCTCGGCCGCGCTCGCCGGCGTCGCCGACCGCGAGGCTGTCAGGGGCGCGCTGGAAGCGCTCGGCGAGCCGGCGGACGTGCGCGCCGAGCGGCTCTCGCCCGAGCGGCTGCGCAAGCTGTGGGAGACGGTCGAGGCATGACGCTTTACGCGCGAGCCCCCGGCAAGACGAACCTCTGCCTGTTCCTCGGCGGCATCCGCGCCGACGGGCTGCACGAGCTGGTGAGCGTGATCGAGCCGCTGTCGCTCGCCGACGAGCTGACGCTGGAGCCGCTGCCCGGTGGGGCGCTCGTGGCTGCGGCGCCCGGAGCCGGCGACATGGGCTGCGCCGCGGGCGCGGACGAGGTCGTCTGTGCCGGCGTCGAGGGGCCGAACCTCGCCGGCGAGGCGCTCGCCGCCTACCGCGCGGCGAGCGGCTGGGAGGGGGCGCCGCTGCGGCTCGCGATCGTCAAGCGCGTGCCGGTCGCCGCCGGGATGGGCGGCGGCTCGGGCGACGCGGCCGCCGCGCTGCGGCTCGTCGCGCACGCCGCCGGCCGGTCCGCCGGCGACCCGCTGATCGCGCGGCTCGCGCCGCAGCTCGGCGCCGACGTGCCATCGCAGATCAAGCCCGGCCCGGTGCTCGCCGGCGGGGCGGGCGAGGACGTGCGGCCGCTGGCGCCGCTGCCGCCGCACGGCGTGCTCGTACTGCCCTCGCCGCACGCGCTCTCCACGCCCGACGTGTTCCGCGAGGCCGATCGGCTCGGCCTCGCGCGCGACGCCGCCGACCTCGCCGAGCGCCGCGCCGCCGCCGAGGCGGCGCTCGGGCGCGGCGAGCTGCCGCCGGCGGTCAATGACCTCGAGCCGGCCGCGCGCTCGCTGTGCCCGTGGATCGACGGCGCGCTCGCGGCGGCGCGCGGCGCGGGCGCCGACCACGCGCTCGTGTCCGGCTCCGGACCGACCGTCGTCGGCATCTTCGACGGCGCGGAAGGGGCGGCCGCCGCCGAGGTCGCCGCCCGCGCGCTGGCGGCGCGTGTCCCCGGCGCGACCGGCGCCCGCCCGGTCGACGCGGCCTTCGCGGCGGTCCGCGGGGTGTGGGACGATGAGGCGCAGGCATGACGCACAACGCGGTCACCGAGCTCGTCGCGATCTGCGCCGCCGTCGCAGGCCTCGCGACGTTCGTGGGGCTGGTGATGGTCCCAGTCGTCTCGTCCTACCAGCGCGCCTGGGAGCGCGTCGCCGCCGGACTCCTCTCCCTGTGGGTGCTCGGCGCGTTCATCGGCGTCGGCGTGCTCGTCGGCGGCCTGCTCGTCTACGAGTGGCCGCGCCTGTTCTGAGCCTCGCAACCACCGTGTGCGGTGGCGGGGGACCGCGCAAGGTCTCCGTACAATCGGGCGATGGCACCCCACGCGCGCGACACGGCGTCGGCGCCCGACCTGCGGGCGCTCGAGGCGATCACAGAGGCGGTCGCGGCTGGCGCGGGGCTGCCGGAGATCGTGCGTGCGGCGGCCAGAGCGCTCGACGCGAGCCTCGCGCTGATCGACCGCACGAGCGTCGTGCTCGCCGTCGCCGCGCGCTCGCCGGCGGAGGAGGGCGCGCTGCTGCGCGAGGCGGACGGCGTCGAGCGCGTCGAGCTGCGCGTCGCCGACGCGGTCGTCGGCCAGCTGCGGCTGCGCGGCCGCGAGGGCGGGCGGGCGGGGGTCGATTCCTCGCTGCTGCGGCTCGTCACGACGCTGATCGCCTCCGAGGTGGAGCGCGTGCGCGGACCCGAGCGCGCCTCCGAGGCGGCCGCCGCGGAATTCGTGCACGCGGTGCTCGCGCGTGAGGTCCGCGACCGCGACGATCTCGTCGCGCGCGGCAAGGAGCTCGGCATCGCGCTCGACCGCGGCGGCAGTGTGATCATCGTGCGCGCCCACCCGCGCGCGCCCGGCGAGGACGATTGGCGCGCGCGCCTGCTCGCGCTCGCCGAGCGCGCCGCGCGCTCGATCGCCCCCGGCGCGATCGCCACCGCGACGCGCGCCGGCGACGGCGACGAGGTCGCCGTGCTCGCGCCTGATCCCGACGGCGAGGCCGGCCGGCGCGTGGCCGCGACGCTGCTGCGCGAGCTGGAGGCGAACCTCAGCGGCTTTGCGTTCGCGGTCGGACGCAGCCGCGCCGCGCGCGACCCGGTCGACCTGCACCGCGCCGGCAACGAGGCGCTGCTGGCTGCGAACGTCGTCGAGGGCGACCCCGACGAGTCGCTGCTGTCCTACGACGACACGGGCACCTACCAGCTGCTGCTCCCGCATATGAGCGACCCGGCGGAACTGAAGCGCTTCTACGACGAGACCGTGTCGAAGCTCGTCGCCTACGACGAGCAGTACGAGACCTCCGACCTCGTCGGGACGTTGGAGACGTTCCTCGAGTGCGACGGGAACGTCAACGCGACCGCGGCGCGGCTGATCACGCACCGCCACACGGTCCGCTATCGCTTCGAGCGCGTGCGCGAGATCACTGGGCTCGACGTCAACTCGACCGACGGGCGCGAGAAGCTGTCGTTCGGGCTCAAGGCGATGCGCGTGCTGGGCGTCGCGGCGCCCCGCGGGCCGGCGTCCGAGCGCGGCGTCGCCGCGGGCCGAGTACGCCGTGAGACGGCGGCCGAGCGCCCGGCGACACCCCGCCGCCCGAGCCGGTGAGCTCCACGCCCGCCGCGCAGCTGGTCGACCGCCGCGGACGCTGCCGGCTCGTCTACGAGCCGATCGCCGACCTCGCGCGCGGGTCGATCTGCGGCTACGAGGCGGTCGAGCGCTTCCCCGGCGCGATCGCCCCGGAGGACTGGCGGACGGCGGCGCTGCGGCGCGGGCTCGAGCCGGACTTCGATGCGTTCGTGATCGACGCGGTCGTGCACGCCTGCGAGAGCCTGCCGGACGGTTGCTTCCTGTCGTTCAACGCCCGTCCGGCGACGCTGCTGCGCGAGCCGGTACGGCGCGTGCTCGCGCGCGCGGAGGCGCTCGACCGGCTGGTGATCGAGCTGGTGCCGCGCCTCACGCGGCGCGACCAGGCGCGCTTCCTCGCATGCGCCGCCGACCTGCGCGCGGCGGGTGTCCGCTTCGCAGTCGACCACGTCGGCGGCGACGACGGCGTCCTGCGCTTCACGGGCGTCGTGCGACCGGTCTTGGCCAAGCTAGACCCCGTGCTCGTCGCCGACGTGGACCGCCTCCCGCCCAAACGGGCGCTGTTGTACGAGCTGGAGCGGATGGCAGGGCGCTTCGGCATCACGCTCGTCGCCCTGGGCGTGCGCCGGGTCGAGGAGGTCGACGCGCTGATGCGGCTGCGCGTGCCGCTCATGCAGGGGCCCTTGATCGGTGTGCGCGCAAAGACGCTCACGCCCGTCGCGTTCGCACTGAGCCGCTACACGCGGGAGCGTGCCGCCGCGATGGACCAACCCGGGTCGCTTGCCGCGCTCGTCGAGGTCGCCTCCGAGCCGCCCGGGCGCGAGCCGGCGCGCCGGGCGGAGTCGTTTCACCTGACCGATGGGCTTGCCGCGGCGGCGCAGCGGGCGCTGCTGCGCCCGCGCGAGCGGCGCTTCGACCCGCTCGTCTGCCGTGACGCGAGCGGCGATCACGCCGGGATCGTCCCGTTCGAGCGGCTCGTCGAGGCACTCGCGCGCGCCGCGGACCGGCCGCCGCCGTCCGGCGTCGTCGAGTAGACGCCCTACTCGACGTCGGCGATGTGCGCTCGCACCTCGTCGAGCACGTCGTGCGGCACGTGCTCCATCCCGTGGTCGTCGCGCGCGTGGCGCACGACCTGCGCGAGGATCCCGGCCTCGCTCTGGTCCTCGAAGCGCGCGGCGCACCCTGGGACGACAGCCGCACAGCGGAACTCCTTCATCCTGCCCTCCTCTCGGCGGGAGCGGTGGATCCTACGCGTCCGCGGTCATGTGCGTGCGGGTTGCCTGCGAGGCGGCGGCGGGGTCTGTCGTGACCGTTGAGGCCGTCATCTCCACATCGTCGTCGAGCTTAGGGAGCCGTCTGCGGCCAGGATCATGTGTCGGAGGGGTCTGACGGGCAGTGCCGTTCTGGCCGAGGCCGAGGATCTCGAGGTCTGAACGGTCGATGCCCGCTGGCGCTCCGGTCAGCGGGTCTGCGCCGCTGGCGAGCTTGGGGAAGGCGATGACGTCGCGAATCGACCGGCGGTTTGCGAGCAGCATCACGATGCGGTCGATGCCAAGCGCGATTCCGCCCTGCGGGGGTGCTCCGTAGCGCAGAGCGTCGAGAAAGAAGCCGAAGCGTTCATGTGCCCGCGCGGCATCCATCCCGACGATCTCGAACACCCGCTCCTGGACTGCGGGATCGTTGATGCAGATCGCCCCGCCCCCAATCTCGATGCCGTCCAGCACGAGGTCGAAGGCGCGCGACGTCAGCGTCCCCGGTTCGGCGTCGAGGTCGCCGACTGGCGTGGTGAACGGGTGGTGCTGCGCCTGCCACCGGCTCTGCGTCTCGTTCCACTCGAACATCGGGAATCCGACCACCCAGAGCGGCGCATGAACGCCGGCGGGGATCAGGTCGAGCAGTCGTCCCAACTCGGTTCGCACCGCTCCGAGGCCACGCGACACCGCCTGCGCCGGACCTGTCGCGACTACCAGCAAGTCTCCGGGCCGAGCGTCGAGACGCTGCGACGCGAGGGAGGCGTCCGCGTGGGACAGGCGCGGTCCGGCCAGAGCGACCAGCGATCCGTTGCCCGTGACCGATGCCCACGACACCGTGTCGGCTCCTCGCTCGACCGCCCGCAACGTCAGCGCCTCGAGATCGGCGGCTGGCAGCTCGTGGCGGCCGGCGTTCAGCCCGCGCAGCGTGCCGCCAAGCTCTACGAGCTCGAGCTCGAAGCGCGTGTCGGGCGAGTCGTCGCCGAAGCGGGCCATCGCCTCGTCGTAGGGTATCCGCGGCCAGGGCGGCGCCGGAACGCTGTAGCCGGTGATCTCGAAGACGCTCGCCATGATCGCCTCGGTGACCTCGATCACGTCGTTCTCGTCGACAAACGCGAGCTCCATGTCGAGCTGCGTGAATTCCGGCTGCCGATCGGCGCGCGTGTCCTCGTCGCGAAAGCAACGGGCGACTTGGTAGTAGCGCTCGATGCCGCCCAGGACCACCAACTGCTTGATCGGCTGCGGTGACTGCGGGAGCGCGTAGAAAGCGCCCGGAGCTATCCGGGCGGGAACGACGTAATCGCGAGCGCCCTCGGGGGTCGACCGGGTGAGCACCGGCGTCTCGACCTCTACGAACGAGCGCGCGTCGAGCACCCGGCGCATCGTCGAGATGACTCGGTGGCGCAGCAGCAGCGCTTCCTGGAGCGGACGCCGGCGCAGATCGAGCGGACGGTGGCGCAGCCGCAGGGGCTCGTCGATCGAGCCCTCCTCGCCGATCGGGAACGGAGGAGTGGCGGCACGGGCGAGCACGACGACCTCGGTCGCGAGCAGCTGGATCGCTCCGGTCGGAAGCCTCAGATTCGGTATGGGCCGCCCAACGATTGAGCCCTTGACGCTCACGACGTCCTCGTGGCGAAGCGTCTGCGCGACGGCGTACGCCGTCGCGCTACAGGCCGGTTCGAACACCAGTTGCAGCACCCCGGATGCGTCGCGCAGGTCGATGAAGACCAAGCCGCCGTGATCGCGGCAGGCGTGTGCCCACCCGGCTACGCGCAGCAATCGGCCGGCATCGTCGCCCCTAAGTGTTCCGCACCACGCGTCGCGGTATGCGTTGACGTGAGCGCGCTGGCTCATCGCTGTCCCACCGACCGCACCATTACGAAGCAGTGTCCGGCGTGCAGCACCTCGCCCGGCGGCGGCGTCGAGCAGCACCAGCTCTGGGCCGACCCGCTGCGCGATTCCACGACATGAGAGTGTGAGCGCGCTTCGATCATTAGGAACAGATTGAACCCGCCCGACGGGAATCGAACCCGCATCTGCGGCTTGATAGACCGCTGCTCTTGGGATTGATCGTTAACTGTGCAGGAGCCGCCCGGCGGTCTCGCGACGAAGAGCCACCGGAAGAGTGTCACGTCTCCCCGGCTCGAGCGGCTCGCACCGAAGTTTTCCCCCCAGCCTCCGGGCAATCTCCGTAACCATTGAGCTACGAGCGGAAGCGGCCACATGGTAGCACGGACTCGTCGGCAGAGCAACAGCACACCAAAACGAAGAGCATCAAAAGCGCCCTAAGTTGCCTTCCTGTCTTGGCGGCATATATGATGTCCACGGGCACGTCGCTGTTCTGGCGCGTGCGATCGGGGGAGAGAAGATGCACCACCTCGGGGTGTGCGGCGCCGCCACGTGCGGGCGCATGCGTCAACTGGGCGATCTGACGTGCGAATCGTGGGACGGTGATGAACCAGGGTTACCGCGCAACGTGATCTTTGGAGCTGGCTCGCGCGCTCGAGTTGCGAGTACCTTGGCCAGGCTCCTGCCCGCGAAGGTGCTGCTCTCGCTGAGTCGCGGATCGGTTCGTCACCCGTGGAGTGCGGAGATCGCGGCGGGCGGGCAGAGGTAGCCGCGATGCGCGTCGCGTATACCGACCCGTCGTGGGCGCTCGACGAGAACGGAGACGTCGATAGGTCGGCCGCCGATATCGAGGCTTCGGTCTACGGCGACGACATCGCCGTCGAACTGGGGGTGCGTGCAGACGGGCGCTTCCTGACGGAGGGGCGCGCGCTGGCCGATTACGTCCGCGGCGCGGACGCGGTCGTCGTGTCGCGCTGCGTCGTGACGCCCGAGTTGCTCGAGGCCGTCGGCCCGGCCTGCCGGGTGGTCGCGCGGCAGGGCGTCGGGCTGGACAACCTGAACGCGGACCTGCTCCGCGACTCCGGGATCTTCGGGTTCCACGTGCCCGACTACTGCGGCGATGAGGTCAGCACGCACACGCTTGCGCTGCTGCTGGCACTCGAGCGCCGCGTCTGCGTGCAGGACGTGCTCGTCAAGTCGGGTCGCTGGCGGATCCACGGCGGGGGAATGCCGCGCCGCACCTGCACCCTGACGGCGGGGATCGTCGGCTTCGGACGGATCGGGCGAGCGACCAGCCGCAAGCTGCAGCCGATCTATCGGGAGGTGATCGCCTGCGATCCGAACGTGTCCGCCGACCTGATGGCGAGCTACGGGGTGGGCAAGTGCAAGCTGCCGGAGCTGCTGGCGCGCGCCGACGCCATATGCGTGCATGCGGAGCTGCTGTCCGAGACCGTGGACCTGGTCGACGCAGAGGCGCTGCGGCACGTGCGTCACGGGGCGCTCCTGGTGAACGCCGCGCGCGGGCGGCTGGTCGATCCGGTCGCGGTGCGCGCCGCGCTCGAGGACGGCGCGCTCGGCGGCTTCGCCTCCGATGTCTTCTCGCCTGAGGATCCGAACGACAGCGAGGAGACCCGCGCGCTGCTGCAGCGTGACGACGTCGTCGTCTCGTCGCACCGCGGGTTCCTGTCCGTGCAATCCGAGATCAGCCTGCGCCGACGGGTTGCCGAGGGTGTCGCGCACGTGCTGCGATCGGGCGAGCCGCCTCCGCTGGGACGGGTGGCATGAGGCACGGGCTCAGCTGCGACGGTTGCCAACGCCACGCGCTACGGCCTGCAGGCGGGAGTGGTCACCGCGACCCGGCCCCTCCCAACTTTGGGCTGAGGTTTGCGCAGCTGAGCGGACGTGCCAGCCCGCAGCGCGGGTTGGAGTGGTCCGGTCGAGCCGGCCGACCATGACCGGGAATGAATCCGGAGCTGGGGGGCCGGGACTCGAACCCGGATAGCCGGCTCCAAAGGCCGGAGTCTTGCCATTAGACGACCCCCCAACGGGTCGAGCCGATTCTAGGGGGCGTCCCAAGCTCGCCCCGCATCCTTGCGGCGCCGCGGCTACGATGCGCGCGTGACCGCGCCGGTCGTCGTCATCCTCGCCGCCGGGCAGGGAACGCGGATGCGCTCCGCGACGCCAAAGCTGCTGCACCCGCTCTGCGGCCCACCCGTCATCGCGTGGGCGATCGCGGCGGCGCGCGCGGCCGATGCGCAGAAGGTCGTGGTGGTGGGCGGCCCGGACCGTGCGCTGGCGCCGGCGGTCGAGGCGGGCGGGGATCGAGCCGATGGCGTCGCGGACGTCGTGCTCGCCGTCCAGCAGGAGCCGCGCGGAACCGCCGACGCGGTGGCGAGCGCGCGCGAGCACATCGACCGCGACGCTCCCGTGATCGTCGTCTGCGGCGACGTGCCGCTGATGACCGGCGAGGCGCTGCACGCGCTCGCGCAGACGCACGCCGAGCGCGGAGCGAGCGCGACGATGCTGACGATGCTCCTCGACGATCCGACCGGCTACGGTCGCGTCGTGCGCGGCCTGGACGGCGCGGTCGAGCGCGTCGTGGAGACGAAGAAGCCGGGCGACGCGACTCCCGGCGAGCTGGAGATCCGCGAGGTCAACGGCGGCGTCTACGCGTTCGCCGGCGGCGACCTGCTCGACGCGCTCGCGCAGGTCAGAGCCGACAACGCGCAAGGCGAGCTGTACCTCCCGGACGTCCTGCCGATCCTGCGCGCGCAGGACAAGGTCGTCGCCGCGCACACCGTCGACGACCCCGCGCTCGCGCTCGGCATCAACGACCGCGGCGACCTCGCGAAGGTCCGCGCGACCGCCCAGCAGCGGATCCACGCTCGCCACATGGCGAACGGCGTGACGATCGTCGATCCCGCCTCGACGGTGATCGACGCCGGCGTCGAGATCGCGAACGACACGACGATCGCCCCCTTCACCTCGCTGCACGGCGCCACGCGGATCGGCTCCGGTTGCCACGTCGGTCCGCTTACGACGCTGATCGACGTCACGCTCGGCGACGACGTCCAGATCCCCCACTCCTATGCGAGCGGCGCCGAGGTGCGTGCCGGCGCGAGCGTCGGCCCGTTCGCCTATCTGCGTCCCGGTACGCTGCTGCACGAGGGTGCCAAGGCCGGCACGTTCGTCGAGATCAAGAACTCGGAGATCGGCGAGGGCGCGAAGGTGCCGCACCTCTCCTACATCGGCGACGCCGAGGTCGGCGCCGGCACGAACCTCGGCGCGAGCACGATCACCGCCAACTACGACGGCCGCAGCAAGCACCGCACGACGATCGGCGAAGGGGTCCACGGCGGCGTCCACACCTCGCTCGTCGCGCCCGTGGCGGTCGGCGACGACGCCTGGATCGGGGCCGGCTCGGTCATCACCCACGAGGTGCCGCCGGGCGCGCTCGGGATCGCGCGCGCGCGCCAGCGCAACCTCGAGGGCTACGACGAGCGGCTGAAGGAGCGCGACGCCAGATGAGCCCTGTCTCGTCGCCCCCGAGGCGTACACTGGCGCCCGAGATGAGCGCTGCCGAGCCGCAGGAGCGTCCGAGCACCCAGCTCGACATCGGCTACGACAAGCGGCTCATGCTGTTCGGCGGCCGCGCGCACCAGCAGCTGGCGGCCGACATCGCCGGCAAGCTGGGGATCGAGCTGGGCGGCGTCACGCTCAAGACGTTCTCCAACGGAGAGGTCTACTGCCGCTACGAGGAGTCGATTCGCGGCGCCGACATCTTCATCGTGCAGCCGATCTGCGGCAACCCGCGCACGGGGCTGACCGCGAACGACGCGCTGATGGAGCTGCTGGAGATGGTCGACGCGGCCGTCGGCGGCTCGGCCCACCGCGTGATCGCGGTCTGTCCCTGGTACGGCTACTCGCGCCAGGACAAGAAGTCCGCGCCGCGCGAGCCGATCAGCGCCCGCCTCGTCGCGCGCATGCTGGAGACCGCGGGGATCGACCGGATCCTCACGATGGACCTCCACTCCGGTCAGATCCAGGGCTTCTTCCAGAAGCCGTGCGACCACATGACGGCGATGTGGATGCTGACGAAGTACTTCGCCGATCAGGGCCTCGAGGACCTGGTCGTCGTCTCGCCGGACGCCGGCCGCGTGAAGCTGAACAAGAAGTTCGCCGCCACGATCGGCGCCGAGCTGGCGATCCTCAACAAGGAGCGCCCGGCGCAGCAGGTCGCTGAGATCGGCTACGTGATCGGCGACGTGAAGGACAAGACCGCGGTGATCGTCGACGACATCATCGCCACCGGCGGCACGCTCAACGCCGCTGCCCAGACCGTCCTCGACGAGGGCGCCAACGAGGTCTTCGCCGTCGCCACGCACGGGCTCTTCTCCGGCAACGCCTTCGAGGTCCTCCAGCAGGGGCCGCTGTCGG
>Ga0134125_10003233_pt1 | contig 18932 bp, 16 predicted proteins | sample KB31751_FD_96464 | JGI IMG/M metagenome (GOLD analysis project Ga0134125, IMG submission 96464) | Terrestrial soil microbial communities with excess Nitrogen fertilizer from Kellogg Biological Station, Michigan, USA - KB3-175-1 | ecosystem: Environmental > Terrestrial > Soil > Unclassified ... | reverse complement strand
TCCAGATGCTGCTTCTGGTCCTCGCCCACCGGCACATGCGTCGCCTTGTAGAGCAGGATGTCGGCCGCCATCAGCACGGGATAGCCGTAAAGGCCGAGCCCGGCGTCCTCGCGATGCTTGCCCGCCTTCTCCTTGAACTGGGTCATGCGGTTGAGCCAGCCGAGCGGCGTGAGGCAGCCCAGGAGCCAGGCGAGCTCCGAATGGCCCGGCACCGTGCTCTGATTGAAGATGATGCAGCGCTCGGGATCGATGCCGGCGGCGATATAGGCCGCGGTCACCTCGCGGGTCTGTGTGCGGAGCTGGTCCGGATCCTGCGGCAGGGTCAGCGCGTGCAGGTCGACGATGCAGAAGATGCAATCGTAATCGCGCTGCAGCGCCACCCAATTGCGGATCGCACCCAGGTAATTGCCGAGATGCAGATTGCCGGTGGGCTGCACGCCCGAGAAGATGCGGTTCATGCGCGGGTTATCGCCGTGCGGCCGGCATGGGTCAAGCCGGCTGACGCCGCAAGCGGGCGCGCAGCTCCCGCCAGTCGGCGACGCCGAAGACGAGCGCCAGCAGCGCATATCCCGCAAGACCGCCGCCGATGAGCGCGGCAAGCGCCGCGAGCTTCACCGCGAGGCTGGCGGCAAGCGCGCCCGCCAGCAGCCGCTTCAGCAGCAGCAGCAGCGCGCCCATGCCGAGCGCCGCGCCCAGGATGCGCGGCAGCGCGCGCCGCAGCCTTTGGTCGAGCGCGAAATGGCCGCGGCGCGACAGCACGATGCTCAGCAGCAGCGCGTTGATCCAGCCGGCAATCGAAAGCGCCAGCGCGATGCCGGTCTGTGCCAGCAGCAATCCTAACCCCAGCGTCAGTGCCACATTCACCGCCATGGTGAGCGCCGCGATCTTCACCGGCGTCTTCGTGTCGTGGCGGGCGAAATAGCCCGGCGTCATCACCTTCACCATGACGAAGGCGGGCAGCCCCGCGGCATAGGCGGCGAGCGCCGGCGCGGTGGCGGCGGTATCGGCGGCGGTGAACTTGCCGTGCTGGAACAGCACCGCAAGGATGGGGTGGGCGGCGATGGCCAGGCCGATCGCCGCCGGCAGCGTGAGCAGCAGCGCCAGCTCCATCCCGCGATTCTGCGTGGTGTTGGCGGCGGCATCCTCGCCGAGCCGCACCTGGCGCGACAGCGGCGGCAGGATCGCCGTGCCGACGGCGATGCCGAGCACGGCGAGCGGCAGCTGGTTCAGCCGGTCGGCGTAATTGAGATAGGAGACGGTGCCGGTCGGCAGCAGCGAGGCCATCGCCGTCGAGACCACCAGGTTGATCTGCAGCACACCCGCGCCGAAGATGCCGGGCAGCATGATGCGCAGCAACCGGCGCACTTCCGGCGTAAGCCGCGGCAGCGGCAGCGACAGCGGCAGCCCCGCCTGCCAGCAGGAGAACATGAGCCAGAGGAATTGCGCGAGTCCCGCCGCCGCGACCGCCCATGCCAGCGCCTCGCCGGTCAGCGGCCGCACCAGCAGCAGCACGCCGATGAGGAAGATGTTGAGCAGCACCGGCGTGAAGGCGGTCGCGGCAAAGCGCTCGAGCGAATTGAGCACGCCCCCCTGCAGCGCGGTCAGCGAGATGAAGACCAGATAGGGGAACATGATGCGCGTGAGGTCGACGGCGAGCGCGAATTTCTGCGGGTCCGCGCGAAAGCCGGGGGCGATCACGTCGAGAATGCGCGGCGCCAGCAGCTCGCCCGCCACCAGGAAGATCAGCAGCGCCGCCAGCAGCACGGCGAGCGCGTCCTCGGCGAAGCGCCGCGCCACGGGGCGGCCCTCACGCGCGAGCTTGCCGGCGAAAAGCGGCACGAAGGCGGCGTTGAACGCGCCCTCGGCGAAGAGGCTGCGGAACATGTTGGGGAGCCTGAGCGCGACGAAGAACGCGTCCGAGATCGGGCTCGCGCCGAGGAAGGCCGCCACCAGCATCTCGCGCACGAAGCCCAGGAGGCGGCTCACCATGGTGTAGCCGCCGACGGTGGCGGCGGAGCGCAGCAAGGCCATGGGGGCAAGGGTGTAAAGGAATTGCCGCGGCGGCGGAAGGGCGCTTGTCATTTGCGCCGAGCGCGGCTAACGGTCGCGTCGGCGGCGAAGAGGGCGGGGCGCGACATGGATAAGATTCGCATCGGCATCACCGGCTGCGGCGGCCGCATGGGGCGGATGCTGGTGGCCGAAGTGCAGGGCGCCGCCGGGTTGCGGCTCTCGGGCGGCAGCGAGGCGCCGGGGAGCGCGTTGGTCGGCCGCGACATCGGCGAGCTGGCCGGCATCGGTCCCGTCGGGCTCCAGGCGACGGCGGATGCGGCGGCGCTGATCGGCGCCGCCGACGTCATCATCGACTTCTCCGCGCCGGCGGCGGCGGCGGAGCATGCCCGGCTCTGCGGCGAGCGTGGCGCGGCGCTGGTTCTCGGTACCACCGGGCTCGGCCGCGCCGAAAGCGCGGCGGTCGAGGCGGCGGCGGGTCGCACGGCCATCGTCTGGGCGGCCAATATGAGCCCGGCCGTGACTTTGCTGCAGCAGCTTGTCGCCGAGGCGGCGCGGCGGCTCGGCGAGGATTACGACATCGAGGTGCTGGAGATGCACCACAAGCACAAGGTGGATGCGCCCTCGGGCACGGCGCTGGCGCTGGGCCGCGCCGCCGCCGAAGGGCGCGGCATCGATCTCGCCAGCCGCAGCCAGCGCGTGCGCGACGGCCATACGGGGCCGCGCAAGCCCGGCGATATCGGCTTCGCCACCCTGCGCGGCGGCGATGTCGTCGGTGACCACAGCGTGATCTTCGCCGGCGAAGGCGAGCGGCTCGAGCTTATCCACCGCGCCGGCAGCCGGCGCCTCTTCGCCCGCGGCGCGGTGCGCGCCGCCCGCTGGGTGGCGGGCCGCAAGCCCGGCCTCTACGGCATGAAGGACGTGCTGGGATTAAACGGCTGAGAGCCGCGCCCGCCAGCGGGCGAGCGCCTGGGTGAGGCCGCGCGCGACCCCCCGCCGCTCCTCGGGCCCCAGAAAGCTCCCCACCACCACCGACCGGCCATGCGAGGTCAGCACCAGGCGGTTGGTATGCTCGTCCTCCTCCTCGAAGCGGACGCGCAGCCAGAAGGGCTGGAACTGCCAGCGCTTGCGCTCGCCATAGATGCTGATGCGGTCGACGGTGAGGCTGTCCTCGGTCAGCCGCAGCTCCTCGCTCTGCCGCGCCTGGCGATAGTTCAGGCGGAAGGCGAGCCAGACCAGCAGCACGTCGAGGCCGAAGAAGGGGGTCACCGGCCAGGCGCCGTGCAGCACGAAGAAGAGGCTGACGCAGAAGCTGACCCCGGCAATGAGCATCATCATCACCGCGAAGCCGCGCGGCGGCATGCTGCGGTGCGGCCGCAGCACAGCGTTATACTCCACCTCCGATACGGTCTCGGCCCGGTCGGTCATGCTTGGAACGATAGGTCAGCTCCTTGCCGAGGTAAACGCCGCAATGGCAGCGATCGTGCCCCGAGCGTGCTAAGCTCGGCGCCATGGACCCGAAGGACGTTGACGAGTTCTTCCGCCGGCTCGCCCGCGAGCGCCCCGATCCGCGCAGCGAGCTCGACTACATCAATCCCTATACGCTGCTTGTCGCCGTCGTGCTCTCGGCGCAGGCGACCGATGCCGGCGTCAACAAGGCGACGGCGGCGCTCTTCAAGCGCGTCTCGACCCCGCAGCAGATGCTGGTGCTCGGCGAGGCCCAATTGCGCGACTACATCAAGACGATTGGGCTCTTCAACACCAAGGCCAAGAACGTCATCGCGCTGAGCGAGAAGCTGGTGGCTGAGCATGGCGGCGAGGTGCCGCGGACGCGCGAGGCGCTGGAGCAGCTTCCCGGCGTCGGGCGCAAGACCGCCAACGTCGTCATGAACGTCGCCTTCGGCCAGCCGACCATCGCCGTCGACACGCATATCTTCCGCGTCGGCAACCGCACCGGCATGGCGCCAGGCAAGACACCGCTGCTGGTCGAGCAGGAGCTCGAGCGCGTCGTGCCCGACAAATGGAAGCGCAACGCGCATCACTGGCTCATCCTGCACGGGCGCTACACCTGCATCGCCCGCAAGCCGCGCTGCGAGGTCTGCGTGGTCGCCGATCTCTGCGCCTATCCCGCCAAGACCGGCGTCGCCGCCACGCCGAAGCCCAAGGCACGCTCGCGCAAGAAGGCCGCGCCGCGCCGCCGCAAATAGCCGGATCAGCCGCCGCGCGGCTGCTCCTTCTTCGGCTCCTCCTTCTTCGGCTCGTTGTTGTCCCTGGACGCGGGATGCCGCTGCGGCGTCGCCGAGGGTCGGTGCTGCGGCGGCGCCGCATGCGGCTGCGGCGCGCGCACCCAGCCATGCGGCGTGGCGACGAGCCGCATCTGCTGCGGCGGGTGGACGGGCTTCGCTGCCGTGCGCTGCGCCGCGTGCTGGCCGGGGGGCGGCCGATGCGGCTGCGCCGCTTGAGCGCGTTCCTGCGGCCGCGCCGCGGCTGCGGGCGGATGCGCGTGTGAGGCCTCTTGCGGCTCGCGATGTTCGGCGGAGCGTCGGCTCGGGCCGGGTGCTTTGGGGAGAGCCGCGGCGGCGGCGGTCGGTCGGCCGGCCGTCGCTGGCGGCCGCTCCAGCCGTGGCGGCGCGTTCGGATGCGGCACCGGGCGCGCCGCTTCGGGCATGGCGATGCCGGCGCGCGCCGCTGCGCCAGGCTCCAGATGCGCCAAGCGCGGCGAGGCCTTCTGCCGCGCCAGCGCCTCGTGCGGTACGGCCACCACCGCGCGCTGCACCGGTGCGGCGCGGACGAAGGCGGATGCCGACACCACCGTCGCCGCGCGCGCATTGTGGAAATGCGTGACCGCCTCCGGCTGCGCGATCGTCGCCTTGGTGATCCGGTTGATCTCGACGCGGTTCACCGTGGTGATGTTCACCTCGCGGATATAGGTCACGCTCGCGACATAGGCCGGCCGGTAAATCTCATGCGGCGCGAGCGGCACCCATCCGACCGCCGGCATCGCGGGTCCGGCGGCGATGGCGACGCCGAACCCGGCGCCGCCGATGAAGGCGACCAGCGCCGGCGCGTAGACCGGCCGCAGCACGCGCTCGCCGGGACACCAGCCCCAGCGTCCGCCGACCTCGACCCAGCGCCCGTAATGGAACGGCGCGAAGCCCCAGGGCGCATCGTCGATCCAGGTCCATCCCCAGGGCGGGACCCAGGCCCAATGACCGTAGCGATAGGGCGCCCAACCCGTCGCCACCGCCGTCGGATACCAGACGGCGCCGTAATCGGGGTCGCGCGTCCAGCGTCCATACTGGTCGAGATCCTCATAGCCCGTGGTCTCGGGCGAGAGATAGGTGAGGCTCGCCTCCGCCTGCTGCTGTTGGTCGCGCTGGAGCGCCCAATCGTCGAAGGGTGTGGCGCTGCCTTCGCTGAGCGTCACGCTGGCGGGCTCGCCGGCCACCGCTGCCGTCTCGCCCTCGAGCACGTCGACGCGCGAGCGCGGCCCGCTCACCGCCGCGCGGCCTTGCAGAACCGTCACCCGCAGCCGGTCGGGCGGCGCGCCGGCCGGGCCGTTACCGTCGCCGGCGTCGATGTCGTAGCTGCCGGGCGCGAGCAGTGTCACCGGCCCGCGCGGCGTCATCACCACGACGCCGCCGCGCGGCATCGCCGCGAGATGCAGATTGATCACGCCCTCCGACAGCGACAGCCGCGTCGAGCGGTCATCGAGCGCGACGATGTCGAGCGCCGTCCTCTCATCGAGGCGGATCTCGGCCGCACCCACTTCGAGCTCCAGCCGGGCTCTCGGCTCGGTCCAGAACGACTCGCCGGCAACCACGGGATAGTTGAGCGGCGCCGGGACCCACTGGCTTTGACCGGCAGCATGGAACGATACCGTCCCGTCGATATGACTGATGCGGCCGACGCGGCCCGGCGGATCGCCCTGCGCCCAGGCCGTGCCGGCGGCGAGCACCAGGAACACGGCAAGCGATGTGCGGGTCAGCAATTTGCGGTGCATGAGCAGGCTCCTCCGCGGCGGAGCATCGCGGATCGATGACAGTGCCGCTGTGGCAATTCTAGGGCGCGCTTCACCACCGGTCGCCATGCCAATAATAGGGATGGTGGTAATAGCCGCCGCCCGTGTAAATGATGCAGCCGCCGAGCGAGGATACGGCGAGCATCAGGCCGAGGAGCGCGAGCCATCGTAAGCGATTCATCCGGTGATCTCCGCCGGCGCGAGATGCGCCTCGTCGGTTTCTATGCGTGAAGACCGGCGAAACGCGGCGGCTCTTTCGCGAATTTAATGATGGAATAGCGAAGCGGGCGCGACCGTTGTTGCCCGCCGCCGTTCAGCTCGAGGGCGCCGGCTCTTCGACACGGCGCAGCAGGAGCCTCAGCTCCGGCTTGCAGGAACCGCAATTCGTCCCCGCCGTTGTCGCTTCTCCGATCGCTTCGACGCTGTCGAGCCGGCGCTCGCGGATCGCCTGCTCGATGACCCGCTCGCCGATGCCGCAGCAGACGCAGACGAGCTTGCCGGCGTCGGGCGTGCCGGGCGGCGGCTCGCCCGAAAGGAGGCGCAGGCGGAGCGCGTGCACGCTGGGTTCGGCGAAGAGCCCCACCAGCCAGTCGCGCGCGATCGCCGGACGCTGCGGCGCGACGAAGAGGCAGGCATCGAGCCGGTCGCCGACCAGCCGCGCATAGCGGAAGCTGCCGGCCGCGGGGTCCTCATAGGTGAGCCACTGCACCGCCCGGCGCGCTTCGGGGAAGATGCGTCTTGCCCAGGCTTCCCAATCGGCCGGCGGCTCGTCGCCGGCGAGCTCGTAGCGCCAGCCATCATGTGTCACCGCTTGTGTCCAACCGATCCCCTCGAGCGCGCCGGCGGGGAGCCGGCGCCGCGTCGCGAGGAAGGCCTGCCATCTGGGATGCCGCCGCTCGACGCGCACCGGCGTGTGCTTCAGCTCCGGCTGACCCGAGATCGGATCGGTCGCGGCGTTGACCACGGCGCCGATGCGCGCATCGCTCGCATGGGTCGTGCCCCAATGGATCGGCGCGAAGACGCTGCCGCGCGGCTGCTCCGCGCTGTGGCGAAGCCGGAGCACGGCTTCGCCATGCGCCGAGATCACCCGGACGAGCTCGCCATCGGCGATCGCGGTGTCCGCCGGATGGACGGCGAGGAAGGGCTCGGGCTCATGCGCGGCGAGGCTGGGCGAGCGGCCGGAGCGCGTCATGGTGTGCCATTGGTCGCGCAGCCTGCCGGTATTCAGCAGCAAGGGGAACATCGCCGAGAGTGGATGGCGCGGCGGGCGCGGCGTCACCGGCACGAGCCGCGCGCGGCGATCGGCGGTGAAGAAGCCGCCCTCGGCGAAAAGCCGTTCGGTGCCCTGCGGCCGTGCGCGCGGCACCGGCCATTGCACCGGCGTCAGCGCCTCGTAGCCGGCATCGTCGATCTCGGCGAGGCCGCCGATATCGAAGGCGCGGCTGCCGTCATTCTCGAATTCGGAAAGCCGCGCATGCTCGCGGAAGATGTCGGCCGCGGAGCGATAGGCGAAGGACCGGGCGAATCCCAGCCGCTGCGCCACTTCGGCGATGATCCGCCAGTCGGCACGCGCCTCCCCCGGCGGCTCGAGAAAAGCGCGCTGGCGCGAGATGCGCCGCTCGGAATTCGTCACCGTTCCGTCCTTCTCGCCCCAGGCTAGCGCCGGCAGCAGCAGATCGGCGCAGCGCGTGGTGTCGGTGTCGCGCATGCAGTCGGAGACGATGACCAGCGGGCAGCGTTTGAGCGCCGCGCGCACGCGCTCGGCTTCCGGCATGGTCACCACCGGGTTGGTGGACATGATCCAGAGGGCGCGGATCCGGCCCTCGGCCAGCGCGTCGAACATCTCGACCGCCTTGAGGCCGGCGCGCTCGGCCAGGGCCGGCGCGTGCCAGAAGCGCCGGGCGATGTCGCGATCCACTGGATTATCGATCTCGAGATGCGCTGCGAGCTGGTTGGCGAGGCCGCCCACCTCGCGCCCGCCCATCGCATTGGGCTGCCCGGTGAGCGAGAGCGGCCCCGCGCCGGGTTTGCCGATGCGCCCGGTGAGCAGGTGGCAATTGAGAATGGCGGTCACCTTGTCGGTACCGCTGCTCGACTGATTGATCCCTTGCGAATAAAGCGTCATCGCTCGTTGGCTTTCGGCGAACCAGCCATAGAAGCGGTGAAGATCGGCCACCGGCACGCCGCAGCGCTCGGCGATGCTCGCGAGCGACGGGGCGGCGGCGCGCGCGGCGCCGAGCGTCGCGTCCGCGCCCGCGGTGTGACGCTCGAGGAACTCGCGATCGATCCGGCCGGTCTCGGCAAGATGGACGAGAAGACCGGCGAACAACACCGCGTCGCTGCCCGGGCGCAGCGCCAGATGCAGATCGGCCGCGTCGCTGCTGCGCGTGCGCCGCGGATCAATGACGACCAGCCGGCGCTCGGGATGCGCGGCACGGGCGCGCGCGATGCGGTCGAACAGGATCGGATGGCACCAGGCCGCGTTCGATCCGGCCAGCACCACCAGCTCCGCGGCATCGAGATCGGCATAGCTCGCCGGCACGACATCGGCGCCAAAGGCACGGCGATGCCCGGCAACGCTCGAGGCCATGCAGAGCCGCGAGTTCGTGTCGATGTTGGCCGTGCCGAGAAAGCCTTTGCAGAGCTTGTTGGCGACGTAATAGTCCTCGGTGAGCAGCTGGCCCGAGACGTAGAAGGCGACGGCGTCGGGGCCGTGCTCGTCGATGGTGTGCGCAAGACCTTCGGCGGCAATCGTGAGCGCGCGGTCCCAGGAGACGCGCTCGCCCCGCCAGAGCGGATGGAGCAGCCTTCCGGCCGGCCCCAGCGTCTCGGCCAGCGCGGTTCCTTTGGAGCAGAGCCGACCGCGATTGGCGGGATGTCCGGCATCGCCGGCGATCTCGACCGCGCCGTCCCAGGAGCGGCCGGCACGAATGCCGCAGCCGACGCCGCAATAGGGGCAGGTCGTCGATACCGTGCGCTGCATCACGCGGCTGCGCGGCCTGCGCGCTCCGCGAGCCGCGGCTGGCCGAACATCACCGAGTGGCGGATCGCCGAGATGTCGGCGCGCTCGCGCATCAGCCGCTGATACCAGGGACCGTCGGCGGTATCGCCGTAGAGCACCGCGCCGTCGATGCGGTTGTCGCGCAGGATCAGCTTCTTGTAGACGCCCGACGACGGGTCGTGCAGGACGATGGTCTCAGTGTCGGGGCCGCCGGCGACATTGCCTGCCGAGAACAGCTCGACGCCGGTGACTTTGAGTCTGGCCGCGGCAAGCGAGCCCGGATAGCGCGCGCAGCCCCAATCGACGAGATGGTTGGCGCAGACCTTGGCCTGCTCGTAGAGCGGCGCGAGCAGGCCGTAGGTGCGGCCATGGCTCTCGGCGCATTCGCCCACGGCATAGATCGCGGGGTCATAGCTCAGCATCGTGCTGTCGACGACGATGCCGCGGCGGCAATGGAGCCCGGCCGCGCGCGCCAGCGCCACATTGGGGCGGATGCCGACCGCCATGACGACGAGGTCGGCCGGGATCTCGCGTCCGTCCTTCAGTCGCACATCGCTCACGGCCTCGCCGCCGGCGATCTCCACCGTTTCGGCCGGCATGACGAAATTGAATCCGCGCAGCTCGAGAGAGTGGCGCAGCAGCTGTCCGGCATCGGCATCGAGCTGCTGCTCCATCAGCGTCGGCATGAGATGCACCACCGTCACTTTCATGCCGCGCTTCATCAGCCCGCTGGCCGCCTCGAGACCGAGCAGGCCGCCGCCGATGACCACCGCGTATTCATGCTGGCGCGACGCGGCGAGCATGCGGTTGACGTCGGCGATGTCGCGAAAGCCGACGACGCCCGGCAAGCCCGCACCCGGGATCGGCGGGACGTAGGGAAGCGAGCCGGTGGCGATGAGCAGCCGGTCATAGCGCGCCACCGTGCCGTCGGTGGTGCTCACCTCGCGCCGCGTACGGTCGATTAGGGAGACCGCCTTGCCTTTGTGCAAGGTGATGTCATGCGCGCGGTACCATTCATCGTCATGCAGCACGATGTCGTCGACGCGCATTTCGCCGGCGAGCAGCGGCGATAGCAGGATGCGGTTGTAGTTGCCGTGGGGCTCGGCGCCGAAGATGGTGATGTCGTAGAGCTCGGGCGCGAGGCGCAGCACTTCCTCGACGACGCGCATCCCGGCCATGCCGTTGCCGATGACAACCAGTTTGCGGCGCATCGCTTGCGATATTCTTGTCATCGCCGGGAATCTCGCAAACCTCGTGCCAGAACCGGCGTCGGACCCGGACCGCCGGAGAGAAGGGCGGCGGCGGGCGCGCTGATCGCGATCGGCGCAGCCGGCTGCGCAAAAAAGCCAATCTTGCCGATGGAATGAGCAAGCGCGCTCGCTGCTCAAAAACGCGGCACTGGCGGGAAATCGCCGGATTGGCGCGCCGGGCGTCGATGCGCCGCGACCTCGGCACCCTGGCACATGTCTTGCGACGCTTTGCGGGCGCGCAATCCAGGCGCGCTTCGCGCATGGGGGCGTCATGGCGCCGAGCTTCAGCGACTTCAGGAAAACCGGCCACTGGCCAACTCTGCTGGCCGCCTTCCTCTATTTCGATTTCAGCTTCATGGTCTGGGTCGCGCTCGGCCCACTCATTCTCTATGTAGCGCGACCGCTCGGGCTTTCGGTTGGCGACCGCTTCGATATCGTCGCCATACCGATTCTCGCCGGTGCCGTGCTGCGCGTGCCCTTGGGAGCGCTCGCCGATCACATCGGCGCCAAGGCGACCGGCGCCGGGGCGCAGCTCCTGGTCATCATCGCGATCGCCTATCCGTGGCTTGCCGGGCTGCACAGCAAGCTCGAGCTCGAGCTGCTCGCGCTCGCGCTCGGGTTCGCCGGCGCGTCCTTCGCCGTAGCGCTGCCGCAGGCAAGCCGCTGGTATCCACCGCGCTATCAGGGCCTGGTCATGGGCATCGCCGGTGCCGGCAATATGGGCGTGGTGCTGGAGACGCTGAGCGCGCCCTGGCTCGCCGAGCATTTCGGTTGGCAGACCGCCTTCGGCACCCTGCTGCTTTTCCTGGTGCCGACCCTGGTGTTCTACCTCTGCGCCGCAAAGGATGCGCCCGAGCACCGGCAGCGCGCGAGCTGGCGCAGCTACCGCGCGCTCCTCGCCGACGGCGACAGCTGGCGCTTCATGTTCTTCTATTTCATCACTTTCGGCGGCTTCGTCGGGCTTGCCAATGCGCTGCCGCTCTATTTCACCCTGCAGTTCCATGTCTCGGGCATTGCCGCCGGGCTGATCGTTGCAGTCATCGTGTTCTTCGGCTCGGCCTTCCGCCCGCTTGGCGGCCATATTGCCGATCGGCTTGGCGGCATCCGCACGCTGCTCGCGTTGTTTGCGGTGGTGAGCCTCGCCTACTTCGCCATCGCCTTTTTGCCCGCCGGACCTGCTGCGGCCGTCGGGCCGGGTTGGGGCGTGGCGGCGATGCCGGGCATCGCCTGGATTGCCATGCTGCTCTTTTCGATCGGCGTGCTCGCGCTCGGCATGGGCAATGGCGCGGTCTTTCAGCTCGTTCCGCAGCGCTTTCGTCGCGAGATCGGCGTCATGACCGGGCTGGTCGGCTGCGCCGGCGGCATCGGCGGTTTCCTGCTGGCGCGCGTGCTCGGCCTGTCGAAGGTCTATAGCGGCGGGTTCACCGACGGCTTCATGCTGTTCAGCCTGCTGGCGCTTGCCTGCCTCGCGGGGCTGAGCCTGGTGCGCAAGCGCTGGCGCTCCTCCTGGGGCGCCGCCTCGGGTGCGCGCGTCTGAAGGGGGTCAGAGGCGGGTCTGGGGGCTGTGTCGTATGACGGCATCGCCGCCGCCGGCGCAGTCCCCGCCGCCGGTCCGGAGCAGGCTGCGCTCGCGCGTCTCGCTGTAGAGCACGCGAATGCCGCCGGTTCCTCGATAGAGGAAGAGGTCGAGCACGCAATCGACGCCCCGATATTGCCACAACTCGGCCGGCGGCTCGTCGCGGCGGAAATCCGGCTCGCCGAGCAGCGCTACCACCTGTGCCGCGCTGAGGCCGGTGAGCCTGCGCGGTGCCGGCAGGCGGTTGGCGAGGGGCGAAGCGCCGATCGGCGCGGCGCCGCCGGCGAGGCCGGGCGGCGTCGCCGGCGCCGTGCTGCAGGCGGCGAGGAACGTCAGCCCCAGCCCGGCAAAAAGAAAACGGCGGAAGCGGCCACCCGCGATGGCGGCTGCTTCGCCGTTTCCTGTGCCGGCCGCGTCGAGCGACCCGACCATTCCGACCTGTTCCCCGGGGCGAGACTGTCGCCCCGACGCGCTAGCTGGCCTTCGCCTCGTCCGCCAGCGACAGGATGGTCGGGCGCGTCACCGGCGTCGGCATGTCGCCTTCCGCAATCGGCTGCGCCTGGATGTCGCCCGAGATCTGCCCGCCGCACTCGATCTCGATCTGACCGTAGCGCACGGTGCCGATGACCCGGCCGCTGGCACGGATCAGTAGACGGCGGCGAACGTTAAGGGTCCCTTCAAACCGGCCGCGAATCTCCGCGTCGTCGATCGAGGCCGAGCCCTTGAAGAGGCCGCTCTCGGCGATGTCGATGTCGCGGCAATTGGCGAGATTGGCCTCGACGCTGCCCTCGACCACCAGCCGGTCGCAGGCGGTGATCTCGCCGGAGAGCGAGATCTCGCGTCCGACGATGAGCTTGCGGATCTCGGCGTCGCGCTTGACCGGCGTCGGCACGGTCGGCGTGCGCGGGGTCTCGCTGGCGATGGCCGGCTTCAGCGTCTCGATCGGCTTCAGCGCCTCGAGCGGCTTCACCGGCTCGACGTTCAGTGGCCGCGAGCCTGCCGGCATGGGCGGGCGGGCGGGCGCGGGGGTGGGCGCGGCGCCCGATGGGCGCGGGCCCGGCTTTGCCGGGATGCCGAGCTCATCACCGAGCTCCGGCAGGAGCTTATCGTCGTCGGAGTTCTTCTTGCGGCCGAACATGGCGGGACACCTGGATGGGGTTTGATGTACGGGGTCGAGCCTCGCGCCGACAGATTAATCTTTCATTAACCCTGTGCGTCGCAGGCCCGCGAAAGTTTCGAGCGAGTCGTCCCGTCTTAGCCCTTCGAAGACATGCAGCATGAAAGCCGCCGCCATCACCGGCGCCACCAGATTGATCAGGGGCAACGACAGCAGAATGACGATGACAACCCCGGCCAGAACCAGCCGACCGCGATGCCGCCGCCACATCGCCCGCGCCGCACCCCGGTCCACCCGACGGAGCGCGATAAGCTCAAAATATTCGCGCCCGACAAGATATCCGTTCAATCCATAGTAGATAAAGAAATTTATCGCCGGGATCAGATAGAACGGCAGCGCCAGCAGATTGAGCACCAGCGCGAGCAGCAGCAGCCGGAGCGCGCCACCGAGCCCGGCGAGCACGCCGCTGCTCCGTGCGCGCCCCATGCCAGGATATCTGCGGCTTTCCACCGATTGCACGATGTCGTCGAGGAAGAATCCGAGGATCAGCATCGTCACCGCCGGAAACAGCAGCCAGGCGAGGAACAGCGCGGCGAGATCGCCGGCCAGCGCGATGAGCGTGTCGAGCCAGGAAATCCCGGCGACTCGGGCATGGCCGAGCAGCGCGCCGGCGGCGAGCCACAGCAGCACCAGCAGCAGCGTTGCGAGCACGAGGCTGATGCCGATGGTGCGGCGCTGCTCGGGCGCGAAGGTATCCTCGACGGCCAGGCGCAATTCGCTCAGCATCGCCCCTCCCGGGGTGCGGCATCCCAGTCCTGCGGCGCGCCAGCCTCGCGCCGCGCTTCGCCCGAGGCAAGCGGCGTCGCGTCGGCTTTGCCGCAAATGCTTGCCGGCTTGACCGGCCCTCCTATACTCCGCGCCGATTTTTCTGGCAGGCGCGGAAGGGGTTTATGGCAATGGCAACTCTCGATGTCGTCGGCATCGGCAACGCGATCGTCGACGTCATCGCCCGCGCCGATGACGCCTTCCTCGCGCGCGAGGGGCTGGCCAAGGGATCGATGCAGCTGATCGACGCGGCCCGCGCCGAAGCGCTCTACGCGGCGATGGGCCCGGCGATGGAGATGTCCGGGGGCTCGGCCGGCAACACCATGGCCGGAATCGCCTCGCTCGGCGGCAAGGGCGCCTATATCGGCAAGGTCGCGGCGGACGAGCTGGGCGAAGTCTTCGCCCATGACATCCGCTCGATCGGCGTGCGCTTCGAGACTGAGCCGCTGCGCCGGGGCGCGCCGACCGCGCGCTCGCTCATCCTGGTCACCCCCGACGCGCAGCGCACGATGAACACGTTTCTCGGCGCCTGCGTCGAGCTTGGGTCCGAGGACATCCCGCGCGAGCTCATCGAGGCGGCACAGGTGACCTATCTCGAGGGCTATCTCTTCGATCCGCCGCAGGCCAAGGCCGCGTTTCAGAAAGCGGCCGAGCTCGCCCATGCCGCCGGCCGCAAGGTGAGCCTCACCCTGTCGGATGCCTTCTGCGTCGGCCGCTATCGTGCCGAGTTCCTGGCGCTCATCGCCGGCCATGTCGACATCCTTTTCGCCAACGAGGCGGAGATCACCGCGCTCTACGAGACCAAGAGCTTCGATGCGGCGCTGACATCGGTGCGCGGCCATTGCGAGATCGCGGCGCTGACGCGCAGTGAGAAAGGCTCGGTCATCGTCACCAGGAACGAGGCGAAGGCGATCCCGGCGGCGCCGGTCGAGCGCCTCGTCGATACCACCGGCGCCGGCGATCTCTACGCCGCGGGCTTCCTCTTCGGGCTCACCCATGGCCGCGACCTGGCCACGTCCGGCCGGCTCGGCAGCCTCGCGGCCGCCGAGGTGATCTCTCATTACGGCGCCCGGCCGGAAGCCTCGCTCAAGGCGCTCGCAGCGAAAGCCGGTCTGCTCTGACATTCCCGTCGACCGGCGCGGCGAACTCGGCTATACCGGCGCCGCCATTGCGCTTTCCGGCGCGGATGCCCACTTAACAGCGTCATCCGTCATTTCCTCTTAACCATTCTTCGGCATTCTGCGGCGCCCATGGACATCCGTAACATCGCCATCATCGCGCATGTCGACCACGGCAAGACCACGCTGGTGGACGCCTTGCTGCGCCAGAGCGGCGCATTCCGCGCCAACCAGCAGGTGATGGAGCGGGCGCTCGACAGCAACGATCTCGAGCGCGAGCGCGGCATCACCATCCTTGCCAAATGCACCTCGGTGCTCTGGCGCGACGTGCGCATCAACATCGTCGACACGCCGGGCCATGCCGATTTCGGCGGCGAGGTCGAGCGCATCCTCAGCATGGTCGATGGCGTCGTCGTGCTGGTCGATGCGGCGGAAGGGCCGATGCCGCAGACCAAGTTCGTGGTCGGCAAGGCGCTGCGCCAGGGCCTCCGGCCGATCGTCGTCATCAACAAGGTCGACCGGCCGGATGCGCGGGTCCATCAGGTGCATGACGAAATCTTCGATCTCTTTGCCGCGCTCGATGCCACCGACGAGCAGCTCGATTTTCCGACGCTCTACGCTTCCGGCCGCGCCGGATGGGCGGTCGCCGATCTGGAGGCGCCGCGCCAGGATCTGAGCACGCTCTTCGACCTCATCCTGAGCCACGTGCCGTCACCGGTCGCCGATCCCGGCCGGCCCTTCGCCATGCTGGTCACCACGCTGGAGAGCGATCCCTATCTGGGGCGCGTGCTGACCGGGCTCATCCACAGCGGCACGGCGCGCGTCAACATGCCGGTTAAGGCGCTGGCGCGCGACGGGCGGGTGATCGAGCAGGCGCGCCTCACCAAGCTGCTGGCGTTCCGCGGGCTTGAGCGCAAGCCGATCGACGAGGCCGAGGCAGGCGACATCATCGCCATCGCCGGGCTTGCCGAGACCACCGTCGCCGATACCATCTGCGCGCCGGAGGTAGCCGAGGCGCTGCCGGCGACGCCGGTCGATCCACCGACGCTCGCCATGACCTTCTCGGTCAATGACAGCCCGCTCGCCGGCCGCGAGGGCAGCAAAGTCACCTCGCGGATGATCGTCGAGCGGCTGCGGCGCGAGGCCGAGGGCAATGTCGCGATCCGCGTGCGCGAGACCGAGGACAAGGACGCGGTCGAGGTCGCCGGTCGCGGCGAGCTGCAGCTCGGCGTGCTCATCGAGACCATGCGGCGCGAGGGCTACGAGCTTGCCATCTCGCGCCCGCGCGTGCTGTTCAGGACCGATCCCGCCACCGGCCAGCGCCTCGAGCCGATCGAGGAGGTGCAGGTGGATGTCGACGAGGAGTTCTCCGGCGTCGTCGTCGAGAAGATGGCGATGAGGAAGGCCGAGCTCGTCGACATGCGTCCCTCGGGCGGGGGCAAGCAGCGCATCTCCTTCCACGCGCCGACGCGCGGCCTCATCGGCTATCAGGGCGAATTCCTCACCGACACGCGCGGCACCGGCATCATGAGCCGGCTCTTTCACGGCTACGCGCCCTGGAAGGGGCCGATCGAGGGCCGCCGCAACGGCGTGCTGATCTCCACCGGCGACGGCTCGGCGGTCGCCTATGCCCTCTGGAACCTCGAGGATCGCGGGCCGATGTTCATCGTGCCCGGGACCCAGGTCTATCAGGGCATGATCATCGGCGCGCACACGCGCGACAACGATCTCGACGTCAACCCGATCAAGGGCAAGCAGCTCACCAACATCCGCACCACCTCCAAGGACGAGGCGGTGCGGCTGACCCCGCCGATCCTGATGACGCTCGAGCAGGCGATCGCCTATATCGCCGATGACGAGCTGGTCGAGGTGACGCCGAAATCGATCCGCCTCAGGAAGCGTTTCCTCGATCCCAACGAGCGCAAGCGCCAGGCGCGCGCCGCGCAAGCGGGGTGAAAAGCTTTCAGCCGTCGGCTCTCAGCCATCGGCCTTGGCCGCAATTGTGAGCATTTGGGTTCGCGCGACCGACGGCTGACGGCGGATAGCTGACAGCTTGGTCCTTTCCCGCTATCGTCGCCGCTTCCTCAGCCCGGAGCGGTTCACTCGATGCGTTTCAAAGCCCTTGCCGTCGCCCTCGGCCTCTTCCTGCTGGCGCTGGCGCCGGCGCGGGCCGCCGACCCCCAGAACACGGTCTATATGGACGTGCCGAAGGGGCGCGTGGTGATCGCACTGCGCCCCGACCTCGCGCCGAAGACGGTGGCGCATTTCAAGGATCTGGTGCGGCGCGGCTTCTATGACGGGCTCACCTTCCATCGCGTCATCGCCGGTTTCATGGCGCAGACCGGCGATCCCAGGGGTGACGGCACCGGCGGCTCCGGCCAGACCGTGCCGGCGGAGTTCAGTCAGGGGCATTTCGTCCGCGGGACGCTGGGCCTCGCCCGCGCGCAGGATCCCGACAGCGGCGACAGCCAGTTCTTCATCTGCTTCGCGCCGGCCCCGTTCCTCGATGGCAAATACACCATCTTCGGCCAGGTGGTCTTGGGCATGGAGGCGGTCGACGCGATCAAGAAGGGCGACCCCAACCGCAACGGCGCCGTGACCGATCCCGATCGCATCCTGCGCATGCAGATCGCCGCCGATGCCGACAAGGCGAAAAAGGGCTGACCGGCGCTTGCCGCTGCACGGGCGGTGTGGGATAACGCGCCCATCGCTTACTGGAGGTGCGGAATGAGCACGGCGGATCTGGAGAACACGCTTTATCTCGACGTGCCCGCCGGCCGCGTCGTCATCGAGCTCAAGGCCGATCTCGCGCCCAACCATGTCGCGCGCATCAAGGAGCTGGCGCGCGAAGGTTTCTATGACGGCATCGTCTTTCACCGCGTCATCGACGGCTTCATGGCGCAGACCGGCGATCCGCGCGGCGACGGCACCGGCGGCTCCGGCCGCAAGCTCAAGGCCGAGTTCAATTCCGGCAAGCATGCGCGCGGCACCTGCTCGATGGCGCGCGCGCAGAGCCCCGACAGCGCCGACAGCCAGTTCTTCATCTGCTTCGCGCCGGCCCCCTTCCTCGACGGCAAGTACACGGTCTGGGGCCAGGTGGTCTCGGGCATGGAGCACATCGACGCGATCAAGAAGGGGGACGACGACGACAACGGCGCGGTCGACGATCCCGACAGCATCATCCGCCTCCAGGTGGCTGCCGACGCCAAGTAGCCTGTCGCGCGGAGCGCGGCGGTGCTGAAGTCCTGGCTGGCGACGCTCGCGGTCTATCGCGACCGGCGCATGCTGGCGATCCTGTGCATGGGATTTTCCAGCGGGCTGCCGCTGCCGCTCACCTTCGGCACGCTTTCCTACTGGCTGGCGGAGGCCGGTGTCTCGCGCACAGAGATCGGCCTCTTCGTGCTGGTGGGCTTCTCCTACAACTACAAATTCGTCTGGTCGCCCTTCATCGACCGGCTGCCGATCCCGTTTCTCACACGCCGCCTCGGCCGGCGGCGCAGCTGGGCGGTGGTGATCCAGCTTCTGCTGATGGCGGCGATCTTCGCGCTGGGGCGGAGCGAGCCGCGCACGGAGCTCGCCGCCATGGCGCTGCTTGCGGTGATCGTGGCCTTTCTCTCGGCGAGCCAGGACATCGTCATCGACGCCTACCGCATCGAGCTGCTGCGGCCCGAGGAGCAGGGCGCGGGCGCGGCGGCGACGCAATGGGGGTACCGCATCGGCATGCTGGCCTCGAGCGCCGGCGCCTTCGACGCCGCGGCCTTCGGCGGCTGGCACTACGCCTATTCCATCATGGCCGCGCTGATGCTGGTGGGGCTCATCACCGTGCTGATGACGCGCGAGCCAGCGGTGCCGGTGGCGCCGGTCGCGGCGCGCGGCGCCGGCTTCGGCGCGCAGCTCTCGCTCTGGGCGCACGAGGCGATCCTCCTGCCGTTCAGCGACTTCATGCGTCGGCGCGGCTGGCTCACGATCGTCGTCTTCATCATCCTCTACAAATGCGGCGAGGCGCTGGCCGGGACG
>Ga0134125_10003232_pt1 | contig 18933 bp, 19 predicted proteins | sample KB31751_FD_96464 | JGI IMG/M metagenome (GOLD analysis project Ga0134125, IMG submission 96464) | Terrestrial soil microbial communities with excess Nitrogen fertilizer from Kellogg Biological Station, Michigan, USA - KB3-175-1 | ecosystem: Environmental > Terrestrial > Soil > Unclassified ... | reverse complement strand
GTATTTCACGAATCATTTGAATTGGGGCTGACGCATGAGGCAATGGCGCAACGCGTCGCGGCACGGTCGCGGTACTGGAAGGCGTTGGTAGTAGCCGACGCGACCGGCGCGGGCGGGGCGGGTGGTGGACGTACCGAGGAAGACTCGCACATTTTGACGTACAAAGCGGCGCTTCCGGACGGGATGCTCAGGCCGCTGTACTGGAGCGCCAACGCCGATTCGCGAACGAAACGCGACATCATTTAGCACCTGTCGCTAATGACCGAACGCGGCGGGGTGCGGATTAATCGCGACAAATTCCCGAAACTCATTGGGCAGATGCGGCGGTACAAACTCATTGTATCGAGCACAGGCGGGAAGGTCATAGGATTTGGCTGCACGGACGGACACGACGACTGCGTGGCCGCAATAGCGCAGGCGTTCTGGGGGCTCAAGCACAACTGGCTGCCCGAGCCCGGTGGCGTTCCGCTCAGCAATGCGTAGCCTGTACATATGCGCTACAGTTTGATTTATGAGAATGAAGGCACTGTACATATTTTCGATAGTTAGAGTTATAGAAACGCACATGCGCAAGCGTTCTTGTAAGTCGAACTGTCGTATTTGTGTACAGTCCCTAATGCACAAGAATGCACAAGTTATTCGCATAATGCGAAACATGCAAAGTGTGCTACGGGAAAGAGTTAGCGCGACACCACCATCCCCATACCCTAAAATGCTAGGCGAGACCGCATCCTTGTGAGAAAGACCTCCATAAATGACAATCCTAAGACTAGAGCATAAGTTTTAGTTGCAGTTTGCAATGAAACTATAATTTTCTTGACACGCGTGAAACATTGCGCTATAAACGCAGTCCTGTATTGCGTTCGTCGCGCCGGTTCGGTGGCTGAATGAACATCCCAATCAAACAATTAGAACAAACCAATGCGCTCTATGACCCCATCGTGGGCGAAGGTCCCGCCGGTCCACTCCGTGCGCTTGAAACCTACGCCGATTTCTACAGGGGCGGTCGCTCGTTCGAACTGAACAAGAATCGTTATCTGCGCTCCCGCCCCATCGAGACCGTTGGCGTCAATAACAACTATCGAAAAAACCGTCTGGCCGCCGCCTACTACACGCCCCACGCTGGCGGGATCGGCGCGAATCTCTGCGGGACGGCGCTTCAGTTCCCGCCCACGTTTCAGGTGCGGATTGGCGACGGAGAAAAACCGGATGCGCGCGCAGATTACTACCACGGCCTGAATGTCAACCTCGACGGCAGGGGCAACAATCCGCGCTCGGTTACATGGACGCTGCTCGAAAGCATAATCAAACATCGCCGCGCGTACATCGTCGTCAATTTTCCGAACGACGCGGATGGCACGCCGTCCGAAGACGCGACGTTCAGCCCGCTGTCCGCCAAAGAGGTTGACGACTGGCAGACTGACGAGAATGGCCGCTACGATTGGGTACGCACGCATTGTGTTGACCTGGTCCGCTCTACGCAGTTCGGCCCGCAGGATACTGAGCGGCATACGTGGACCTTCTACACCGACACCGCGACGACCGAGTACATCGCGGAGCGTCCCATTGGCGCAACGTCATTCCCATCCGACGCCGGCGAACCCGTGGCGACCGGGCAACCGCCGGTTCCGCATGGTTTGGGTGAAGTCCCGGTTTATCCGATTGATGTTGAGGACGACTTTTGGGTAATGGACCGCCTCTATTCGACGGCGAACGCGTATTTCAATCGCGAGGCGTCACGGTCATTTGCAATCGATTCTGGCGCGCTGTCTCTGCCCGTGGTGAAGACGGACAAGGACGTTAGCTCAATCGTTATGGCCCAGGGATTTTGTATCAAGCTTGGCGTGGGCGACGATTTTAAATACGCGTCTCCCGACGCCGGAATCTACGGCGCAGTTAAAGACGATTGTGAGTACCTGCTCAATAATTTGTATTCGGCCCTGAATCAGATGGCCTTGACCGCTGGCATGCAAAAGGAAAATTCACGCATGTCAGGAACAAAGGCGATGGCCGATGCCGCATCAATCAAAGCGTTCCTGCTGCTGCTCTGCTCTCCAATTATGGCCGCGTACCGCAAGGGGTTGAAGGCTGTTCAGCATTATCGTGGCGACGACGATTTGGCTATCGAGTGCCTAGGCATGACCGAGTTCGACGTTCAGTCCATTGAACTCGAAATCAATCGCTGTCTCTCGTTCACGTCAATTCCAGCCGTAGCAAAATCGCCAACCCTTATGCGCGAGTCTGTGCGCAAAGTCGCACGGGCCTATATCTGGCCTGACGTGGACGAAGAGACGCGCGGCAAGATTGACAAAGAGCTGGCAGAGGCCAGTTTTGACGAGCCCGCGCCGCCGGGGCAGCTCGATAAGGGCATGATTTTGGAACCAACGAGCCAGCGGCCCAATGGTTTTGCGCCGGGGCAGCTCTCGCAACAGTACACGAAGACGGCAAAGGCTCAGGCAAAGGCGGGTGCGGCTTAAATTAGCGAACAGACAATCTTAAATGCATCGAGCCAGTTTCGGGACTGATCCCCCGAGTCTGGTTCTGAGTGCGAAACAGCTAACGCGCCATGTCGGGCGACATACCGACTGGCGCGTTTTTGTTTCGAGTCACAAGGGCCACCGGAGCCCAAATCCGAGGCAAGGAGAGTACGAAGGCATGGCAGACGAAAACCAACCGGCTCCGGCCGCGGGCGCTTCCCCTACACCGACGAACGAAGGGGCTGATGTAACGACACCTCCAAATCCAGAAGTTGAAGGGCTCAAGAAGCAGTTGAACTCGCTTGCGGCAACAGTGCGCAAGCTGTCGCAAGCAACGCCGGCCCCAGCGGCACAGGTTGCGGCACCTGCGGATGAGAGTACCGAACCCAAGACGCTGAAGGAATTGCGCGCCGAAATCGCGAGAGAACGCGAAGAGGCCCGCAAAGAGCGCGAAGAAGCGGCGCGCATTAAACGGGAAAACGGAATTCGCGATGCAATCAAAGCGAACAACGTTGACCCCGACGCCGTAGACCTCCTCTTCGACCACATCCAGCAGCGTCACGGCTCAAAGATTTCGCAGTCGGAAGGGAAGACGATTCTGACTGACGAACTCGGCGAGGCCAAGGAAATCGGCGATTTCATCGGCGAACTATTGAAGACCCCCAAGGGGAAGTTCTTCAAGCCGGAGAAAACTCCCGGCCCCAACACGCGAGCAGGGCGCGGCGGCAGTTCAGCTATTCCGGGCCAAAAAAACTTCTTGGAGATGTCGCTGGAGGAGCGGCTGGCATTGCCACGCGACCAGGCACGAGCCTTGGCGTCGCAGGCATACCAGAAGCCCTCCTGAATGACATAGGCCCTCGGGCGGCGGCGCGAGCCAAAACCCCTCGGCATATAGGAAGACTTCGCTAATGGCGAATCAAGATATCACCAGCCAGTCTGCGTCACTCGGCGCAACCGGCGCAAATGTACTGCTTCGTTTCCTGACTACGGAATTCGTGCGCGCGGCGCGTGATTGGGGTGGCCCGATTCGCTACGTGATGGACGTTTCTCCGGCCCTGTCCGCTATGGGGCAGAAGGTTGGCGTCCGTGTTGCGCCCAACGTTACCTCCCGCCTATTGACGGACGGTAGCGCGAAGACGCTGGACGACGACACCGGCACGACTGTTGACGTTACGCTGAACCGCACGCGTTACTGCGCGTTTGGCATCACTGACGTTGCTGCCGCGATGGATGGCCGCGCGTCGGACCCGATGTTGATTTCTTCGCGCGTTGCCGGACTGCTGAACGGCATCGAAGAAGACGTGATGAGCGTCGCGACCACGGGCTTCACCACGACCACCGCGCAGGGCACGTACAACACCGCTCTGACGGAAGCCGCATTCGGCGCTGCCGTCTCGCAGGTGTTGAACCAGAAGCCGCCGGACGACGGCCAGCTCATTGCGATGGTCCGCTCGGGCGCTACGTCGTATGACGCGCTGCTTGCTCTGCCTGCCTTCTCCTACGCCCTGAATACAGGGCTCGGCGTTGGCGCGCAGGTGTCGCAGAACATGGGCCAGGGCCGTCCGTTCCACGGCGCTCGGACGTTCATGTCTCAGGCGATGCCGCTCAACGGCACCTCGACGGATAATCTCGTCTTCCACCGCTCGGCTATTGCCGTGGCGATGCGAAATCTTGAGACCCCGCCCGATGGCCTGGGCGTGCTCAGTGAAACGGTGTTTGATGCCGCGTCCGGCATCACGTTTCAAATCCGGTTGCAGTACGACATCACCCGCATGGCGGTGGAGTTCGTTTGCTCCGTCCTCTACGGCTTCGCCGTGGTGCAGCCGAATTACGGTTGTCTGCTCAAGTCGTAACCGAACTCAAGCCGTGCGGCGCATATCGCCGCACGGCATCTTTTGGAGAGATTCAAGATGGCTCAGATTTCCGGAAACCAACTGTTTGACCCGTGGAAGAAAGAGCGCGTGAACCTGGAACTTGCGCCAAATCCCAAGCGGGTAACGGCGCGCGCTTTCGCGCTTATCAAAGAGGTTTTCGAAAAGAATCTTGCCGCAGGGAAGGCAAACCCCTTCCTCGTGTGCGCCATCTTCCGACCAAAGCCGGAAATTCACCGCTGGCTGTGCCTGGCTTCACCAGACCTGTCCGGCGTGAACGTCCGGCAGTATGCGGTGCCATACGCCGGCGCACTCAGTCACGCAGAGACCTTGCTTGAGGGTGATTGGTACATAGCCAACCCCGAAGAGGAAGCGGCTTGCGTGATGAGGGATAAGAGCGACCGCGCAAAAGCACTTGAACAGGACACGAAAGACAAAATGGGCAAGGCGAACGATTTCTTCGCTGGAATCGTTCAATCGGTTCGGATGCAAAACGAGGCGAACGCCGAATCGAAGCCCGTTGCCGTTCCGCCGGAAGTCAATGCCGAACTCGAACAGTTGCGCGCGAAGGTTGCGGAACTGTCCAAAGCGCCCGCCGCTGTGGCGACGCCGGAATCTCACAAAGTCAAAAAGGCCAGCTGACGCGAGTGGCCCGTTAAAGGAATCAATCAATGCTTGCAAATAACTATGTTGACCAGAGCGCGGACCGGCTTAACCGCTGCGTGCTCACGGAATTTTTCAAACTCTCGCCTGCGCTGAACGCGGTGATTGTGCTCCCCGGCTCCGACACCACGGGGCCAACGGCGGCGGCGTTTCTCGCCTATACGAAGGCGAACAAGGATTTTGAAGTCCTTGGCACCAATGCGACTACCGCGACGGCGGCGCTCTCGACTACTGGCGGCGTAACGCTGACCACGACCACGGGCGCGAACGATCAGGTTATCGTGTTGCCGCATCTGGGCACGCCCACAACGAGTTGGACGAGCACGCTGTGGGATACGGCGAAGTCCTCGACGTTTGAGGCCGGCATCAAGACTGGCGCAACGGTGACGAGCTATACCGCATGGCTCGGCTACAAGCTCACCAACACCAGTGTCGTCGCGACTGACGACGATCAGGTGTTTTTCAACGTCATCAGCGGCACGAGCACCACGTGGAACTATAACTACAGCATCGCGGGCACGGATTACGCGTACCCGATTCCTGCGAGCGTTTTCGGTGCGCTGGCGGCGAGCACGTTCGCCAAATTCCGCATCGAGATTTACAGCGACCGCACGCACATGGGCTTTATCAACGACAAGGCGATCGGCCCGAATCCGTTCCCGGCGCTGACCTCGCTGACCACGTTTATTCCCTACGTGGGCGTCCAGACCAACACCACGGCGGCGCGCGCTATGGACCTGAAATACCTGGAGTGCTCCCGCCTCTGGTAATCGCACGCAGGCGTCCGGCGGGTAATCAAATGCCCGCCGGACATGTGGCGCGAGTGGCAGGGCGTGGCGTCCGGAGTGTTTCATAGGCACTCGTTCGAGGTTCGATTCCTTGGCTCGCTATTACTGAGGCTTTATGGCTACGTTTACCGAAACCGAGACCCGCTACATTTTCGAGTGCTTGGAAACGCCGTACTCAATTCAGTACACGACCATTGACGGCATGGGCTCAATTGGTTCTACGACATACATTTCCGTCGATTCGCAGGGACAGGCGAAGACTATGATTTTGGACTGGATTGCGAGTATGGACGATACATCCATTTCGATGGTGAAAACGACGGTTATCCCGGAATGGATTAAGGTTCGCACCGCGACGGCGGAAATGCGCGGCGGCAGCGTCGGGACGAATTCAATTACCAATATGAGCTACGATCCCGATAAGCAGCGGCATCGCGTACAGACGTTAATGCAGACGTACATCCCGTTCTTCAAACTCCACGAGGTTTTGGCGCGTCGGGCTGGCCCAAGTCAGTCCACATCGATTCCGACTATCTGGTGAGAGCATGAGCAACCAGTTTAGACAGCAGTTGGCAGACGAGGCTAAACAACTCGCTACGTTAATGGCCGGCGATGACGTTGGCGGGGAAATCCTCGTCTATACCCATCGCGCTAATGCTGCTCAAAACGTCGTGGGCTTCCCGGAATCGGGCGGCGATGCGGCGATGCGCGTTACTGAGGACACGCGTTCGCAGGAAGAGCTACGCGCGTTCCAGATCCCGTATCAGACCACCGACGCCGTGAACTATACGCCGACCGGCGCGTCGTGGGGCGGCGGCACGGCAACGTTGACGATTGGCGCGCATTCGTCCTCGGTTGGCGACGTTGTGACCGTCACCGGCATGGACCCGATTGGATATGACGGGCAGGATTTGACGATTACGGCCATTGGTTCGACCACGATTAGCTATGCCGTGGCTAGCGATCCGGGCGCGTTCGTGGCCGGCGGCAATGCGCAGACCGGACGCCCATTCCCGCCAACCGACGACGACGTTTTGATTGACGATACAATTCAAGACATTGACGGCAAGGTTTATATCGTCCGCCGCTTCAATAACGACGCGCTGCAATCCGTCGTGACGTTCCCCGATTGCGCGTATACGACCACGAAGCAAGTGGGGGCGGTGGGTCAATAATGGCTACTTCCGCCGAAGCGATTACGCGTCTCAATGCTCAGGGCATCATTCAGGGCATCACGGGCGGGCGCGCCATCACGGCGGCATCGTGGAGCGGCGGAATTGCAACGCTGACATTCGCCGATGCGTCGTTCTTCACACAGGGGATGCCAGTCTATATCTATGGCGTCAACCCGACCGGCTACAACACGACGGGAAGCGCGGTGAAGATTCTGAGCGTCACGGCCACGCAGATTACATACGCATTGGCGAGCGACCCCGGCGCGTATGTTTCGGGCGGCAGTGCGAATTCTCAGGTTGTGCTAGGGCGGCTCGAAAATCCGAAGGGCAACGCGTTCTTTACGAAGCTGTTAACAAATGGCGCGTACTGCGCAGTCTTGCCAGCCGAAAACTCCGAGCCGTGGTCCGGACAAACACGCCATTACGGATTTACGGTTAAGGTGGAACTATTCTACGGCAACGCGCAAAACACGGGCAACGATTTCTTGACCACTGAGGACTCGTGGACATCGATTCGTAACGCGTTGATGAATAAATCGAACTGGGCGGCCTCTTCGCGCGCAATCAAGACGCCGCTGAACTCGTTTACGTGTCGCGGCCCGGTTGTTCGCAGCGATTTAACGCCACAGTGTGACATGTACGAATTCACGATGGGCTTCCCAGGTGGGGCAGGGTTATCCTAATGAGCGGCCCGCAATACATCCCATCGATTAGCAGCAACGGGCAGGGCGGCGGCTCGCTTGAATTTGCATGGCCTGCGCTGACAGTTGGCGATGCGGTAGACCAGCCGTCGTATAACATTTACGCGCTCTTCGCGAAGTATTTTGGCGTGCAGGTTCAAAACGAAATCCTCGGCGCGCAGGCCATGTCGGTTGCGGACAAGACTTGGCAACTCGCCTACACATGCGGCTCCAGTGATGCAGTGGGAAGCGCGGTTCGAATCAGCGGGAACGCGACTGTCACGACGGCGAAATCGGACACTTCCGTGCACGCGAAGGTAATCGGGTTCATTCGCTTCAAGGGCGCACTTGGCGCTACGTCGGACCCAGCCGGGACTACGTGCTATCTACAGAATTTCGTCTACGTGACGGGCTTGTCCGGCGGCACCGCGGGCAATGATTGCTATCTGACGGATACTGGCGGCTATTCGGCCACGGCCGGCACGGTTGCCAAAGTGGTGGGCAAATTCACCTCGGCAACGACGGCGATTCTCGTGGCATTGCCAAATGCGGGCGAAATCAGCGGCACGGATATAATCAGCGGATCGGCTGCGAGCGGCACTCCACTGCTGGCCGATGGCGCGGGCGGTTCGGCGTTCAGCGGCACGACGCGCGTGCAGAACGGCGGAACCGGCGCGGCAACGCTTGGCACGAGCAAGCAGCCCGTGCTCGGGAATGGTACTGGCGCGTTGACGGCGGCGGCGGCACCGACCACTCCCGATGCGAACGCCGATGTAATTTTCGGGACTAGCGCAGCCAGCAAAAAAGCCGTCGTCATTCAGGGCAGCGTGAATCAAACAGGCAATATACTAGAGATTCAATCCAGCGACGGACTTGCTCAGTTTGCCATTAATCTTGGCGCTGCCACGCGCACGGGGCCGAACAACACAAACCTTGGCGTCAACGCGGGTCCGGCCCTAACGCTTGGCTCCAATAATACCAACGTCGGAGTAAATGCTGGCTCGGCCATCACCGCCGGAAGCTACAACACGAACGTGGGCTCGCTAGCTGGCGCTGCGGAAGTGGCTGGCACCGACAATGTTGCAGTGGGAAAAGAGGCATTCACGGCGGCGGCGGGTGCGAACGATAAACAGAGTGTCGCAGTTGGCTCTACTGCATTGAAGGCTACGAACGCCAGCAGCGGCAACAATACCGCCGCCGGGTTCGCTGCTGGCGTCGCGAATACGACCGGCTCGAATAACACATTCGTCGGAGCAAGCGCGGGCGCAACGAACACGACCGGCGCTAATAACGTCGTCATCGGAAGTGGTGGCGACACCCATGCGGCCACGGGCGTATCGAATGCAATCGTGCTGGCCGGCGCAACCGGCGTCAAGGCAAGCGCAACTTCAATCGTTATCGCGACGCAGGCGGTGGATAGCTCGACGGCGAATGATTTGATTGTTCGCAGCGGCGACACCGGAATGTCCCGCAAAGCCGCTGGACGCCTTCAGTCCACAGACGGCAGCGGCAACAGTACTGGTGACATTGTCCCTAATGCCCGCGCGATTAACTATATGATTAACGGCGCATTCGACGTTAATCAGCGTGTGCCGGACGCGTTAACCACGATCAGCGGAATCGTGCTCGGCACGGACAAGTACAGCGCGGACCGCTGGAAAGTTTCGGGCGCGAACGCAGACGTTCAGTTTCAGCGCGTCGATACGAACGGCGCATTAGAGAGCGGCTACAACGCGCGCTATTACGGCACGTACAAGAAGATCACGAACGCCGGAAAATTGATGGCGTATCAGGTCATCGAGTCTAAAAACACATTTCCGCTGGCGTCGCGAGTCGTCACGGTTCAATTCAAAATCAAGAGCAGCGCATCGGCAACGTTCCGCGTGGGTCTGATTCAGGCCAATTCATCCGCGACGGTTGACGCTGCAATTACGACGCTGGTTCCGACGACATGGGGCGCGGCGTCCACAGACCCGACTCTCACGACGAACTACGCCACGATTGCGCCGACGCGCGTTATTTCCGGACTGACGGGCACGATTACCGGAAATGCCCTGAGCTGCGCAACCACTACGGCATGGGCGCTATTTGGTGGAGCTTTTACGGTTCCGTCCAACGCCAAGAATCTAATCGTTGCGATCTGGTCAGACTCTAACATGGCCATTAATGATACGGTTAGCATCGGCGAAATTGCGCTGTATGACGGCGCTGGTGTGCGCGACTGGGTACCGACGCTGTACGAAGAGGAGCTCGCGCGGTGTCAGAGGTATAGCTGGGTCACCCCCCTGTCTGGAAAATTCGCCTCCGGTTGGGCAACTTCAACGACCGCTGTCCAGATCTGGGGCAAATTTCCCGTTACGATGCGCGCAGCTCCGACATCTACATCGAGTGGTGGATCAACGGGGTTTATCGTGACCGATTCTATTACCGGCACTGCGACGATTAATGCATCGTCGGGGTTGAGTGGATCGAATCATGGCACGGAAACATTTTCACTCGCCGGCACGACGACGGCGTCGGGATATACCGCGCACTGGCCGATCATTCTTGGTTGCAATGACGGCGTCAGTATAATTGTGTTCGACGCGGATTTCTGAGGTACCTCATGGTCGATCAAATCATCTACGACAATAGCGGCGCGTTTCAGTGCGTCATTCGCGCCAATCCGAACGGCTCGCAAACATCGTTCGGACCCGGCTCAAACCTTTGGGACGACTACATAGCCAAGAACGGCACACCGCCCGCAACCGGCACTCCGACATTTCCACCCGCGCCGATCCCGGCAAACGTCCAGACCGCAATGACCGCGCTGAAAAACTACTTCGCGGGCACGGCTAACCCGACGCAGGACCAAATCAATAAGGCGCTGATTGTGGTGCTGAGATACTTTGCGATTCAGGCGTTGAATTAAGAGGAGAAGTGAATCATGTCCTATACCCCATTGCAAGACACCTTCCGCGTCGTCTCCATTACCGCATGCGGCACGGCGCTTGGCGATCCCATCGGCGGTAGCATCGACACTACCGTCGAATTTCTGGAGAATCGGCCTGGCACGCGCCTCAGTCCCGCGACTTGCATTCAGTCGTTCAGTGCATCGGGCACGGCGAAATACCAGACGCAGCAAGCGCCCGTCACTCCGGGCACTGCGGGAAGTTTCGTCGTGACCGTGCTTGGAATCGACGGTTCGACGAGCATTGCCGTCACGCTCGCTACATGTATCGCCGGTGGGACGAAGATGGATTTCAATTCGGAGAAGCATTCCAATACCTTCGACTGTCGCTACAACGCTGGCAATACCGAAAACCTTGCCCCGGTCTCTGTTGGCTAATAGGAGTACTTGCGCATGCACTTCGATGTAGTTTGGTTCAATAGCCATCCCGATACAGCGATGCGATGCCTGAAGGTGCTGCCCGCAGAGGAACGCGCACGGCGTGGCATCCAGCACCCGTTCAAGGTTTGGCCCAACGCGCCGATTCCGCAGGCGGACGGCACATTCAAGCAGCGCGGGTATTGCGCCGTCGTGAAGTATTGCGGCGTGGAACCATTCGCGCCGGGACGGACGCAAAATGGCAAGATCGTCTGCCTAGAGGACTGCACGGACCTAACCGAAATTCAGCCCGGCACTATGGCAGCGAATATCAAACCGGACGTATTTGAACGCGATGAATTCAAGGCCGCTGCGGAGGAGGACGCCAAGCGCGAGGCCGAGAATGTAGCGCGCATCGGACGGACGAAAGCGGCCGTCATCGACGAGCGGCAGGTGGCGCGGCTCCGCTATTTGGCCGCCGCGTGCAAGATGGCAGGTGTTGACGATACGAGCAAACTAAGCGACGCGGAACTCACGGACATTGCAGTACTCTTCTCCATGTCGCCCAAAGGCGCGGGCGTGCTCCCGGCAATCAGTCAATGGATGGATGCGGTTGCGCCGATTCCAGACGGGCAGCCACAAGCGGACAATTACGACCCCGCCACGGCGCTTCCAATTCTAATGCAAGCCTATGGCAGCGTGTGCCGTCAGTTTGAGAAAGACCCGAAGACCGGATTTACGAAGCGCATCGCATGAGGCGGCAATGGCGGAACTTTCAGACGCATTGCGACAAATGCAGCAGATTTCTGCGAAACTCGCGCAGTCTGCCGAGTCGAATTTTCGCATTTCAGATAAGTTAAGCCGCTCGCGTCAAGAAATGGTATTGAAGGCGCTGCAAGCTCTGAAGCCCATCATTATTTTAGAGCTGAAAAAGTCGTGGGAATTGTCGGGGATGCCAAAAGGCGCGCTCTACGAGGCGGCGATTCTCAATCCGAACATCCAAGTCAGTCTTAAAGGAATTCACATCGGTCTATCGGCGGGAATTCCGCCGCTGCCAAATCCATCGGGGAAATCAACCTATAGTATCTACGCGCAGGCCGGCGCTAAGCAGTATGGCTCGGTGCGCGGCGGTAACCTGACGGCGAAGACGAAAAAGTTTGTGAAGGACAAGACTGTTAAAATCGCGGGCGCGCACCGGATTTCCGCGCATCCGTTCTATAACGTTACGCCGGGAATGATTGACGCGCTCAGCGCGGAGTTTAAGCGCTTGATGCAGATACAGATTGCCGAGGCGGCAAATGGCTAGCGGACCGACAAGCGGACCAAATATCAATATTCCGTTTGACCCTGAAGGGCTGCAATACCTTGAACAATTCAAGGCGGCTGCCCAAGAGGCATCGCGCCGCGCCACTGTGCTCGATAAAGAGATGGCCCAGCTCATCAAGAAGGGCGGCACTCCGGGCACGCTCCGAATCGACGAGCTAAATAAAGCCGAGGCGGTCAAGAAACAAGCCCAAGAGGCGTATAAAACACAGTTCGAAGCGCAAAAACTCTATCGCACCAATATCGAAGGCGCGCGTCGTTTAGAGCGACTTGCGGCGCGCACGGTATCGTTTGTTAATAGCCCATTGGTGCGGAAGCTCGCGACCGGGCAGAGCCCTGATGGCACAGACGTGTTTCGCGAGATATTCCAATCTGAGCGGTTGGTAAAATCGGCGGTGAAGACGCTATTTGGAACTTCGTCGAAACTACTGCAATTAGCCGCGCCATCGTTAACGCTCGGGTTTGCAGCCTATGAAATTGGGCGGCAAATCATCCAATCGCGCGAGGCAAAAGCGGCGTTTGCCGACGAAATCCAACGGCAGTTTGGGCGCGGCGATATTAGCAGTGGGTTGCTCCAGAACTTCCAGAGCGACAGGGCAAGAGAAGGTTTTGTAGCCAGAGTGTTTGGAATCGACAACGCCAAAGAAACAATGGAGAGCGTGCGCGCGGCGGCAAAGATACTTCCGCAGCTTGACCAAACCGGAGTTGAGGCTGCGCTAAACGCCGTTACGAATTCTGAGATATCGATTGCTGGCGGATGGAAACCGGGCGGATTGGGCGGCTCAAGGTCCAGCGATATCAACGAGCAGCGGCGGAAAACGCAATACAAAATAAATCACGAACAGGCTGGATTTGTAAAAGAAGAACTGCAAAAGGCGCTGGCAGAAAAGAACCCCACGAACCAGAAAGACCGTGACATTGTAATTGAGGACACGATTGCGCGGTTGCAGCAACAGGGGTTATTGAAACTAGACAAGGCGGCGGCCGAAGCGCTCAAGAAAGCCGTTGAAGACCAGAAATCATGGATTGAACTTCAGGATCGGTCAAAGAGCCCCGACCAGCGCTTTGCAGAGCATGAAAAAGAGCGAGTGCTACAGGCCGCATGGGACGTTCATCGGCGGCGCGTCTCGGCAAGCCCAACGGATTAACCTATGGCAAACGCGACAATCACTTCGGTCACCGGACAGGGCACCGCGTCATACAACGACGGCACCGACATGGATATGGTGACCACGGGCGGCTACTGTGTCGAGGCGGCGATCAGCACGTGGATGGATGATGTGCGCGTGATTAATTCGCCAGGCATCACAGGTGGCGGAACGAAGGACTTTTTTGGTGGCTCGCAGGAAATCCGCATCAAGGTCCAGTATATCGGATCTAGTGAGCAGGATTGCTTCAGTAAATGGGACACCGATTCAGACTCCTGGGCAGGCCCATGCACGGTAACGGTGGGCAGCACCACCTACGGCACGGCGAAGAATGGCAAGGGCAGCGCGAAACAACCCAGAAGCACGGGACTGGCGACATACGTTATGGACGCGGAAGTAACGTTTGAGGTGATTCGCTAATGTATTTCGGCCAAGGATTCGGCTGTTACTGGGGCGATCCGGACACCTTTCAAATCATTGACAAGGTGTCCGATTTCATCACCGGCGCGGCCATCAAGTTCCACCCCATCCCCGGCTATCCGCAAAACTTCCGCCTCGTGATTGACCGTCGCACGCAGGGTGCCCCATTCTATGTGCTTGATACAATTACGGCACCCTACCAGGCGCTCGGAAGTTACATCGGTGATTCACCCCACATCGTTTCGGTGCTTGGGCAGGGTCCGTGGGCGAATGACGGATGGGATGCGACGCTAGGCCAGCTCGACTTCGCGGCGGCGCGCACTGATAGAATTCTATTGACGATCCAGGCTAAACCGGACTATTTCAGCATCGAAGATTCGGGCTTGTCACAGTTCTCCAGTTGGGCGCTTAATAACTCTACCGGCGGGCTATCTGGAGTCGTGCGGTTCTCCAATTGCCGACCCAACATTAATCGTCCGACGTGGGGCGAAATTGACCTCACAATGACGACTGCCGCGGGCGTCCATACCGTTACCGGCTCATGTAATGGCAGTATCGTTTGCCAGGGCACGCGCACGGGAAACGGTTCAATCACGCTGAGTGAAATGAACGGTAGCGGCGTTTCGTTCACCACGACGCTGGCCTACACGTCTGACATTGCCACCACTGGCAGCGCGGTCATTGTCGCGGCGTTTCCGGCAGCCTATTACCTGTATTACAAACTGGCGGCGGACTGGGTGGCCAACGACTTTCCGGCCGGCGCGAGTTATTCCGTGAGTGCTGCTTCGTGGCTTGCCGGTGTCGCCACGCTCACAATCGGGACGCACCACATCACGACTGGAACGAGCATATCCGTTAGTGGCGTGCTTCCCAAGGCGTACAATGGCGACTACCTAGTCACGGCAGTAACCGGGACAACGATTTCATTCGCGCTCACGGCCAATCCAGGCACTTACGTCTCGGGCGGCTCTGTGGTGCGGATGCCCACGGCAACCATTGACGATGATGGCCGCTCCGGGTATTTCGATTTCGACTCGGGCCAGCTCGCCAACGGGACATGGCACATTGTCGTGCATCAAGTCTCGTCCGAAGCCGAGGAGTCCAGCGGCACGACGAATACGACGCTCGCCACGGTTGTAGTACCGGCGGCTCCGACGAATCTTGCGCTCAGCAATCCGACTGGCGACGTTATCCAATGGGCCGCGAGTACAACGGCGCTTGCGACGTACAATATTTACGATAGCGGCAGCACGGGCGTGATTCCTGTTGCGGTGACCACCACGCACGCAGCCGGCACCGGAACGTTAACGAAGAGTCTCGCCGCGCTCACGGGCTTCACGGGCACGCGGTATGTGCTCGTGCGCTCACTGCTGGCAGGCGTTGAGTCCGCGAATGGAGAGGCGCTGGCAATAACCTATGCGGCTGGCGTGGCGCTGCTCGTGCGCCCGAATGCCCCGGCGGCTCAGTCGCAAGTCGCGACGAATGGACTGGGTTTGACGGTGAAATTCAGCCTCGATACCCGCGACCAGGCGATTGCGGCCACATCGATTCAGCTCTTCGCGCAGCCAGTCGGGACGCCAATCGACTACACGTCTGTACTCGGCACGACGCTCATTTCCAGCCTGACCGAGACCGCCAAGAGATACTATGGCACCGTATCCGGCTCGGTGCTTGCGGCTGGCGAGTACATGTTTGCAGTGCGCGCGAATTCGGCTAATGGCCAGAGCCTCAATACGGACACCTATGGGCCGGTGCGTCTGACAACGGCGCTGCCCAACGACCCGGCAATTACTGTGGCTGGAGGCACCTAATGCCCGGAAATCACTCTATTGCGTCGGTTGGCTTTCTCGATTCCGCCGCCACTCTCGGCACGATCCGCATTAACGGCGTCGATATGGGGCCGCATTCGCGCGTGGGCAAAGTTCGCTGGCAATTTGGCGAGCATCCCGGAACTGCGCAGGCCATTATCCCGCTGGCTGCTCTTGACGATATCGCGCCGTCTATTGCGGGCGTCGCGTCGTCACCGCTGCAATCCATCAAGCACCACATGACAGCGACGATTTCCGCCCAGCAAAATCCCGGTGGTGGCGGTCCGAGTGTAGACATTTTCACTGGCGTCGTTACGGACATTGACGCCGATATTGGCGACGATTGCGGGCTCGTGACGATTTCGGATGCGAGATTTGACTTAGAAGGGATACAGATTATCGGTTCGTTTTGGCTAAACCCTATCGACAACTCGATTACCTATCGCGCAGGCGTGAAGGCGCATTTCAATAAGAATAATAGCCCCAATATGGCATGGAGTTCGTCGGGTGGAATGGCAAGTCCAGTATTCTGCGAAGAGTACTATGGCGTGGATAATAGTATTACAACAAGCACCGGAGTGTCTGTTCCATCCGCATCGGTGGGCACCGCCAATGCCACGGCGGAGTATTGGACCCCCGCTACGATGCTTCAATATCTCCATTTCGCGACATCAACACAGGGCGCTAGTTTGGCCGCAAAGTTCCCATTTTATAAGGCGCTTCCCGACTATATCGTTTGGTCTGACGATCTTGGAAGCGCATTTGCCCAACAGGCCGTAGCGCAAGAGCGCAAGGCCGCCGAGCGCGTGTACCATTGCCATTCGCTCATTGCTGTGATTTCGGACATCTGCAAAATGGCAGGGCCGTATGCGCCAACAATTCAATTTTCATCGGACGGAACATCCACACTCGGAATTGTGCGCACGCGCTATAATGGACAGGATTTGCCCAATACTGCATCTCCGTCTCAATCTAAAGGTTTTTCGTTGGAGCGCCCAACGTCAGGCATGGCCGCAACCACACTGACACAGGGCGGATGCGTCACGCGCGGTAAAATCCGCGAATCTTCGCGGGCAACATATAGCGTGGTCGCGGCCGTGGGTGGGCGCGCCATGATTGAGGCGCGTTTTGTGTCGGATAGAACGGTTCAAAATCCGGGCGCGGGCGGCGCTTCGATGTGGTGGGGCTGGACTACAGAATACAGCAATCAGGCCAGGGCGAGCCTGCTTGCAGATGGGCAGGGCAACATTTCCGGCAGCGAGACCGCCGCAATCGCGAACATGCTCAAGAAATTTCCTGACCTGTTTGCCGTGTGGTTCATCAATCCACAGACGAACTTCCAGGCGGGCACTTCTCAGGACGGCTATCCTATTGCGGCGGTTGGGCGTCCGCCGCTTCCGCATTTGCTCACGTCTTTTATCAAGAACGGAAGTGCGGACCGGTTCGCACGCATTAACTCGCGCCGGCCGATTCCGGTTGAGCTGTCTACCGATGGCGGAACTACCTGGACTGTTGCACCGGAAAACGACGGCCTAATTATAGAACCGAACGGCCATATTAGTCTAAAGGCATTGCGAGATTCAAACGGGGGCGCGTTGTTGGGGCTCGCGGGGCAGGCCACGTACAAAATCGTCTCCACGGGCGGCTATGGCACGGGTAGTTATGCAATAACGACGTTTGAGCCCGCTATGGTGCGCATGAACCTCGCCGTACCGTGCGACCACCGCGTTACTGGCGCAATCAAAATGTCTTGGGACCCTACGCCCGATCCTGGCGACAGCCTGCCTATTGCGAATGGCGAGATTGACGACGGAGACCGGATGGACCCGAGCTTTTCGCGGCTCATGGCGATTGACACTGGAGCTCTGTACTCGCTAGAGGAACGCGGCGGGACGATGCAGTCATTCCCGCTGCCAGAATCGCTAAAGGACCCCACCACAAACGCGGCTTACCCGTCCACAGATTCAACAGCGGGTAAGGCACTCTACGGCGATGCGCAGGTAATCGTTAATGACACCGAGCAGGCCGCAAATCACGCCCTGCGTCGCATTGAACAAGCCGGACGCTTAGACCGTGGTGGCAACCTAATCAGTCCGCACATCATACTCACCGAGCCAGCGGGCGCGGTAAATGATTTAGGCGGATTTAAAATCGGCGCACAATACGAGGCGCTGGAGTTGGATTTCGAGAAACAGACGACGGAGCGCATCCTTGTTTGAGTCTCCCGATAAACGCTTCGAGCGCAAATTAGCCGAGCAGCGCGGGCGAGAAACGAACAATCTCGTGGGTAAAATGTTTCGCCCCGACGTGCTGGACGAAGCGCTCAAATTCGAGCCCGTATTTTCGCGGCTAGGCGCGGTCGCGGCAGAGGAAAGCGCGCGGGCGGCTCCGCGCACGCATGCCCGCGCTCCGCTTGTGGGCGGCAGTGGCGGCGCAATAGGTCCGACAATCGCTACCTATAACATCATTACCCAAGCCAATCCCAGTGCCGTATCGAGCGGCTCGCGCGGCCCGTTGAATTACGACTCGACATTTTGGGGGCTTGGCACGCGCGGTTCATGCCTGTTGATGAAATTTTCGACGCCGTACCTGTTCGGCCCAAGTATTCGCAGCTTCATTATCAACCTTCCCGAAATGCTCTACTCCGCGAGCGGGACGTACCTCAATTCCGGATCGTCAGTCGCGGCGGCATTCGACATGTTCTTTCTGGCGCTGGATTACGACACGGCGACAATCTGCTGGAACAATCAGCCGTTTCTACTCACGGCCAATGGCGGCGGATTCAACTCGACACCGCTAGGTGGATTCGAGGCCGATAATACTACGGGCGGCACCGACGTGGCGCTATACGAGTACGCGAATTCGCTGGACGACGCGAATACAAACGAAGTGCTCGTCGATACGTCGAGCATCTTTCTGCCGTATATGACCGCGCCGATTACCTCGGTATCGAGTGGCACAACGTTCGATTTTGACTTCGCGGCGGGTTTTGATTTGTCGTGGCTGGTGAACCAAACGATTACATTCACGGCTGGACCGCCACAGGGCGCATCGGCCACCGTCCACAGCATCACGAATACGAGCGGCACAACATGGCGGCTCGTGACTACGGCGTCCACGACGGCGGATAATACCACCTCGTTTGAAGCATGGATGACGCTCTACGGCGTCGGGATTGGGCTTTCGAGCCCATTCGGCGTCAATATCACCACGGCGCAAATGACCGCGTTCGCGGCGGACCCCATAATCTATCTAGGGTCGCAATGATTATTC
>Ga0134125_10003231_pt1 | contig 18935 bp, 15 predicted proteins | sample KB31751_FD_96464 | JGI IMG/M metagenome (GOLD analysis project Ga0134125, IMG submission 96464) | Terrestrial soil microbial communities with excess Nitrogen fertilizer from Kellogg Biological Station, Michigan, USA - KB3-175-1 | ecosystem: Environmental > Terrestrial > Soil > Unclassified ... | reverse complement strand
GCGATGATATCTGCGCTCAGCTGTTCGATGGTCGTGCGGTGTCTCATCGCCGTTTGCCGGATCAGCCTGAAGGCGTCTTCTTCGGACAGCGCATGACCGCGCATCAGCCGCAGCACAGCGGCGAACACCACGCGCCGGGAGCGAATGCGCTCTTCCAGCTTTTCGATATGGGCGGCCTCCTCGCTTCGGCGCTGGGCGCAGTCGAACGCCACCACCAGCGCGGTATAAAGTCCGGCCGACCGTAGCGGCTTGATGAGAAACGATGCGGGTCTGAGGTCGAGCAGCCATTTCAGTCGGCTGGGCGTCTCGGTGCCGATCAGCGCGATGACAGGCAGATTGGCCTTTAAGGCCGGAGTTGCATCGGATTTGATCGGGATGCTATCCGCGTCGAGAACCACGATGTCGGCGGGGAGTTTCGAAGCGATCGGCTGGTCAGGATCGGCTTCAGTCACCGACATGCCCAGGCGGTGGAGCTGTCGTCGCATGATCGAGATTTCGCGCTCGTCTCTCATGACGATGAGAGCATGGCGGCCACGCACGGAAAAAGGTGATTGTCTCGTCATTTCACCACACGCAGGTGGGGCGGCCGCTTCCCGGCCGCGTCTGCTCTGTTGCCCAGCTTGGCGCCGATTGCGGCCAAATCGAGATTGGAGAGATACGGATCGGGCCGCTCGGGCGCGTCGGCTTCCCAGAAAATCTTGAACTGGCAGCCCGGCACGGATCGTGCCAGCCGCGGGGTCAGGAAACAATGGTTGTTATCGGGATCGACCCAGACCGGCCCTTGCGGCGAATCGTAGCGGTGATTGGTGGCAGCGCGTCGGACGGCCGCGACATCGGCGGATCCGGCACGACGGATGGCGCGCGCCAGCAGCATGACACAGACATAGGTTGATTGGCCGTCCACCGAAACATGACTGTCGGTGCCGTGACGATCCTTCCACCGCGCCACGAAGGCGCGATTTTCGGCTTCTGCGATGCTTTCGAAATAGGCCGAGGAAGTGATGCAGCCGACCGAGGCGGCCGAGCCGATCATCTTCAGCTCCGGCTCGCACAGGCTGCAGCTCAGCATGGGGATGGAGACCCCGGCACGAATGGAAGCCTCGTGCAGCGCGCGCATGAAGACGTAGCTCGATTCTCCGACCAGCGTGTTGAATACCACAGGCGGCTTTCGCTCGATGATCTCCCTAACGATGTGATCGACCGCCGTCTCGCCGAGGCCCAGCAGGCGCTCCGCAAGAATGCGCCCGCCTGCGCTGGTAACGATTTCGCGCAGCACGCGGTTGGTTTCCCAGGTCCACACATAGTTGGAGCCGGCGCAGAACACGTCGGTGGCGACGTGCTCAAGCATGTGCCTGACCAATGGCACGACAGTGTGGTTGGGTGCAGCGCCGACATAGATGACGTTATCGCTGCTTTCGAAGCCCTCGTACCGCGCAGGATGCCAAAGCAGGCGTTCGGTGCGCTCGACGATCGGGATCACCTGCTTGCGGGAGGCAGACGTGTAGCAGCCGACGATATGCTGCACCTTGTTACTGCGAATGAGATCCTCGCAGGCAGTGTGATAGGCGGGGACGACGCCGCCCGGATCGCGCAAATGCGGTGTGAAAATGAAATCGAACTCACCGCTCTGATTGACCTCGTCGACTGCCATCAAGGCGCTCTTCTCCATCTCGCGGCCCATCATCGCGTAGGAGCCCGATCGGGAAAATACGAGTCCGAGAGGAATGGAAGGCTTTGTCATACAAGAGTTCCGGACAATTGCGAGACGCGATGTAGCGGCTGTAACGTACATCTTGTCGTGGCCGACGCGACCAAGACGGATTGTGCGGCGCCAGCTCAAAAAAGTGTCGTCTCACAATTGACAAGCCCGGAGAGACTAAGACACAATTCGTTCCCAGGTAAATACGGGCAGGAGAAAGAGTTCTCGCGCAGCCGATGACGTCTGAGTGACGACTTCTGACTTTCGTTCTGCCACGTAACGCGCACGCTAACATCGATAACACGGCATGGAAGCCATTCGAGGCCCTCGCAGGCCACGGGTGGCTTTTTTTCTTTTCCGGCCAAGTATTCGGCCAAGTAGCTCTGGATGGGTTGAAGCATGGCAGTTCGTCTCCCGACTCTCGAGCAGATTGATGATCTCGGATCGGATTTTGGTCTGGTTCTGTCGGCCGACGAGCTCAAGGCATTTCAGCAGGCTTTCAAGGGACCGTTGGCATCTTATGGGCGGCTCGAGGAGCTGGTGCCGCCGGCGCTGGCGCCCGTGGCGCCGCGCTCGCCCGGCTATCGGCCGCCGGCATCGGAAAATCCCTATGGCGCCTGGTATTGGAAAACGGACATCAAGACCGGCAGCGAGGGATTGCTGAGCGGTAAGAAGGTCGCGATCAAGGACAACATCTGCGTCGCCGGTGTGCCGATGATGAACGGCTCGGCGTTACTCGAGGGGTATGTGCCGGAGATCGATGCCACGGTCGTGACACGAATACTCGATGCCGGCGGCACGATTGCGGGCAAGGCGGCGTGCGAGGATCTGTGTTTCTCGGGCGCGAGCCACACCTGCGCGAGCGGCGTGATCCGCAATCCGCACAATCCGGCGCATTCTGCCGGCGGCTCCTCGGGGGGCAGTGCCGCGCTGGTTGCGGCCGGCGAGGTGCCGATGGCGCTCGGCGGAGATCAGGGGGGATCGATCCGCACGCCTTCGAGCTGGTGCGGCGTCTACGGCCTGAAGCCGACCTGGGGCCTGGTGCCGACCACCGGCTCGATGCCGATCAGCTTTTCAGTCGACCATTGCGGGCCGATCTGCGCGTCCGTCGAGGACGTGGCGCGGCTGCTCGCCGTCATTGCCGGCCACGACGGTTGGGACACCAGGACGATTGTGGCGCGCACCGGCGACTATTTGGGGGCGCTGAAGCAGCCGGCGCGCGGCTTGCGCATCGGGATTTTGCGCGAAGGATTTGGTCATCCCGAAAGCGATCCGTCGGTGAACGAGGTGGTGAGGCAGGCGATTAGCAGGCTTGCCAAAGCCGGCATCGAAAGCACCGAAGTCTCGGTGCCCTGGCATCTTGATGGCCCGCACGTCTGGAGCGGGATCATTCTCGAAGGCGCTGCCGAGATGATGCTGAAAGGATATGGCGTCGGCAACAACGTCCAGGGCTATTATCCGCTCTCGATGCAGGAAGCGCTGGCGCGCGGCATGGGAACGCGGATCAACGACGTCTCGCCGACGGTGAAGCTCGTGCTGATGCTCGGCGAATATATGCATCGCAACTACCACGGGCGCTATCATTCAAAGGCGCAGAACCTTCGCGTGCTGCTGCGCCGCGCCTACGACGACGCGCTGCAACATTGCGACGCGCTGGTGATGCCGACCATCCCGTTCACGGCTACGCCCATCCCGCCGGCCGATGCGCCGCTTAATACGCTCATTGATACCGCGTTGAACATGCAGGCCAACACCTGCTCCTTCGATGCTTCCGGTCATCCTGCCTTCACCGTGCCATGCGGGCGTGTCAACGGTCTACCCGTGGGCCTGATGCTGGTCGGCCGGCATTTCGACGAGCCCACCCTGATCCGGTTGGCCTCGGCCGTCGAGGCGGCCGGCGACTGGAAGCTGAATTAGGGGGCGCAGCATGATTGTTGCTTCTCAATCGGATACCCCGCGATGACCGGCGCCCCCTGGCAAGGTTATTCCATCATGTCCAGGCGCGGTGTTGCCAGGGGCGAACCCAGGCGGCGCCATGAGCTTCCAATTGCCGCGCAAGGCGCATTTCAGTACGTCTACGGGCCCTATGCCAAGCCGGTGCTGACCATCGACCCCGGCGACGTGGTCGTGGTGGAGACCGAAGACGCCTTTGGCGGCGTGATCACGAGCGAGCAGGACAGCCCGACGGCGAAGCTTAAATTCCCCTATCTCAATCCGCAATGCGGACCCATCGCAGTGAAGGGAATCGGCAAGGGCGATTGCCTTGCGGTCCATATTCACGCGGTCGAGACCCGGGGCGCGCAGCCGGCCGGCACCACTTGCATCATTCCGGAGTTCGGCGGCCTGGTTGGCACCGCCGCGACCGCGATGCTGAATCCGCCGCTGCCGGAGCGAGTGAGGAGAATGCATGTCGACAAGAGCGGCGTGCGCTGGAGCGACAAGATCACGCTGCCCTATCAGCCCTTCATCGGCACCATCGGCATCTCGCCGGAGATCGAGGCGATCTCGTCGCTGCAGCCGGATTATCACGGCGGCAACATGGACCTGCCCGATGTCGCGCCGGGTGCGATCATTTATTTCCCCGTCCATGTCGAGGGCGGCCTCCTCTATGTCGGTGATTGCCATGCTGCGCAGGGCGACGGCGAGCTTTCAGGCGTCGCGATCGAGCAACGCGCCACCGTGACCCTACAGGTTGATGTGATCAAGGGCTGGAGCTTCGCCTGGCCCCGCCTCGAGACCGAGAATTTCCTAATGACGATCGGCAGTGCACGGCCGCTCGAGGACGCGGCCCGCATCGCCTATCGCGAGCTCGTGCGCTGGATGAGCGCCGAATACGGTTTCGATGAGATCGACGCTTACATGCTGCTCAGCCAGGCGGGTCGCATCCGGCTCGGCAACATGGTCGATCCGAAATACACGGTCGGTGCGTCGATCTTGAAGAAATACCTGGTATGACGAGGCTTGCAAAAGAGGAGTGGGGTCAAATGAGTATCAGTCGTAGAACGTTCTTGCAGAGCGGCGCAGCCATCGCGGCAGCGGGCGCAATCTCTTCCCCGGCATTTGCCGCGGATGAGATCAAGGTCGCTAGCATTCACGATCTTTCGGGCGGCCTCGACATCTACGGGAAGCCGATGGTCGATGCTCTCACGCTCGCGGTGGAGGAGGCCAATGCTGCCGGCGGGTTGCTGGGACGTCAGATCAAGCTGATCAGCTACGACCCGCAGTCCAACATGCAGCTCTACACCCAGTTCGCTCAGCAGGCCGCGCTGAAGGACAAGGTTGCCGTCGTGCATGGCGGTATCACGTCGGCCTCGCGCGAGGTGATCCGCCCGGTGCTCGACCGCTTCAAAACTCTCTATTTCTACAATACCCAATACGAGGGCGGGGTTTGCGACCGCGATCAATTCGACACCGGCGTGACGCCGGCACAGACCGTCGAGAAGCTCGTGCCCTATGCGATGAAGAAATGGGGCAAGAAGGTCTATGTCATTGCGGCCGACTACAATTATGGCCAGATCACCTCGCAATGGGTGAAGAAATACGCGCTGGAAAACGGCGGCGAGGTGGCCTCGATCGATTTCTTTCCGCTCGACGTCACCAACTTCGGTTCGACCATTTCGAAGATCCAGGCAGCGAAGCCCGACTTCGTGTGGTCGGCCCTGGTGGGCGGCGCGCATATCTCGTTCTATCGCCAGTGGGCGGCGGCCGGCATGCGCAAGACCATTCCAATGGCCTCGACGACCTTTGCCGTCGGCAACGAGCACATCGTGCTTTCGCCCGAAGAGTGCAACGGCATGCTGATCTGCCATAATTACTTCCAGGATCTGAAGAACCCGGTGAACCAGGCGTTCGTGGCAAGCTTCCACAAGAGGTTCGGCGCCGACTATCCCAACATCACCGAGCTTGCGATGGGCACCTATCAGGGGTTCCGGTTGTGGGCGGAAGGCGTGAAGAAGGCGGGCAGCATCGACCGCATGAAGGTGATCGAGGCGCTGGAGACGGGGATCAGCATCGATGCGCCTTCGGGCAAGGTGACAATCGATCCGCCGACACATCATTGCATCCTCGACGTGCACATCGCCGAGGTGAACAACAAGAAGCTCAACGTGCTCGAGGACTTTCCGCAGCAGAAGCCGGCCGATACGGCGGCGGTCTGCAATCTCATCAAGAATCCGAACGACAACCAGCAATATGTGATCAAGATCTGAAGGCGGATTGAGAGCCATCGGTCCTGGGACCGGGCAATAGGGAAGGCGATAGTGGATCTCGTTGTTCTGCTGGCGATCCAGGTCCTGTATGCCGTGGCCAGCCTGGCGCTGATCAGCGTCGGGCTGGCGATCATCTTTGGCATGATGCGGGTTATCAACCTGGCCCACGGCGAGTTCCTGATGCTCGGCGGCTACGCCGCGATTGTCGCGACGTCCCACGGAATCAGTATCTGGGTTTCGATGCTGGTCGTCGCACCCATCGTCGTGGGTGTCATCGGGATCGTCGTCGAGCGCACGATCATTCGCTTTCTCTACGGGCGCATGATCGACACCATGCTTGCGACCTGGGGATTGAGTCTGTTCCTGGTCGGGCTCACCACTGCGATCTTCGGCAACACCACGGTCGGCATTTCCGCGCCGCTCGGCAGCTTCGAGATCGGCGCCTACCGCACCAGCGCCTACACGCTGTTCGTGATCGGTATCGCGGTGGTGGTGCTGGGCGCGATCTTTGCCGGTCTGCGCTGGACCCGCGTCGGCCTGATCGCACGCGGCACGATGCAGAATGCCAATATGGCGGCGGCGCTCGGGGTCAACCCGCCACGTGTGTATGCTATCACCTTCGGGATCGGCGCCGCATTGTCCGGCCTTGCCGGTGCGGTGCTGGCGCCGGTGTCCGGCGTCTTTCCCACCATCGGCGTCGCCTATATCGCCAAAGCCTTCATCACCGTCATTGGAGGCGGTGCCGCCATCCTGAGCGGCACGGTTTCGGCTTCGGCGCTGTTTGGCACGATCAACCAGATCGCCACTTTCGTCACCACGCCCGTGTTCGGCGAGGTCGCCTTGCTAGGCGCCGCGATCATTCTGATCCGGTTACTGCCGCAGGGCATCACCGGCCGCTTCTTCAGGAGAGGCCTGTGAACGGCCGTAGTCTTAATCTTCTCGGCCTTGCCGTGGTCGCCGTCGTCGGCCTGACTTTCATGTTTCTCACGCCGCGCGTCGTCGACCTCGATACCGTGCTCGAGCTGACGATCTACATGATCATGGCCATCCTGGCGCTCAGTCTCGCTCTGGTCTGGGGCTATGGCGGCATTCTCTGTTTCGGGCAATCGGCCTTCTTCGGACTTGGAGCCTACACTTATGCGATTGCCATGTTCAATATGGGCGAGAGCACGCTTCCTGTCCTGGTTGCCATCATCCTGCCAGCCGCGTTCGCCGCTCTTCTCGGCTATTTCATGTTTTACGGACGGATCAGCGACGTCTATCTCGGTGTCATCACGCTCACCGTGACGCTGATCCTGTTCAATTCGGTCAACTCGACGGCAGGCCCGGAATTTCATATCGGAGCGGCCCGGCTCGGCGGGTTCAATGGCATTCCTGGCATTCCGCCGCTCAATTGGCCGTTCAACAAGAAAGCGGCCATCGACCTCGAGGCGATGTTCTACCTCTCGACCGGCTCGCTCCTTCTGACCTACTTCGGATTGCGGCTGCTGCTCGCGAGCCAGTTCGGTCACATCATCGTGGGCATTCGTGAAAACGAGCGCCGTGCGGAGCTTCTCGGATACGATCCGCGCGTCTACAAGCTCGCCACCTTCACGATTGGGGGTGCGTTGGCGGGCTTTGCCGGCTGCCTGTTCGCCAATTGGGGAGCCTTTGTCAGCCCGACCATTTTTGGCCTGGCGCAATCGGCGCAGATCATCATCTGGGTCATTGTGGGCGGCCGTGGCACGCTAATCGGTCCGGTGATCGGCTGCATCGGCATTCAATGGCTGAGCGCTCTGCTCGGCGCGAACCAGCCGAGCGGCAGCGATCTGTGGTCGAAGATATTTGCAAACGCGCCGCTGATTCTTGGCGTCATCCTCATTGCCTTCGTACTGCTGGTTCCCAAGGGACTGGTGCCGACGGCTGCCGACATTGCAGCATTCTTTCTCCGCCGCCGGCGGCGAGAGCAACGCGGTTTCGAGCCGCAACAGGCGGAGTAGCACGATGGCAGAGCCGCTGCTTCAGACTCGGGCCCTGTCCATGCACTTCGGCGGTGTCAAGGCGGTTGACGACGTCGATTTCACGTTAGCGGAAGGCGAGCTGCGTTGCCTGATCGGCCCGAACGGCGCGGGCAAGAGCACATTCTTCAAAATGCTGACCGGCCAGCTCGAGCCGAGCCACGGCGAGGTGCTGTTTCGCGGCCAGGACATTTCGCGGGCGTATGCGCATCAGATCGCCCGGCTCGGCATCGGCATCAAGACCCAGGTGCCCAGCGTATTCGATGGCCTAAGCGTCCGCGAAAACATCCACCTTGCGGCAAGCCGCCTCTATTCCGGCGAGCGCGGCCGGCGGCTGGTGGACGAGATGCTCGAACGCATCCGCTTGACGGACGCCGCGGAGCGCATGGTTGGACAGCTCGCGCATGGTCAGCGGCAGTGGGTCGAGCTCGGGCTGGTGCTCGCGACCAATCCGCAACTCATACTGCTCGACGAGCCGGCCGCCGGCATGACGCAAGAGGAGGTTCAGAAGACCGCGGAGCTCGTGCGCGAGATCAACCGCACCAAGGCGCTGATCGTGGTCGAGCACGATATGCAGTTCATCCGCATGATCGCCAAGCAGGTGACCGTCTTCAACCGCGGACGCGTGCTCGTGGAGGACTCCCTGGAAAACATCCTCCGCAATCCGCTGGTGCGCGATATCTATCTCGGTAAGCAGGCTGCTGCATGATGCTCGACGTACAGGGATTGCGCACGGGTTACGGCCGCATTCCGATCCTCAACGGGGTCGGCTTCACGGTCGAGGAGGGCGAATTCATCGGCATCCTGGGTCATAACGGCATGGGCAAGACGACGCTGTTGCGCGCGTTGATGGGCTTTCTGCCCGCCGACAGCGGGCGCGTGCAGTTTGCCGGCCAGGATGTCACCACGCTCGACCCCTACCGCCGTGCGCGGCTTGGAATTGGCTATGTGCCGCAAGGGCGCGAGATTTTTCCCGGTCTTTCCGCTTACGACAATCTGCGCATGGGCTGCAACAAACAGCCGGGCGCCGACGAGAACAGGACCATTGCCGACGTGCTCGGAGAGTTTCCGCGCCTGAAGACCCTGCTCGATCGCTCCGGCAGCGCGCTGTCGGGCGGCGAGCAACAGTTGCTCGCGATCGCGCGCTGCCTGTGTGGCAAGCCGCGCCTGGTCCTGCTCGATGAGCCGACCGAAGGCATTCAGCCGTCGATCATCGACGAGATCGTCGAGACGCTGCGGCGGCTTCGCGACAACAGCGGGCTGACGATGATCCTGGTCGAGCAGAACCTCGATTTCATCTCCGCCCTGTCGCAGCGGATTCTGGTGATTCAGAAGGGCACGATCACCCAGGAATTGAGGCCCGGCGACCTGCACAATGCGAGCCTTGTCGGCGAGTTCATCGGGGTCAACGCCTAGCGATCCGCGACAATAACTGGAAAGGGAGAACAAGCCATGGCTGTCCGACGACCCACACTCGATCAGCTCCGATCCGTCGCCGAGGACCTCGGCATGCACATGAGCGAGACGGAACTGAAATCCTACGACGCCCTGATGCAGGCGAACTATGCTGCCTACGACGCGGTCGACGCGATGCCCGATTACGTGCCCTCCGTGAAATATCCGCGTACACCGGGCTATCGGCCAGAAAGCGACGAAAACAAGTACAATGCCTGGTATGTCAAGACCGAGGTCAAGGGCGCGCCGAGCGGCAAGCTCGCCGGCAAGACAGTTGCATTGAAGGACAATATCAGCCTCGCCGGCGTGCCGATGATGAACGGGGCGTCCACACTCGAAGGCTACATTCCGGACACCGATGCTACGATAGTCACCCGCATGCTCGACGCGGGAGCGACCATCATCGGCAAGGTGCATTGTGAGTATTTCTGCTTCTCGGGCGGGAGCCATACCTGCGCTGCCGGTCCTGTGCACAATCCCCGCAAGATGGGTTATTCCGCGGGTGGCTCTTCCTCCGGAAGCGCGGTCGTGGTCGTGACTGGCGAAGCCGACATGGCGATCGGCGGTGACCAGGGCGGCTCGATCCGCATCCCTGCTGCTTTCAGCGGCATTTACGGGATGAAGGGCACATTCGGACTCGTCCCATATACCGGTGTCATGCCCATCGAGGTCACGATCGATCACACCGGTCCGATGACCCGAACCGTGCGCGACAATGCGCTGCTGCTGGAAGTGCTGGCAGGCGCTGACGGGCTCGATCCGCGGCAGGGTACACCGAAAGTCTCGAACTACACCGAGGCGCTCAACGGCGGCGTCAAAGGCTTGCGCATCGGCGTGGTGAAGGAGGGGTTTGGGCATCCGAGCTCGGAGGCGGATGTCGATGCCAAGGTAAGAATGGGCGCCGAGCTTTTCAGGAAGCTGGGCGCCACCGTCGATGAGATCTCCGTGCCGATCCATCTGGCGGCGCCTGCCATCTGGCTCCCCATTGCGGCCGAAGGCGCCACCGAGTTCATGATGAAAGGCAACGGCATGGGGACCAACTGGCGCGGTCTCTACAACACCACGCTATTGGATGCGCATTCGGCCTGGAAGCACCGTGCCGACGAACTCTCCGACAGCCTGAAGGTCACGATGCTGGTCGGTCACTATTTCACCAAGCATTATCGCGGCCATTTCTATGCCAAGGCGCAGAACTTGAACCGCAAGCTGCGTGCCGCCTATGATTCGGTGCTGGCGAACTACGATCTCCTGCTGATGCCGACGTTGCCGATGAAGGCGACGCCGCTACCGCCACCCGACGCGCCCCGGGAGCTTTATATCCAGCGCGCCTTCGAGATGATACCCAACACCGCGCCGTTCAATGCGAGTGGCCATCCCGCCATGAGTCTGCCGTGCGGAATGAGCGACGGATTGCCGATCGGCCTGATGCTCATCGGCAAATATTACGACGAGCCGACGATCTATCGCGCCGCCGCCGCCTTCGAGGGGGCGGGCGACTGGACCCGAATGTAAACATCATGCGGCCGGCATTCGCATGAGAAGCCGGCTGCTATCTCGTGGCGGAGGCGTCCATGGAGCTCGGACTAAAGGGAAAGAATGTCCTCGTCACCGGCGGCAGCAAGGGCATCGGGCTCGCGATCGCAAAGCTCTTTGCCGGTGAAGGCGCCAATGTCGCGATCTGCGCGCGCCATGCCGACGATGTCGGCAAGGCCGTGAAAGTCTTGTCAGCCAACGGCGTCAAGGCATGGGGAAGGGCGGTCGACGTCGCCGATCCCGCTGCCTTGAAGGCCTGGATCGAAGGCGCGGCCGCGGAGTTCGGCGGAATCGACACCATCGTCTGCAATGTCAGCGCGCTCGCGGTTGGCGATACGCCCGAAAGCTGGGAAAAATCGTTCCGCACCGATATGATGCATACGGTCAATTCGGTTGCGGCGGGCAAACCCTATCTCGAGAAATCGAAATCGGCGTCGATCGTCATCGTGTCAAGCGTTTCCGGCTTCGAGGTGGATTTCGCCGCCGGCTCCTACGGCGCGATCAAGGCGGCGTTGATCCATTATTCCAAGGGACTGAGCAACCAGCTGGTCGCGAAGGGAATCCGCGTCAATGTGGTCTCGCCAGGGAACACGTATTTTGAAGGCGGAATCTGGCAGAACATCGAACAGGGCAACCCCGATCTGTTCAAGACGGCGATGTCGCTCAACCCGACCGGCCGGATGGGCACAGCCGAGGAGGTCGCCGCCGGTGTCGTATTTCTTGCAAGTCCCGTGGCAAGCCGCGTGTCCGGCACCAATCTCATCATCGACGGCGCGCTGACAAAAGCCGTTTAGCAATGAAGGCGATGTCCACAGTGTGACATCAGCCGCCCAGGATTCGGGCGACCCCATAGGGCGGAAGTTCAAGCCTTTCCAGCTTGCGCATGACAGTGGCACCGCGGTCGAGCCAGGCGGGATCGCGCGCCGCCGCTTCAAAGCTTCTTTCGTCGAGAAAATGCACTCTGGCAGCGCCAGCGAATGCGCTGATCTTTACGCGTTGCATTTCGCCTGACAGATTGGCAAGCCAAAGCACCTGGTTACCTTTGTTGCGATAGGCAAGAGCGGCAATCCGTGAAGGTGCGGACGAAGCGGTATCGATGCGCCTTGCGCCGCTTGCAGCGGCAACACCCGCAATGACATGGTAGGTCGGATAAACCCTGGCGCCAGCGCCGTCGAACCACGGCTGTGCATGGGCCAATTTGCGATAAATGATGCCTTGCGAGCCAATCGCGGAGCCGAGGGCCACGGTGTCGACACCGGCTCTTGCAGCCGCCGACAGATAGCCGACGTTCCACGCGGCGGCGAAGAGGCCGCGCTGGCGTGGATCGATATCAGAGAGACACACCCGCCCGTTATCGGGGTTTGGCGCAACCGCTGCGCCGTACGGGTTGTCACGACATGGAATGCTGGTCGGCCCGATGTGATAGGGCACTTTGCCGATCATGTCGCGTGCTGAAGTGAAGATCCACGGAAGAGTCTCAAGCGTCTCCATGACCGAGATGTCGTCTGGCGCATGGACGATGGGGCAGCCCGTATGGGTGATGAAATCAAATACCCCCTTCGGGGCGGGCTTGCGGTTCAATTCGGTGAAATAGGAGAGCATGCCACCGCCGAGTACGGCATGCGGAAACGCGGTGCGTGCCGCCGCGGCCATTTCCTCGTAGGTGGGGCCCCAGGGGCGCGGTGTGTTGGGCTGAAACGATTTGAGATCGTGCATTTGGGTTACGACCACGGACGCAGGTGTGAGCCCCGCCGCATTCACGGAGGCGGCGATCGCGGCCATCTCCTGATCGGCCGACTCCTTGGCTGGCAAAACAATCTCAAGTGTGACCGGGACTTCCGTTCGCCTTGACAGATCGCGGAAGTTTGCAGCGGCCTCCACCTGCCCTTGCTCGCGTCCGTCGATCTGACAAACGAGTGCCCGAGGCTTCGCCGCAGCGACGAGGTCCGCGGCGTTGAGCGCCGCCGCGGCTTCCGCCATGGGTACGCCGAGGCCGATGTCCGGAATACGACCCCTTGTGCCTCCAAGGGCTACGGTTGTAGCAGGGGCAGAGCGCGCTGCCTTTGATCTCGGTGGCTTCCCGGAGACGGTAAGGGTCACCGATTGGCTGAAACTCTTGTCTTTCTCCAATGTATACGGCCAGGGATCGAGCAGGGAGCACACATAGGTCTTGTAGGAAGCATCCATCCAGTTTCGATGGTCCTCCATCTCGAACTTGTTTCCTTCCATTAGAACGGTGACCGCAACTCCCGGAAGCGGCTCGTGCTTGAGCGAGCGGATTTCGAAAATGGGTTGACCGGGGCTGATGATTTTGGGGAACTTGCGCTTCTGTTTCTTTCCATCCGTGTGGAGGACTTCCACCGGTCGCCCGACCGCTCCTGCAAGCGGATGCAACACCACAAAGCCGGTTCGATTAGTGAGGAAGTCGGAAAGCGGCGTTCCTTCAGCCGAAAATTTCAGAGTTCCATCACTCTTCGCCTCGATTTCGGCGGAATAGCGGATCGCCTGATCCTTGTCGCTGCACGTGGCCTCATAAGCAATGACAAATCCATGCTTGCCTTGGCGGATTCTCAGGTTCTTGATTGCGGGAGCATAAGTGCCCCAATCCTTGTCGCGGACGACGTAGGCAATTCCACGCAAGATCTCTTCACCCTGATAGCGGATATAGCGCAGGGCGCCGCTATTGAAGATTGCCGAGAGGGGACCTGCTCTCAATTCGCGGCGCTTGCCGTCAGGTGTTTCGGTTCCGAAGAGCTTGATGGCACGGCTTGGTTTCCTGGCCATGGTGGCCTCCTCAAATGACCTTGTCAGTCTGTGGATCGATCAGAACGGCACGGGTCATATCGATGTCGATACGGACTTGCTCGCCCGGCATGGTGACCTCGTGCGCCGCGAATTCCGCGGTGATGCTGATTCCCCCAAGCGGCATGCTGACCTGCACCCGCGAGCCCGTCGGTTGCACGAGCTCTATGATAGACTGTGTCTGCACGTGACCCGGCGCAGCGCTCGCGCCGGCTTTGGCAATGTGCTGGGGCCTGAGCCCGAGAACGGCTTGCCCATCGGGGGCACTGCGTCCGGGGGGCAGGGTGAGCCTGGTTCCGTCGCGAAGAGCCACTTGGCCGGCTTCGATGGTGGCGGGAAGGAAGTTCATCTTCGGGCTGCCGAGGAAGCCGGCCACGAAACGCGTAGCCGGCCGTTCGAACAGATCAAGCGGCGTGCCAAGCTGTTCGATCTTGCCGTCCCGCAGCAGTGCGATACGGTCGGCGAGCGTCATCGCCTCGATCTGATCATGGGTCACGTAGATCATGGTGCGGCCGAGTTCCTGATGCAGCCGCTTGATTTCAATTCTCATATCGTCACGAAGCTGGGCATCGAGATTGCTCAGCGGCTCATCGAACAGAAACAGCAGAGCGTCGCGTACGATCGCCCGTCCGATCGCGACGCGCTGGCGTTGACCGCCGGAAAGCTCACGTGGGAATCGTTCGAGTAGCTGGGAAATGCCGAGCATATCGGCAGCGCGCTTGACACGTCTGTCGACTTCGGCTGATGCAACACGTCTCGCCCGCAGTCCGAATGCAATGTTTTCATAGACATTGAGATAGGGGTAGAGCGCATAATTCTGGAAGACCATCGCGATGTCGCGGTCGCGTGGGCGTGCCCACGTGACGTCTTTTCCGCCGATTTCAACGGTGCCGGCGCTCGCTTCCTCGAGCCCCGCGATGGTGCGAAGCAGGGTCGATTTGCCGCATCCCGACGGGCCAACAAGGACCGTGAATTCGCCCGACGGCACCTCAAGATCGATTCCCTTGACGGCATGATATGTACCGTAATGCTTGTGAAGTCCGGTAATCTTCAGGTCCGACACGAGTTAGCCCTTGACTGCGCCCATGGATATGCCGCGCACAAGATAGCGCTGCAGCGTTGCGACGGTGATGAACACGGGAATGGTCCCGAGAACCGACATTGCGGCGATCTTGGACCAGAAGTTCGACTGACCGCCAAAGTAGTGCGTGACTTGGACCGTGTAGGTTATGACTTCGGTGCGGGTGAGCACCAGCGCAAACAGAAAGTCGTTCCAGGAAAAGACAAAAGTGAAGACGGCGGTGGCAAAGAGCCCGGAGCGCGCCATCGGAAATACGACTTTCCACAGCACCTCCCAGCGGCTGCAGCCGTCGATCAGGGCGCTCTCTTCGAGCTCCAGCGGAATATCCTCGATATAGCCGCGCATCATCCAGATCACATAAGGCAAGCCGAACGCAGTGTAGAGGATAATGAGCCCGATGTAGGTGTCGACCCAGCCGAGCCAGACATAGAGGAGGAATATCGGGAATGCGATGGCCACGGGGGGCATCATGCGCTGCGAGATAATCCACACGGCGAGGTTTTCGCCGCCTGTCTTGAAGCGCGCCAGCGAGTAGGCCGCAGCGGTGCCGAAGATCATGGCGAAGAAGGTTGATACCGAAGCCAGCACCAGGCTGTTGCCGACGGTTTTCGCATCGCCATCCTTGAACAGCACCGCATAATTGTTGAACTGGATGCTCTTCGGATACCACACCGGCGGAAAAGCGAAGATCTCGCCCGGCGTCTTGAACGAGATGGCAAACAGCCAGTAGATCGGAAATACAAAGATGACGACGAGCAGCAGCGCGGTGAGATAGCGCAACGCGAGCTTCGTTTCCGCGCGGCGATGGAACGGAACGCCGGTCATTTTGCCAGCCCCATGCGCCTGATAGCCCACGTCACGACGACGGTGAGGAGCGCGATGACAAGAAATGCGATCGCCGCCGTGTAGCTTGTCTCGAACTGTTTGAATCCCTGGACGTAGGTATATACGGAAATGGTCTCTGTCATGGTGCCGGGGCCCCCTGTTGTGAGCGCCCAGATGATGTCGAAGATGCGGAAGAGGTCGAGGCCGCGGATCAGAATGGCGACCGACATGACGGGAAAGATGGCGGGAAGGACGACGTAGCGAAAACTGCGCCAGAACCGTGCTCCGTCGATCTCTGCAGCTTCCGTCAGCGAGCGGTCGACGTTGGAAAGGGCGGCCAGCAGGATCAGGAACATGAAGGGCGTCCACTGCCAGATTTCGCAGAAGATGATGGCGGGATAGACGAGGGTGGGGTTGACCGTCCACAGAGCCGGCACAGGGTGGCCGGCGAACCAACCAATGATCTGGTTGATCGGGCCGTAACGATTATCGAGCAGGAGCCGCCACGTGGCGCCGGCAACGATCGGCGAGATGATCGTTGGCAGCATCAGCAGCGAAACCAGAATCTGCCGCCCCGGCATGCGGTCTAGGAACAGGTAGGCCATGGCGAGCCCGAGGAGCAGCTCGATGGGCAGCGCCACCACCATGATGAGCACCGTGTGCGCAAGCGACTGCCATAGCCTTCCGTCACGAAAGAGCTGAACGAAGTTGACGAATCCGGCGAACGATGTGTCGGTCTCCAGCATGGTGACGCGCATGAAGCTCACTACGAGCGAGAAGATCAGCGGAAACAGACCGATCAGCAATAGCAGGAAGATCGCCGGCGAGATCAGCCAGTATTTGAAGTTGCGGTCGGGATGGACGATAGCGGCCATGGCTGAAGTCGGGTGTATTTCTAGTCTTGTGCGGTCCGAGACAGCAGGGAAGCTCTCCCGCCGCGAGGCGGGAGAGGGAGCAGGCCAGGCCTGCTTACAATTTGGGGTAGGCGCCGGACTTGGCAGCCCAGGCCGCATACACGTTCTTCTGTTTGTCGAGACCGATCTTCTGGGTGATGTCGTCCCACTGAACTGCCGCCGCATCGAGGATCGTCTTTGGATCTTCGCCTGCCCAGAGCTTTGAAATCGCCTGGCGCATGACCTCCTCGTACTTGTCGGTTTGCAAGAGCGAAAGATCGAGAAGGCCTGTCTGGGAGGCCTGCTTCAGGGCTGCAAGATAGTCCTTTGCGTTTGGCCACAGGGCGAGATAACCGGGGTCCGTGTAGTGCGAGTTGCGGAACGGATCGCGCAGCGTATAGGGAAGCTGAACGCGCTGACGGCTCACGTCTTCGCTGTTGAGCCATTGGATAAACAGATACGCGGCGTCCTTGTTTTTCGAAGTTGACGAAATCGACAACGCAAAGCCCGCGGCCAACTCGGGATGTCCTCCCGGTGGCAAGGCGTAGCCGACCTTGCCTGCGATGGTTGTTTTCGGCACCCAGTTCAGCGCCTCCTGGTCGGTACCATAACCCTCCGCCCAGCGCCCATAAGGTGGCCAGGAGATCGTCATGGCTGATTGGCCTTGCAGGAAAGCCGCGAGATTCTCCACGAAGCCGAACTGCTCCACGCCGGGCGGCATGAATTTGTTCTCGTTGCGCATGCCGGTGAAGACCTTGACGCCGACATCAGAGTTGATCGTGGCCTTCATGGTATTGGCGTCGAAGAACTTGCCGCCCTCGTTGCGGAAGCGTTCCTCGAACATGTACATCGCATAAGGAGGCTGCCGGAAGAAGGAGGCGCCGTAGATACCCTTGCTCTTGAGGATGTCCGTAAGACCGGCTCCAACGACATCGAAATCCGCCCACGTCTTCGGCACTGCGAGGTCCTTGCCGGTCTTGTCCTTGAAAGCTTTCTGAACGGCTGGATCCCCGAAGATGTCGCGCCGATAATACATGATGAAAACGTCGCCATCATCGGGGAAGGCGTAGATCTTGTCGCCCACCTTCATCCAGTTGTCGCGGAACGTTGGCGCAATGGTCTGGAGCTCGGAAGCATAGCTGTATTTCTGGACGTACGGGTCGAGCACCTCGAGCGCGCCGGCCTGGGCAAGATCGGGCATCCAGGCAGGAATGACGTTGAGCGCGTCATAGGCGCCGGCTCCCGACTTGTAGTCCTGCATGATCTTGGTGAACATCTCGGCTGTCGCGACCTCGACCACCTTCACATCCATGCCGGTCAGCTCTTTCCATTTCGGGCCGGAGAAGTGGGTGGGATCGAGCGATTGAAGCCCGGCTTCCCAGACAACGGTGATCGAGAGACCCTTGTATTTCTGTGCCGCCTTGACCGCGGTGTCCGCGCCCGACGCGGCCCATGCCGGCGTTCCCATTGTTGCCGAAAGGCCGGCGGCCAGGCCGATCTTTCCGAAATCGCGTCTGTTGATCATCGTCTCCTCCCGTTTCTTGAATGGTCGAAGCCATTCAAAATGTCCCTCGCTCGTTGTGGCGAGGAATTCTCAATCGGAAAACTGGCGGCGGTACCCCTCCAGCTCGCTACTGAAGTTCGACCCCTTTCGTTTGCTCGCCCTCCGGATCTTCCAATAGAGCTTGGCAACCTGGTCGAGATGCGAGCGCATGCGGGTATCAGCGAGTTCCGGATCGTGGGCCTCGATCGCCTCGAAGATCGCGACGTGCGCATCGAAGGCGGCGCGGTTCTGGCCGGGATAGCTGAGCGTCACGCGTCTCTGCTCGACCAGCCAATCGATGATGGCCCGGTGCATGACCACATAGATGGGATTCCTGGAGATGGTGGCGATGGCGTAGTGAAATGCGACATCCGAGCCCTCAAAGCGTCTGATGTCACCGATGGACTTGTAGTTCGCATCCAGCGCATAGCGCAGGTAGCGGATATCCTTCGCTGTGGCGTTGCGCGCTGCATCGCGCACCAGGCCGGCTTCAAAAAGGGCGCGCGCGTCCTGGAAATGGCAGATGCCGGCGTCGTCGGAGAGCAGATATCTGGCGCTGCTCGACAGCGATGTCATGACTACTTCGGCATTCGGGGCCATGACCCGCGCCCGCGAGCCCGCCCGGAGATCGACGAGTCCCACCCGCTGCAAATGAAACAGTGCCTCGCGGATCGCGGTCCGGCCGACGTTAAACTCCGCCATGAGCTGACGTTCTGACGGCAGCTCGGCACCGGCCACCAATTCCCGATCGCGTATCCTCTGTTCGAGGCCGGCGGCAACCTGCTCAAAAAGGCGCGATCGTCTGAGCTGAACAGCCATGGTATACCTAGTATACCAGCGCAGGCTAGTCTCATTCTCGGCGCTGTCAATAAGCGCCATGAGCGGCGCTTGATGCTCCG
>Ga0134125_10003230_pt1 | contig 18939 bp, 21 predicted proteins | sample KB31751_FD_96464 | JGI IMG/M metagenome (GOLD analysis project Ga0134125, IMG submission 96464) | Terrestrial soil microbial communities with excess Nitrogen fertilizer from Kellogg Biological Station, Michigan, USA - KB3-175-1 | ecosystem: Environmental > Terrestrial > Soil > Unclassified ... | reverse complement strand
GGCCCGGTAGCCGATCGAGAGAAGCAGGACGTAGCTTGACGATTGAATGACTCCCACGCAAATCACGAGATGGATGAGGTTGCGGCTGCTGATGACCCCGTACAGACCTACGATGAATAGCCAAGCCGCAACCGCATAGGGCAGGTAGCTCATTGTTCCTTCTCTTCCAGGAGTTCCTCCAGATAGACCAGAAGGGCTAGCGACAATCCCCCGCTAACCTCGAGGCCGACGCCCAGATTGATGAATGGCACCATGCCGCCACTCGTAAGGCTGCCGCTTTGGCCGAGCGGCAAAGAATTTTGCAGAAATAGGCCGCCGAGGGCGACACAGGCGCCGCCAATCAGGATGTAAGCCGCGGCCCCGAACGCCTCCGATGCTTCAATGAGCCGCTGCGGCACGGCGCGCCGGAACGGCCGGTAATCGGCGCAAAGATAGAGAAGCAGCGGTGCGGTGGAAAGAATCACTCCGCCCTGGAATCCCCCTCCCGGCGTTACTTGTCCGTGCGTGACGATATAGAGGCCGAACAACACTGTAGGTGCGATGAGCAGTAGAGAGGTGACGCGGACGGCGTCGCTCGCCGGAGGAATCATCCGGTCGGCGGCCTTGTCTTCGTGATCTCCCGCCGGCTCGTCTTTTTGCCGCCGCATCAACAGGAGCACGCCCATTACTGACGTGAAGAGAATGAACTCTTCCCCAAGCGTGTCGAAACCGCGTACGTCGAAATTGACGGCGGTCACCGCATCCGTGATATGGCGCTCGGGAACGGTGATGGCATTCACCATATCGCCGTACTTACTCTGAACATATCCGAACGGAGCGAGCGGACTGTATGCAAGGAAGAACACCCACACGAGGGCCGCCGCGGAGAGAAGGAAGAAGATTTTGCGGACCCGTCTAGTCACTTTTGCGCCCCTGCTTCTTCACTCGCGCCAGAACCAGGAGAATCATTAACGGCAAAGCCACCGCTCCGACAACAATTTGCGATAAGCCAACGTCGGGCGCCTGGAAGACGAAGAACATGATGCCGAGCAGCAGCCCGTAGAAGCTAACCACCATGGCTTGTGAAAGAGGCTCGCGGTTGAATACGACAGCAGTGCCTCCGGCCGCGACAAAGATCAGGATTCCGGCTTGCAGAATTGTCTCGCTCATTTCTCTTCCCCGGCGAATGGAATGTCCTCATCGGCCGCTGGCGCGAGTTGCCGTTTCCGCCGGACGCGCCCTGCACGCGCAGTTGTGTGAGAAAGCACCGGATTCGAAACAAATAATAGGATCGCTATCACAATCGCCTTCACGCCGGCTTGAGAAAAGCCATCGTGAACCAGCACGGCGGCGGGAATCGCAACCGCTCCAATCAGTGAACCCGGAGCGAGAAAGTGAATCTGGTCGTAGAGTTCGTCGCTGAGCAGAAGACCGATCGAAGTCACCGCAAAACCCGACACACCGACAACCAGCAGCACGCACACGACGATTTCGTTGATGCTCATAGCCAGCGCTCGAGAAAACGGGCAAACACGAGCCCCGCGCCGAAGGTGAGTATGGCGAGTGTGAGCGCCAGATCCACAAAAGGGGCGCGGCCATATGCTTCGCAAAGCACCAGCAGGATGATGACACAGATGGAACTGCCCGCTTCCAGTGCCACGAGGCGGCTGACCGCATCGCCCCGGATGCAGCGGAGAAACGGTCCCACCATGCAGACGAGCAAGGCGATTGCGGTTACTGTCCAGATGTTCAAATCACTCCTCCAGTTTGCGCGCGACTTTCGGTATCGGGGCAGCTTTCAGTTGGTGGATGAGCAGATTGGCCTTCTCGCGATCGATGTCGACGATGACTGAATTGGGAGAAGCGCTGACATACAGAATCGTCAGGGTGCGCTGTGCGGACGCGCGGCAATCGTCAGCGGTAGCGCTGAAGCGGCCGAGTTGGAATATCCCCTGGGAAGGCGCTCGAAGGAAGAGCCGTGCCAGAGCCTTGAGCACAATCCAGAGATCCGCGGTAATCATTCTGGGAAGACGCCACGCCTGCGCCAGCCACCGCAACCGCGGCTGGAAGCACAGGCGTTCGGATCGCAGCGCAGTCTGGAGCGCAAACACTGTCACCGCTGAAGCTGCGGCGCCGGCGAGAACCTCTATCGCAGCCACTTGAGAAACAAAAACTAACCAAAGCAGAGTAAAGCCCACCCATTGCACGAACAGGTTCAGCAATAGCTTCATCTCAGTGATGAAGATGATCCATCCACCCAAACTATTACGAAAAGATATTCAGGAGAGCGGCAGAATCGCGCTCGGACTCAAGTTTTTCACCATGAAATCAATAATTTACACTGCTCGCGCAGCGGACGTGCATGGCCGTCCCGGCCCAGGCGGCATAAGCGAGCTTGAAAAAAATCTTCTTCCAAAATACTGAATTGTCGATCTCGCAGTTCGTCATTCGACATAGGAGTAGAGCGTTGCTTCAGCCGGCCGAAACCGGGAGAGAGGCGAGGCTCCGAATCGGAAGAGACGAGGACATACGCCGTGCAATTCAGGTTGAAAATGGAAGATGACAATTTGCAGAACGTCGATTTACGGAAAAGCGTCGCCTACCCGGCAAACAGACGGAGCAAAGCGGCGAACCTAAACACCCTGCTGTGGACCATTCAGGGCCTGCTCGCCGCGCTCTTTGCGTTCGCGGGCGGAATGAAACTGATGCTGCCGATTGCGGAGTTGACCCAGCAGACACAACTATCGGGCGCTTTCATACGGTTCATCGGCGTGGCGGAAGCGCTCGGAGCCATTGGTCTGATCCTGCCGGGGCTTCTTCAAATCCGGCCCCGCCTCACAGCGTTTGCCGCAGCGGGCCTCGTGACGATCATGGCCGGCGCCACGGTGCTCACGCTGGCCGGCGAGGATCTCCGGATCGTAAGCCTTCCGCTGGTAACGGGCCTTCTATCGGCCTTCGTCGCGTATGGCCGCTGGCGCCCGGCCGTGCGACGAAGGCCCGCGGGAATGCGAAGCACACTCAACTTGAGCCGGGCAGAGTAAGGGATCAGATGCGCCACCATCCCGCGGGCCGGTTACGCACGTCAGAGGCGGCCCATTTTCCCCGCGCGATAGTCTTCGACCGCTTGGCGCAGCTCCGCCTCCGTGTTCATGACGAAAGGCCCATAACTGGCGACCGGCTCGTTGATGCGCTCGCCGCTCAACGCCAAAACAAGCGATTCGGCTTTTGCGTCCAGAAACACTCTTTCTCCCGAAACGCTGAGCGGCGCGACCTGCGCGGCGCCTTTCAATGCTGCCGTTCCGTTCACGACAACTTCGCCCCGCAGCAGCACGATCGCGGAGTTTTGGCCGGACGGCAGGCTCAATTCACCGCTGCCGCCCGCCTCCAGCCGCACGTCGAACACGTTAACCGGGGTGAAGGTTTTGGCCGGACCTTTGACGCCGTTCAGTTCGCCGGCGATGATGCGGGCGTACGCTCCGGGCCCTAGATCGACGCGTGGAATATCGGCCTTGGATAACCCTTGATACCGGGGCCTCGACATTTTCTGAGCAGCCGGAAGATTCACCCAGAGTTGCACCATTTCGAAGGTTCCACCCTGCGCGGTGAACTCTTTCCCATGTTTCTCCTCATGGACGACGCCCGAACCGGCGGTCATCCATTGCACGTCGCCGGGGTTGATCGTGCCGGAATTTCCACCGGAATCGCGATGATCGACGCTGCCTTGATAGGAGATCGTAACCGTTTCGAAGCCACGATGCGGATGTTCGTCAACGCCACGAGGCCGATTGGACGGCTCAAACCGGGAGGGAGCCGCATAATCCAGCATCAGAAATGGATTCAACTCTGTAAGGCCGTGGGAAGGAAAGATTGTCCGCACGGGAAAGCCATCTCCCACCCAATGCGACGATGCTGTCCCATGAATACCCAATGCTCGTTTTAGTTCTGACATTTTCAGCTCCTTATTTGCTTTCCTCAACAGATTCTTTGGCGCTCATGGCCTCGGCCCCGCGGCCGAGTTTGCGCAAAAGCTTAGCGAGAGCGGTCCGCTCTGGCCCATCCAAGTTCGAAAACACCCGTTCCATATCGCGCTCGTGCTCGGCAAATAGCGGCCGGATCAACTTCGATCCCTTTTCCGTCAGGTGCACAACACGCGAGCGGCGGTCGGCTGCTGTGGCCGCCCGTTCCACCAGGCCGCTCCGCTCCAACCGGTCCACGGCCGCTGTCATTGACCCGCTGCTCAACAGGACTTTTTTCCCGAGTGCGCCGATCGGCAGAGGTCCCTTGTGTAGCAAGGCTTCGAGCACTCCGAAATCGCTCAGGCACAACTCCGTGGCTCTCACGCTTTGCCGTGCTTGTGATTCCACCGCCTTGCTGGCCTTCCACAATAGGAGCCAGAGATGCACGCCGCTACTAGCCTGCCGGTCTTCGGTCGAGTTTGCCATATCTCTTGATATAGAGATGCTTGTCATCAAGATAAGGATGCAAGCGAAACCGCCCGGAAACAGAGCGCCGCACGCAGTGCGGGATACCCAGCGCTTTGAACCTGACTGCCGAGGCCCTATGCCAGTTACTTAAACGACGTTCGGGCCGGACATGTCCGGCCCCTACATGGAATTGGTATTTGTTTGCGAGGCATGCCGCGCCCGCTTAATCGGTGACAGTAACGCTGCTACTTCAGCTCTCTGACCCAGATATTCCGAAAGCTGATCGGCTGGCTTTTATCGCCGTGGGCCTGCAGCTTAATTGGGGCGGTGTCGTATTTCTTGTAGAACGGCTTTCCGATATACAGCGTCTGCCCCTGTAGCTGAAAGTGATTTTGCACGAGCACGCCATTGAAGAAAACCGTGACATAGGCCGGGGTTTTCAGCGAGCCGTCGTCGTTGAACGTGGGCGCCGTCCAGACCACATCGTAGGTCTGCCATTCGCCCGGCTTGCGAGCAGGGTTCGCCAGCGGAATGGCTTGCTTGTAGATGCTGCCCGCCTGGCCGTTGACGTACGTCCTGTTGTTGTAGGAATCGAGAACCTGCAACTCATATCCGTCGTCCCCGGGGCCGGTGGAAGCCAGAAAGACGCCACTGTTGCCTCGCGCCTGGCCGGAGCCGGTGATGTCCGACGGAATCTTCCACTCAATGTGAAGTTGGTAATCCTTAAAGCTCTTTTTCGTTTCGATGTTTCCCGCGGACTTGTTCACGGTCATCACCCCGTTGGCCACCGTCCATTTGGCCGGCGACTTGTCACGGGTCGACACCCATTGGCCCAGGTTTTTGCCGTCGAACAGCACGATGGCATCGGAGGGAGGCGCCGTACAGGTAGCGCCGGGAGTTACGACCTGAGGAACCGGCTGCCACACTTCCGTGTCCTCCGGTCGCGCCTTCTGCGCGTAAACGGGAGCGGCCACGGCAAGCAGTGCCGATAGCGCGAGAACTTTTGAAAATTGAATGGGCATAATCTTAAATGACCATACACCACGCCCGACTGCCTCGGAGGGTGCGCAGGAACCGAGGTCGGCTTCTCACATTGGTCGTTGTCGCGATCATTCCGGGCGTAATCGCCCTTGTGGATTCGATTTCCGCGAGCATCGTCTCCATGATTTTCATGGGTGGACACAGGTGATGCTCGGACTCTCCACACGAAGGCTACCCCTCGAACCGGCGTGAAAAGAATTGGGTTCGTTTTTTCTCCGCCCTAACACCATTCGGAGATAGCGAGTGGTATTCCCAGGCTGCGCTTTTTCCCCATCAGGCATCTCACTCAATGCAGGCGCTGAGAATCGGCAAAGATTGAAGCATCTGAAATAAAGGAGATTACGGTATGGAGCGAGACAAAATTCATCAGAGCGATCCAGATCGGCGCTACCGGCGGGTACTGTCCGCGAGCACGCTGGCTGGGGATTCGGTTAAAAATTCCGCAGGCGACGATCTTGGCAAAGTAGACCAGATTATGATCGACATCCCCACCGGACGAGTCGCCTATGCGGTCTTATCGTTTGGCGGATTTCTGCGTATGGGCAACAAGTTATTCGCTGTGCCTTGGGATGTCCTGAAGGTCGATGAAGACCAGAAATGCTTCATTCTCGATGTCGAGAAATCGAAGCTGGAGAGTGCGCCCGGATTCGACAAAGATAATTGGCCGGACATGGCCGACCAGAGCTGGGGCAGAGAGATCTACAGCTACTACGGGCGAAGGCCGTATTGGGAAACTGCGGGGATCGATACCGAGGAGCCGCTCCGGTCACGGCCTAGCGGAACCAGATTGTGAGATCTCCGGCGGATTCTAATTTTGTTTTCACGGGTAGCGCGAGGGAGTGGTCCTGCTGCACTACTCTCCCTATTACAAAGAAACAGTACTAAGCGAGCCGGAAAGCGCAAGGGAAAATCTCTCTAAGTGCTTTCCGGCAGATTTTTCTAGAAGGCGGGATGATATTCGCCCCTGCCCGCCTGCTCCTCGCGCCGGCCAATGCAAGAATTGATGTATGGCGAAGCCGGCGTTACTTGCTGTCGACGATGAACCGGAAGTCCTGAGATCCATCGAACGCGACCTGCGCCGCAAATATGGCCAGCGCTATCGCATTGTCCGCGCCGAATCCGGCGCCATGGCTCTCGATGCCGTAAACCGGCTGAAGGAACGCGCCGAAACAGTTGCCCTCCTGCTTGCCGACCAGCGTATGCCGGTCATGTCAGGAGTTGAGTTCCTGGCGCAAGCGACGCAGGTTTTTCCTTCCGCGAAGAAGGTATTGCTTACTGCCTACGCCGACACAAATGCGGCAATCGCGGCCATCAATCAGGTACGGCTGGATTATTATCTTTTGAAACCCTGGGACCCGCCGGAAACCCATCTGTATCCGGTTTTAGACGACTTGCTCGAAGACTGGCGCGCCCAATACAAGCCGCCTTTCGACGGGCTTCGCGTCGTGGGCTATCGCTGGTCGCCGCACAGCCATGCCGTAAAGGATTTTCTCGGGCGCAATTTCTTCCCTTATGAATGGATCGATTTAACCGGACGTGACGAAGATCCGAATATTCGCCGACTACTTGAGAACGAGTTGCGGGATACGGCAAATTTTCCGGTTGTGCTGTTTCCCGACGGCGCCAGGCTTGAACGCCCGGAGCCCAGCGCGCTTGCCGACAGGCTCGGGCTGCAGACTTCGGCCGGCACCTCCTTTTACGATCTGGTAATTGCCGGCGGCGGACCCGCGGGGCTCGCAGCGGCTGTTTACGGCGCGTCGGAAGGCTTGAAAACCGCGCTGATTGAAACCGAGGCTCCGGGCGGTCAGGCCGGGATGAGCTCGCGAATCGAGAATTATCTCGGCTTCCCGTCGGGCTTGAGCGGTTCGGATCTGGCGCGGCGGGCCGTGACCCAAGCCAGACGCTTCGGCGTTGAAATTATTTCCCCCCAAACGGTCTCCGGTGTTCGTCTCGAAGACCCCTATCGCATCGTCCGCCTCGGAGACGGCAGCGAGATCACTTCTCATGCGCTGCTGATTGCGAGTGGATTGTCCTGGCGAAAGCTGAACGTTCCCGGACTCGACAGGTTAACGGGCAAGGGCGTTTACTATGGAGCCGCGCTGACGGAAGCCGTCTCCTGCCGCGACGAGCACGTGTTCGTGATCGGCGGAGCCAATTCCGCGGGCCAGGGCGCGATGCATTTCGCGCAATATGCCAGCAAGGTGACTATGATTCTTCGCGCCGGTTCGCTTACCAAGAGCATGTCGCGCTATCTTATCGATCAGATTGAAGCGGCCCCGAATATCGAAGTGCTTACTCACACCGAAATAACCCAGGCGCTCGGAGAAGAGCACCTCGAATGTCTGACGCTGCGCAATAGCGCGACTGGCGAAACGGAGACGGTTCGCGCCTCCGCAATGTTTATTTTTATTGGCGCCACGCCGCACACTGATTGGCTCGACAGCCTCCTCGCTATGGATGAGCGCGGCTTCATCTATACAGGTCCCGACATACCGCGCGAGGACGGCAAACGGTTGCCGCGTGGCTGGAAAGTCGACCGCGAACCGTTCCTGCTGGAGACCAGCGTGCCCGGCATCTTCGCGGCGGGCGATGTCCGCCACAACTCCGTGAAACGCGTGGCGTCGGCCGTGGGGGCCGGCTCCATCTGTGTGCAGATGATCCACGAACACCTTGCGCATCTGAGCCGTCTGGCCGAGAGAGCCGCCGCCGCCCATTCCTGACCATTAAGAACACGCCATGCTGCATGATCTTCGAGATCGTAAGCTTTTCCCCCGACTCACCGACGAACAGATCGAAACACTGAAGCCGCTCGGCAAAGTAATCGAAACGCCGGACCGCGCCCTCGTGCTCCGCGAGGGCGATCCGGAGTATCCCCTGTTTTTTGTGCTTTCGGGCAAATTACGGATATTCAAACGCCTCGGCGCCGCCGAGGAACTGCTGGCATATCACGGTCCTGGTGAATTCACCGGCGACATTGGCGTACTGACTGGAGGGGGAGCAACCGCCTCCATTCAGTCGTGTGGTCAATGCAGCCTTCTCCAACTGGATGCCGGCGCGTTGCGAAGGTTGATTGGCGACAACTCGCCCATCGGCGAGCTGTTGGTCGAGACTATGGCGCGCCGCGCGAGGCAGGCCGATTCGCACATTATCCAGGAAGAAAAACTCGCTGCTCTGGGCAAAATGGCGGCTGGTCTCGCGCACGAATTGAATAACCCGGCAACTGCCGCGCGTAGGGCATCGAAGCTGATGACCGAAGCCGTGCTGCAGACGCCGCTGCGAATGCTGGCGATCGACACTCGTTACAACGAGGAGGAGAAGGCGAAGATGCGCGACTTCGCGATTTCGATTACAAATCGTCCGTCCGCCCCTCCGAAAGATCCTCTGGAGCTGAACGATCGTGAGGAGGAGCTGCTCGACTGGCTGGAGTCGAACAACGTGCCACGGTCGGATGAAATATCGCCGGTGTTTGCCGAAGCGGGAGTTACGCCGGCGGAATTGACCCAATGGAAAGGGGCCGCCGGCGAGCGCTATTTGCATGGCATCTACTGGCTGGAAACGGTGATGCGCCTGGCGAGCCTTGCTCGTGATATCGAATCGAGCACCAATCGGATCGCCGAACTCGTGGCAGCGCTCAAAGAATATTCCTACATGGATCAGGCGCGCTTTCAGGAGGTTGACGTTCACCAGGGCCTCGAAAGCACGCTGAAAGTCATGCACCACAAGCTGAAAAACGGCGTGGAGGTGCGGCGCGAGTATGGAACGGACCTGCCGAAGATCTGTGCGTATGTCGGCGAACTGAACCAGGTTTGGACGAATCTCATCGACAACGGCGTGGATGCGATGGAGGGCCGGGGCGTTTTGACCGTGCGCACACGATCTGCCGGCGACAGCGTTCTGGTTGAATTCACCGACACTGGCCGTGGCATACCCGAAGAGATTTGCCACCGGATTTATGAGCCGTTCTTCACTACCAAGCCGCCCGGAAGAGGAACGGGGCTGGGCCTCGATATCAGTTATCGAATTGTGGTCTACCGGCACGGCGGCAAGATTCGAGTGAAATCGAAGCCTGGGGAAACCACGTTTTCGGTGGAGCTTCCCGTGCAACCTCCACGCGAGGACGAGATCCTGCAGGCTTTACAGGCAAACGAAGAGAAGGAGCGCCTATGAACGCCGAATGTAAGCATTTGGCCGAAGCCGACGCCCAAAAGCAGCCGAATACGAATGGCTGCGAAGAGTGTCTGAAATCCGGAGATTCGTGGGTACATTTGCGAGTCTGCCTCACGTGCGGACACGTTGGCTGCTGCGACAGCTCTAAAAATAAGCACGCAACGAAGCACTTCCATCGGACGAAACATCCCGTGGTTCGCTCGGATGAACCGGGCGAGCGCTGGGCATGGTGTTACGTGGACGAACTATTTATTGAGGATCTGGAGTAGCCTGGCCACGCGCTCGCTTTCCGGCGTTTTGCAGCGCGGCATCGAAGAATGCCGTCACGCGCCTCTCGTATTCGGCCTTCGCGACCGAATGCGCTTTGCCGTGTTTGGCGCCGGGAACCAGCCACAGTTGTTTCGGCTCACGGGCGTGGGCGAAATTTTGTTTGCTGTTCGCGACCGGCACCGTGTAGTCGTCCAAACCGTGGATGATGAGGACGGGCCGCGGGCTGATGCGCGCGATAACATCCATGGGGCGGACCGAATCGACGTCGATTCCCGCGCGCTCGTCCGCAATCCATATAGTGACGGGTGCAAACGGAAAAGCGGGAAGATGAATGAAATGTTCAAAGCTCGCCGCGATGACGCTCGGCGCATCGCTGAATCCGCAATCGTCCACAACGGCTTGGATGCGTTTGTCCTGCGCGGCCGCCAGGATCACGACGGCGCCGCCCATCGAGATGCCGAGGGCGCCGATGCGCTGAGGATCGACATCGCTCCGGGCGCACAGGTAGTCTAATGCCGAAATGAGGTCTTTCTGCTCATAAACGCCAAGCGTCACGTAGTCGCCGCCGCTGTCTCCCCGCGCGCGCATATTGTACGTAAGCACGTTAAAGCCGGCACGGTGCAGGAAATCGGCGATCGGCAGCATCTGGTCCTGCGTATCGCCATAGCCGTTCGCCAGGACGATGGTGCTCCGGTTGGTTCCGCGAAACCAGCGGCCCACCAGGTCGATGCCGGTCGACGAATGAAAGCGCACCGGCTCCGCGTGGAGCGCCGGAAACGAAGCCAGCGATTGCTGGTAGTGATAGTAATGCGGCCTCAAGGCACGCTCGGAGCCGATCCATCCAATGGTTCCGAGCGTCAGTGCGGCGGCGGCGCACAGCGGCGCGACCCCCCGCAGAAGGATCTTCCGAAGCATCACAGTTCAGAATACGGGATCGCTAGTGGTTGCGGTTCCGGACGCGGATACGTATCATCTCAAGACGAGGAGCCCACGGAATGAACAACACGATTCTTGGCGCGACGCCAACAAAGCCGGACGATTTCGAGCGCATCAAGGCCGAAATCGTGATGGCTCTTGACGAGTTACAAGAGCGCGGCGTCATCTGCCGTATCGAGGAAACGCAGGGAAAAGGCGGGTTGTCGCTGAATTTCGCTAAAGGCGCCACATCGCAAACGATCCGGTTCGCCCCCGGCGAGTGGACGAAACCGGATGCTGTCAAATCGACGGTGATCGAGCGGCTGGAACTCTAGGGCGACTTCATCGCATCATAAAGAAAGGAGATGCGAATGACGGAAAAAGCAACATTTGGCGCCGGGTGCTTTTGGGGCGTGGAAGAAACCTTCCGGCTAACCCCCGGCGTGATCGAGACGTCCGTCGGGTACGCCGGGGGACACACGGAAGATCCGTCCTATAAGGACGTTTGCACCGACAGAACCGGACATGCCGAAGTAGTGCAGATCGAGTACGATCCCGCTAAAGTCACTTATCCGGAACTGCTGAATATCTTCTGGACGTCGCACGATCCGACACAGGTGAACCGCCAGGGGCCGGATGTCGGCACTCAGTACCGGACGGTCATTTTTTATCACAGCCCCGAACAGGAGCGGGCGGCTCGCGCGTCGAAAGCCGAAATGGAGGCTTCGGGCAAATTCCGGCGGCCGATTGCGACCGAGATTGTTCCCGCGCCGGAGTTCTGGCGCGCGGAAGAGTACCACCAGCAATACCTGGCGAAGCGCGGGCTGAGCCACTGCCATATTTGACGGACCGCCGGTTTGGGGGGCCCAGAATCTGCGGTTCTCATCGATGCGAGTGCCCCGGCTCACATAAATTTGCAATTAAGTTACGAATCCTTACTTTTCTATTCCCCCTGAATCGTAAGACATGTTATAGAATCCTTGTTTTCATCCGCGTATAGTCGATGACAACGAGGAGATTGGTCTCAATGAGAAGATTGCCGTGTCTGCGTCTTTTAGGGGCGTCCATTTGTCTGCTGTTTTTTGCTTCTTTGACATATGCCCAAACTACTTTTGGTTCGATTGTTGGAAACGTAACCGACCCGACCGGCGCCGCCGTCGGCAGCACGCCGGTAACACTCACCAATCTGGGGACGAGTGAAAAACGAACCGACTCCACAAATGCGGACGGCCTGTATCAGTTCGTAAACCTGCCGCCCGGTCAATACAGCGTTGCGATAGAAAAGCCGGGGTTCAAGCGCGTCCTGCGATCGCCGGTCACGGTGCAAACGCAAACGACCACGAAGATCGATCTCGCGTTAGAAGTCGGCAATGTAAGCCAAACGGTCGAAGTCACAGCGCAAACGCCGTTGCTGCAGCCCGAAAATTCATCTCTTGGCCAAGTCGTCGATGAGCGCAAGACAACCGAACTGCCTCTCAACGGCCGAAATCCGCTGAACCTGGTGGCGCTTGTGCCCTCGGTTGTGCCGCAGGGAGGCTCGATGTCGAATCCGAATGGACAGAATCCGTTCGCGTGGGGCAACTATCAGATCGGCGGCGGCATGGCGAACCAGAGCATGGTCTGGCTGGATGGCTCGCCGGTAAACGGAAGCTACATCAACATTACGGCGCTGATTCCGACGCAGGATTCACTGCAGGAATTTAAGGTGGCGACGAACAATCTTTCGCCGGAATACGGACGCTTCGCCGGCGGCGTAGTTAACTTCACTACGAAATCGGGCACGAATGAGTTGCACGGGAGTGCCTGGGAGTTCCTGCGAAACAAGGTTCTGAATGGGAACACTTTTTTCAACAACGAAGCAGGCATTGCACGCCCGGCATTTACACAGAACCAGTTCGGATTCAACCTGGGCGGTCCGGTTTACATTCCGAAAGTCTACAACGGCAAGGACAAAACGTTCTTCTTCGTGAACTGGGAGGGCTTTCGGCTCCGGCAAGGGCAATCGTTTGTCGAGACGGTGCCCACGGCCGCCGAACGCACCGGCGATCTCTCCTCGCTTGGACCAATTTACGATCCATTGACCACTTGTGGCAGCGGTGCGCCCCGATCGCTCACTTGCGCCCCAGGGCAGGCCCAGTATAGCCGGCAGCCGTTCGCCGGGAGCATCATTCCCACCAGCCGGTTGAATCGCACTTCGATGAAGTGGCTGGGGCTGTATCCGGCTCCAAACACCGCCGGAGTCAACGGAGTGAGCAATTACGTCAACAACGCGAGCGTGGGTGGCAACAATAACGAGACCGTTGTTCACCTGGATCAAAACGTGTCCGATAAACAGCACATTACGGCGCGCTATACCTATTGGGGCAATCTCAACCTGCCAATCGATCCTCTCGGAACGGGCGTTTGCCAGGACCGCTGCACGGAGACGTTCAACACGAATAATTTTGTGCTGGGCGACACCTATTCGTTCTCTCCCACAACCATCATGGAGGTTCGTCTGAGCTATCAGCGGTTCAGTTACGATCGGACGCCGAAAACGCTTGGCTACGATCTGACTCAGCTCGGCTGGCCGGCATCGCTCAATACCCAAGCGGTATTCCTCGATTTGCCGATCCCAGTGATCAGCGGCTTCGACACTGCTAATACCTTTGGCAGCCAGGGAGCGGGCAGCGTCATTATCGACCGCAACGACAATTACCGTGCGGCGGCGACCGTGACGAAGATCAGCGGAAGTCACACATTCAAATTTGGGGCCGAGTTTCTGCGTATGACGCACAACTACGCTCAGACGAACGTTCCGACCGGTATTTTCAATTTCAACAGCGGCTTCACCAACAACAACGCAGTCACTCCGACATCCGGTATATCGCAGGGCCTCGGTTCGTTCCTGCTTGGATATGCCGCCAGCGGAAATGCGTCCTCCCCCGCGCTCGTCGCCGGACAGCAGCTCTATCCAGCATTGTTCATCAATGACAATTGGCATGCCTCGTCGCGGCTGACCTTGAACCTTGGCGTGCGATGGGAACACGCGGGTCCCTGGACCGAGCGTTTCAACCGGCTTTCGTTTTTCGATCCCACGGCTCCAAACTCGGTGCTTGCCGCGAACGGCATCATCATGCCGGGCAACATCGGCCTCGTGGGCACCGCCGCGAACGGCGGCTTACGAAGCAACATCAAGCCCGATTGGCGTCAATTCGCTCCACGCGTCGGCTTGGCGTATCAAGTAACACAAAGGACCGTGTTCCATGCCGGTTACGGAGTTTTCTGGCTACCCAACGACGTCGCATGGGATTACAGTCCCAATAACGACCCGATCAATAGTTTTTCTACTCAATATGTGGATCACGTCTTTACGGGTATCCCTGCCAGCATTGTTTCCAATCCATTCCCCAACGGAATTATTGCCCCTCCGGGTCGAAATCCAAGCTACGCGCAGACGCTCTTGGGACAAGGCGCGAATTTGTCTCAACTCGGCAACCCATATGGGTATGCACAGCAATGGAACGCCGACATCCAGCAGGAGTTTGGCAATGGATTTCTGATTGACGTCGCCTACGGCGGAGCAAAGGGCACGCACCTGCCTATCGACTCGCCACAGATCGACCAGTTGCCCGATCAGGACCTGGCTCTGGGGAACCAACTTACGCAAAGTGTCGCCAATCCATTTGCCGGTATCGTTCGAAGCGGTTCTCTGGCGGCTAGCACCGTCCAATACGGACAACTGCTTCGTCCTTATCCGCAGTACAACGGCCTGAATTTCGCCGGCCAGGGAATCGGCAATTCGACATACAACTCCCTACAGGTGAAGGCTGAGAAGCGCTTCTCCGGCGGCGCCTCCCTGCTGGTTGCGTACACTTTTTCGAAGCTCATCAGCGATACCGATACCATCACGGGCTGGCTGGAAAGCGGCGGCACGGGAGGAGTGCAGGACTGGAATAATCTGAAGGGCGAGAAATCGCTGGCCTCGTTCGATACGCCCAATCGCCTGGTTGTCAGCTATGTTCTCGATATTCCCGTCGGCAAGGGGCGGAAGTACCTTTCGCATTCGAACGCCTTTGTCAACGCGACGATTGGCGGTTGGGGTGTGCAGGGCGTTACCACGCTACAGGACGGCTTTCCATTGCATTTCGGCACCAACCAGAACTTGACTAATTCGTTCGGCGGCGGGTCGCGGCCGAACTATGTCGGTGGATGCGACAAGTCGGTCTCCGGATCGGCGCAATCGAGGCTGAATGGTTGGTTTAATACCGCCTGCTTCGTTCAACCAGACCCGTTTACCTTCGGCAATGAGAGCCGGACCGACTCCAGCCTGCGGTCGCCAGGAATTGCGAACTGGGATTTCGCCGCGTTCAAGGACTTCCCGTTGAGTCGCGAAGGCAGGGTAAAGCTGCAGTTGCGGGCGGAATTCTTCAATATATTCAACCGGGTGCAGTTCGGCTATCCAGGCCAGACACAAGGCTCCAGTTCGTTCGGAATCATCAGCTCTCAAGCCAATACTCCGCGTTTACTTCAGGTGGCGGGGCGGGTCAACTTTTAGCGAACGGGAGTGCATGACATAGAAATGGAGATGAGCCAATGCCGGTCCGAGCCGCGACCGTGTAGGCGCGCACCTTGCAGGTGAATGTAAGGAAAAAACGTGCGCTCCTCGACAGTCGCGGCTCGGTACCTGAAGTTCGCTCGTCTTCCCTTCTATGACGTGCGCTTATCGAAAAGCAGAACAGCCCGCATGCGCGGGTTCTGCGATTGATAATTTCGCAGCCCCCGTTCACACGATCTTCGTGGCGCTTTACTTCACCGCTACCTTGCCATGCTGGCCCATCTGACCTGGGTCACGTTTCGCAATCGCCTTGAGAAGATTGAACGTGCGGGACACCGCCGAGCCCGGCGCATCCCAATACTCCGCCGTGTGAACTGAGACTTTAAGCAACGCCAGTTCCGGATCGTCGATGCCCTTCGGAAAGAACGCAGCGTATGTGGGTTTCCAAAGTTCCTCTATCTTTTTGCGATCGCGCACCAGCGAAGCGATGCCGCAAGCTGAGATGAAGGTCTGCTTATTTGGATCGGCAAAGCTAACGTTCACCTGGTGATTGCGATTCACATCCCACGCCTTTGGCGTATTCGCGGATGTAAAAAACCACAGATCGCCATCAAACTCGGCATCTTGCATCGCCATTGGCCGGCTGTGCAATTTCCCATCTTGCTCTACCGTCGTCAGCATGACGAATCTAACGGATTTCATCAACTCGGCGAGTTTCGCCCTCGCGTCGTGTTCTTGATTTTCGGCCATGGAGTCGGCCTCCAAAAATGGGACGGCGCGAGAAAGTCGAGGTTACATACTTCCCGCAACCGGGCGCCGGTCTCCTTCGGGCTCGGTGGCGTTATCCCCGGCTCGACGTTCTGAAAACAGGATGGCCAGCACATATACCAGAATCGCAATATTGACAACCAGGAAGACAAGCTTAAGGGATGTAAAGCGGCGGAACAATTCGTAAAGTTCAAGCGGAATGAAGCCGCCGGTGATGATAACCGTGAAGTATTCACCCCAGCGTTTCCGCAGCAACAAGCCCGTGCCTTCGCAGAGGTGGAGCGCTGCGTAAAAAAATGTGCCCGCGCTAAGCGCCGCCAATTGCCGGGGAGTCACCGAGAACGATTTTGCAAGCAGTACCTGTATGTACCTGTTGTCCGGGTCTATTTGCAAGACATCAACCCAATGCAGCAACAACACGGCGAGGTCTCGATGAAGCAGGTTCAACACGCCGATTGCAACCGCGACCAGCGCGAAGCCTTCCAGCAATTTGAAAGCGCCGATCAGAACCAGACCGCCGGCGTGGGAGCGTTTCGATTGTGCAAATGATTTCATTAAACCGATTCAGTACTGTAGCGGCCGCTGGACAACGCGATGAACCAATTCACTTCCCACGACGCCAACGATCTGCTGGATAAGCAGAGTCCACCGCCCGGACCGCGGCTTGTGGAGAAGAGCATTTCCTCGCACCGGCCCGACAATGTCGCGCTGCAAGCACTCGTGCCAGGAAATCTCGTCCAGCATGTTATCGGTACGCGCAACGGCTGATGCGCTGCCGCCGTCAAGCTGCTGTTCCTGATAAATGCGGATCAAGGCATCGCCTTCGCGCGTCACGTATAAACGGCTATTCGAGAATGTGCGCAGAAAGCAGAATTGATAAGCGGCCTCGCCCGCCGGCAGCACGACCGTCCCGCTCGCGTCCAGGTAGTACCCGCTGATGGGCGTATCCGCATACTGGTGTAGCCCCTCGAAAATACGCACCTTCGCTTTGCGGCCTTCGGGTTCCAAATCGAAAAAGTTGACGGCCTTTGTCCGAAGGAGCCGCGCGGATGACGGCTCGCTCAATCCTTCCGTAACCAGAACCGTGCGCTCCAAAAAAGGCAATGGCGAGTTCGCAAGCAGCAGATTCAGATGGGAAGCCATGGCCGGTACCGCTGTCTGCCGGATGCCTCAATCCGGAGCGTTGAAATAAGGATGCTTGCCAATCATGGCCAGCCTTTCGTCGAGAGCGATCTTCACGAGCTCTACTTCGCCTTCCGACAATGCTTCCGCGTCGTTCTCGATGCGCGCCAGCAGACTCTTCATGCGGCTTCGGGAGATATCGGCGGGAATGGCAAGCGCATAAGCAAAAAGCGCATCCGGCCGCAGTTCTTCATCCTCGAATAATTCGCGAAGTCTGCCCACCGCGGAGCGCACGGAAAAATAGCCGACGCCCCAGATTGCGCTGCGCCTGATTTCGACATCGGTATCGTACAAGTGCTGTTCGAAATAATCGCGGAACGATGGATGCAAGCTTCGCCACATCGCTTCCAGTGCTCTCGCGCGAGTCTCGGGTTGAGTATAGAGATCCTCCATCGCTTTCCGAACTTCGTTGCGGTCGGCCTCGAGCGCCAGTCCAACGATGATTCCAGCACGCTCCTCGGGAGGCGTCGAGGGATTACGCAACCCCTCTAGCATGGCTTCCAGGACTTCGGCCTGCTCCGTTTCATTTGTCAGGGCAGTCCACGCGCTTACGCGCACTTTTATGTCGGAGTCGCTTTGCGCTCGTTGTAACAACTTCTTTACGGAAACAGGATCTAACTCGCTGGTTGAGAACGAACCAGCTACCTCCGCGCGAACGGAGGGATTCGGATGGTCGAGCATCTCCAACCGTTCCTGCTCCGATAGCAGTTCAACGGGCGGATCCGCCGTTTCCGGATATTCGGCGTAAATGTCGTAGGGCTCGTCAGCGTGCGACGTTTCCGGCTGCTCTGAAAACGACTCGATCGCGCGCTCGATTTCGCCGCGCAGCGCGCTTTGTTCGTCGCTCAACGACGACATGACCTTCTCCAGTTCCGGCCGGCCGGCCGGGTCGCCGTAGATGCCCAGCAGAAAAGACCCGTGATCGGCATCCTGCTCCATTCGTTCCAGCAGCAGCCCTAAAATGCGAGGATCCCGCACGCCGAGGCTTGCAAGCAGAAACGCGACTTCTTCCCTGTCCGGCTCCTTGCCGTCGAGCCCCACATAGAGACGCAGCAGCGGCTCCACCGCGAGTTCGCCGAATGAATGAATTGCTTCGACGACTTCGTCCGGAATGTCGTCCGGCGCGACCTGGATGGCGTCGATGATCGCGGGAATGCCCTCCGGCGCGTGGAGCGCGCGAACAATAGCGACGATCTCCAGTTCCAGGTCAACCGCGTCAGCATCATGATCTTGCCCGCGCCAGTCGAGTATCGCTTGCATGGTTTCCTTCGGACGATCCATCAGGGCGCGCAGAAACCGATGGTCTACGCCAAGTCTGCCGGCAGCAGCCTCCTTCAAGATCTGGGCGGGAGGCGCTTTTGGGAGTTTGTCGGGATCGAGAAACATAAGCGGAATGTTGTGCGAACGTAGCTTTCCTTCGAAAATTCAATCGCGCTCGGGCCGGGCAGGCCTGACCCTACACAAAATTTGTGGTCAGTCGTAGGGATAAGGCATGCCGCGCCCGCGCAGCTTCAATCAGTTCATCGCCTTGTGTGCAACGGTTCATGCAAGCGAGCATCGCGATTCATTCGGTCTTTCGCCGTCCTTCCCTGGGAAAACGAAAGGGCCGCGCTTTCGCGCGACCCTACCATTCTCTCGAATTGCCAGAGCGGGATC
>Ga0134125_10003229_pt1 | contig 18941 bp, 17 predicted proteins | sample KB31751_FD_96464 | JGI IMG/M metagenome (GOLD analysis project Ga0134125, IMG submission 96464) | Terrestrial soil microbial communities with excess Nitrogen fertilizer from Kellogg Biological Station, Michigan, USA - KB3-175-1 | ecosystem: Environmental > Terrestrial > Soil > Unclassified ... | reverse complement strand
TGCAGGACGAGGAGCGCGCCGACATCGCCCGCGACCTGCACGACGAGATCGGCCCGCACCTGTTCGCCGCCAACGTCGATACGGCGATGGCGGCCGCGCTGATCGGCGGCGGCAAGCCCGGCGAGGCGCTCGAGCCGGTGCGGCGCGCCGGCGTCGCCATCGGCCACATCCAGCGGCTGGTGCGCGACATCCTGGGGCGGCTGCGGCCCACGCACCTGGCCGAGCTCGGGCTGTCCAACGCCGTGCTCGACCTGGTGGCCTTCTGGCGCGCGCGGCGGCCGGACGTCGCGTTCGAGACCGAGCTGCCGGGCGACGAGGAAAGCTTGCCCGAGGCGGTCAACGAGACGCTCTACCGGCTGGTGCAGGAGAGCCTCAGCAACGCCATGCGGCACGGCGCGCCGACCCGCGTCTCCATCGCCGTCCGCCGCCAGCCGGGCGCGGCCGAGCTGGAGGTGGTGAACGACGGCGCGCCGCAGGACGCGGTCCGCACACCCGGCTACGGGCTCACCGGCATGGCCGAGCGCGTCGCCGGCGCCGGCGGGACGCTCGCCGCCGGACCGGCCGGCGACGGACGCTGGCGCGTCGCCGCGACACTGCCGCTGAAGGCGCCGGGCCGCGAAGAGGCCGCATGAAGATCCTGATCGTCGACGACCACGCCATCGTGCGCGACGGCCTCGCCCGGCTGCTGGCGGTCGACGGCGAGCACGAGATCCGCATGGCCGCCGGCGGTCGCGAGGCGCTGACCCAGACGCGCGCCTTCCGGCCGGAGCTGACCATCCTCGACCTCAACCTGCCGGGCCTCGGCGGGCTGGAGCTGCTGCGGCGCCTGGCGCGGATCGGCGCCGGCCGCATCCTGGTGCTCTCGATGCACGCCGAGCCGCTGTACGCGCGCCGCTCGCTGGAGGCCGGCGCGCACGGCTACGTCAGCAAGAACGCCGCGCCGGACGAGCTGCTCGCCGCCGTGCGCCGCGTCGCCGCCGGCGGCCGCTATGTGGAGGGCGAGATCGCCCAGGCGATCGCGCTGGGCGCGGGCGCCGAGGCGCTCGATGCGCTCAGCCCCCGCGAACTGGAGATCATGCGCCTGCTCGCCGCCGGCGCCAGCCTCGCCGAGATCGCCGACGCGCTCGGCGCCTCCTACAAGACCATCGCCAACACCTGCACGCTGATTAAATCCAAGCTTGGCGTCGCCCGCACCGCCGACCTGGTGCGCCTGGCGATCGAGACCGGGGTGTCGTAGCTAGATGCGGCGATATTCAACCGCCGCGCTTCAGAGTCTCGCGCGCGATGACGACCTGCTGGATCTGGCTGGTGCCTTCGTAGATGCGGAAGATCCGCACGTCGCGGTAGAGGCGTTCGATGCCGTGGTCGGCGACGTAGCCGGAGCCGCCGAAGATCTGCACGGCGCGGTCGGCGACGCGGCCGACCATCTCGGAGGCGAAGTACTTGGCCGCGGCCGCCTCCAGGGTGACGTTCTCGCCGGCGTCGCGCTTGCGGGCGGTCTCCAGCATCAGCGCCTTGGCCGCCATCGCCTCGGTCTTGGAATCGGCGATCATGCCCTGCACCAGCTGGAAGCCGCTGATCGGCTGCCCGAACTGCCTGCGCTCGCTGGCGTAGCCCACGCAGTCGGCGATCAGCCGTTCGGCGACCCCGACGCACACCGCGGAGATGTGCAGCCGGCCGCGGTCGAGCACCTGCATCGCCACCTTGAAGCCCTCGCCCTCGCCGCCGAGGCGGTTCTCGACCGGCGCCCGGACATTGTCGAAGATCACGTCGCAGATGTGGGCGCCGTGCTGGCCCATCTTCTTCTCGGGCTTGCCGATCGAGAGGCCGGCGAGGTCGCGCGGCACGAGGAAGGCGGTGACCCCGGCCGCGCCCTTCTTGTCCGGATCGGACCGGGTCATCACCGTGAACAGGCTCGCCACGTCGGCGTTGGTGATGAAGCGCTTCATGCCGTTCAGCACGTAGGCGTCGCCGTCGCGGGTGGCGCGGGTCTGCACCGAGGCGGAATCGGAGCCGGCCTCGGGCTCGGTGAGCGCGAACGAGGTGACGATCTCGCCCGAAGCGATCTTCGGCAGCCACTTGGCCTTCTGCTCGGGCGTGCCGAACATCACCAGGCCCTGGCTGCCGATGCCGACATTGGTGCCGAAGGCGGACCGGAACGCCGGGCTGGTGCGGCCGAGCTCCACCGCCACCAGGCACTCGTCTTCCATCGAAAGGTCGAGCCCGCCGTATTCCTCCGGGATCGAGAGCCCGAAGAGCCCGAGCTGGCGCATCTCGTCGACCACCTCCTCGGGCACCGCGTCGTCCTCGGCGACCTGCGCCTCCAGCGGGCGCAGCCGCTCGGCCACGAACCGGCGCACCGTGTCGATCAGCTGCTCGCGGGTCTCGAGATCGAGCGCCATGGTGCGGATCCTCCTGTCGCTGGCGGCGGCGGACCCTAGAGCGGTTTCGAGCTTGCCGGAACCGCCAAGCTCGCCTGGTCGGCCCGCCTCGCTTGCATGACGCCTCGCGAGCAGGCTTAAGGCGGCCGACCTTTGCGTATCGGGGCCTGGTCTCCCCCGCCAATCCACTCACGAGGAGCGTCAATGGACGGCAGCGAAGTCGATCAGCCGTGGAAGTCGAAGCCGGTCACCGAGGGCGAGTGGGCCGGCTGGACCAGCTACGACACCGACCCGTTCGAGGCGCTCACCGGCCCGTTCTATTCCCGGCGCGACCCGGCCACCGGCAAGAAGGTCTGCGCGTTCAGGGCCGAGCGCAAGCACATGAACGGCGGCGGCTTCATGCACGGCGGCTGCATGGCGACGTTCGCCGACTACGCGCTGTTCGTGATCGCCGACGAGGCGCTGGCGGGCTCCGGCTCGGTGACCGCGTCGCTGAACTGCGAGCTCGTCGACAGCGCCCAGGCCGGCGAGCTGATCGAGGCGAGCGGCGAAGTGGTGCGCGCCGGCGGCTCGATGGTGTTCGTGCGCGGGCTGATCACCACCGGCGGGCGCCCGATCGCCAACTTCTCGGCGATCGTGAAGAAGATCCGCCGCAAAGGCTGAGCGCTGCGTCGCGGCCCTTGAGCTTGCGACGCTCTGCCCGCCATATCGGGGCGCATGGTTCCGCTCTCGATCCTCGACCTCTCGATCAAGCCGCTGGACGGCGCGCAGGCGCAGGGCGTGCGCGAGACCATCGAGGTGGCGAAGGCCGCCGAGCGGCTCGGCTTCAGGCGCTTCTGGGTGGCCGAGCACCACTCGATCCCCCACCTCGGCAGCGCCGCGCCCGAGGTGCTGATCGCGGCGCTCACGCAGGTGACCGCGACCATCCGGCTCGGCTCCGGCGGCGTCATGCTGCCCAACTACTCGCCGCTGAAGGTGGCCGAGGTGTTCATGGAGCTCGAGGCGCTGGCGCCTGGGCGGATCGACCTCGGCCTCGGACGCGCGCTGGGCGCCGACTACGCGACCGGCCGCGCGCTGGGCTCGGCGACCTCGGACGTCTTCCCGCAATACTTCGCGCTGCTGTCGGCCTGGCTGCTGGATGCGGCCGGGGTCGAGCCGTTCCCCTCGCCGCACCCGTTCCAGAACGTCAAGGCGAGCCCGGCCGGGCCCTCGCACCCTGACCTCTTGCTGCTCTGCTCGTCGGTCGACAGCGCGCGCTTCGCCGGCATGGCCGGCGTCGGCATGGTGTTCGCCGAATTCATCGCCAGGGCCGACGGCGCGCCGGCGGTGGCCGCCTACCGGGAGGCGTTCCAGCCATCCGTCTATCGCGCCGAGCCGTTCGCGGGCGTGGCCGCCATCGCGCTCGCCGCCGACAGCGCCGAGGAGGCCGACCGCCTCGCCGCGCTCGCCCCGCGCCCGCCCGAGCGCCCCGGCGCGCCGCCGGACGAGGGCGGCTTCATCCGCCGTTTCCGCGGCGACGGCGCCGCGGTGCGCGCCTATCTCGCCGAGAAGGCCGCGCACACCCGGGCCGACGAGCTGTTCGTCCTGAACGGCGCGCCGACGCTGGCCTCGCGCCTGCGCTCCATGGAGCTGATCGCCGAGCTGATCGAGACGGCGGCGCCTGCCGGCTAGGGCAGCACCTTCACCTCGATCCTGGCGACCGCGTAGACGCTGCGGGCCGGCTTCTGGTCGCCGTCGACGACCAGGCGGTAGGGCGCGTCGTGGGCGATCAGCGGCGCGCCGTCCATCTTGTCGGCGAGGATCACCGGCCGCTTCTGGACGCTGCGGTCGGTCTCGGCCAGCGAGTAGACGGCGCGGAACCCGTCGCCGCCGGTCACCACCAGGTAGTCGCGGTCGGCCGACGCATGGATGCGCGCGCCGGTCGGGGCGTCGACCAGCCGCAAGAGCTCGGTGAGCCGCACGCCCTCGTAGGTGTGCGGCTTGCCGTGGTCGATCATCGTCGCCTCGGCCCGGTCGAGCCCGGCCAGCAGCGCCGGCGTCAGCACGATGGACTTGCCGGTCGGCCCGACGACCACCGTCTGCTCGGGCTTCGAAGGCGGCGGCTTGGCGGCGGCGGACGCGGGCGCCGGCGCGGCGGCGTGGGCGGCGCCGGCGAGGGCGAGCGAGGCGGCCAGGGCGAGGGCGATCCGCATGCTTCAGGCGCCCGCGCTGGCCGAGGCGCGCTCGCGCATCGCGGCTGCCCAGCGGGTCAGGTTGGCGTGCTCCTCCGGCACGGCGAAGCGCACCATGCGGGCGAAATCCATGCCGATGAAGAGCACGCCGTCGGCGATGGTGATCCGGTCGGCGGCGATCCAGCGGCTCTCGGCCAGGCGCTTGTCGAACAGCTTCAGCGAGCGCTCGCCCTGCGCGCGGTTGGTCGCCGCGACCTCCGGCACCTGCGTCTCCAGCGCCGCCAGCGCCGGATGCCCGTGCCGCACCGCCAGCATCAGCGGATAGGCGGCCAGCAGCTCGGCCCGCCGCGTCCACATCTCGATCACCGCGGTCTCCTTCGGATCGCGGCCGAACAGGTTGGGCTCGGGATAGAGGCTCTCGAGGTAGCGGCAGATGGCGATCGACTCGGTGATCGTGGTCCCATCGTCCATGGTCAGCGCCGGCGCCTGGGCGATGCCGGCGCGCCCGACGTACTCCGGCGTCCTGTGCGCGCCGGCCAGCAGGTCGACATCGACGATCTCGATGTCGTCGATCCCCTTCTCGGCCATGAACCAGCGCACGCGGCGCGGATTGGGGGCCCGGCGGCTGTCGTAGAGCTTCATCGGCGATCTCCTCGAGGGCCCTGGTCTATTTCGCGAACGGCGACGCCGGCAAGGCGCGCGGCGGCTGCAGGCTTAGTCCACGACAGCGGTCCAGAGAAAGCGGCGTTGCCGCATCGCCACCGCGCCGTCGCGAGCAAAGAGCCGTTCTAACGCCTCGCGCGCGTCCTCCCACGACGGCGTATCGGGCTCGAAGCGCATGAAGGTCAGCAACCGGTAGAGCTGTTGCGGCTCGCTGAACACTTCGGGCGCGTCGAAGACCTGGGCGCCGTGCAGCTTCAGGTCCGCCGCGCCGAGCGCCGCCTCGATCTCGGCCGGCAGGTCCGGGCGATGCGGATTGGCGGGGTCTTCCCGCAGCCGCAGCGGCTCCGGAAGCTCGGCGTTCCACTCGGGCGTGGGGCCGGGCAGCGGATTGAGCTCGATCAGCCGTGCGCCGGGCCGGCAGGCGCGGCGCGCGTCGGCGATCCAGTTCGTCGGTCCGCGCCGCGAGATGATCAGGTCGAGCGCGTGGTCCGCCGCCGGGAGGCGCGCGCTGCCGCCGTTGTGGCGGGGGCTCGAGTTGCAGAGTGTCAGCTCCACGTTCGCCAGGCCGGCCTCCTCCGCCCGGCGGCGCGCGATCTCGATGAAGCTCGCCACCGCGTCGTAGCCGAGGAAGCGCCGGACCTTGGGCGCGAACCGCAGCATGTCGTCACCGTGCCCGCAGCCGGCGTCCAGCACGACCTTCTCGGGCGACAGATGCGCCTCGACCAGCCGGGTGTAGGCGCCCTCGCCGTTGGGCTCGCCGAGCGCCGAGCGCCATGGGTAGAAATAGCCGCCCTGCTGCCTCGCGAGCGCCTCGAGCTGCTCGAAGTAGTTCAACCGCGCCTCCCCATCGCCGCGCCAGGTCGTATCGCTACGGCTGCATCAGTTCCTTCGCGAGCGCGGTGTCGCCGTAGACTTTCTGCAGCGCCTCGCTGATCGCCACGGTGGAAACGGCGATCATGCGGTTCAGGCCGGCGTCGTAGGTGAAGTCGCCGGCGATGCCGTGGATGTTGGAGTCGAACGCGGCGCCGACCAGCTGGCCGCGAGCGTTCACCACCGGCGAGCCGGAGCTGCCGCCGGTGATGTCGTTGGTCGTGGAGAAGTCGAGCACGGTGGCCGGGTCGAGCTTCGGCTGGTCGGCCGTCCAGCGGCCGGGCAGCCGATAGGGCGGCGCGCCGGTCGCCCGCTGGAAGAGGCCCGCGAAGGTGGTGAAGGGCGTCGTCTGCTGGCCCTGGTCGGTCCAGCCGGCGACCTTGCCGTAGCTGAGCCGCAGCGAGAAGTTGGCGTCCGGATAGAGGCCGGCGCCCTCGAACGCGTAGCGGACGCGGGCGATGCGCTCGCCGCCGTCCAGCACCGGCGCCTCGACCTGCTCCTCCCAGACCTCGCGCGCGGCCCGCGACAGCGGATCGGTGCGCAGCACGAACTGGATCATCGGGTCGGCGGAGGCGGCGACCGCGGCCATGCCGCCGTCCCAGAGCGCCTTGCGCAGCGCCGGATCGCCGAGCCTGGAGCCGGCGACCAGCCGCTCGGCGAGGCCTTCGGGGCTCTCGTTCCCCAAGAGCATCGCCACCGCCGGCGCGTCCGCGCCCAGCTGCTCGCGCGCGTGCGACAGCCAGAACTCCAGCCGCAGCTTCTCGAGCGTCGGCCGCACCGGCTTGGGGTCCACCAGCAGCTTCTCGTCGAGCGCCAGGCGCGAGTCGGCGTACTCGGGCAGCCGCTGGCCGGTCGGCTTGACGCGCTCGGCCGCGGCGCGGACCAGCGTGCGCGCATAGCGGTAGAGGTCGGAGCCGGCGCCGGCGCCGGTCTCGAGCTCGTGCCAGACCACGAACTGGCGCGCGTAGACCTGCTCGGCGGCGGCGATCTGGCTCCAGGGATCGCCGATCGCGGCGGCGAGCTTCGGGTCGGCGGCGAGGCGCGCCTTCAGGTCGGTCTCGTCCTTGGCGCGCGCCGCCATGAAGGCCGGATCGCGCAGCGCCGCCAGGCGGCCGGCGAGCACCTTGTAGGTGTTCTCGGTCTCGAAGAGGTCGCTGGCCACCAGCCGCCGCATCGCCGGGCCCTGCTCGCCGAGCTCGACCAGTCGCCCGCGCAGCTCGGCGGTCTCGACCGTCAGCAGCGGCAGCGCCACGTCGCGCAGGCTCTGCAGCTGCGCCACCGTCAGCCGGCGCTCGGTGGCGCCGGGGTTGCCGGAGACGAACACCGGCTCGCCCGCCTGCGGCGGCGCGTTCGACCAGGCCAGGAAGTCGGGCGTCGCGGCCGGCTTGCCGTTCTCGTAGAGGCGCAGGAACGCGCAATCGAGGTCGTAGCGCGGGAAGTTGAAGTTGTCCGGGTCGCCGCCGAACCAGGCCGCGTCCAGCTCCGGCGCGAACACCAGCCGCACGTCGGCGTAGCGGCGGTACTTGTAGACCTTGTACTGGCCGCCCTCGTAGAAGCTGATCACCTGGCAGCGGTAGCGGCGATCGCCGGCGCAGGCGTCGCGCTCGGCGGCGGCGATGGCGGTCTGGCGGGCGGCGGCGTACTCCTCGCCGGTCTTGCCGGCGCCGGCCGCGAAGATCGGCCCGGTGACGTCGGTGATGGCGACCAGCACTTCGGCCTGCACGTCGGGGCAGCTGCGCTCCTCGCCCGGCGCGCTCGCGACGAACCCGTCGGCCACGTAGTCGCGGTCGGGCGGCGAGATCTGCGCGGCGCAGCCGACGATGCAGTGCTGGTTGGTGAGGATCAGGCCGCCGCGCGAGACGATCGAGGCCGAGCAGCCGTTGGTGAGCCGCACCGAGGCGCGGCGCAGGTGGTCGAGCCAGCGCGCGTCGAGCGTCACGCCGAGCGCGTCCTTCACGCGCGCCACCGGCGCCTCGTCGAAGGGCCACATCCCCTCGTCGGCCTGCGCCCTCCCGGCGCAGAGCAGCAGCGCCGCGCCACCCAGGGCGAGAGCCTTCCTGAACATCCGCGAAAGTCTAAGCGGGGCCGCTCGCGGCGTCCACGGCGGCGGCCTGCGGCGCGATTTCCCGGCTTCACGGCCGCGCCGCGAGCCGGCATGAATGCGGGCCCCTAGCCTCGCGAGCTTCCCGATGACCCAGAATGCCCAGTCCGTCGCCGCGGCCATGCAGTGCCTCGACGACTTCATGGCCGCGTTCAACGCCCGCGATCTCGACGCGTGGCGCAAGACCTTCAACTTCCCGAGCGTGCGGCTGGCGTCGGGCGCGCTGACGATCATCGACGAGAATTACCACCAGCCGCAGATGTTCGGCCGCGGCGCCCTGGCCGAATGGGACCATTCGGCGTGGGCGCGGCGCGAGGTGATCCACGCCGGCGACGACAAGGTGCACATCGACACCCGCTTCGTGCGCTACCGCAAGGACGGCAGCGAGCTCGGCGCGTTCGACTCGATCTACGTGGTCACTCGCGAGAACGGCCATTGGGGCGTGAAGGCGCGCTCGAGCTTCGCGCCGTGACGCAGATGCTTCCCCGATTCCGCACCTCCTACGCCGCTTTCGCGACCGCGGCCGAGCCGCCGCTGACGGTGGCGGGGAAGCTCGCGACGCCGGTGGACGGCGATCCGGTCCCGGGCGTGCTGATCTGCCACGGGTCGGACGGCGTCGACGGGCGCGGCGAATTCCACGCCAAGGCGCTGAACGCGGCGGGCATCGCCACCTTCGAGATCGACATGTGGGCGGCGCGCGGGGTCGGGCGCGGCGCGGCCGCACGCCCCCGCTCCGTGCCGCAGACGCTGCCGGACGCCTTCGCGGCGGCGGCCTTCATGGCGCGCCAGCCGGAGATCGACCCGGCCAGGATCGGCATTCTGGGCTTCTCGTGGGGCGCCGTTGTCTCGCTGCTCAGCGCCTCGCGCCGCTGGCGCGACGAATTGGGCGCGGCCGCGCCGCCGCTGGCGGCCCACGCGGCGCTCTATCCGGTCTGCTGGTCCTACGGAAACGTGCCCGGCTTCTCGCTCGACGAACTGACCGGGTCGCCGATCCTGATCCAGGCCGGCGATGCGGACGCCTACGACGACCCGGACGGCCTCGACCAGCTGCTGGCGCGCCTGCCGCCGGCCTCGCGGGCGCTGATCCGAGCCATCACCCACCGCGGCGCCGGCCACGGCTTCGACCGCCAGGGCGAGACCAAGGAGATCAACGACCCCTTCGCCCACAAGGGCAAGGGCGGCCCGGTGACCATGGCCTTCCACCGCGAGGCGGCCGAGGCCGCGCGCGCGGCCAACGTGGCGTTCTTCCGCGAGGCGTTCGGCCTTACCCCGAATTAATTGGTCGGCCTTTCGCGGCGAACCTAAGACAAGCCCCCGACGCGAGGGGCCGATGTCGCTAGCTCTGGCCACGTTGATCTACGAGTGGCGCCGCTATCTGGCGGCCGTGATCGCGCTGGCGTTCTGCGGGATGATGGTGATGGCCTTCTCGGGCATGTTCGCCGGCATCATCCACAGCGAGTTCGCCACCTGGGAGCGCTCGCGGGCCGACCTCATCATCCTGCGGGCCAACGTGAAGAGCCTGGTGAACTCCAACGCCAGCCTGCCGGCGCGCGTCAAGCCGCTGATCTACCTGCACCCGGAGGTGGTCGACGTCGAGGAGCTCGGCGGCAGCGGCGCGATGTTCGTCAACCAGCCGAAGGCTGGCCACAAGCAGGTGCAGCGCTTCGTGCAGACCTTCTCTGTCGAGCCGACCGTGAACTCGGTGACGATGCCGGGCGACATGGGCGAGGACGTGCGCGAGGCGCTGATGGAGCCCGGCGCGATCGCCATCGACGCCAGCAACCTCGCGGCGCTCGGCGTGCGGCTCGGCGACAGGGCCGAGCTCAACGGCCACACGGTATGGATCCGCGCGGTGCTGCACGGCTACCAAAGCCCCGAGCAGCCGATCGTCATCATGTCGCGCGAGACCGCCCGCCTGCTCGGCATGCAGCAGGAGGGCCTGCGGATCGGGCCGCTGATGGTGAAGATCCGGGATCCGAAGCGCGCCGAGATCGTCCGCGACCAGCTGAACGCGATGGCGCACGGCGCCTACCTCGCCCAGACGCTGAAGCAGTTCAACCAGGCCAACGAGCAGGCGGTCATGGGCGAGCAGATCATCGGGCTTTTGATGGGCTTCGCGACCTTCCTGGCGGTGCTGATCGGAATTGGCGTGACCAGCCAGACGCTGCGCGGCGCGATCCTCTCCAACATCCGCGAGTTCGCCTCGTTCCGGGCGCTCGGGATCTCGATGCGGTCGCTGCGGCTGATCGTGATGGAGCTGTCGTTCTGGGTGGGCGTCGCCGGCCTCGGCGCGGCGCTGGTCCTCACCGCCGCGATCGCCGAGCTCGGGCGGGCGATCGGTCTGCCGGTCGTGCTGCGCCTGCCGATCGTGACGCAGTCCTGCGTCATGCTGCTGGTGCTGGCGGTCGCCTCCGGCGCGATGGCGATGGGCATCCTGAAGAAGAGCCAGCCGGCGGACCTGCTGCGATGAACCCGTCTGCCAAGACCGGCGGCCTCACAGCCGAGGGACTCACGAAGCGGTTCAAGACCGGCCGCACGCACATCACCGTGCTGAACCAGGTCGACTTCGAGGCAAGGCCCGGCGAGGTGACGATGGTCATGGGCCCGTCGGGCTCGGGCAAATCGACGCTGATCGCCGCGCTCTCGGGGCTGATGCGGCCCGACGAAGGCCGGGTTTCGGCGCTCGGCGACGACCTCTGGACGCGGCGCGCCAGCCGCATCGACCGGTTCCGGCTCGATCACTGCGGCTTCATCTTCCAGGGATTCAACCTCTTCCCCGCGCTCACCGCGCTCGACCAGGTGGCGACGGTGCTGCGCTACAAGGGCATGAGCCGACGGGCCGCCCGCCGCCAGGCGATCGACGCGCTGACCGAGGTCGGGCTCGAGCCGCGCCTGCGCCAGCGCCCGTCGGAGCTCTCCGGCGGCGAGAAGCAGCGCGTCGCCATCGCCCGCGCGCTCGCCAAGCAGCCCGACCTGGTGTTCGCCGACGAGCCCACTTCGGCGCTCGACGGCGAGAGCGGCCAGATGGTGGTGCGGATGCTGCGGCGCGCGGCCACCGAGCACGGCGCGGCGGTGATCTGCGTCACCCACGACCCGCGCTTGGAGGCCTTCGCCGACCGCCTCGTCAGGCTGGAGGACGGCCGCGTGCTGTCCGACGAGCCGCTGATCCGCGCCAAGCCCGCGCCCGTGCTGGAGCCCGTCGCCTCGTGAAGCCCTCGCGTATCCTCCCTGCCCTGCTGCCCACGGCCGCGCTTGCCGCCCTGGCGCTGGGCGTCGCCGGCTGCCAGCGCGGCGCGCAACAGGCCAAGGCCGCCGTCACCCCGCCCGCGACCCCCTACGCCGCCATCGCCGACGGCAAGGCCGACGTCGAGGGCGGCATCATCCAGGTCGCCGCCCGCGCGCCGGGCGTGGTCAGCGCTGTCTATGTCGAGGAGGGCGACACGGTGAAGAAGGGCGAGGTGCTCGCCCGGCAGGAGGACGACGCGCCGCGCCTGGCCATGCAGACCGCCGAGGCGGCGCTGGCGCAGGCCAAGGCCGCCACCGCGCTCACCGACAGCCAGTTGGCCGCCGCCAAGCGCGAGGTCTCGCGCCTGAAGCCGCTCGCCGCCGCGCGGTTCGTCTCCGGCCAGTCGGTCGACCAGGCCGGCGACCAGGTCCGCAACGCCGACGCCACGCTGGAGGCCGAGCACGCCGCGGTCGCCGTGGCCCAGACCCAGCTGGCGCAAGCGAGGTTCGCGCTCGAGCAGACCATCATCCGCGCGCCGGTCGACGGCAAGATCGTGCGCCGCTACGCCAACCCGGGCGTCGGCGCCTCGACCCTCAACGTCACCGCGATGTTCGACCTCGAGCCGGCGACGCGGCGCATCGTGCGCGCCGAGGTGTCCGAGAGTGCGCAGCCGTTCGTGAAGGTCGGCCAGCCGGTGCAGCTGGTCGCCGAGGCCGACCAGTCGAAGAGCTTTCCCGGCCAGGTGCTGCGCATCGCCCCGGTGTTCGGCCAGCGCAAGCTGCAGTCCGACGATCCGTCGCAGAAGACCGACGACCGCGTTGTCGAGGTGGTGGTCAGCGCCGACAAGGCGCCGTTCCTGATCGGCCAGCGGGTGCTGGTGAAGTTCGAGAAGCCGGCGTGATCCAGCGCCGCCGGGCCACGCAGGGGCGTGGCGCTTGACGCCCCTCGGCGCGCCGCGCACAAGGCCGGCCACTCTCGGAATTGGAGCTCCTGGCGATGTCTGACATCCGCTTCGACGGCAAGGTGGCGATCGTGACCGGCGCGGGCGGCGGGCTCGGCCGTCAGCACGCCCTGGAACTGGCGCGGCGCGGCGCGAAGGTGGTGGTCAACGACCTCGGCGGCGCGGTCGACGGCTCCGGCGGCTCGTCGGAAGCGGCGGCGAAGGTGGTGGGCGAGATCAAGGCCGCCGGCGGCGAGGCGATCGCCAACGGCTCGTCGGTCACCGACGACGCGGGGGTGGCCAACATGGTCAAGCAGGCGATGGACGCCTGGGGCCGGGTCGACATCCTGATCGCCAACGCCGGCGTGCTGCGCGACAAGTCGTTTGCGAAGATGGAGATTTCCGACTTCGAGTTCGTGCTGAACGTCCACCTGATGGGCACCGTCAAGCCCGTGAAGGCGCTCTGGGAGATCATGCGCCAGCAGAACTACGGGCGGATCGTCGTCACCACCTCGTCGACCGGGCTCTACGGCAACTTCGGCCAGACCAACTACGGCGCGGCCAAGCTGGCGCTGGTCGGCTTCATGAACTCGCTGAAGCTCGAGGGCCAGAAGAACAACATCCACGTCAACGCCATCTCGCCGGTGGCCTACACGCGGATGACCGAGAACATCATGCCCGGCCAGATGGGCGAGCGGCTGAAGCCCGAGCTGGTGACGCCTGGCGTCGTCTTCCTGTGCTCCGAGGAGGCGCCCACCGGCGCCATCCTTACCGCCGGCGGCGGCGCCTTCGCGCTGTCGCGGATCTACGAGACCGAGGGCGTCTACCTCGGCGAGGGCGGCCTCTCCGTCGAGGAGGTGCGCGACAACTGGACGAAGATCGGCGACCCAGCCGGCCAGCAGCCCTACGTGAACGGCGGCGAGCAGACGCAGAAGTTCTTCCGCCGCATGAGCGAGACGGCCTGAGCGTCGGGTTGCGCCGACGCGGGAACCGCTGACGTCAGAGTGAACGGCGATCACGAATTCCGCTTGCGCCGGCGCGTGGCGCGCGGTTCCCTAAGGGCGGAGCGTCCGTTGAGAGGCGCATGTTCGCCAACCCCAGGACTCAGCCCGGCTTTGACTTCCCCCGCCGTTTCCGCCGCCAACGCTGACCCCAGCATCAGCTGGCCGCGGCTCTTTGCGTTCGCACTGCCGGGACTAGGGCTGGGCGGCCTCGCCGTCGCGCTGTCGGTCTACCTGCCGCGCTACTACGCGAGCCACATCGGCCTGACGCTGAGCGCGGTCGGCGTGGCGTTCATGGCCGTGCGCCTCCTCGACATGTGCGTCGATCCGGTGGTCGGCCTCCTGATGGACCACACGCGCACGCGGATCGGCCGCTACCGGGTCTGGCTGCTGGCCGGCGCGCCGCTGCTGGCGATACCGGTCTACATGCTGTTCCTGGCGCCGGCCGGCGTGTCGCTGATCTACCTGATCATCTGGCTGTTCATCTATTACCTCGGCACGTCGGTGATCTCGCTGGCGCACGCCTCGTGGGCCTCGGTGGTCGCCTCGCGCTACCACGACCGCTCGCGCGTCTTCGGCACCATCCAGGTGATCAGCACGTTCGCGGCCGCCGCGGTGCTGATCGCGCCGATCCTCATCCCCAACTCGACGACGGCGACGCGCGACATGGGCTGGTCGATCATCATCGCCGTGCCGTTCGGCATCCTGATGGCCAGCTTCTTCACGCCCGAGCGGATCGTCGTCGAGCACTCGGCCGAAAGAACCACGCTGCGCGACTATTGGGAGATGGTCTCGTGGCCCGAGATGCGCCGCATCGTCGCCGCCGCGTTCTGCCTGACGCTCGGCCCGGGCTGGATGAGCGCGATGTACCTGTTCTACTTCCAGGACTCGCGCGGTTTCGCGTTCCGGACCGCCTCGGCGCTGCTGCTGCTCTACATCTTCGCCGGCGTGCTGGGCGCTGCGGGTCTGTCGTGGCTGGCGACGCGGCTTGGCAAGCACCGCACGCTGATGATGGCTTCCACCGGCTACTCGCTGGGCCTGATCCTCATCGCGCTGATGCCGCGGGGCGCGATCGTTCCGGCGGCGATCCTGATGTTCGCGCTCGGCTTCCTCGCGGCCGGCTTCCAGCTGCTGGGGCGCGCGATGTGCGCCGACGCCGGCGATGCGATCCGGCTGGCGAAGGGCAAGCACCGGCAGGGGCTGCTCTACGCGATGATGACCATGGTCGAGAAGATCGCCAGCGCCTTCTCCATTGGCCTCACCTTCACCATACTGGGCGCGGTCGGCTACCAGGCCAAGGAAGGCGCCCACAACACGCCGGCGGCGATCCACAATCTCGAACTGGTCTACATCCTGGGCCCGATCTTCTTCGTGATGCTCGGCGGCGCCTGCTATCTCGGCTACAAGCTCGACCACAAGCGGCACGCGGAGATCCGCGCCCTGCTGGAGGCGCGCGATGGCCAGGTCGGACCGGCCGCGGCGCTCGGCGGCCTCGGCGCCGGCGCAGCGCCCGCGCCGAGCCCGGCGGAATAAGCCATGATTTTGGCGGGTGCGCCTGCCGGAGGGCCGTGATTTAATCGCCTGACAAATTTGGAGCGCCGAAGGCGCCCGCCAGTTGTTTCGGAGGAACGCCTTGTCGTCAGCTTCCCAGTCGGCCGCGCCCGCGCCGAGGGTGCCGCTTCACAACATTCTGAGCTTCGGCACGCTCAGTGTTCCCTTGTCGGCCCTGGCGATCATCTTCGGCGTCTACCTGCCTCGCCATTACGTCAGCCTCGGACTCGGCGATTACGAACCGGGCGCGAAAGCCGCGTTCCTCGCCGTCGCCTTCGCCGTCACGGTGACGCGCATCATCGACATCTTCTTCGACCCGCTGGTCGCGCTGGCGATGGACTGGACCAAGACGCCGATCGGCCGGTATCGGCCCTGGCTGGTGGCCGGGGCGCCCCTGGTGATTCTCGGCATCTGGCGCCTGCTGATGCCGACCGGCCACGTCACCTTCTTCTACCTCGTCGGCTGGCTGCTGGTGACCTACGGCGGGCTGTCGATGATCACCCTTGGTCTCGCCGCCTGGTCGGCCGTGCTGGGCAAGACCTACAATGACCGTTCGCGCGTCTTCGCCTGGACCCAGGCGATGGGCGTGGTCGGCGCCGTCGCCATCCTCTGCCTGCCGCTCGTCACGCACGGCAAGATCGCCGCCGGCGTGAAGTCGAGCATGCCGACGTTGGGGCTGATCCTGATCATCGCCGTGCCGATCGCGCTCGTCATCTGCACGGGCCTGACGCCCGAGCGCGTCCAGCCGATCGCGAAAAGACCGGCGTTCAAGCCATCGGACTACGTCCGGGCGCTGGGTCGCCCGTCGATGCTGCGGCTGATCCTGGCCGACCTGGCGCTGACGCTGGGTCCGGGCACCACCGGGCCGCTCTACGTCTACTACTTCCACGACGCCAAGGGCTTCACGGTGCCGGACGTCGGCCTGCTGCTGATCGCCTATATCGGCGCAGGGATCGTCGGCGCGCCGTTCTGGGGCCGCGTCTCCCACCGCTTTGGCAAGCACCGCACGGTGCAGATCGCCTGCGTCTGCTATTCGATCACCCAGACCATCCTGATGTCGCTGCCGAGAGTGTGGCCGCACTACACGTTCGGAGAGTCGATCCCCACCGTCCTCGGCATGTTCTCGGTCGGCTTCTGCGCCAGCGCCTTCCTGCTGCTGGTCCGCTCGATGATCGCCGACGTCGCCGACGAGGTGAAGCTGGAGGTCAAGCAAGACCTCACCAGCCTGCTGTTCTCGATGGTGACCACCACCAGCAAGATCGGCGGCAGCATCACCGTGCTGATCGTGTTCCCGATCCTCGCCGCGGTCGGCTACAACGGCGCGGAGGGCGCGGTGAACAGCCACAGCGCCATCTTCGGCCTGGAGATGTGCTACCTCTTCGCGCCGATCATCCTCGTCTGGTTCGGCGGGGCGATGTTCTTCGGCTACAAGCTCGATTCCAAGCGTCACGCGGAGATCCGCGCCGCATTAAGCGAGCTCGAAGTCGCGGGCGCCGAGGAATCCCTCGTCGGCGCCGCGGCGACGCCAGGGCTGGCGCCGGCCGCCGAGTAGGCCGCCCGCCTCGTCCCCCGCCTCCCAGCCGGCTTGCCCAGGGCCGCACGTTTTACGCGCGTGCGCACCTGGCGAAGCCGTGTTCTAATCCTCCCAACGGAACGCCGAAGGCGTCCACGGCCACGGCGCGTCAGGTCTCTAGGAGGACCGCTCATGGCATCGGTTGCGGCGCAGGCGCCCGACACCAAGGTTCCGCTGCCCACCATCTGGGCGTTCGGGACGATGGCGATGCCGGTCGCGGTGATGGGCGTGCTCTACGGGGTCTACCTGCCGCGCCACTACGTCGGCCTCGGGATCGGCTTCGTGGCCGTCGCAGCGGCGATCACCATCGTGCGCTTCGTCGACGTCTTCTTCGACCCGCTGATCGCCCTCGTGATGGACCGCACGAAGACGCCTATCGGGCGCTACCGGCCCTGGCTGGTGCTGGGCGCGCCGATCGTGATGCTGGGCGTCTACATGGCGATGATGCCATCCGGTCCGGTCGACCAGATCTACCTGGTCGTGTGGCTGATCGTCAGCTTCGCGGGCCTCTCCATGCTCACGCTCGGCCAGGCGGCCTGGTCGGCGGTGGTGGCGACCGGCTACGCCGACCGGGCGCGGCTCTACGCCTGGACCTCGCTGATGGGGGTGCTCGCCGTCAACGCGATGCTGCTGCTGCCGGTGTTCACGCACGGCAGGGTTTCCGCCGGTCTGAAGTCGAGCTTTCCGATCCTCGGGCTGGTGCTGCTGATCGCCTTCCCGGTCGCGCTCTTCATCTGCACGGTGTTCACGCCCGAGCGGATCAGCGGCGCGGTCGAGCGGCCGCGCTTCAAGCTCGGCGACTACCGGCGCGCCATCGGCCGGCCGACGATGATCCGGCTGATCTTCGCCGACTTCCTGCTGGCGCTGGGGCCCGGCACGACCGGCCCGCTCTACGTTTTCTACTTCCACGACGCCAAGGGTTTCACCATCCAGGACGTCAGCGTGCTGCTGATCTTCTACGCCAGCGCCGGCATCCCGGGCGCGCTGTTCTGGGGCGGCCCGATGGCGCAGCGGTTCGGCAAGCACCGGGCGCTGCAGATCGCCTGCGTCTTCTACTCGATCACCCAGACCATCCTGATGGCCGTGCCGCGCATGAACGGCCCCTACCGCTTCATCGACTCGATCCCGACGGCGATCGCCATGGCGGCGGTCGGCTTCTGCGCCTCGGCGTTCCTGATCCTGGTGCGCGCCATGGTGGCGGACGTCGCCGACGAGGTGCGGCTGGATCAGCGGCGCGACCTCACCAGCCTGCTCTATTCGATGGTGACCACCACCACCAAGATCGGCGCCAGCATCACCGTGGCCGTCGTCTACCCGGTGCTGGCGTTCGTCCACTACGACGGCGCCGAAGGTGCGGTGAACACGCCCCGGGCCATCTTCGGGCTGGAGATGTGCTACCTGTTCGCGCCGATCGTCCTGGTGTGGGCCGGCGGGGCGATGTTCTTCGGCTACAAGCTCGACGGCAAGCGGCATGGCGAGATCCGCGAGGCGCTCGCCCAGCTCGACCTCGCCGCCGCCGAGGAATCGATCGCCGGCGTCGCCGCCGAGGCGCCCGCGGCGGCGGAGTAGCTCAGTCGGCGAGGATCCGCGCCGCGCCGGCGAACGCCTTCGCCATCGGGCCATCCGGGTCGGCGGCCACCAGCGGCGCGCCCTCGTCGCCAGCCTGGCGCAGCGCGATGTCGATGGGGATCTCCGCCAGCAGCGGCACGCGCAGCTTCGCCGCTTCCGCGCGCGCGCCGCCTTCGCCGAAGATCGGGATGTGCGCGCCCGTCGACGGGTCGGGGAAGTAGGCCATGTTCTCGATCACCCCGAGGATCGGCGTCTGCGTCTTGGCGAACATGGCGGCGGCGCGGCGCGCGTCGATGAGCGCGATCTCCTGCGGCGTCGAGACGATGACCACGCCGTCGATCTTCAGCTTCTGGACGAGCGTCAGCTGGATGTCGCCGGTGCCCGGCGGCAGGTCGACCACCAGCACGTCGAGCGGCTCGGCCTCGGTTCCCCAGCGCACGTCGGTGATCAGCTGGCGCACCGCCGACGAGGCCATCGGCCCGCGCCAGATCATCGGCGCGCCCTCGTCGACCAGGAAGCCGATCGACATCACCTTCAGCCCGTGCGCGGTCAGCGGCGTCAGCTTCCCGTCCTCGAACGCCGGCTGCGCGTCGACGCCCAGCATGCGCGGCGCCGAGGGGCCGTAGACGTCGGCGTCGAGCACGCCTGCGCGCAAGCCCAGCGCCGCGAACGCACAGGCCAGGTTGACCGCGATGGTCGACTTGCCGACGCCGCCCTTGCCGCTGGCGATGGCAATGACGCGCCTGACGTGCGCCAGCCGCTCGGCCTCCTCGGCGCGCGGCTGCGCGCGCGGATCGGCGGCGATGGACGCGCCCTTGCGCACGCGGGTGACGCCGCTCTTGGCCGCGGCGGTCAGCACCACCTGCGCCTTCAGCACGCCCGGGACGGCCTTCAG
>Ga0134125_10003228_pt1 | contig 18950 bp, 18 predicted proteins | sample KB31751_FD_96464 | JGI IMG/M metagenome (GOLD analysis project Ga0134125, IMG submission 96464) | Terrestrial soil microbial communities with excess Nitrogen fertilizer from Kellogg Biological Station, Michigan, USA - KB3-175-1 | ecosystem: Environmental > Terrestrial > Soil > Unclassified ... | reverse complement strand
TCAAGAGCACGCCCGACAAGTTGAACGCGGAAATGATGCGCTTGTACCGCGAGCACGACATGAGCCCGTTCACGTCGCTGGCAGGGTGCGTGCCGATGCTGATTCCGATGCCGGTGCTCTACGCGCTGTACTTCGTGTTACAGGACACGATCGAGTTCCGCGGCGTCTCGTTTCTGTGGATGGTGGACATCTCGCAGCGGATCCGTACTACATCCTGCCGATTCTGATGGCGGTGTCGATGTTCGCGTTGTCGTGGATCGGGCTGCGCGCGTCGCCGCAGAACTCGCAAGCGAAGATGATGGCGTACACGATGCCGTTGGTCATGGTGTTGTTCTTCTACCGGCTGGCGGCGGGATTGAACTTGTACTACGCGGTGCAGAACATGGCCGCGCTTCCGCAGCAGTGGTTGATCGCGCGGGAGCGGGCGAAGGTCGGCCTGCCCGCGGCGACGGCCGGACCCGCGGCCGGCGCGCGAGCGACGTAGCGTCCATGTTAGGCGGATCCCGGGGCCGCGGTCGATGAGCGCGATTCTTCCGGGCGCGGACGACACGATTGCGGCGCTGGCGACGCCGGCGGGGCGGAGTGCCTTGGCGGTGGTGCGCCTGAGCGGGCCCAACGCGCACGAGATCGCGAGCCGGCTTCTGGATCCATGGCGGCCGGCGCCGCATCGCGCGTATCGCGCGAGTCTCGTCGACCCCATCTCGGGACGACCCATCGAGCGGCCGGTGGTGACGGTCTACTGCGGACCGCGCTCCTATACGGGCGACGACCTGGTCGAGCTGAGCGTCCACGGCGGACACGTGGGCCCGGCGCGTGCGTTAGGCGCGCTCCTGGCTGCCGGCGCGCGCGTCGCGCTGCCGGGGGAGTTCACGCGGCGGGCGGTGGCGGCGGGAAAACTGGACGTGCTGCAGGCGGAAGCGATCGGCGATCTGATCGACGCCGAATCGCACGCGATGCACGACGCGGCGCTGTCGCAGTTGGGCGGCAGCCTGTCCCGGCGGGTGGCGGAGCTGCGTGAGGCGGTGCTGCGCGTGGAGGCGATGATCGCGTACGACATCGACTTCCCGGAGGAAGACAGCGGGCCAATCGATCCGAGGCGGGTGGCGGAAGCGACGGCGTCGGTGGCCGAGTCGTTGGAGCGGCTGTTGGCGACGGCGGCGGCGGGGGAGGTGGTGCGTCGCGGGGCGCGCGTGGTACTGGCGGGTGCGCCTAACGTCGGCAAGTCGTCGCTGTTCAACGCGCTCGTGGGTCGCGAGCGGGCGATCGTGACCGAATATGCGGGCACGACCCGGGACGCGATCGAGGCGGTGGTGGACCTCGGCGCCTGGCCGATGCGGCTGGTGGACACGGCCGGGTTGCGGGCGACGGCGGACCCGATCGAGCAGTTGGGCGTGGCGATGACGGAGCGGACGCTGGCGGAGGCGGACGTGGTGCTGGCGTGCGGCGACAGCGGCTCGTCGTTAGGCGACGCGGTCTCGGCGGCCGGTCGGTTGACCGCGGCGCCGGTGGTGCCGGTACGGACGAAGGGCGATTTAGTCTCCAATCGCTCCGAACCTAACGGAGCCGAGCTGGTGGTGAGCGCCGTCACCGGCGCCGGCCTTGCGCAGCTCCGGGCGCGCCTCGACGCGCTGGTCCAGGTGCGCGTCGGCGACGACTGGCGCGATACGCCGCTCCTGACGCGCGAGCGGCATCGCGCGGCCATCGCGCGGGGCAAATCCGAGATCGAGGCGTTCCGCGATGCGTGGTCGGGCGGCGACGCGTCGCGTGCCGTGCCGGTGGTCATCGCGGCCGTCCATCTCCGTGCGGCGGCACTGGCGCTCGAGTCGTTGATCGGCGTGATCGACGTCGACGACGTGCTCGATCACGTGTTCCGCACGTTCTGCGTCGGCAAGTGATGCGTGGAGGCAAAACCCGGAGCGCGGTAGCGGCGGCAGCCGGCCCCGTTAGGCGCTGGCGGCCGCTTCCCCTTCGGCGAGGATCTCGGACGCGTCGGCGCGCAGGCACCAGGCGAGACCGCGGGTTGACACGGCGTGCTCGACCATGCGGCTCCCGATGAAATAGCCCGACCGCTCCGGCAGCACGTATCCGCCCGGCATCGTGCGCGCATCCGCGGGCATGCCGTCGGCAAGGAAACGGAGGCGGAGGCCCAAGGCTGCGCGATCGAGATCGTCGGCGAGATCGCGGACGATGGTGCTCTCGAGATCGCGAACGCGCGCGTACTGCCGCCGGTCGTAGCCGAAGTACTCCCACTCGGCGTGCCCGGGACTGACTGCGCGCGCGGTTTCGACGGCGAGCCCCTCGTTCACGAGCAATTCGCGCAGCGACGCGCGGCGCGCCGTGTCCCAGTACGAGTAGTAGCCGCCCGCCGCCTGGACGAGGCGATGCAGCTCGCTCCGACCATGCGGCGCGGTGTAGCGCACGACGTGCGCGATCTCGTGCGCGAGCCACGGGCGAATAAGCTCCGGGTCGAGCCCAAGGCCGTGCGTTTCCATGCTTGCAGCTGCAGTGAAATGTTCCAAGCAGATCACTGCGATGCCCTTACCATCAGCGACAAGCTCACCCGCGTTGGCGGCGCCGACGCCAACCATGAGGACGATGTCCATGTCAACATCTATTTCAAGCAACTCAGCGCAGGCGGCAATGGTGTCTCGCGCGAGCGACAGGACGTCGGTGCGCTCCAACATTCCCAATAGGTCGTGCCGACTCGCCTGGACCGTGTTCTTCACGACCTCCGAGAAGTGTTCGCTCTCGGGATCGAGCACGTAGTTGTGCCAGTAGGGCTCGAGCACTCGCCGGTTGGCGTCGAAGTATCTGTTGTAGGCGGCGATTGGATCACTGCTGTCGAGAACGGCGAAGAAATCGGGGACCAGATCGATCAGCATGGCACCGAAGGAGGGAGTCGGAACCGGTTGAGTGTGTCGAAAATGTCGTCGGACGCGGGAAGATATCGGTGACCGGAAAGTGCTACAAGAGGAAACACACCCGTGGCACGCAACTTTCCTTGCTCGTTGGTCGCGAGAGGAGGCAGGAGCCCCAAGATGACCACGCTGAAGCAAATCGATCTGACGTGTCCGATCTGTCAGAGCCGCTTTACATCACACGCGGTGCTGTCGACGAATTCGTTCGGCGGCAAGCGCACCGACTTTCACGAGCGGGCAGCCGGCGCACAGCCGTTGCCTTACTTGATTCACATTTGCGCGCGGTGCGGATACGCTGGTGGCGAGCGGGACTTCAGCGATGACGCTGACGTGAGTCCCGTGCTGCGTGAGCACGTGTGGGACGAGCTGGCGCCCAGGCTCCCCGAATCGGGCGGTTCGATTCCCGGGTCGGCCAAGTACGAGTTCGCGGCCAAGGTCGCGGCGTGGCAGGGTGCGGAGCCGCGGCGCATCGCGGATCTCTATCTGCGCGCGGCGTGGTGCTGCGTCGATGAGGGCGACGTGGAGGCGGAGCGTTTTTTCCGCCGTCATGCTGCGTGGCAGTTCGAGGCCGCGCTCTCGAGCTACGATGGGGCCGAACGCGAAGAGCGTGCAGTACTCACCTATTTGGTCGGTGAGCTGTGGCGCCGCGTCGGAGACCTTGCGTTAGCCAGCGAGTGGTTCGATCGCGTGGAGTCCGAAGTGATGGATCCCGCCGCCCAACGCTGGGTGTTGGACGCCGCATGGCAGCAGCGGAGTTGTCCGCGCGATTGGTTCGAGTGAGCGCCCAACGGCCGCGCCCGTGCGGCAGTCAGCGCGTGCCGAACATGCGGTCGCCCGCGTCTCCCAGGCCGGGAAGGATGTAGCCCTGCGCGTTGAGCTCGCGATCGAGCGCGGCCGCGTACACGGGGACATCGGGGTGGGCGCGCTCCATTCGCTCGACGCCGGCCGGCGCCGCGACGATGCAGAGGAAGCGAATCCTGGTTGCGCCGGCGCGTTTGAGGGATGACACCGCCGCGACGCCGCTTCCTCCGGTCGCCAACATCGGATCGAGCACGAAGAAGTGTCGCTCGGCGACGTCGCCCGGCACTTTGAAGTAGTAGTCGACCGGCTCGAGCGTATCGTGATCGCGATACATTCCGATATGTCCTACACGAGCCGACGGAACCAGGCGCAGAACTCCTTCCACCATGCCGAGCCCCGCGCGCAGGACGGGGACGAGCGTGAGCTTCTTGCCGGTGACGCGACAACCGCGCATCGACTCGAGCGGCGTGCTCACCTCGACCTGCTCGAGCGGGAGATCGCTCGTGGCTTCGTACGCCATGAGCATTGCGATCTCCTCGATGAGCTCCTTGAACAGTTTGGTCGTCGTCGTGCGGTCGCGCGCGATCGAGAGTTTGTGCTCGATGAGCGGATGCCGGCTGACGATCAAATTGCCCAGCGCAGGGGTGGTGTGCATGGGCCGCAAACTAGTATCTTCGGCCGCATGAAAGAATATCAGGCGGTGATTCTCCGACTGACGCGGCGGTCGCAAGAAGACGAGGATGCACTTACGGATCTGCTCAACGAACGGAGCCGTGGCGGATGGGAACCCGCTCTCATGACGCAGGATGGCCAGCGGCTAACGGTGGTCTTTCAGCGACTGTCGCCTGGAGAGTCGCGTGTCGCGGGCTGAAGGGGCGGAGATCAGAGTGACCAACGCCGAACACCGGCCGCGACTCGAGGCGGCTGAACGGATTCTGCGGGCCGCGGTGCGGTGCATCGTGGCGTCGGGTGCGGCGGCGCTGACGATGCACGATGTGGCCGAAGAAGCAGAGGTCAGTAAAGGACTCATTCACTACCATTTTCACGACAAGGACACGCTGCTCGCGCGCGTGGTGGAGTGGATGGGTCAGAATCTCGTGATGCGTGAGCGCGCGGCGCTGGAGAATTCCGTGCCCCGTCACGCCATCGATGATCTGTGGGCTTGGCTGACCGCGGAGCTCGATCGCGGGCACTTGCGCGTGCTGCTCGAGCTGGCGCAGTGGCGCAATCCGCTCGTGCGCCGCGCGATTCACACGGCGAACCTGGGGCGACGTGAGGCGTCCGCCGCGTCGATCGAGCGACTCTTCGCCTTACTGGCGCTGCGTCCGCGCATTCCCGCGCAGTTGCTTGCGGACGTGGTAGTGCCGTTCGTCGATGGGCTCGCGATGACGATGGGCGTGGATCCCGAGTTCAATCCGCGGGCCGCGTTCGATGTGCTCTGGCTGTCGCTGCTGACGCTCACGGATTGACGCTCGCACCGCGAGCCACGTCGGCGTCCCTTACGGTGCATGGGCAGTCGCGTGTAGCTTGGCCGCCATGAAGCGCCGGACACATCTGAGAGCACGCGTGATCTCCGCGTTGGTCGCGCTGCCAATCATCGGATGGATCGCGATGGTGGTCGCCGTGGTCGTGGTAGGCGCGCGCGATGAAGCCGCGCCCGCGACGGCGATCGTGGTACTTGGCGCCGCGCAGTACGAGGGGCATCCGTCGCCCGTGTTGCGCGCCCGGTTAGACCACGCGCTCGAACTGTATCGCCGAGCATTGGCGCCGCTCATCATTGTCACCGGTGGGACGGGGGCGGGCGATACCACGAGCGAGGCACAGGTGAGCCGCCGATATCTGCTCGAGCACGGCGTGGCGGACAGCTCCGTGGTGATGGAGACGCACGGTCTGACGACGAGTCAGTCGATTCATGCGGTGGCGTCGATTGTATCGGCGCTGCCTGGGCGGACGGTGATTCTGGTGAGCGATCCCTTTCACATGCTGCGACTTTCGATCTTGGCGCGCGCGCTTGGGCTCACGCCGTTGACGTCGCCAACGCGAACCAGTCCGATTTCGACGCGAGCGAGTGCGCGATGGGAGTACGTGTTCGCGGAGTCGTTGAAGGCGCCGGTGGCGTACGTGGTAGAGCGAGTGTCTGACTAACGAGCGGTTATGCGCTGTAGGCATTCAGGCGCCTTACTGACTTTGTCGTGGCGCTAGAACCCGCGATAATCGGTGGGTAATTCGGGAAGGATTCGTGATACCCTGCACTCGCCGGCGCGCTCGAAATCGCTCGATTGTAATACCGGCGGGCTGCGCCGCAGTGCCCAGTACCATTCGAGGCGCGGGTGGACTGTGCGCGAATGTTTGGATAGCGTTGCCCTGCCTTACGTAAGGCGCTGTGGCGTTCGTCCCTCTTGCGCGCCTGCCAAGAAACACATCACATTGTGCGTCGCCGGCTTGTTACAAACAGCGCGGCATCTTTTCGCCGCGGGAGATCTCTGATGGCGAGGGAGCTCCGGACCGGTCAGGCCCCAGAGGCGGCGCGTTTCGGCCGCAGGGTGGCTACCGCTATGGCGTTTCGTTTGGGCCGTTGGCGTCGAGACATTTCCCCGCTCGAGACTCCGCGCAGTGCTGAGGTTATCGCGCGCGCGCTTCAACACCTGTTTCCACGAGCATATATGGTTCGCTCCGTGGCGAGCCGGCGTCGTCACGCGTTTCATGGCGCCGGTTCCAACGATGGGAGACATGTCGCCGTGGGTGTCGACGGGGTGGCGGTCGTGTAGCGAGGTCAACTCGTGTCGTCTCAGCGCACGGGTCTCGGAGATCCGTTGGGCGCAAGGCGGCGGAAGGGACGGCGACAGTCGAGTCATTCCAGACGTACAGACGGCTCGCGTCGTGGTCGGTGGCACTCACCTTTTGAACTGGAGAAATCCTGCATGCGAATCGCCAGGTTGCTCAGTGCCGGTGTGGCGATGGCACTCGGTGCTGGAGTCGCGGCCGCCCAGGAGCAGGTGGAATCGACCAAAGCCAAAGCGGCGGCGGAGCCGACGTTCACGAGCGTGACCGACCAGATGCTGCTCGGCGCGCGGCAGAACGGGAACACGTGGGTGACGTACGGGCACGACTACTGGAATCAGCGGTGGTCGCCGCTCACGCAGATCAACACGTCCAACGTGAGCTCGCTGCACGTGGCCTGGATGTACCAGACCGGCATCTCTCGGTTAGGCTCGTTCGAAACGAGCCCGATCGTGATCGACGGCGTCATGTACCTCACCACGCCGTACAACACGGCGATGGCGGTGAACGCGCGCACGGGTCGGGAGATCTGGCGCTACGAGCACAAACAGACCATCGCTTCGCCCATCTTCTGCTGCGGCCCGAACAATCGCGGCGTGGCGATCTCGGAAGGCACCGTGTACATGGCGACGCTCGATGCGCACCTGGTGGCGCTCGACGCGAAGACCGGCGCGGTGCAGTGGGACGTGCAGGTCGAGGATCCCGAGGCCGGCTACAGCGAGACCATGGCGCCGCTCATCGTGGGCGACAAAGTGATCGTCGGCATTTCCGGCGGTGAGTACGGCATCCGCGGATTCATCCGGGCGTACAACAAGAGCAACGGCCAGCCGGTCTGGACGGCGTACACGATTTTCGACAAGGGGTGGGAAGGAAAGTTCACGGCGACGACTAACGAAGGCGAGCCGCTGCATCGCAACATCGATGCGGAGAAGGCCGCGATGTCTCAGTACGGCGATGCGTGGCAGCGCGGCGGCGGCGGCGTATGGATGACGCCGGCGTACGATCCCGCCTCACATCTCCTGTTCATTGCGGTCGGCAATCCGTCGCCCGATCTCGACGGCTCGGTGCGACCGGGCGACGATCTGTGCTCGGACTGTATCATGGCGATCGACGCCAACGATGGCAGCGTGAAGTGGTACTACCAGGAAGTGCCGCACGACGTGTGGGACCTGGATGCGGTGAGTCCGCCGGTGGTGGTGAAGCTCAAGGATGGGACGACGGCGGTGGCGCAGGCCGGCAAGACGGCGTGGGTGTACGTGTTGAACGCGGCGACGGGGAAGCTCATTCGGAAGTCGGCGCCGTTCAACCGTCTCGAGAACATGTTCGCGCAACCGACGGCGGAAGGCACGCGGATGCTGCCGGGAGCGAACGGCGGGTCGGAGTGGTCGACGACGGCGGTGGATCCGACGTTGGGCTACATGTACGTGTTAGGCATCGAGCAGCCGATGCACTACATCACGCACAGCGCCCCCTTCGACAAGGGCAAGCTCTGGTTAGGCTCGGCGTTCAAGGCGGTGCCGGGCGAGCGGCAGTACGGGACCTTCAGCGCGGTGAACCTGAACACGGGGAAGATCGCGTGGCAGGTGGAGACCGAGCAGCCGATGATCGGGGGGGCGATGGCGACCGCCGGCAATCTCGTGTTCGTGGGCGAGGGCAACGGCCATTTCAACGCGTTCGACGCGCGGACCGGGAAGAAGCTGTGGATGTTCCAGGCCGGCGCGGGCTGCAACGCGCCGCCCGTGACGTACATGCAGGATGGCAAGCAGTACATTGCGGTCGCGTGCGGCGGAAACTTTCAGATGGGATTTCCGTTAGGCGATGCGGTGATGGTGTTCACTCTTCCGGGCTCCGCGCCGAAATCGCCGAAGTAACCGAGAAGTGTCGAGCCGGCGTGGGCGAGGGACGTTCTCGACTCGCGCCGGCTTGGCGTGTGTGTATCCGGACGTGAGGTGGGGGATGCGATGCGGCGATTAGTGGTGGGCCTATCCGGCGGACTGATCTGTGTGCTGGGGGCGTTCGCCTCAGGTCGCCATGGTCGGGATGCGGCGATGCAGCCGCATCGTGCGGCGCTGTCGAACGGCGTCGATTGGGCGGCGTACAGTCCGCGAGAGAAGCAAGCGTACCTGAGTGGATTCATCGCGGGTGCGGGGGCCGAGCAGGCCCGCGCGCTGGCGGTCCTGGCGGGCGACTCGCTCGACAGCAGCGCGGTCTCGAGCAGCGCGATCACGCGGCTCAAGGACGAGCAGCAGCTCCGATTTTCGTATGCGCCATCGGTGTATGCGGCACAGATCGATGATTTCTACTGGTGGGAGGACCATCGGCAGATTCCGATCGTGGATGTGATGGTCACGATCAATCGTCAGATGCGGGATCGTTAGGCGATCCACAGCGTCGATGGCGGCAATGCGGTCACGCTCAGCACATCGGGAGGTGGGGCCACAGAGGTTCATTTCTCTTCGCGCCGCGATTGCCCGCAGCGGCGGGGCCATTGGGAATGCTTTGTGTGTCGATTTCAGCGAATCCGTGAATGCGAGCTCTCCACGGTTTGGCAGAACACTCAAAACTCGACTGGGAGAAGTAGCTATGAAACGATCCGCACTCTGGTGTATCGCCTTGATGTTCGCCGGCGTCAGTACCGCCCGGGCACAGGGTCTCACGATGCAAATGAGTAACGGATGGTCATTCACGTTCACAGGCAACGTGAATGCGTTCCTCGTGTACACAAATGGAAGCGTCGACTCCGCGTTCGGTCCGATCGATGGCGGTCTGGTGAACCCGGACCGGGTGACGCGCATCCGCACTGGTTTGTTGCCGGGCTTCGCGAACTTCGAAGCCGCGGGCAAGGAAGGCAATCTGGACCTCAAGGTGCACTTCGGGTTCGCGCCGCAGATCAACAGCAACAGTCTGCACGACAACTTCGGCGCGCAGATCGACATGCGCGAGGTGTACCTGACGTTAGGCGGATCGTGGGGCCAGATCCTCGCCGGCCGCGAGCTGGGACTCTTCCAGCGGCAGAACATCCTGACCGACATGACGTTGTTCGGGACGGGCGCCAGCGGTGGCACGTTAGGCGCGGGCGGCACGACGTTGGGCCGCATCGGGTTCGGCTATATCTATCCGAACTTCAACGCGCAGATCACGTACAGCACGCCCGCCGGCAAGCCGACGCAGTTCGCGATCGGATTGTTCGATCCGAGCGTGGTGTGCGGACCGAATCCCTGCGGCAACGCGACGATCGATCCGTCGTATCAGGGCACGCGTCTGCCGCGCGTCGAGGCCGAGTTGAGCTGGACCGGCAACATGGGGTCGAGCTCGAGCGGTCAGATGACCAGCGCCAACAAGGTCATGCTGTGGGTCAACGGCATGTGGCAGAACACGCAGATGTCGGCGGTGTCGGTGCAGGCGCCGGACACCAATCCGAGCATCAACTCGGCCGGTGTCGGCGGTGGCGCGAAGATCGACGTCAACGGGTTCTCACTCGTCGGATCCGGCTACTATGGTACCGGCATTGGAACGACGCTCATCTTCGGACAGTTGGATGGCAGCGCGATCGATCCGGCGCTGCAGGCCCGCAAGTCGTGGGGCTATCTGGCCCAGGTGCAGTACAGCCAGCCGGGAACGCACTGGACAATCGGCGGCAGCTGGGGCGAGAGCCACCTGAACGAGAGCAATGGTGACAGGGTCGCGTTAGACGGAGACCCTGATCCATTGGTGAAGTACAATCGTGCAGCAGACGTCATGCTGACGTACCAGTGGACCAAGTCTCTGCGGTGGGTTGCAGAGTACACGTGGGCCCGGGCTGCGGCGTATTCCGGCTCGCAGAACACGTCCAATCAGGGCGCGTCGGGCTTCATGCTGTTCTTCTAAAAGGCAGGGAGATCAGAGCCAACACGGGCGGGTCCTCACAGGATCCGCCCGTGTTGTCATCTGTGCACGTGGTCAGGCGGTTGTTGATTTTGCGTTTGGAGATGGGCTGGGGCTGCTTGACACGCTTCCCGGCTGTCTCCAGTATCTTCGTCCCCGTTCGAAATCGGGCTCGTTCGACGAGAGATCCGGTTGACGAGATGGGCCGTAGGAAAAGAGCGGTGGCCGCAATAGGGGTTGCCGTTTTCTCCAGCGTTGTGCAGGATAAGGTTTGACAGGCGTAATGATTCGAACGTACTCGACACTCCGACACGAGGGACGAATCAACATCGGCAAGCGGTTGCCCCTGCATCGGCCGGAAACCAACGAGTGAGCGCGCGATGACACGCGCGCGGCGTGACGCAATAGATCGCACCAATCGAGCGAAGACCGTTTTCAACTCACGCGGAGTACGTGGCATAGTGAGGCGCGATGGTCTGTAGCGAGCGAAGTCCTCCTCGACGTGGCACGCTGTTCCGCTGTTGCCGCAGCGGAACTAGCCCCAGTGCGGCCCTCCACCGCGAGGCCTGGCGGCACGGCGTGCGGATGCGCGGTCATGCTCAATCCTCACTCTCCACAAGGGGCAGCATCATGAATCGCTTTACGCGCTTCTCCTCTTGGGCAGCCCTCGCCGGGATGTTGACCGTTGGTGTGTCCGCCGCCAACGCTCAGCAGGAACTGGTGCAGGCTTCCCAGAACGCAGGCCAATGGGTCATGCCTGGGAGGACGTATGATCTGCAGCGGCATAGTCCGCTCAAGCAGATCACCACGGCGAACGTCAAAGACCTGCAGGTGGCCTGGACGTTCTCAACCGGCGTGCTTCGCGGGCACGAAGGGAATCCGCTCGTGATCGGGCACGTGATGTACGTGCAGTCTGCGTTTCCGAACAAGGTGTTCGCGCTCGATCTCTCGAAGCCGGGCGCGCCGCAGATCTGGCAGTTCACTCCGGAACAGCCGGCCGACGTGATTCCGATCGCATGTTGCGACGTCGTGAATCGCGGGCTCGCATACAGTCCCAAGTACGATCGCTTGTTCATCGAGCTTCTCTCGGGCGATCTCTTGGCGCTGGATGCCAAGACCGGCAAGCAGGTGTTCCGCGTGAAGAGCGCGGACTACAAGAAGGGCGAGACGATGACTAACGCACCGCTCGTGGTTGGCGATGCGGTCATCACGGGTATCTCGGGCGGCGAGTTCGGCGTTCGCGGCCGCGTGACGACGTTCAGCGCGGTTGATGGTCACGAGCTATGGCGCGCCTATAGCACGGGACCGGACAAGGACGTGATGATCACCGCGAACACGCTCAAGTCGCCGTACCCGACGGACCAGGGCACGGACCTCGGCGTGTCGACGTGGCAGGGCGACGAGTGGCAGCGCGGTGGTGGCACGACGTGGGGATGGTACTCGTACGACCCTGAGCTCAATCTCTTCTACTACGGCAGCGGAAATCCGGGCGTGTGGAATCCGGATCAGCGTCCTGGCGACAACAAGTGGTCGATGTCGATCTGGGCGCGCAATCCGCAGACGGGTGAAGTGAAGTGGGTCTATCAGATGACGCCGCACGACGCATGGGACTACGACGGCGTGAACGAGATGGTGTTGTTCGACAAGGACGGCAAGAAGCTGTTGGCGCACTTCGACCGCAACGGCTTCGGCTACACGTTAGACCGTACGACGGGGAAAGTGCTCGTCGCCGAGCCGTACGGGCCGGTGAACTGGGCCACCAAGATCGATCTCACGACTGGTCGTCCCGTCGAGGATCCTTCGAAGCGTACGAATGCGAAGGGGAACACGGCTGGCATTTGCCCGGCCGCGATCGGGTTCAAGGATCAGCAGCCGTCGTCGTATGATCCGGAGACCGGATACTTCTTCGTTCCGACCAACAACATCTGCATGGACTACGAGGGCGTCGAGGTGAAGTACTCGGCCGGACAGCCTTACGTGGGTGCTATCGTGCGGATGTTCCCCGGCCCCGGCGGCAACCGTGGGGCGGTGATCGCATGGGATCCGATGAAGGGCAAGATCGTGTGGAAGGACAAGGAGAATTTGGCGGCCTACGGCGGCACGCTGAACACGGCTGGTGGCGTGGTCTTCTATGGCACCATGGAAGGCTGGCTCAAGGCTGTGGATTCCAAGACTGGCAAGCTCCTGTGGGAGTTCAAGACGCCGTCGGGCATCATTGGCAGCCCGATGACGTATACCGGTCCTGATGGCAAGCAGTATGTCGCAGTGCTATCGGGTATCGGTGGCTGGGCGGGAATCGGCGTAGCAGCTGGCATTGGGGCCGAGGATCCGACGGCCGGGCTTGGTGCGCTCGGTGCATTCGGCGACGCCGGTCACTATTCGAACCAGGGTGGTGTATTGACGGTGTTCGAACTGCCTGGCGCAGCGAAGTAGTAACCGACCACGACGTGGACGGCAGTGATCGAACCCGGTGTCGGAGCGAGTGTGCTCCGGCACCGGGTTGATCGCGTTAGGCTGTGTCCGTCACTCTCTTGCAAGAAGGACAATATGCAGTACTCGCAGCAACGGTGGTTGTGTGGTGCCAGTCTCGTCCTGGCGGCGTTCCTGGCCGGGACGAGCGCACGGGCTCAAGGCGACAGCGCGAAGAAGTCGGGGCAAGCCGGCGATTTTCCGATCACGCAGGCATGGAAGGACTTCAAGATGCTCCGCGTGTGCGGCGACCCCGAGAACATGCCGTTCTCGGACCGCCAGGCGCAGGGGTTCGAGAACAAGATCGCGGATGTCATCGCCAGTGCGTTAGGCGATTCCGTGGTCTACACGTGGTGGCCGCATCGCCGCGGGTTCGTGCGCAACACGCTCAGCGCGTCGGAGTGCGACGTGGTGATGGGCGTGCCGGCCGGATACGACCCTGTCCTAACGACCAATCCGTATTATCGGTCGACGTACTACATCGTGACGCGCACCGACCGGCATCTGAACATCACGTCGCTGGACGATCCGCGCCTCAAGACGTTGAAGATCGGCGTGGGGCTCATCGGCGATGACTATACGAACACGCCGCCGGCGCAGGCGTTGGGCAGCCACGGCGTGACCAAGAACGTGCGCGGATTCAGTCTCTTTTACGATGAGGACACGCATCCGCAGGACATCGTGCAGGCGGTGGCGAATGGGACGATCGACGTGGCGTTGGTCTGGGGGCCGGTGGCCGGCTACTTCGCCAAGCAATCATCTGTGCCGTTGAGCTTGAGTGCGCTGCCGGACTCCGACAGCGCGAGCGGTGTGCTGTTTGCGTACAACGTGGCAATCGGCGTGCGTCATTCGGATCGCGATCTGAAGGCGACGCTCGACTCGGTGCTGACGCAGAAGCGGGATACCATTCAAGGCATCCTGCGGAGCTACAACGTGCCGACAGTGGAGGTCAAGCACTGAGCGGCGATCGGCATCGACAACCATTCACCTCAAGTCGGTTGAAACCACTGGAACCCGACGCCGACGCGATACCAGAATCAATGAACCTGCCGAACGAACACACTCCGAGGAATGGCAGCGACATCATGAGACATCGTGCCGCCAATGTTTGTTTGTTTGCCGTGTGCCTGGTGGCGGTGACGGCGTTCGCGTGCTCGAAGGACCGTGGGGGCGTGGCGGCGAACGCATCGACGACGACGCCCGCCGGCTCGACCGCGGCGCCGGCGAAGACCGGCGACACGGTGACGGTGGCGGCGGGCACGTACTGCGACACGCCTAACGACTCGGCGCAGGTCTGGAACAACGCGAACCATCATCGGAGCGATCCGCTGGCGGTGTCGCAGGAGGAGTACGACGGCTGGAAGATGTTCCACGTGTACTGCTATCGATGCCACGGGACGGATGCGATGGGCAGCGACATCGCGCCCAACCTCCGTCATTCGTTAGGCCCGGAAGGCGGCGTGAACAAGACGTGCTTCATCACCACGGTGTGGAACGGGCGTCCGCCGAAAGGGATGCCGACGTGGAGCCCGTTGCTCGACTCGACGCAGATCTTCAACCTGTACGCGTACGTGACGGCGCGGAGCATGGGAGGGTTGGCGCCGGGGCGGCCGCACGTGGGCACGGTATCGAAGTAGCGGGGAACAGGGAACAGGGAATGGGGAAGAGGGTGCGGCGGCGCGCCCTCTTCGCGTTTTCGGGGTGTCTCGCGGGAGTAAACATGGCGAGAATCGCGGCGGCTGTGTTAGGCATGGTGCTACTGGCGGGCACCGCGGCGGTGTCACGGCAGCAGCCGGGGGACCGGCGGGTTTCGTTAGGCGCGACCGATGGTGTGCGCGGCGCAGCGGCGGATACGGGGCAGCGGCTGACGCGCGAGCAAGTGGTTGCGGCACTCGCGCGGGCGACGGACCGGGAGCCGGCGGACTTCGCGGGCGACGATCTGTCGGGGCTGGACCTCTCGGGGCTCGACTTCAAAGAGGCGAATCTCGGCAACGCCCGGTTGGTGGGGACGCGATTCGTGCGCGCGAAGATGTTCGGGGTGACGTTGAGCGGTGCGGTGGCGCAGGGCGCGGACTTCTCGAACGCGGTGTTGGACGTGTCGGTGATGCGTGGGACGGACCTCACGCACGCGACGTTGCGCGAGGCGAGCCTCTACGCCGCGATCATGATCGGCGCGAACCTGACCGACGCCGATTTGTCGAAGGCGCGGGTGATCGCGGCGCTCAACAATGCGACGCTGGTACGGGCGAAACTCGACAGCACCAATTTCGGCGCGGATCGCGGGAATCAGCCGATGGGGCTCATGTTCACGAACCTGAGCGACGCGGATCTGTCGGGTGCCGATCTGACGGGGGCCAAGCTGCAGAAGGCATCGCTCGTGCGCGCGAATCTCACCGGGGCCGATCTCACCGGCGCCGACGTCACCGACGCGAATTTCGATCAGGCGATCGTGGCCAACGTTCGGGGCAAAGACCGGATGGTGGGCCTTGCCAAGGCGCGCAACGTGCCGAACCCGTGGTGAGTCAGCCGAGTTTTGCCCAGAAGGACGAAGGCCATCGGGCGCGGATCCAGCGGTCGAGGCCGAAGCACCGGCCGGCGTGTGTATAGAGGAACGCAATCATCAGGGCGAGCAGCATCACGTGAAACCCCTGCTGGCCCGAGCTCACGTGCTGCACCGCCAATCCATAGAAGATGACCTGCAGCATTCCGCCTAACGCGCCGAGCGTCGTGAAGATGCCTAACGTGAGGGAGAGGCCGACGGCGGCTTCGCCGACGCCCGTGATGTGCGCGAAGATGTGCGGGTTGGCGGCGACGGTGTGCAGCAGGAAGTCGCGATACCATCCGATGGGATTGTCGGCGGCGTACTTGGCGAGGAGCTTGGGCATTACCGCGATCCAGCGTTGATTGGCGGCGGGAACGGGCAGGAAGCCCCACGCCAGCGCGATCGTGACTTTCGTGAAGAGGCTCTTGACGAACCAGATCCCGACGACAATGCGTAGGCCGGCGATCGCGGCCTGCGGATTACGCATGGCAGCGGCGGGCTCGATACGAGACGTCATCGCGAGTACTCGGTGAAAGAAGTCGAGCGGTCACGCGGCGCGTGGCTGCCGAAGTGTGCGAGAGATGAGGCCAAGGCATGCGCATGCAGGAGAGCAGCATGGTGATCACGTTTCGTGGACGCGCGATCGCGATAGCGGTCGCGATCGGCATGGGGAGCATGGCCACGGGTGCGTGCGGGCAATCCGCTGGCTCGTCGAGCGCGCCCGCGGCGGGATCGTTCCGCGTCTCCCCTCGAGCGAGTGGTCCGTTGCACGAGCTGTGGGAGAACAGCTTCGCCGCCAGGCAAGAGCGCGTTGCGTGTTTGGGCGGCTATATCGATCATGACGTAGTGTACATCACGCGCGTGGAGTTGTTGGCGCCGTCGCGCGCGGATTCCGCCAACATCTCGGCTGTGGCATCCATTCGCGAGTGCTCGGCGCCCAAGTGGCTCGGCACGGTTCATACGCACATCGCGACATTCCACGGACGGCCATACACGATTTTCTCGGCACCCGATCGCTACGTAATGATGTTGTGGCGCGAAAAGTGGAAGGCGCCTGGGCTGTTCTGCCTGCTGTATTCGGACGTCGACGCGAACTGCGAGCTGGGGTATTCGGTGAGCGGTCACGTGCAGTACGCGTCGGTGAAGGGGGAGAACATCGGGTCCTAACGCGGCGCCGATGGCGCGTCGCGCCATACACGTGCGCCGGTATTGGCGAACCCGCCGCAGTAGACGGCTCCCGACTCCGGTGCTTCTGTGCGCAGGTGGTCGGCGAGCCGGCGGGCTGCATCGTCGCCGTCGACAATTCCGTAAACGGCCGGCCCCCACGAGCTCTGCCCAACGCCGGGCGCTCCCCAATCTGTCATTCGCTCGATGAGTGAGGCACTCGGTCCGGGCGCGAATGCCCCGCCCTGCGCCGGCGCGAACCATCGCCCATTGATGCACTGAATTTCGGTGAGCGCATGTCCGAACGTTGCGAGATCGCCCTCCGCGAGCGCGGGCAGCAGCGCCATGAGCACGAGATGCGAAACGCGCATCACGCTGCGCTCGGGTGGAGGCGGCAGGTGCGTGAAGGCCGCGTTTTCATCGGCGCCGCTCAACCCGGCTTTTGCCTGTGGCACGGCGACGACGCAGCGCCAGCTGGCGGGCATGTCGAAGCGTGCCAGGCGCGGCGCGGGGTCCTTGCTGCCCGCGCGGCGACCGCCCTCGAGGACGAAGCCGCCTTGCGCAAAGAGCCACGTGCCGATGGCCGAGCGTTGGGCACGGCCGGTGGTGCGCGCGAGGTGGTCGACGTCGGTGGGGAGATCATACAACTCCGCTAGCGCACGGGCGACGGCTAACGCGAGCTGCGTGCCGGATCCCAATCCCGAGTGCGCGGGGATCGCAGCGTGGATGTGGATGTGCGCGCCCGTCTCGATGCCGTGGTGCGCGAGCACGCGTCGTCCGAACTGCAGGGCGCGGCTCGCCGCGGGCGACGGTCCATCGGACGTGAGCGACGGTGCGCGCGCGACTTCGATGAGGAGCGACGGGTTGGGCACGGCGGCGCCGATGCCGCCGAAGCGCCGCCCGAGTCCGCCGCGCAGATCGAGCATCCCGAAGTGGAGGCGCGCCGGCGCCTCGACGAATACGGCGGCGGATGGCGATGTATCAGCTGGCACGGGACGAAGGCACGGCGCGAAGCTTCTCGCGCACGTAGTCGGTTAGGAGCGCCATCGCCTCGTGCTCGCGCGGTCCGGCGGTCTTGTCGACGATCACCTGCAAGCGGCGAAAGTCGCCGAGGATTTCGTCGGCGGGCAAAAGGTGCGTGCGCGTGGACAGGATCGCGGCTTCGAGCACCGCGTTGCGGGCGCGATTGAAGCCGAGGAATTCGCGCTGCGTGCCGTGATGGACGACGCGGGTCTCGATGCGCGATCGCGGCGGCGTGTCATCGATGGAGACGACTTCGACTTCGCGCCACGAGCACGCGGCATCGAGCACGACGCCGGTGACGTGGGCCGCCGGGTGAGTGGGGAACGCGGCGGCGGCGATGGCGGTACGCGCAAAGATGAGCACATCGTCGGTGAGATTGATGACGGCGACGCGCGTCGCGCGGACGTTCCGAAAGGTGGTCGTCTCGAGGAACGGTTTGATGACCAACACATCATCGCCCCAATCGACGCCCATCGGCGCGATGTTGACGCGACCCTGTTCGTCGAGCGTGGTGAGAATGGATTCGATGATCATGCGCCGGTCTCACGGGCGACGAGATCGGCGAACGCGCCGGCCAGGCGGACGGTGACGGGCCCCGGCGCTCCGTTAGGCATCGGGCGGCCGTCGACCTGCTCGATGGGCGCAAGTTCGCGGATGGAACTGGTGAGAAAGGCTTCGCCGGCGGCCGCCAGATCATCGGGCCGGAGTACCTCCTCGCGCGCCATCAGGCCAATGGACGAGGCGAGCTCGAGCACCACGGCGCGCGTGATGCCGGGGAGGACGCCGCACGCGAGCGGCGGCGTGCGAATCGTCGCGCCCGTGACGACGAACAAGTTGCTCGCGGTTGCTTCGGACAGGTGGCCGGCCGTGTCGAGAAAGATCGCGTCGTCGGCGCCGGCGGCGCGTGCATGCGACAGCGCGACAACCGACTCGACGTAGGCGAGCGTCTTGACGCCGGCCGTCGCGGCAAACTCGTTGCGGCGCGCGGCCGCCGTGCGAACGCGCACGCACCGGGCAGCCAGGGGTTCGGGCGGCGCGAGCGCGTGGACGGCGAGCACCACGGTCGGCGCAATGTGTTCGGGCGGAGCGAGTCCGCGCGGGCCGGCGCCGCGGGTTATCGTTAGGCGCAGGGCCGCGTCGGGCCAGCCGGCGTCGCGTATCGCCGTCTGTGCGGCGGCGATGGTCGCGGGCACGTCGCCGGGAATGGCGAAGCCCAGGACGCCGGCGCCGGCGGTGAGACGCCGGAGGTGCGGTTCGAGACGAAACACGGTGCCGTGATACGCGCGCATGGTCTCGAAGAGGCCATCGGCAAGCGTGAACCCGCGGTCGAGCGGCGAGATCCCTGCCTGCGACGGGTCGGCACGGCGCCCGTCGATCCACACGAGCGG
>Ga0134125_10003227_pt1 | contig 18953 bp, 16 predicted proteins | sample KB31751_FD_96464 | JGI IMG/M metagenome (GOLD analysis project Ga0134125, IMG submission 96464) | Terrestrial soil microbial communities with excess Nitrogen fertilizer from Kellogg Biological Station, Michigan, USA - KB3-175-1 | ecosystem: Environmental > Terrestrial > Soil > Unclassified ... | reverse complement strand
TATATCAATAAGCCCATGACCGATGATTTTTATTAAAACAGCATTCTTGCGTCGCTCATGAATTTTTGCTATCTCCTCCAGGGATTTTCCAGATTTGAACTCTTTAATGATCTGCTGTTTCTCTCGCTCGTCCCATGTTTGACCAGTACGCTTGCCACTAAAATCATCTGGAAAGCCAATTAGTCCGCATTCAATCAGTTTGTAATCAATGGCATCAATATTTCTATGCAATTGGCTAGCAATTTCACCAATAGACTTACCGTTTTGAAAAAGCGAAATCAAGTTACTTATCTCACTAGCTGTCCATCTAGGTCCTTGAAATTTTCTATCATGTCCGTATCTTCTCATAATTGTCACTTGAAATACTCCTTATTCAGAACATTCTTTGGTTTAATCTCTACTTGGAAATGTTTTATCATGGCTTTGATTGCCTCTTGTTTGGTTGTTAGTTTATTCACACTTTTGTATACTTGAATTATTGCATCCTCATCTTCGCTAAGATCTAATTGTATTTTTACCAAATATATTGCCTTATCATAAGATATAACATGGTGATATATAACATTATTTAATGCAATCCGGATAGACTTTATCTTATGGTAAATTCCTGTACTTTTGTTGAGTCTTCCTAGAATTACCTTTCTGTTTTCTGCACTGTTATGTTTAGTTCTCCTAAATATTCAACCCGCATTTTCATATATTTATTCAGACAATAATAATTCACAAGTTACATCGGCTGAGAATTCATTGCCACAAAATACGCTCACGGTATCAACAGACAAATCACATTATACAGATGGTGACATGATTGCAGTTTCAGGCTTGGTAGGATATCATGTTCCAGGATTTCCAGTAATTATCAGGATCCAAACTCCTAATGGAAATCTCTTATCAACACAACAAGTGACGGTATCAGCAGATGGTACATATTCCAAGTTTATCCATGCTGGTGGAAATTCATGGTTACAAGAAGGTACCTATACTATTTTTGCGCAATACGGTGTAAAGAATATCTCTGCACAAACAACATTTGATTTCAAAAAATCCATACCGCAGGGATCTCAACAACCTCAGACAACTGGACAACCTTCAACATTCCAACAACCTCAGACAACTGGACAACCTTCAACATTCCAACAACCTCAGACAATACCTTCTCAAATCCCTCAACAAAGCAATTCTGCACTACAGATGATGTTTGATCTTTTAGGTAATAACCTGTTTATCATCATAGGAGTGATTATCGCAGTGATTATTGGAATTACCATTTATTTTGTAAGTAAATCAAAAAAATCAGATTCAGCCTCAACTATAATTCCTCCACAATTTGGAAGGGGAGATGCTAGTAGAATTATTGAGCTTGAAGGCAAGACTGTCTATATAGACATGACTGTAGAATATCCAGATAGGAAATCATCCTCATCTTGGAACTATGGAACTGATCGAAAAATAGGAAGTGGATCAGGTGGGGGATACATGCTCACTATAAGTCTAAAAAAGAAAGACAAATCCCTTATGACAGAAATTGTAAATGTTATAGAAAAATATGACTTTAACAGCCTGTTAGTTAATTTTCAAAATCATAAAAGTTTTAAAAGTTCTCAGGAAGTAGGCTCTGGAAAAGCCATGGTATTGCTTGATGAAATATGTTATGATTTAGAAACAAGGTTTGGAGGTAAAAATAAATCAGCAGAATCATATTCTACAAGGGATTCTAGAGCAGATAACCCTACAGATAGAGGTCCAATACATGAGCCAAATCGTGAATCTGAACCACCAAAAGTAGAACCAAAACATGCTCGTGAATCTGTTTTTACAGGAAAGGCACCGATTGGTGATGACTATGATGATATTACAAGAAATGTACATTCTACTAAAAATTATGAAACTATACAAAAACAAGCTGAACAAAAAAGAGAACACGAAAAAGAAATGGAAGAAATTAGAAGAAAACAAGAAGAGGAAAAACAAAAAAGAGAACAAGAAAAACAAACCGAACAAAAACAAAAGGCACAAACAGATTTTGATCCGTATCAAGTACTAGGATTAAGCAGAACATGTTCATGCGCAGAAATTAGAACCAAGTACAAGAAGTTGATCATGGAAAATAATCCTAATCGTAACAGAATTTACATGACACCCGAAGAAGAAGCAGCTGCGGATAAGAAGTTTATAGAAATTACAAAAGCAAGAGATACAATAAACAAAGAGAAAGGGTGTCCAAACTAGGAAACTATCAAAGGTTAAAAACTTGAAAACATACTTTTTCAACTGTGACTAAAGTTCTAGGAATTGATTTAGGAACAAGTAGTTCTGCCGCAGCTGTATTTTCAGATGGAGAAATACGGATTATCCCTTCTTTTAATGAAAAAAAATCCACAGGTAAGCCATTTCCATCAGTTGTATCATTCTTAGAATCAGGCGAAATACTAGTAGGAATTCCAGCAAGAGACCAATCCATTTACAATCCAATGGGAACCGTCTTTAATGCTAAAAGAAAGATAGGGACGAACGAAATTTTTAGCATATTTGGAAAAGAATATCGTCCTGAATTTATAGAGGGTCTGATTCTGGCAAAAATAAAACTTGATGCCGAATATTTCCTGAAAGAAAAGATCACAAAAGCCGTGATTACAGTTCCAGCATCTTTTAATGACAATCAAAGACAGGCGACAAAAACCGCAGGAAAGATTGCAGGTCTTGATGTAGTTCGCATAATGCCAGAGCCGGTAGCAGCTGCGGTTTCATATGGCCTTAGAAATATAAAAGAAGCCGCCAAAGTTTTTGTCTTTGATCTTGGAGCAGGAACATTAGATGTTTCAGGTTTGGAAATTGATGAAGGATTGATAGAAGTAAAAGCAACTGGAGGAGACCAACATTTGGGAGGAGTGCATATGGATGAAGAGTTTGCCAAATATCTAATTGCTGAATATAAAAATCAAAATGGGTCACATGTTAGGTTAGATGAGAATATAAAATTACAAATTATGCATCTTGCAGAAAAAATCAAGATAGAACTTAGTGAAATAGATCAAGTATTAGTAAATGAAGTCTTTTTCTCAAATGACATTCAGACAAAACTTGCGATAAAAATTACACGTGGCGATTTTGAAAAAATAATTGAAGAACCAATTCTAAAAAAATGTGAACAGTGTATCTATGACTTATTGAATGATTGGAAGACATCTCCTGATAAAATTGATAAAGTTGTTCTTGTTGGTAGCCCAACTAGGATTCCATCGATAAGAAAAATGATTACGAAAATATTGAAAGAGCCAGAGACGGGTATAGATCCCGAATTTTCAGTGGCCAGCGGTGCAGCCATAGAAGGAGCAGTACTTGTAGGTGATGAGAACCTGCCTGTCTTGTACCAAAGTTTGGCTCTTCTCAATGTGACACCTTTAGACTTAGGGGAGAAAACAGTTATGAAAAATAGAGAACTTGGAATAAAATTAATGATCCCTAAGAATACCACATATCCTACCAAAGTCACTCAAAAATTTTACAAGGAATTTCCAACCAGCCCAAAAATCGAGATTAGTGTATGGCAGGGCAATTTTCAGAGTAATTATGGATTCCACGGTAATGAAAATATTGGTAGTTTTTGGCTATGGGTTCCCCAAAGGGAAAACTTGGAAATAGAGGTTACTTATGAAATTGATTCAGACGGTATCCTCAAGGTTACTGCTAAGGATCTAAGTTCCGGAAATGAAGATTCTTTGAAAATTGATAGATCGGGTGGACCGCCAATTCCACCGCCTCAGCTTGAATCATTCACAAAAGAAACTGGAAAATTTGAAGAAGAATATAAAAAAACACTTCATGATGTTTTGACCCCTTATGAAATTCCAATAAGAAAAAGTTCGGTACAGACAAGCAAATACCAATGGATGTGTTCATGCCTACATGATGCAAAAACCATCATTCGTGCATATCATGGAGAAGAATATCGGGAATTTCTTTCAATAGCACAATTTGAATTATTTATTCAACAAGACAAGCAGTATGCTTTTGGTCACATACAATTAGGAATGCATCCATACTATCCAATTGGAATCCATAACGCATTGAAAGAAGATACAGCAAGAAATAGAAGAATGATCACAGTTGTATTAATTCATGAATTGTTACATGCAATTCATCCTGACTGGGGACATGATAGAATAAGACCAGCAGAACGCGTTCTTGCTATGAGAGGTAACCTATTTGATGCAGTCCATGAGATGGACATTCTATTTCTTAGTGGAAAGATGAGTTTTTGCAATAACATAATGGATGTATCTGATCAAAGCGAAAGAGTATGTTGTGATGATTAATTTTTTCATAAGATAGAACTTGAATTATAAGTATAACTTTCATTAAGGCAGCATATAGAAATACAATATCATTGTAGGTACATGTATAATAATGAAAAATAAGATATGGGTCAGTTATGGTTAGCAAATGCAAACATCACAAGTATGTTTTTGTTAGAAAAGGAAAGATGGTCTGTACTGAATGCGGACATGAACGAAAGAGCCTTAGACATGAAAAAAAAGTCATCAAAACAGCTGGAATTCTGATTGCTTGTGCATTAGTGTTATTTGTTGCTTATCAGAACCTTCCCTGGATTACCAATAATGTCAACATGATTTCTAAAGAAACGAAGAAAGAAATTCCAATTATTACAAATGCTACCGTTTTACAAACTCAAAAATTAGTTAACATTACAAACCATATTACCCCTTCAGTAATAATTCCCGTTCCAAAAGTTGGGGTTCAGCAAGTTCCACAGACTTTATCACGACAAAGTCCCGAAAATCTACAAACAACCAACAACACAGTACAGTCTCAGACAACTACTAGTACCAATAATGTGTACTCTCATGATGAATTAGCCAATTATGCATTACAATTAATAAATTCTGATAGACAAACTGCAGGCCTTCCTCCTGTAAAATTGAGTAACAATCAGGCTGCACAAGTTCATGCTGAAGACATGTTAAAAGTTAGGTTTCTATCTCATTACATGACAGACGGTGAGAAACCGTACATGGTTTATACAAAATATGGCGGAGTAGGATATGTTGCACAAAATGCTGCTTTCCAAGGATATGAAGATATTTCCCAGTGCAGCAACCCAAATACAATTTGTGATGCAATAGATCCTAAGGATGCCATAAGACAGGCAGAGGACGGTATGATGAACAACGACCAGTCCTCTAATTGGGGTCACAGGGATAACATTCTGGATAAAGACCATACTACTGTAAGCATTGGAATTGCATATGATCAATATTCATTCTATATGACTCAAAACTTTGAGAATAATTACTTGGAATATACAACACCAATTTCTGAAAATAACGGAATAGTGAGCTTCTCTGGATCCCTATCAAGTGGTAGCATCGACAATATTGAAATAGCATATGATGATTTACCTACGAGTTCAACTTATGACCTACACAAGAATGACGGATTTTACAAACTTGGAGATTACATTGCAAATGTCCAGGCTCCACCATCTGGCAATAATTTCTATGGTCCTTCTGATAATACATTCGAAGTTGCTGACAAATGGTATGTTCAGGCAAATTCTATCGATATAGCATTTGACCTAACACCATTAGTAACAAAACCTGGTGTTTACACTATAGTAGTATATGTCAAAAATAATGGAGAAAGTATTCCTGTGACATCCTATTCGATAACAAAAACATCGGCAATGGTTCAAGAGGGGTTCAAATCTCCCAAAGTATATTACCCATGTACATCAGCCCAGATTTCTCAATACAATCAATTGCAACAACAAAAGGATGCTTTGGATCAGCAAATTGATTCACTTAAACCGCAAGTACAGAGCATACCAAGTACAGTTCCCCAATCAGAGTATGCTTCAGATATGGCAATTATCAACCACTATAACGAATTAGTAAATGAAGATAATAATTTAGCAGATCAGATAAGTAATTTCAGGTGTTAGAAGGAACTAGGCATTTTGTTGTTATAACTTTCATCAGAATATGAAAAAATATCGTTTAATGTTTTGCTTATTTACTACTCAATAATAATGAAATTATTGAAGACTCCAATTTTCATAGTGATCGTAGCCGTTACATTAATTGGAATAGTTCTAGGTCTAATTGCTTATTCTTATACTCAAATTCAATTCAGTCTTGAGAATGTTTCATACAAAGGCCTAGAATTTGCATCTCCTTCACCTTCAATTATTATAAAATTAGCAGCTAATTTCATAACAAGCAATTGGCTTGGATTTGCACTCACATTAGTAACAGGAGTTAAACTGGGCCTAGCATTCGGGTTGAGTAATCATGGATTTTTTCCTGTATACATACCAGATGTATCATATGATGTCTTGGTAAACAATGTGAAAGTTGGGCAAGGACGAAGTCATATTGATTCAACAATAAATCCGGGACAGACAAAGAGTTTTCAAGATAATAACCAAGACATACAGTTTGGCAGCATAGAACCTGCAATTACCTCTATTGTGAATTCAGGCGGGATAGCAAATTTCCAAATAAGTGGGATAGCATACTTTAACTTCTTAGGCATAGATGTACCAGTACCATTCCAATCATCAAGACAAATCAACATAGTAGATGAGATAAAAAATCACTTTAGTGGTTATATATCACAGAGCCAACAAAATTCGAACAACCAATATTCGAACAACCAATATTCAAATAACTCACCACAAAGTTCTACTCAATCCAATCTTGAACAACAACTTCAATTGGCAAAAAACAAAATTGGTGCAATCATTGCAAATAGTCCACAATGCACTACACCAATTCAACTTTTACCTATAAATAGAATGGTCTTTAGCAACTATCCGCGTACTACTACTCTAATTTGGCTACCTGTAATTGGAGCTAGCAGTTATACTATAATAATTGATTATTGGGATCCTGGTATCTCTAAATGGAAGGAGTATCAAATAGTTCAAAACGTGAAAGAGACTAGCTATACTTTTAATTTCAATAGTGCAACATCTGGAACGTGGAAAATCATGGCTATCGATAATCTAGGTAAAACTTGTTCTGAAAGTAGTTGGTTGCAATTTAGATACACCCAATAAAGTATTTTATTTATCAGCTGGAATTGAGGATAATAATGATTTTGTAAAATAATGATTAAAACAATGAACTACCAACGACTATTCAATGAAGATTTCTTGAGTTCTGAATCTATGTAACGTAATGCGATATTCTGTAACTTTCTTGCTTCCATTTCCAGAATAGAATTAATTTTAGGATCATTAAGATTTAGCTGGTCACCTTGTTTCATGTTGATTCCAAACTTTGCTAAATCGGAAACTCCCTTACCATCAAGTTGTATATGGCTTGCAGCATGTCTGAGATTTCGATAATAGTCTTCCTCGGTGATTTTACTTCCCTCTATTGCCTGGTGAAACTGCTGAAATGCTTTTGCAGGATCGCCTTCATTTAGTGATTTTATGCCTTCTTTGTATCGTATCAATCGCTGATTGAGAATTGAATTGGAATCTATCAAAGGCGAAATATTTTGCAAGTCTACATCACATGGTAGGAAAATAGCAGTATCTACTGTATAGTTTAGTGTATGAGTAGCTTTGTTACCATCAATAACTGTAACTCTTGGCTTCTTTAATTTTGTAGAATAGTTAGTTTGATGACTGAGATAGTTGGCAACTCTTTCTGCCACCTCTGTTGCATTATCTATCGTCTCCTTTTTTATGTCACTTACAATCATCTTTATTGAAACACAGTTATTTCCTGCCATCACCAATTCAATATCACTTCTATTGATTATTTTCCCTCCTATTGGAATGGATTGCTCTAAGTCAAAAGTCAATATTACTTTGTTTCCAGATGTGGCCATAGACGAGTTTAGATCTTCTTCGATAAGAATTGTATGCGTAACTTTCTCTTTGTTCCCAATAACCTGTTTAATGCCTTCAAGCAGAGTCAATTCTATTGTAGAATTACCTTTTTTAGCCACAATTGTTGTTACGTTGGTTCCTACAGTCATCCAGTGAGTTGTAATCTCATACTCTCCATATCCTTCTTGATTTAGGATCTTCCTTGCTATTTCTTTAGATTCATGTAGATCCACATAATTGTAGAACATTATTGGTTTTTAGACTTTGAGTTGAAGTTTGATCAAATTTATGATAATTTCTAAATCAGATCAAACTTGATAGCATCTTTTCTTTTTACTATACGTAGTTCTTGTATTATTCCATGTGAATTTGGTATGGGAATAATGATCTTTTGTAAACCTTCAGCAATCTTACTTTGTTTTTTTATATAATTTCTTAATTCTTGCAAGTGTGGATATTGTTTTACATTATAATCCAATGCCTTGGGTGTAATCTTATACATATCACATGCTTTGTTTTTTGTGTAAATGGTTTCACTTAAAATTACGATATTACGTAAAACTTTCAAAGGAATCCAATGAGTTTTTTTGCCCACGGTCTGTTTTCTTTTAGATTCCAATTTGTGTTCATCAAAAATTCTTTGTATTTCATCCATACGACCATCTTCAAAAATTGGATCATGTATTAATGCAGTCAATGCCAACTTGAAAAATTGATTGTTTTTAGAAATTGATTTCAGATCCATATCCAAAAAATCGCTAGGAGAAAGCAAAGGATTTTTTTCTAACTGAGACCGTGAAAAAAGTCCACCATATCGTCCTGTAGCGTAACATTTCGTATTTTTCTTTCCTGTAGGATCATCTACTTGACGGATTCTTTTTTCTTTAACCATCCTTCGTAGTGCCCATACTACAGAATTAGGAGATAGACGTGTTCCTTTGATAATTTGATTGACATTAGACGCTTGATTCTTAACGATGTAATTTGAAATAGTCCATTCTGTGTTGTGCCTCTCAGCTATCTGTCTAGGCCCTAAGCCACGCTGCTTCTGTTCCATTTAGAACCCCCATAATGATTAGGCGACATAGATTTTCTTGTAATGTACGCAATTATTATAATTGTATGAAAAAATATACAACAATTTCAATAAAACCAGAAACAAGAGACAGTTTGGCATCAATATGCGATAAGGATGAGTCCTTTGATCGCCTTATCCAACAATTAATTAAGTCATGGAATGAGAAAAGTTGAATCAATCCACTTTTGCCTGTAAACATATCCCAAAGCGGTTCAGACTTACAATGGACGGAGGTGGCTCCATAGGTCAATACTTTATAGAATTATGCTCATCGTGCTATAGGGAAGAAGATCGAAGATTTCTGATCTCTGTAGCCCCCATGGAGGATCCTAAAAAATGAAATATCAATGCACTTACTGTGATGTTTCAGCTACGAGTTATGATGACCCAATCTTTGTTCATTGCAAAGAAAACCATCATACTATAATGAAAATGGCAGAGTCACTGGACACAGTTGATAAAACCAACATAATGAATTTTGCCCACAACCCAAATATTTTACAAATTTGGAATGATGATTTGAGTAAATCACATGTTGGTGATGATAAAAATAAAGTATTAGCTGGAATACTGCTTGTTTCATCTAAAAGAAATGGTCATGAGCAAGCTGTGATAATACAAAAACAATCGAGTGCTGGAGGAAGTAACTTACAAAATTCCATACTGGAATACTTTGATGATAAGATCAAGTTAACAAGAATGACGGGAGCGTACCTGGACAGAAGTGGTATTGACTATACTGGTAAAATTTTAGCAATAGGGGAGATGAGCGGCTTTGATTCCGCTTCATCTAGTCTTAGGCAGAAACTTTCTGAAGGCAAGACAGAACTAGCCACCACAGACAAGAACGAAAAAGGTAAGATAATAACTGAAATCCTTAGAACAGAAGGCAGACCCTCTTTTATTACCACTACCACAAGTTTGGAGATACACCCAGAACTTGAGAATAGGTGCTGGATTCTATCAGTAGATGAGACACAGAATCAAACCAGGGCTGTAAACAGACATCAATTTGCCAAAGATACATTCGAATATACGGATTGGACGCCAAGCCCAGAAATCAAGTCATTTTTCAGTTCTGGCATTTTGAAAGATCACAGAGTTGTCAATCCATTTGCTCATGTATTGGGAGAACAATTTCCATGTGATAACGTCACAGCAAGAAGGGATTCAAAGCGTTTTGCTGATCTTACAACTACTATAACATACCTCTATCAACATCAGAGGATAAAGATCATAACTAGAAATCAAACTTTCTTTCTAGTTTCCTATCGTGATCTTGAACTAGCGTTGTATTATGGTGAAAATGCGCTAAAAAACACACTTAACAAATTAGACAAAAAAGCGGAATCTGTTTTAGAATATATGAAAGCGAGTAAGGACAAGGAGTTTTTTACAAGAAATGATCTATGCAGTGCACTTGAAATTCCGTACGAAACAATGAAGCGACTACTTACAAAACTTGTAGGACGATCCTTTGTAGAACTAGTAGAAGAAGATCGTGTTTGGAAATACAAGCTGAGCAACAAGGTAATGATTGGGGAATTGTCGTTTGGAGGAGCAGATTTTGAAAAGAGTGCCTTGGAATACCTGGAAAAACACGCTTTGAACTTTGAACAAATCATCATGCCGCCAAATTACAAAAAAATGATTGGTATCGACAAAGTAATTGTGGATTACCTGCTATCGTTTAATGAACTGGTAACTGGTCAAAATGGTGAAGGCTTAGACATAGAATCAACACCTATCACCACGTCACCACTAGTGCTAGTGACAGACACAAACAACACTCTAGAGTCCAAACCTATCACCAACAAGGAGAACGACCTTGAATAAAAAAATACATGACAATGATAATAATAGCAAACTCCCAGTCTTAGGCACAAAAATAAGAGGGCCAAACAATGAGGCAGAACAGAAACTAATTAGGAAATTGTCATTAGATGTCAAAACATGGGGTATGGAATTCAAAGTAGGAAAGAAGTATATGGAAACCTTCCTCAAGCGTGAAATATCAGAACCAACCTATTATCGCTATTTAGAAATGCTGGACAGCGATGAAACACTTCATACCTGGATTGAAGAACAAGCACGGATAGGTTTTGTCAAGAACCAGCGTGATATGATAGAAGAAATGTTACGATTAAAGGAGAAAGTCATTAATTTACTACAGGAAGAGATAGATAAAGAAGATACGATTGTGCAGACTATCACACATAAAGATGGCAGTACATCAGAGTTTCTAGCTCCAAACCCTGGGAAGAATAAAATGTATATTCTGGGCCTGATGCGCCAACTGACTGATTTGAACAAACGATTAGGTGAACTAAATCTTGGAAATCCCATTGTTGCAACTATCAAATACATGATAGAACATTCCAACGAACGGGCAGAACCAAGAAGTGTCCCACTTAAAGCTGTTCTTTAATAATGCATTTGAGATTATTATGAAGGATAAGAAAATAAAATTAGAAAATATTATTAAAAATTAGATGAATTTCAAATACTAATTAGAAATTTTAACATGAAGACCTTTGTGATTAAAATACAAGAGCATTAATATGATTTTTGTATAGCATTGATAGGTCTCAAATTTTGAACGAAGATGCTATGATTGAATTATTATTAAAAATGCAAGAAGAAATTAGAGATGAAACAAGAAATAAAGTTGGAGACAGAATTACATCTTGGAATGAACACTACAATAATTGGATAGATCTTCTAGGTCCAGTAATAATGGATAGCACAAAAAGAAATTCGGAAAATTCTATGGTTATTTTACGGTTCATACAACTAAACAGGAAAATTCCTTGGCTTTTGAAAAACACAATTGAAGGTGATTATCATCAAGTGATTCGCGAATTACGCTTTATTCTTGAATCTATGATACAAGCGTATTATTTAGACATGGAATATCAAGAAAGTGATATAGAGCGTAAGTTAGAAATTGTAAAAAAGAGTGAAAAAGACTCGTATGGCTCACGATTAATAAATAAACTCTCAATAAATCATAAAGAAGAAATTAAAGAATTGTACTCTACATTATCAAAATATACACATAGTTCATACAAAGAATTAGAATCAATATTACGTGGAGGTAAAGTAGGTCTTTCAGTGGCTTCATATTTTGATGAGGAATTATTCAATCAATGTGAAGTTTTGACTCACAGGGTGATGGATGTAGTGTATGTAATTATTTTAAATAGATTCCCACAAACAAAAAATACATTAGAAGAAAATCAATTACTATTAAAATCTCTAGAAGATTCTCAATGTAAAATCACGTTGGACTATCTGAGACTCGGAAATAAGTAAAACTCAGAATTTTGTAAGTATCGGATTTGTTTTATACTGAATATACATAACTATGAAATATTGACGAATACCCTTTTTTTAAAGTTCAGAATAGATCTAGAAAATTACAATATAGATCGCAGCCCCAAAGGTCCACTCACTCATAGATGGATGCCAAATGGTGAATCCGATTCCATCAATTTGAATGTGGGAAACTCTGATTATATCCTACGAGTATGGTTTGAACGACATGGTATTAGTGATGGTATGATTGAATTTGATTATAAAGAAAAAAAAGTAGATCCGACCATTATTCCAAGACAAGGAATTTTAGAAATTGGCCCTTTGTATTGTTTGTTAGAAATTAAAGATGTTTCAGATGATGAATTAAATGCAGTTAAAGACAATAAAATTGGAGATTCTAATTATCTCACTCTTGGTAAGAGAGTAATCAGTGTAATACAACCTCCGATTTCAAGCTTCTTGAGAATTCTGAGAATACAATATGGACAATATTGGTTGCGAGAATTATTTCCTTTTGATTCTAGATTTCATTCTCTAGGAAGCTATTGTGCAAGTCTGAGATTACAGTGGAGTATAGATAAGACAAATTGGTCAGAGTTTGAACCTGATCAACAGGTTATACGTATGACAAGCAACATTATGCGAGATCATGCTAGTTACAGTAATTATATCAATGAAGAAGACTGGAATGAAATAAAAGCAAAAATAAAAACAGAATATTCTCCTTCTTATGTAATGATATTATTAATACAAGCTTGGGAACATTATGATCAGAAAAACACCAAATATGCAATTCTAGACGGTGTTACTGCACTAGAGTTGGCAATAGATGAATTGCTTCGTAGTGCACTTGAAAAAATGAATATTAAGTTTACAAAGATTGATGAATTCAATACTACTCAGAGTTTACCTGTCAAAACAATGTTAGTTACAGGATTGAAAGGAAATATCAAATCTGAAGAAATTGAGGATACCCTAGAAACGATCAAAATTAGGAATAACATAGTACATGAGGGAAAAAACCCCCCAGAAGACGCAGGTAAGAGACTAAAAGGATTGATAAATACAGTATCAAAAATGATGGAGAATAGAGAATTCAGATTTCCAAAAGTAAATCATGGCAATGCATTGCAGGATGTAGTGGTATGGGAAAAACTAAAAGCTGAGTATCTTACATCAAAAAAATAATACCTACACAAAATTCTGCACGCATGAATGATGTCTTGATGATAAGTGAAATTGGAAATCTAGCAGACAAATTCTAATAACTTACCATCAGATACTTGATTTACATGAGTTCAGAAAAATCTCCCAAAGAATTTCTTACTTATTACCTCAATGAATTAAGAGAGTTAAAGAAATCCCATGATTATCATGTTATTTTTGTTACCTCAGTACAATTAAGAGAGTATGTTTCAAAACTTGATTTATCATATAGTAAGTATCATCTTCTACATAATGACATTCAGTATCTAGTAAAGACAGCATATGATTGTGAATTTGATGAATTTCAACATAAAGATAATCAAAGTATACTTGATATGTCTGAAGAAAACATAGAACGAGCTATTGATAAGGTTGTAAATCATTTAGGTTTGGTCATACGAGATCCTACAGAAATCAAACAAAAAGAAATATTGATAAAAACAAGAAATGGGTTATTTGGTTTTTTTAAAAGAAAAAAAGAAACTGAAAATAAATCTACTTCACAAAACGGTAAATCTGAATTATCATATGGTGCAGCAATTGAACCTCAAATTGTTGTCAATAAATTAGATGATCTGTTAAAAGATTTAGGAAATTCAAAAAAACTTGATGTCAAGACTGTAGGTAGAAATCCCTTATTGGAAATAAAAGGGAAATATGTTGGAATTCTTCGATCATTAGATCACGGTGAAAACAGTCGTCTAGAATTGTTTTTAAAAGAACATAAAGAATTTGAAGGCTACGAATTTAGGACGAGAATAGGACTTACAAAGTTAGATCTGAGGCATATAGATGAAGAACTCTACCAAAAATTCGCAAATTGGTTAGAAAGAAGGATTAAGCAAACGTTAACAGAGTTCCAGGTTATTCACGAATCCACGATTCAAAAAGAAAGTTCCAATCAAATCGTCGATGTAAGAAAACTTATCATAGAAACTGAAGAAAAACTACGTGATCTAGTCTATTCAGTTATGACAAGAGAACATGGTTTGGCCTGGGAAGATGATACAGAAAAAAGCTGGAAAAAGGATAAACAGGTTCAGTTGAAAAATAGAAAAGAAGAAAGAAGAAAAGAATTTCCTACCAAATCCATTCCAACAAGATTGATCGATTATAGCTATATTTTAGATCTTAAGACTGTCATCATAAAAAATAATGAAATTTTCAAACCCATTTTTCAACCATGGGATGAACTAATGATGTTTTTTGATATTTTAGGAAAATATAGAGATCCTCAGATGCATAGCACCACAATATTGCAAGAACATGAAAAGAAACTTTGTGAGGGAATTTGTGGTAGATTTGATGCGATTATCGACCATTGGAAAAAAGGATACCTCAGGAAAACTAGGTCGTATTCGTGCGATTTTCTATTTGACGTATTAGAATCTGATAATCCAAATATGGCAAATAAAAAAGCACTTGAACAGGCCAATACATGGTTAGATACTATTAAAAAACAATCTCTAGAGACAGTAGGAAATGAAAATATTGTTGGGAGAGGGGACGCGTTAATTCTAAAATTCAAAGAAGGTATTGCCAAAATAACTATCCCGCAAACTACTAGACAATTTTATACAGAGGGTTATTCTCAGTCAGGAAGAATTTATGTAGAAACTGAAAAATTGGATGTTTTAGATCGGATCATTTCTTTAGGCAATCGAAATTATTGGTGCTTAACATGGATTATAATGGATCTTGATGTTACCAAGATTGTCTCAAGAGTTTATGAAATCGAAGCAAATACACCGCCTAGCGGACAACAAGGTGATTTCCAAAAATATATCATATCAGATGAGAACTTGAAGATTCGAGTAGATATACAACAAAATTCTGCTAATTTAACCAGACTTAATTTAGTTTATGATGGTGGCGGTATGGGCAAAGGCTTTCTGCGTGCACATGAGATCTTTTCACCAGATTTAATTTTATCGATACTCTATAGAGAAATACAACCAGTTGAAGTAAGAAAGTTGGTTGAGAATTCCATAAAACCATATTAGAATATTGGATTGCAATAATACTGATTAATCAAATTACAAGTTTAAAAATAATTGATATAATAATGATCTGTGAACATTTTTGATTTATCGGAACAATTATCGATCAGTATTTTTACGGGTTTGGCAGTTGGAATGCTTGCCGTAGGAATTGGCTTTTTATTCGCCTTCACAGTTTTCCCACAAAATGATAATTCTCAAATAATAACAGCTTATACAGATGGAGTTTTGCAGAAAAATAATCAAATCTATGATTTTAGTTTTCAATTTAAAACAATAGATTCTTTCGTAGAGAGAAATCCTGTTATGGTGGATGTTAATGCTCTTCTGCCAGGTGTAACTTCAGAGTGTGTAAAGATTAGATTTGCAGGTGCTGCTAATTATTCGGCAATGTTTCATGGAACTTATGTGGCGATTCCACAGAGTGATACTTTACTGTCTGCCTGCAGACAACATGTTACAAATGAAATTGTTCTCTTTAAACAAAGGGATTCATATCAAAATAATCAAACCCTGACAATTCAATACGGCATGAACGGAGATTGGGGCGTGTGGTACTTTAATCCTGAAGAGAATAAACCATATGGTGATTATGTTCCTAATGTAATTCACATTTCACCCGCAGATACGTTGGTTCAGCTTCATACCAATAAATTACAAAATCACTTTAACTTCTACATATTATCTCTTACATTTGTAGTAGCTGGTGCAACAATATTGCAATTATTGATAGGATTAAAACGTAAGAAAACTAAGCCTCAATCGCAAGACCACAATGCCGAGAAATGTGCTATATCATATAACCCTAGAAAGAAATCTGAACAAGAATACATTAGTGTTGAACCAATTATAGATACAACAACAATACAAGAATCTATCAAATCGAATAAAATTATTGTCAAAAATGGAATTACATATTATCCGGATGGAAAACGAGTTGACAGTCATGGTACTATTTTATGATTCTTGATAGTTTTACGCTTTCTTGTGATTTTCTAAATATCTCGTGGATGTTTGATCTTAATCCCATGTTTTTCAATCAATTTTGTCTCTTCTAGTCTCTTTTGTAAACGACCATCAGCAGACACTAAAGTACAACCAGTAATTACTGCAAGTCTTACTAAATATCTGTCATCATCAGGTATGCCTTCTTCATTAGGTAATTTTGGGGCGGGAGGTCTAACTTTTATTTTACCGCACGTCTTGGCTATTACCAAAAGTTTTGCTATGATCTGTACTCCTCCAACCTTTACTGATAACTCCTTCAATTTTCTACTATATGCATCCATTAATTCCTGAGTACAATAGATGTTGTCACATCTCTTTATGATGTCACTGATTAAACTCAAACATGTTATATCTAGGCCATCATTTTCATTTTGTACTCTTGCAGCAAATTCAATTACGTTCTCATCAAGTATTAATTTAAGAGTCATTTTTGTCTTTTATACTCTGAATAAAACGATCAATGTGAGCCATGTCTACTGCAAAGAAACCTTTTGGCTCTCCTTCTAGTTCACCGTTTTCATTTGCCTTTAATTCTGTTATTTTGGTAATCCCTTCAGGTTTTTCAAAGGAGTACACCTTAAGATCTGTGGATGATAACTTTTTCATCATTATTAATTCTAAGAATCCTAGCAACATGTGTTCACTGTGAGTTGTCATGATTAACTGCTTATCTTCAGTTTGTGATATGTGAAGTAACGCAGAACAAAGATCAAATTGTGATGCAGGGTGTAAAGCGATTTCTGGTTCGTCTATGAAATAAGTTGAGCCATTTTCACCCATAACCAGTTGCTGAAATAAATAAATCAGCTGATTTAATCCAAAACCTTCATCCGTAATTGGATATTCACCAAATCTGTCCTTGTTAACTACTTGAACTTGATGAGGCGGTATGTTTCTTACATCTATATTTGAATCTGGTATGACTCTTTGTATTAGTGATGTAATTCTATCTTTAATTTTATGATCATACGCCATATTGCTTACTGCAGTCTCTGATTGTTTAGTAACCCCCAGAGAGCTTGGGATTTCAGTTATTCCATCAAGCAATGGGTATATCGATTTATCAAATCCTCTAGTTGTAGGTATAAACCTACAAAAACTAAGTTGTTTATCAATAGTCTCTGTAAATTCATCCACTGCACGTCCTATGAGGTAGTCGTCTATTTCTGATTGAGGTTCTATTTTTGAATAACCTGCAGTTTGTAAAAATCTATTAAATTGTAATCCTTGTCGGAATTCAAATCTCACTCCGTTTATTTCAATTCTTGGTATGCCAGGAGTAGATTTTCTGCTTATTGTATTTGATATTTTTAGGGGACCTCCTTCAAGTTTGTAACCTATTTCACTTAGTCCGTCTGAATCTATTCCAACCTGAATCCCATATGCTGTTCTAGATGTGCCTATTAACTTTGATAATTTGTATTGTGAGAAAAATCCTCCAAACTGAATGGATATTTTTGGAATGGTATGTTTTTTGCATAAAGTATTTTGAAAATCTTTCAGGTGAAGGATGTTTCCATCCCATTTAATCATGTGTTCAGATTGTTTGAGTAATGCTATTGCCTGGGAGATGGTTGATTTTCCTGCTCTATTTGGGCCTATAAACAAGTTAATTTTCGCAAGTTTTATCTCTTGATTCTGAATGCTTTTGAAATTTTCAAGAGTTATGTAAGTTAACATTTTCTTTTCAATTCTTAGTCTTCTTCTTATAGTTCTCTAACAATTCCTTCAAAGCATCATCTAGAGTTGGGATCTTTCCAGTCTTAGCTTGTATCTGACCCATAACTTTCAATAGATCTGTGTGAGTATCTTTTTTAATTGCAATAGTTGTTTTGTCTCCCATTCTGAAACTTATTTGATATATCTGATATATTAGACTTCAGAATTTTTTTCTTATTACAAGTTTTATCATTTGTTAAAAACCCTTAATATGGCTACTAATTGCCCGGTATTTGGGCCTGTAGCTCAGCTTGGATAGAGTGCTGGACTTCTAATCCAGTGGTCAAGGGATCGAAGCCCTTCGGGCCCGGTACTTTTTTGGATGCATTGGATTGAGAATTTGCTGGTCATCGCACAAAAAATAAACTTGGATGCCATACGCTTTGAGTTCCCTAAGTTTTGACAATATCACATGGTGTCGAAGATCAACAATTTTGATTTTAATTTTTAAGGCCAATTTTTCCAGCCATCTAAAGATAGATTCCAGTCAAACCAAGCTAATGATCATCTCTTGTTTTGATTTGTATTGATAGAGATTTGGTGGGAATCTACAATGGAATGACTCGTGTGTGATAAATGGCTAAAAATGGATAAAAGCTGCCGTTATTGCAGATGGCTGTGAATTAAGAATATGCCGGTGAAAATGCCATTTTAGGGGTAGTTTTAAGACTTTTCTAGCCAAGATTTGGAGCTCATATTGTATGAGTGCAATTCAGCACAAGAGAGGGAGGCCCAGTAGGGCAGAACGGATTAAGATCAG
>Ga0134125_10003226_pt1 | contig 18954 bp, 14 predicted proteins | sample KB31751_FD_96464 | JGI IMG/M metagenome (GOLD analysis project Ga0134125, IMG submission 96464) | Terrestrial soil microbial communities with excess Nitrogen fertilizer from Kellogg Biological Station, Michigan, USA - KB3-175-1 | ecosystem: Environmental > Terrestrial > Soil > Unclassified ... | reverse complement strand
GGATGGCTGACGTCGGCCTGCTCCTTGTAGTGCTTCATGATCTCGATCGACTGCTCGTCGCCCCACTTCGTGGGTCCCGGCGTCTTGCTGCCAAGCTTGTCGTCGATCTCGAAGTCGATCCAGCGCCCATGGGCGAACATCAGGCGCTGGATGTCGAGCTGCGTGGTCCAGGCGAACGAGCCCTGGTGCTGCGCATAGCCGTAGGGCACCTTCGCGCCGCTCTCCACCAGCTTTTTGAAGAAGGCCGCCATCTCGTAGACCTGCTTCCAGGTCGTGTCGTTGGTGAACTCCAGGCGGTAGCCATACTCCTTCTCGAAGTCCTTGGTGTTGGCCTCGAACAGGTCCTGGCGATAGAAGGTGTTGGCCACGGCGGCGTCATAGGGGAAGGCCACCAGCCGGCCCTTGTCGTAGTAGTGCCCGCAGGCGTCGAGGAAGTTCTCGAACCACACCTCGGCGCCATAGCCCTCGGGATCCTGCGGCAGGGTCTCGTCGGTGAGCATCGGCGTCAGGTCGGTGTAGTAGTCGGCGAACGGTGCGCCGATCGGCTTGTCCTGCACGTAGTTGAGCGCGAAATCGGCCTTGCCGCCGCGCAGGTCGATGCCGACCTTCTGCTGCACCACCGGCAGATCGTCGGTCAGGATCTCGACGTCCATGCCCGTGAGGTCGTGAAACTCCTTGAGGTGGTCGCGGATCGCGAACGACGGCGGCGTGTTCTCCGACATGAACACGAGCTTGGTCCCCGCATATTGCTTCCACTTGGCGTCGTCGGACGACGCCGCCTGCACCGGGCTGCGGGTGATGACCGAGTTGAGGCCGACGGCAATCGAGCCCGCTCCCAGGGCGGCAATGGTCGAGCCGCCGAGCTCCAGGAATTTGCGGCGATCGATCCGCCGGTAGATCGCATTCTTGGGTACTACGAACATCGTGGTCTTCCTCCCTCTCTGGTGGCGTCGTTGCATTTATTGTTCTGCGCGACCGCAACGGCCCACCGCCGCTGCAACGTCGCTTCTCAGCATCAATATTGCAACTAGCGTGCCAAACGCGCAGAGCCGCATGATTTCATGCGTCACCAGCGCGCGGCCTGTCGCATTGCCACACGCCGAGACACGACGGCTGTGTCACATGCGACGGGCGGCGGGCGCCCGAATGCGACCGGTTGATGCCCGGCCGCCATTCATTGTAACCTTTCCGACGCCCGGCACGGGGATGCCAGCCGCGCGGCTGGCGTCCGCTAATTCGTTGCGCTGACAAGACGAAATCGAACGGCCGGGCGGGGAGGCGTAATCATGGCTGGGTTTGCCGGCGAGAGCGAACACGTCGCCCGCGTGTTTGCCAGTATCGAGCAGAAACCGCATGTCGGCGCCGGCGGCGTCTCCCGGCAGCAGGATGTCATCGCTGCGTCATGGCGTCGCTGTGTCGAAGGCTACGGCCTCGAGCCGCACCGGCTGCCGGCGCCGACGGTGCTGTCCAATGCCGAATTGAAGGAGTTTCGCGGCCCGATCGACGATCTCGTCACCTTGGCGCGGCCGGAACTCGACCGCCTGTTCGGGCGCCTGCGCGACCACGACTATGTGCTGCTGTTCACCGACACCCACGGCGTCGCCGTCGACTTCCGCTGCGAGGCCAGCCTGCTGGACGAAGCGCGGCAGAACGGCCTGTTCCTGGGCTCGCTGTGGGCGGAGAGCAGCCAGGGTACCAATGGCGTCGGCACCTGCCTGCACGAGGGCAACCCGCTATCGATCGTCATGGGCGATCATTTCGCGACCCACAATGTGAGTCTGACCTGCACGGTCGCGCCGATCTTCGGGTCCGACGGCCAGTTGGCCGCCGTGCTCGACGTGTCGACGCCCCGCCGCACCGACCACGCCGTGCAGTCGATCGTGCGCAAGATGGTCGCCAATTCCGCGCGCCGTATCGAAAACTATGCCTTCGTCCACCACCATGGCCGCGCCATCGTCATCCGCCTGTCGCGCTACGAGGACTTCAGCGATGCCGCCAGCGATGTGCTGCTGGCGCTCGACGGCGACGGCCGCATCATCGCGGCCGGCCCCGGCGCCGCCGCCCTCATCGCCGGCACGGACATGCCGCTGGTCGGGCACCGGCTCGAGCGCATTCTCGATTATTCACTCGATGGCATCCTGGCGCGGCCGGCTGGCACGATCCGACTGGAGCGCAGCGGCGGCCAGCCGCTGTTCCTGAAGCTGGAGCATGGACACGAGCCGCCGCACCGCGAGCGGCGGCAGGGCTCACGGCCGGCTGCGACGGTTGGCCGGACGACCGCGCTCCCGGCGCGCTACGATCTGGAGACGCTCGCCGGCGACGATCCGCGCATGCTGGCGAACGTCGATATCGCGCGCCGCGTCTTCGACCGCGGCCTGCCGATCCTGCTGACGGGCGAGACCGGCACCGGCAAGGGCCTGTTCGCGCGCGCCGTCCATGCCGCCAGCCGCCGGGCGCAGGCGCCGTTCGTCGTCATCAATTGCGCAGCGATCCCGAAGGAGCTGATCGAAAGCGAGCTGTTCGGCTATCGTCCCGGCGCCTTCACCGGGGCGTCGCCGGAGGGATTCAAGGGCCGCATCGTCGACGCCAGCGGCGGCACGCTGTTCCTCGACGAGATCGGCGACATGCCGATCGCCCTGCAGACCCGACTGCTGCAAGTTCTCTCCGACGGCGAGGTCACGCCGATCGGCGCCACGCGCCCGATCCCCGTCGACCTTGCGCTCATCTCGGCGACCCACCACGATCTCGACCGCCGCGTGCAGGACGGCGCCTTCCGCGAGGATCTCTATTTCCGGCTCAACGGTGCCACCCTGGCGCTCCCGCCGTTGCGCGAGCGCCGCGACCGCATGGACATCATCGAAGCCGTCTTGGTGGAGGAAGCGCATCGCGGCGGCGCCCGCATCCGCCTGGCCGCGGCGGCGCGGACCTGTCTTGCCGCCCATCTCTGGCCCGGCAACATCCGCGAGCTGCGCCACGCCATGCGCTACATTGTCGCCCTCGTCGACCACGGCGAGGTCAGGCCCGAGCACCTGCCACCCTTCATCGCGCAACAGCCGGCCGCGAACGGTCAAGGCTCCACCGCCGACGCGATCGAGCGACAGCGGATCACCGGCGCCCTCAAACGCACGGCCTGGAACATCACCGCCGCCGCCCGCCTGCTCGACATCTCGCGCTCGACCCTGCATCGCAAGATCCAGCAGCACGGTCTGACGCGCGACGAGCACTGACTCCCCTGATTGCCCTCCCCTTGCCGGAGGGCCGACGGGAGGGGCTGGCGCCGGCAGGCGCCGATTGAGTCCTTACGCGTGCTGCCGCGCGCAGACCCCTCCCCTTCCCCCTCCCGCAAGGGAAGGGGAATGAATGAGGTCAGGCTTCCGTGTCGTTGGATTCTAGGATCTGACCGCCCTGATCGCCGCGACGAACGCCTGCGCCCGCGTCTGAACATCGGATGCACTCATGCCCGGCGCGAACAGCGCCGAGCCCAGGCCGAAGCCGCTGGCGCCGGCGGTGAGATAGTCAGCCATCCGCTCCGGCGTGATGCCGCCGACTGGCAGCAGCAGTGTCTCCGGCGGGAACACCGCGCGCCAGGCCTTGACGACGGCCGGCGGCATGGCTTCGGCCGGGAACATCTTCAAGCCGTCGGCGCCGGCGGCGAGCGCAGCAAAGCCCTCGGTCGGCGTGGCGACGCCGGGCGTGCAGATCAAGCCCGCACTCTTGGCCGCCCGGATGATGGCCGTGTCGCCATGGGGCATCACGATCAGCCGACCGCCAGCGCTCTTCACGCGCGCTACATCGTCCGCCCGCAGCACCGTGCCGGCGCCGATGAGCGCACGCGCGCCGAAGGCCCCAGCGAGGATCCCGATGCTCTCGAACGGCCGCGGGGAGTTCAGCGGCACTTCGATGATGCGGAAGCCGGCATCGACGAGAACCTGTCCGATCGCAGGCGCATTCTCCGGCGTCAGGCTGCGCAGGATGGCGACCAGCGGCAACTCGGCCAGGGCCTCGCGCAGCCCCATGGTCATCGCGCCAAGCCTCCCGCCGCCAGGATGCGGCGGATGCCTGCGACGACGACCTCCTCCGGCCCGGTCCTGCTCTCGATGCCGAGCTGCGCCAGCGCTTCGGCGTAGCGCGGCGCCAGGGTCGACGAGCCGACGATCGTCGGCCGGGCGGTCGCGACATGGGGCGATCCCACCCACGCGATCGCCTCGGCGATCTCGCGCCCGATCAGCAGGCCCGAGAGATAGGCGGCGACGCCTGCAGCCGGCAGCTGATCGAATAGCGCCAGGGTGCGCACGCTGAACAGGCGCTTGAGCAGGCCGCCGTCGGCCTTGCTGCCGTAGTCGACGCCGCGCCGGAAGGTCAGGGGATCGTGGGCATCGCCTTCCATCAGGCGGCCGAGAATGCCATGACCGCGCAGCAGGGCAAACAGCTCGCCGGTCATGAAGGTGGCGAAGCGCGTGATGCGCCCCGCCTCCACCACGGCCCACTTGCTGTGCGTCCCCGGCAGCACGAACAACCGCCGCGGCGCATCGCCCTCGGCCAAACAGCCGACGATCTGCGTCTCCTCGCCCCGCATGACATCGGGCACGCCATCCCCGTCGGTGCGCATGACTCCCGGCACCAGCCGCACCTCATGCCCGGCCGGCGAGATCACCGAAACAAGCTTCCCCGCAAGATCGCGCGCGCCCGCCGGGCACTCGACATAGGGCGCCTCGCGCCACCCCTGCCGGCTCCCGATCATGCCGCTGGCCACTACCGGCAGGTGCGCCTGCTTCTGCAGCCACCCGCCCACCAGCCGATCGAACGTCCCCCCGAAATCCCCCCCGGCCCCACCGAGAATGCCCGCCGCCGTATCGACCCGATCGAGCACTGCCCCATCGCCCCCGACCAGCCACGCCCGAAACCGCGTCGTACCCCAATCGACCGCGATGAGGGAGCCGTCGTCGCTCACGCGCTCGCCCTCGCACCGCAAAAATCCATGTCCCCTCTCCCGCGGAGCGGGAGAGGGCTAGGGTGAGGGCGTTGTACTCGGTCTCTCATGGCCTGCACTCAAGGTGAACGCACGCTTCAAGAATCTGGTCACTAGCGTCCACGACGCGTCCGAGCGGAACGATTGCCTCCAAGCACCGAGCCACAGCCCCTCACCCTAACCCTCTCCCGCTCTGAGGGAGAGGGGACACGGGCTGCGCGAACCCCGCAGAGGTCAGATGCCATTCGATCTGTCTTCATCTGTGATCCTCTTTCGCGGGTCAGCACCGACGTCTCAAAACGTCGCCGACACCCCGCCGTCGACCAGCATGATCTGGCCGGTGACGTAGCGGCTGTCGTCGGAGCAGAAGAAGAAGGCGGGACCCGCGATGTCGTCGGGCTTGCCGGGTCGTCCGGCGGGCAGGCGGCCGTGCTTCAGATAGACGTCCTTGAACCAGTCGGTCTCGTGCTCGTGGCTGCCGTCGGGCATCCGCGCCATCCGCGTGTCGATGAAGCCGGGCGCGATGGCGTTGACGTTGATGCCCTTGTCCGCGAGGTCGCAGGCGAGCGCCCGCGTCATGTTCACCACGCCGCCCTTGGCCGTGCTGTAGGGGATGGAATCGCGACTGCCGCGCATGCCCATGATGGAGGCGATGTTGAGAATGCGGGCGCTCGGACTCTTGGCCAGGAATCGGACGGCGGCGACCGTGCAAATCAGAACGCTGTCGAGATTGGTCCGCAGCACCTTCGAGAAGCGGTCGTAGTTGAGGTTGTTGAACGCGCTGATGTCGAGAATGGCGGCGTTGTTGACGAGGATGTCGAGTCGGCCCCAGCGCGCCGTTGCAGCGCCGATGGCCGCAGCCGCATGGGCCGGGTTGGTGACGTCGGTCTGCTGTGCCGTCACGTCGGAGCCGGTTGCCTGCACGATCCGCTGCGCGGTCTCCGCCGCCACGTCGCCGTCGATGTCGGCGATGAGCACGCGGGCACCCTCCGACGCCAGCCGCGTCGCGATCGCCTCGCCGATGCCGCGGGCCCCGCCGGTGACGATGGCGACGCGGTCCTGCAATCGTCGGTGTTGCGGCATGATCCCCTCCCCGCTTCCCCCGCGCATGCTAGTTGCCGCCGCGCAGTTCGATTCGCCGCGAGACTAGCAGAGCCAGGACGAAGGTCACACCGAGAATGAGGGTGACCAAGGCGTTGATCTCCGGTGTGAATCCGACGCGCATCATCGCCCACAACCGGATCGGCAGGGTCATGTCGTTGCTGAACAGGAAGAAGGTGATGAGGGTCTCGTCGAGCGACAGTGTGCAGGCCAGGAGGCCGGCCGCCACGATGGCCGAGCGCATATGCGGGAACAGCACATGGCGGAAGGTCTGCCAGCCGTTGGCGCCGAGGTCGTAGGAGGCTTCGACCATGCTGGGCGAGAGCACGCGCAGCCGCGTCATCAGCAGCCGGTAGGTAAGCGCCAGCAGGAACGCCACATGGCCGATCGTCACCGTCACCAGGCTGCGGTCGACCCCGACCGTGCGGAAGAAGATGACGAGCGACAGGCCCGTGATGATCGGCGGCAGCAGGAACGGCAGATAGACCAGCAGCTCAAGGAACCGCCGCCCGCGATTGCGCGGGTCGTTGGCGTAGAAGGCGATGGCCAGACCCAGGACCAGCGACAAGGCGACGGCCGCCGCCGCGACCGCCAGGCTGTTGCGCAGCGCCGCCAGAATATCGTCGTTGTTGATCAGGCGGCCATACCAGGCGAGCGAGAAGCTGCTGAAATCCACCTTCTGCTGCCTGACCTCGAAGACGGAGAACAGCGCGACCACCAGCGCCGGCGCATAGAGCGCGAACAGCACGAGGCCAGTCACGCCGCCGAGCAGCCATTCGGTCAGGCGCTCCGGGCGCGACACCGCTCACACCCGGCTGCGACGGCCGATCGCGGCGGCGAGGCCGATCACCGCCAGCACCACGATCAGCAAGATGACCGCCAGCGCAGAGCCCAGCGGCCAGTTGAAGCCCATGCCGAACTGGCTCTGGATCACGCGGCCATAGGTGAAGCCGACGGTGCCGCCGACCATCTGCGGCGTCACGAAATCGCCCATCGCCAGGATGAACACGAAGAGGCCGCCGACGATGGTGCCGGGCAGGCTGAGCGGCAGCACGATATGGCGAAACGATTGCCCGGGCCGCGCGCCGAGGTCGGCCGAGGCCTGGATGAGTCCGAGCGGAATGCGCTCGAGCGACAGGAACACCGGCAGGATCGCGAACGGCAGATACACGACCGCCATGGTGATCAGCACGGCGCGCTGGTTGTAGAGAAAGGCCAGGCTCGGCGCATCCAGCAGGCCGAGCGCCACCAGCGCCTTGTTGAGGAAGCCGTTGAGGCCGAGGATGCTGCGCATGGCATAGAGCTTGATGATGTAGCTCATGAACAGCGGCACCACGCTGACGAGCAGCAGTGCATAGCGCCAGCGGCCGCGCCGCCGCCAGATGAAATAGGCCACGGGATAGCCGAGCAGCAGCCCGATCGCCATCACCTGCGTCGCCAGCTTCAGCGTGCCGATGAACACGCGCGGATAGATCTCGTTGCGGAAGAACTCGAGATAGTTGGCGAAGGTGAAATCGGCGATCAGCTGATTGTTTTCGACCCGCCAGAAGCTGTAGACGAGAAACGCCACCAGCGGCGCCAATACGAACGCCAGCGGAAACGCAAACGCCGCGGCGCCGTGTGCGAGCAGATGCGAGCGCGGCCGGATCATCAGCACCCAGTTCGCCCGCTACGCACCCTCACCCCCACCCTCTCCCGCTTCGCGGTAGAGGGGACACTGTGGGAACGCCCAGCCTCGTTAGCCCCCTCTACCGCGAAGCGGGAGAGGGTGGGGGTGAGGGCCCGTAGCGACATTCTCAGGCCTTTCGCCTCACGCCACCGTGTACCGCTTCAGCGCGTCCCAGTTGAGATCGAAGCCCAGCCCGGGCTTGGTCGGCAACGGAATCTCGCCGTTCACGATCTGCAGGTCCGCGGCAGCCAGTTCCTTGCGCAGCGTCTCGATGCAGAGCTCGGGCGGCAGGTATTCGATGAAGGCGCAATGCGGCACGGTGAAGGCCAGGTGGGCCGTGGCGGAGATCGAGACGCCGGTCTTCCAGCAATGCGGCACGATGATGAGGCCGCGCTGGGCGGCCATGTCGCAGACCACCTTGGCCTCGCCGAGGCCGCCGACGCGCCCCACATCCGGCTGCGCCACCTGCACCCGGCCGCGATCCATCAGCTCCTCGAACTCGTAGCGGGTGGCGAGCCACTCGCCGGCGGCGATCTTCATGGGCGCGCGCTCGGCCAGCTTGCGATACTCGTCGAGATTGTCCGACCAGATCGGCGTTTCCAGGAAGAAGACATCGAACGCGGCCCAATCCTTCACCACCGACAGACAGGTGGCCGCATCCTCCCACAGGTATTGCACGTCCACCATCAGCACCATTTCCGGCCCGAGCGCCTGGCGCACCGCGGCTACCACCTCGGTATGGCGGTCATAGGATTCCTTCATGCCGCCATGCGCGTAGGGACCGTTCATGGTGACCTCGGACTTCACCGCCTTGAAGCCGAGCCTCTTAGCGTTGCGTGCGGACTCCACGAGAGCATCGCGATACTCGGCAAAACTGTGGCCGGCCGGCTGTAGCGAGGCATAGGGCACGATGGTCTTGCGCTTTGCGCCCCCGAGCAGCTCGTGCACGGGCTTGCCGAGCGCCCTGCCCTTCAAGTCCCAGAGCGCCATCTCGACCGCGCCCATGGCGTGGACGACGGCGCCGCGCCGACCGTTCATGGCGGTGCCGATATACATGCGCCGCCACAGCCCCTCGATGTCGAAGGGATCGGCGCCGATCAGCATGTCCTTGATGCAGAGCCCCATGGTGTGGGTGCCCGGCGCCTCCACGCAGGCCTTGGCCACCCACGGATTGACATCGGACTCGCCGATACCGGTCACGCCCTCATCCGTGCGGATGACCACGATGAAGCTGTCCTGCGCCGATGAGGTAAAGCGCGGGTCGTAGTTGGGAGCCAGCAGGACGTGGCTCTCGACAGCGGTGATTTTCATGGGAACCTTTTTGAGAATGTATTCTACGGTTCCTCACCCCCACCCTCTCCCGCTTCGCGGGCGAGGGAGCTAACGAGACTGAACTCGACTTTGGAGACCTCTGTTTGACGAGAAGACTCGCTCGAGCAGCACAGCCTCGCTAGCCCCCTCGCCCGCGAAGCGGGAGAGGGTGGGGGTGAGGGTGTGAACCTACTGCACCGGCGCCGCCTTCACCTCGTTCCACAGCTCGACGCGCTTCTGGAAATCCTCGGGCGTCTGCAGGAATACGAGCTTGTCGGCATAGTTGAACCCGGCGGCATCGTTCGCCGCCGCGTCGGTGGTGTTGCCGTAGTTGTGCTGCTTGCTGATGTAGGCGCCGACCTCCTTATCCAGCATGGCGTCGATCCAGGCATGCGCGAGGTCGACGTCCTTGCAGCCGGCGCTGATGTTCCAGCAATCGAGCCAGCCGATGGCACCTTCCTTGGGGATCGTGAAATTTGCCTTGATCCCCTTGTCCACGAGCATGCCCTTCTGTGGCTCGCCCATGCTGAACATCAGCTTCACGCCGCCCTGGGCGAAGATGTTCACACCGTCCTCGAAGCCGGCATAGTAGGTGAGCACCAGCTTCTTCTGCTCGATCAGCGTCTTCTTCACCTCGGCGAACTGCGCGTCGCTCAGGTTGAACGGGTCCTTGTAGCCCAGCATGATCGCGGTGTTCACGATGTTGTTGTTGGCGTCGTCGAGCACGATCATCTGCTGGGCATATTTCGGATCCCAGAACACCTTCCACGAATCCGGCGCGCCGCCGGGGAACGCCGCCTCGTCATAGATGAGCGGCAGCGAGCCCCAGGCGAAGGGCACGCCGAAGGGCTTGCCGTCGAATTGCAGTGCCGGATGGTTCTGGAACGCCGGCAGCAGGTTGGCGGCGTTCGGCACCTTCGACAGGTCAACCGCCTGGATCAGCTTCTGGTCGTGATAGCGCTTGAAGGTCGAGGTATCGAAGGCCAGCACGTCGAAATCGGCGCCGGCCGAGCCCTGCATCTTCGCGAACATCTCGTCGACGCTGCCGGTATAGGCGACGTTGACCGTGGCGCCGCTCTTCGCCTCGAACTTCTTCACCCAGGCATCGTCGGCATAGCCCTCCCAGGTGAGGAGCCGCAGGGTGCCCGCCGCGCGGCTGGGCCGGACCGGCAGTGCGGCCGCCGCCGCGGCTGCAACGCCGAGGGCGCCGAAGCGGCGCCGGGTGATCGCTTGCTGTCTCATGATGACGTTCTCCCTCTTCGTTATGGTTCGTTGCGACGATCGAAGGCCGCGCCGATCGCGCGCGCCTCCTGCGAACGCCGCTGCAGCGACAGATGCCCCAGGACGTGATCCTGCAGCTCGCGTTCGAGTTCCTGTTCGTTGCCGGTGCGCAGCAGCGCCCGCAGCCGAACATGTTGGTCGAGGATGGCGCCCAGGTCGGCGGCGTCGGAGGTTTCCTGCGCGAAGACGATCAGTACGTGCCGCCGGATCGCCCGCCACAAGGTCATCAGCAGCGGGCTGGCCGACTCCTCGCAGAGTGCCTCGTGAATGGCGATGTCCGTGCGATTGACGGCCTGCCGGTCGCCCTCCTGCACTGCCTTGCTCATGTGCTCGATCAGGCTGTCGAGCCGCGCCAGCCGCGCCGGCTCGCGCCGATACGCGGCCGCCGCATGGCGCCAGGACACCCGCTCCAGCGCCACCCGCATCTCATAGAGCTGCTGCTGCCAGGCCGCATCGAACGCGATCAGACGGATGCCGCGGTGAGGTCGCGACACCAGCAGCCCCTGGCTCTCCAGTTCGCGCAAAGCCTCGCGCACGGGAATGCGGCTGATGCCGAGGTCGGCCGCCAGCTCGCTCTCGATCAGGCGCTGCCCCGATTTCAGCCGCCCGTCCGCGATGGCATCCACGACCCGGTCCGCGACCTGCGCCGCCAGGTTGATCGGCGCCAGCGGGTCGAACCGCGCCGCCACAGCCGCCCTCTCGCGCGGGTCGGACCGCCGCCGTCCGGTAACGCTTCCTCGCTCCAACATGCCTACTGTATACAATATGCGGGCTAGCCGCCGCAAGATCCCGGTCTCCCAGCCCCCGATTCATGTCTCTGCCGGCCAAATCTGGAGCTCTGAGGGGCCTCTGAGGGCCCGGAAGTGCGCAAGGTCAACCCTCTGAAACTACGGCCTGATTTTTTGATGCATGGGGTTGTTTTGCAGAATCGCGTTTTCCAGGCCCCTCACACCCACCCGCCATCGACGATGTAGTTCTGGTTGGTGCAGGCCCCGGAGTCTTCGGCCGCGAAGAACAGCACGGTGCGGGCGATGTCCTCCGGCACCAGCTTGCGCTTGAGGCACTGACGCTTCATCAGCTCCTCCTCGCCCTCCGGCGTCAGCCACATCGTCATCTGCCGCTCCGTCATGATCCAGCCCGGCAGGATGCAGTTGACCCTGATGTTGAGCGGCCCGAAGTCGCGCGCCAGCGCCCGCGTCAGCCCCGCCACCGCCGACTTGGCGGAGGTATAGCAGGGCATTCCCCCCTGCCCGACCACCCACGAGGTCGAGCCCAGATTCACGATCGCGCCCCCGCCCGCCGCCGCCATGTCCTTGTAGACCGCCTGCGCCGCGAAGAACTGATGCTTGAGGTTCACGGCATAGCGATCGTCCCAATACTCGGGGGTCACCGTATCGATGGCATGACGCTGATCGTGAGCCGCGTTGTTCACCAGCACCCGGATCGGCCCCAGCTTCCGCTTGGCCTCCCCAATCGCCTCCTGCAGCGCCGGAATGTCCGTGATGTCGCACGCGATGAACAGCGGCGCCGGCAGCCCCTTGCCGGCGATCACCTTCACCAGCGCCTCCGATGCCTCGCGCGCGATGTCGACGAACGCGACCTTCGATCCCTGCGCGCAGAAGTGTTCGACGATGGAGGCACCGATGCCGCTGCCGCCGCCGGTGACGAAGACGGCACGATCCTTCAAGCTCGGATAGATGGCGTAGTTCGACATGTCTCCTACCATCGCAATTGATGGTGAACGAACGCTAGGCCGCTGCTACCGCTTCGCCGCCCTGCACGATCATGCCGAGCACCTCGTCCTCGGTGGTCTGCTTAATGACGCGGTCGCCGACCAGGCGGCCGCGCTTCAGTACCATGACGCGGTCGCCGACGGCGAAGATGTCGTTGAGGCGGTGGCTGATGATGATCTGGGCGACGCCGTGGCTCTTCAGCTCGAGCATGGTGTCGAGGAGCTGGGCCGTGGCGGTGACCGATAGGTTGGCGGTGGGCTCGTCGAGGATGACGACCTTGGGATTGGAGACGATGGCGCGGGCGATGGCGACCGACTGCTGGCGGCCGCCCGACAGCGTCTCGACCTTGAGGCGGACCGAGGCGACGTCGACCTTCAGCTTCTTCAGCACGACCGATGCCTCTTCCTCCATGCGGCGGCGGTCGACGAACAGTCCGCGCCGGGGCCAGCGGCCCAGGAACATGTTGCTGGCGATGTCCATGTTCCCGCACAGCGCGAAGTCCTGGTAGATCATCTCGATGCCGCGCCCGCGCGAGTCCTGCGGATTGCGGAAGTGCGTCGGCTGGCCCTCGATCTGCACCTCGCCGGAGTCGCGCTGATAGGCGCCGGAGAGGATCTTCATCAGCGTCGACTTGCCGGCCGAGTTGTCGCCGACGAGGCCGAGGATCTCGCCGGGAAACAGCCGCAGGTCGATGTCCTTCAGGGCCTGGATGGCGCCGAAGGCCTTGCTGATGCCGCGCATCTCGACGAGCGGGGTTCCGTTGGTCAGAGTCATGTCGCCACCGCCTTGGCAGGAACTGGGGAGTCGGCGCGCGCCCACAAACGCTGCAGAATACGCTCCTGGCGCAGCCAGATGTCCGCGAGCACGGCAACGATCAGGATGATGCCGATCCACACATTGACCCAGTGCTGCGGCATCACGAACGAGCGGCCATCGGACAGGAAGATCTGCAGCGACAGCAAGGCTCGCATCAAGGTGATCACCAGGGCTCCGGCGAGCGCGCCCAGCACCGACCCGTAGCCGCCGAAGATGCTGGCGCCGCCGATGACCGCCGCGGCAATGACGTCGAGCTCGCGCAGCGCGCCGGCGGAGGGATTGTAGGAGCGATAGAACGCGACATAGACGAGGCCGGCGAGCGACGCCAGCATCGAGGCCAGGAGCAGGCTCGCGAAGCGGACGCGGTCGGTGTTGATGCCGGCATAGCCGGCGGCGCGCCGGTTGCCGCCAGTCGCCGTCACCATGTAGCCGAACGGCGACTTCCAGAGGATGACCGCGAAGATGACGGCGAGCACGAACAGGATCAGCGTCTGCGTGCTGAGCGCGGCGGCCAGGGCAGCGACGAAGCTGCCGGGCGTGGGCTGATAGCCCCAGGCGTTCAGCACCTCGATGAGCTTGCGTCCCAGCAGGTTGTAGGCCTCCGGGAACTGATTGAGCTGGCGGCCCGCCACCAGCCAGGCGGCGATGCCGCGGGCGATATAGAACATGCAGAGGGTCGCGACGAAGGCCGGCAACCGCGCCTTGGTCGCCAGGAAGCCATTGACGCAGCCCGCCAACGTGCCCGCGACGAAGCCGCACAGCCCGGCGATCAGCGGCGGCGCACCCTCCATCTTCATCATAAACGCGGCCGTCGAACCGGCCAGCGCGAGCACGGCACCGACGGAGAGATCGATATCGCCGTTGCGCATCACATAGGCCATGCCGATCGTCATCAGGCCAATCTCGCTGAAGGCGAGCAGCAGATTGAAGGTGTTGTCGAGGTTGCCCCAGAAGTCCGGCCGCAGCCAGAAGCCGATGCTCCAGAGCACGGCGACGAAGATCAGCGCCGCCGCCTCGCGCCGCGCGAACAGGCGCGCCAGCAGCGAGCCCTCGATCTCGCGGCCGGAGGCGCGTGTACCTGTCGTACGAACGGCTTCGATGGCGACCGGGTCGACCAGAGCGGGCGGCAATGGCTGGCCCCGCAGTCGCGCCAGCAAGCGGGCGAAGACCCGGCGCCGAATGATCCAGGGTTCGATCAGAACCGCCGCCATCAGGATGAGGCCGAGGAAGGCGGGCACGGCGCCGGGCGGCAGCTGCTGCATCTGCTGAATCGGCATCTTGGTGCCGCCGATATCGACCATGCGGGTGATGGGCCAGCCTTCGCGCAGCACTCTGTCGATCAGCGTGATCAAGATGGCGCCGAGGCAGGCGCCCGCGATGCGGCCGCGGCCGCCGAGGATGCTGGCGCCGCCGATGATGACGGCGGCGATGACGGTCAGCTCGTTGCCCACGCCATACTGACTGTCGACGCCCTTGCTCTGCGCCATGTACATGAGCCCGGCGAGGGTCGCGCACAGCGAGGAGATGACGAAGGCGCGGATGCGGACGCGGGCCGTGTTGACGCCCGCGTATCCCGCCGCCAGGAGATTGCCACCGACCGCATAGGTCTCGTAGCCCCAGCGCGTGCGCGCGAGCACGAAACCGCCGACAATTGCGACGATCGCGAAGACGATGATCTGATTATTGAAGCCGAGAGCGTTCGTGAGGCCCAATGCGAAGAAGGGATCGTTCTGCTTGGCGGCAAAGCCGATGTTCTGGCCCCCCGTGAGGCCGAGCACGAGGCCGCGGCCGATGAACAGCATCGTGAGCGTGGCGATGAAGGCGGGCACGCGCAGGTAGGTAACGAGCACGCCGTTGACGAGGCCGATCGCCAGCCCGGCGGCAAGAGCGAGGACGATGCCGATCCAGGGCGACAGATCGTAGAAGCTGGGGGCGACCGCAATGGCGAAGACCACCGACACCAGCCCCAGAGTCGATCCGACCGACAAATCGAGATCGCGATTGATGATGACGAATGACATGCCGACCGCCATCACGCCGAAGCGCGCGGTGTCGCGTAGCACGCTCGCGAGTGCGCTGGCGTTGCCGAAGAACTTCGGATTGATCCAGGTGCCCACCAGATAGAGCACGACCATGAAGAGGATCAGGCCGAACTCCCAGCTGCCGAACAGCCCGGAGATGCGTCGGGATTCAGGTTTCATCGGTCTGCATTCGTGTGGGGACAGGCTTGCGACCTGTCCCCACAACAGCAAAGATCAGGCTAGTTCTCGAATCGCTTGCCGACCGTGTCGACGTTCTCTTTGGTGATCAGCTGGGCCTTGGTGTCGAGGTCGGCCGCGGAGACGCCGCGGTCGATCTGCAGGTACAGCATGGTCACCGGCCAGAAGCCCTGCAGGAACGGCTGCTGGCCGAGCGCGCCGTCGAGCGTGCCCGAGCGGATCGCTTCGAGCTGCTTCGGACCCAGGTCGAAACCGTAGGAGCAGACCTTGTCGCCGATCTTGAGCTGGCCCACGGCGTCGGCGATGGCCGGCGTCACGAAGCCGTTGGCGCCCATGATGCCGACGACATCGCCGCGCGATTCGATCAGGCTCACGATCGAGCTCACGATGTTGTTGGCGTCGACGTCGATGCCGATGTTCTCCGGCCCTGCATCGACCTTGTAGTCGTCCAGCTTGCCGGCCGCCTGCAACGTCTTGACCGCCGCGGTGAAGGCCGCGGTAATGCGGTTGTTCACCTCGACGTTGCCGAGCGTCGTGGTGCTCGGAAAGATGATCGAGCCTTTGGCGCCTGACGCCAGCACGCACTTGGCCATGGCTTCGCCGCCGATCGCCGCCGCAGAGGCATCCTGGCCGGTATGGCTGATGGCGTTGCGGTTGAGGATCACCGGATCGAAGCTGTTGGTGGTGGCCACGGGAATGCCGAGTTCCCACGCCTTCTTGACGATGTCGTCATAGGCGCCGGATTGCGGCGTCGTCATGATCAGGCCATCGATGGTCGGATCCTGGATGATCTGATTGAGGATCTCGAGCTCGCGCGGAATGTCGTCGACCGGCGCCTCGGAGCCCAACATGATGAGATTGACGCCGAGCATGTCAGCCGCGGCCTTTGCCCCCACGTAGGTCGGATCGAAGAAGCCGTTGCCGGCCGTGTGCGTGACGATGGCGAAGGTCAGCTTGCCATCCTTCGAATGGAAGTTGGGCGTATCCGGGTTCGGCTTGGCGGCATCGTCAAAGTTGTAGCCGCCTACCGCCTTGCCGATCGTGCCCGAGGTTTGCGCCCATGCCGGTGCGGCAAGAGCGCAAGCCGCGCCAACGATTGCAGAGATCAGAAGCCTCCTACTCATATCCATCCTCCCTTTTGGCTAAGACGACATCTGGAGTTCAGGAACCGGCGGCTGGATCGGCACCGCCGTCATCTAGTGCGACTCGCGCGGAATTGCCGCTCCGCGGTTGCCGACGAGAAAATCGAGATCGCAGCCGCGATCGGCCTGCAAGACGTGATCGATGTACATCTTCTGGTATCCGCTGGTCATGGCCGGCGGCGGTGGCGCCCATGCGGCGCGCCGGCGCTCGAGTTCGGCCGGCGCGACATCGAGTTGCAGCCGGCGGCCGGCGACATCGAGCTCGACCATGTCGCCGTCCCGCACCAGCGCCAGCGGGCCGCCGACGGCCGCCTCCGGCGCGGTGTGCAGCACGACCGTACCATAGGCGGTGCCACTCATGCGCGCGTCCGAGATGCGCACCATGTCCCGCACGCCCTTCTGCAGCACCTTCTGCGGCAGGGCCATGTTGCCGACCTCGGCGATGCCCGGATAACCCTTGGGGCCGCAGTTCTTCAGCACGAGCACGCAGCTTTCGTCGACGTCCAGCGCGGGATCGTCGCGCCGCTCCTTGTAGTGCTCGACATTCTCGAAGACGACGGCACGGCCGCGATGCTGCATCAGCTCCGGCGTCGCCGCCGATGGCTTGATGATGGCCCCGTTGGGCGCCAGATTGCCGCGCAGCACGGCGATGCCGCCCTGCGGCTTGAAGGGCTGGTCGATCGGGAAGATGACATCGCGGTTGAAGCATTCGGCGCCCGCGATGTTCTCGGCCACGGTCTTGCCGCTGACCGTGACGTGATCAAGATGAATCAGGTTGCCGAGTTCCTTCATCACGATCGGCAGGCCGCCGGCGTAGTAGAAGTCTTCCATCAGGTACTTGCCCGAGGGCATTAGATTCAGCAGGCAGGGCACGTCGTGGCCGAGGCGGTCCCAGTCGTCGAGCGAGAGATCGACGCCGATCCGCCCGGCGATAGCGAGCAGATGGATGACCGCGTTGGTGGAGCCGCCGATGGCGCCGTTGACGCGGATGGCGTTCTCGAACGCCTGGCGCGTCAGCACCTTCGAGATGCGGAAATCCTGGTGCACCATCTCGACGGCGCGGCGGCCGGCCATGTGGGCCAGCACATAGCGGCGAGAATCGACCGCGGGAATGGCGGCATTGGTCGGCAAAGCGAGGCCGAGCGCCTCGACCATGGAGGCCATGGTGGAGGCGGTGCCCATGGTCATGCAGTGGCCGGCCGAGCGGGCATTGCCGGCCTCGGCCTCGAGGAAGGCCTGCAGCGAGATCTTGCCGCCGCGCACATCCTCGGACAGCTGCCAGGCGCTGGTGCCGGAGCCGATGGTCTGATCGCGATAGTGGCCGTTGAGCATCGGCCCGCCGGAGACGACGATGGCCGGCACGTCGCAACTCGCCGCCCCCATGACCAGCGCCGGCGTGGTCTTGTCGCAGCCGGTCAGCAGAACGACGCCGTCGACGGGATTGCCGCGGATCGATTCCTCGACGTCCATCGAGGCAAGGTTGCGGAACAGCATGGCGGTCGGTCGCAGGTTCGACTCGCCGAGCGACATCACCGGAAACTCGACCGGAAAGCCTCCGCCCTCGTAGACGCCGCGCTTCACGTGCTCCGCGATCTTGCGGAAATGGGCGTTGCAGGGCGTCAGCTCGGAATAGGTGTTGCAGATTCCGATCACCGGCCGCCCGTCGAACAGATGCTGCGGGAAGCCCTGGTTCTTCATCCAGCTGCGATGCAGATAGCCATCGCGGTCGGGCTTGCCGAACCAGCCCGAGGAGCGAAACTTGCCGTTCTTCGTCGACATTCCCTTACCTTCCGGATGAGCAATCCGCGGACGCCCGGGCCCTGCCCGCGCCGCCGCGCGCGCAACCTGCGCCGAAAAGCGGCTCGCCCGCAAGACCGTCATGCGGCATCGCCCACCCTCGCCTTGCGGTCGCGGCCGGCGCCTCGCTTCGATGCCTTAGGGCGCTTGTCCGCGAGCGCACGACGAACATCCTCGGCCGCCCCGTCGAGCAGCCGATGCATGGCCGCCTGCGCCGCCTCGGGATCGCGCATGCGGATGGCGTCGAGAATGCCGCGGTGCAGCGGCAGCGAATGAATGGGCCCGTCCCAATCCGCACTCGACAGGCGGAAGCTCGTCGCCAGGGCAGTCTCGATGATGGCGCCCAGCGGCCACAGCAATTCGTTCCCGGTGGCGCGGATGATCGCCTGATGGAAGCGCAGGTCGGGATCGATCCAGAGGTCGCTATCGTTGCCGGCGGCTTCCATCCCGCGATAGGCCTCTTCGATGCGTTCCACTTCGACGGACCCGGCGCGCCGGGCCGCTATGGCCGCCGCCTGCGGCTCGATCATCTGACGCAACTCGAACAGGTCCTCGATGAAGCGCGTGAACGGGCCAGCCGCGAACTGCCAGGCCAGCACATCCGGATCGAGCAGGTTCCAATCGCTGCGCGGGCGAACGCGCGTGCCGGTCTTCGGCCGCGATTCGACCAGGCCCTTGGCGGCCAGCACCTTGATAGCCTCGCGCAGCGCCGTCCGGCTCACGCGCAGGCTGGCGCTGAAATCGGCCTCGTTTGGCAGCACGGCGCCCGGCGCCAGGTCGCCGCACAAGATGCGGCCGCCGAGGTCGTGTGCGACTTGGCCATGCAGGCTGCGTTTCGAGTAGATTAAGCTGGTGCGTCGCCGGTCCGGCAAGCTGCGGCGCTCCTCCCCCTGATCATGCGCTCCGGCTGCAACGG
>Ga0134125_10003225_pt1 | contig 18954 bp, 15 predicted proteins | sample KB31751_FD_96464 | JGI IMG/M metagenome (GOLD analysis project Ga0134125, IMG submission 96464) | Terrestrial soil microbial communities with excess Nitrogen fertilizer from Kellogg Biological Station, Michigan, USA - KB3-175-1 | ecosystem: Environmental > Terrestrial > Soil > Unclassified ... | reverse complement strand
CATCGCCGGCGGTTGCGTAATCGTCGCACTCGCTGTTACTGTACATCCGTTCGCATCATTCACCGTTACGGTATATGTTCCCGCTGTTAAATTACTTGCCGTTGCTCCTGTGCCCCCACTCGGTGTCCATACATACGTGTACGGAGCTGTTCCTCCCACTGTGTTTGTGCTTATACTTCCGTTGTTACCTCCATTACACGTTACATTGGTAACACCCGAAATACTTACAATTTCTCCACCTGCACTGGTTACAGTGGCTGAAGCTGTAGCCGTACATGCATTCGCATCTTTAACAGTTACGGTATATGTGCCCGCTGATAAATTGCTTGCAATAGCATTCGTTCCACCACTCGGAGCCCATGCATATGTGTATGCACCTGTACCACCTGCAGGGTTTGCCGTTGCTTTTCCGTTGCTTACTCCACAGGTAGCAGAAACTATAGTTGTTGTTACCGTTAGCAATACAGGTTGCGTAATAATTGCAGTTGCAGTAGCGGTACAAGCATTGGCATCGGTTACTGTTATTGTATATGTAGCCGCGCTTAAGTTACTTGCAGTTGCATTTGTGCCTCCGCTTGGGGTCCATGCGTAAGTATAAGGCGCTGTTCCACCCGTTGGTGTTGCTGTAGCCGAACCGGTATTATTTCCATTACATTTTACATTTACAATAGCACCTGTATTAACCGTAAATGCAGTTGCAGGTTGCGTAATCACAGCGTTTGCAGTTGCTGTACAACCGTTTGCATCGGTTACAGTTATAGTATACGTGGCCGCACTAAGATTGCTTGCTGTGGCATTTGTTCCACCCGATGGTGTCCAGTTATACGTATATGCCCCTGTTCCACCGGTAGCAGTTGCTGTGGCCGAACCTGTACTTGCTCCGTTACATTTTACATTTACAATACTACCCGTGCTTACGCCAAGGGCAGTTGCAGGTTGTGTAATTATTGCCGAAGCTGTAGCAGTACATCCATGAGCATCTGTTACAGTTATAGTATATGTACCTGCGCTTAAATTACTTGCTGTGGCATTGGTACCACCACTAGGTGTCCAGTTATATGTATATGCAGCCGTTCCTCCAGAAGGAGTGGCTGTTACAGAACCAGTGCTGCTACCTTTACATTTTACATTGGTTACAGCGCCGGTAACTACGACAAGTGCCGCAGCGGGTTGCGTAATAACCGCAGTCGCAGTTGCAGTACATCCATGTGCATCATGAACCGTTATAGTATATGTTCCGGCACTAAGATTGCTTGCAGTAGCATTGGTTCCTCCACTGGGTGTCCATGCATAGGTATATGCAACAGTTCCGCCACCTGCTGTTGCAGTAGCTGAACCATTATTATTTCCAAAACAATTAATATTGGTAATACCGCCTGCCGTAGAAACTGTTAAAACAGTCGGCTGAGTTACTGTAGCAGAAGCTGTAGAAATACAGCCTGTAGCATCGTGAACTGTTACCGTATATGTTGCAGCGCTAAGATTAGTTGCAGATGAATTGGTTCCGCCCACAGGGGTCCATGCATACGTGTATGGTGGAGTACCGCTTGAAGTGGTCGTGGTGATACTTCCGGTGCTGCTTCCGTTACAAAGTATATTGGTTATGGATGCGATACTTACCGTTTCACCGCCACCCGAATTGGTTACAGTTGCCGATGCTGTAGCTACACAGCCATTGGCATCATGTACGGTAACTGTATATGTACCCACCGAAAGATTGCTTGCGGTTATTGCAGTACCCCCGCTTGGTGCCCAGGCATAGGTATACGCACCTGTACCACCCGTTGGAATTGCTGTTGCACTACCGTTGTTACTGCCGCATGTGGCAGGTACTGTAGATGTAGTTACACCTAAAATTACAGGTTGCGTTATTGCTACCGAAGCCGTTCCTGAACAACCATTCGCATCGTGAACGGTAACTGTATATGTTGTTGCACTAAGATTGCTGGCAGTAGCGCTTGTACCTCCGGCAGGAGCCCAGGCATACGTATATGCACCTGTTCCACCTGTTGGGTTTGCAGTTACAGAACCTGTGCTTGCTCCGTTACATGTTACATTATTTACCGGATTAAACGTAATAGCTATTGCTGCGGGTTGTGTTACCGTAGCTGAAGCAGTTGACACGCAGCCTGTAGCATCGTGCACCGTTACTGTATATGTTGCTGCACTAAGGTTGGTTGCAGATGAGTTTGTTCCACCACTTGGTGTCCATGCATAGGTGTATGGTGCTGTACCACCTACGGTTGTAGTGGTTATGCTTCCTGTGCTTCCACCATTACAAAGTTCACCTGTAATTACATTGATACTTACAGTTTCACCACCGGAATTGGCAACAGCGCCTGAGGCCGTGACAATACATCCGTTTGCATCAGTAACTGTTACCGTATATGTACCTACAGAAAGATTACTTGCAGTTGCATTTGTGCCTCCACTTGGTGCCCATGCATATGTATAGGGAGCATTTCCACCTGATGCATTTGCTACCACTTTGCCGTTACTACTTCCGCAACTGGCATTTGTAACAACAGTGCCTACCGTCAATGCCGTAGCCGGCTGCGTTATTGTTGCCGAAGCCGTGGTTGTACACCCAAGATTATCTTTCACTGTTATGGTATATGTTCCCGCAGAAAGCCCCGTAGCTGTAGAATTTGTACCTCCGCTTGGGGTCCAGTTATAGGTATATGGAGGGTTTCCACCTACCGCCGTTGATGAAATGCTTCCCGTGCTTCCGCCTCTACAAACATCGTTGGTGAGGACAGTTGCCGTAACACCGTAGGTGGTAAAAATAAAATTCTTCGATGGAAATCCGTTTACCACTACGTTAAGTGTATAGGTACCTGCCGGCAATGCTGCAGGCAACACAAATTGTGCGGTATCTTCCAAACTATCAGTTTGCACCGCTCCTATGCGGTTCCAATTTGTTGTTTTACAAAAGTAAACGTTGGCACCGCTGGTAAGCCGCACAAGAGGATAGTTGCTGGACATGGCCCAGTCATCCCCATAAGCCGCACCTTCTGAAATACCATTAAACACTTTACCTGTGATAAAATATGTAGTTCCGCAAGCCTTTTGAAAAATGCTGTTTATAACAGGAACGCCTTGGGGAATTTCTGCAGAACCCGGTGTGTATTCAAAATATTCTTGCGAGAAACCTCCTGCCTGATCGCAAGCAACAAGTATGTTGCCATCGGGCAAAGTCAGCATATTCACTACGAAACAACTTAATCCTGCAAGCGAATCGGCACCGGCCTGGCCGGGTATAGCAGATGTTACCTGGGTAAATGTATTTGTTAAATAGTTGTATTCCATAAAATACACAGGTGCACGAAATTCATCGGCATTACTGGTACCAATAAATGATACCGCGCATAAGATATGTCCATTATTCATCATAGCTGCAGGGGCATCGGTAGTTCCCGTTTGTATGCCGCCTACCTTAGGAAAATCGGGCGCTGCAACCCAAGTTCCGGGTGCATTGCTGCCCGAAGGCGTATAAATTGCATTATGGCCGGTAGCTCCAAAAAATATAGCCTTTCCATTTGGTAGCATTATGGCACAACCTGCTTCTTCGCCAAAGGGGTCATATAAATTAACCGGTGCAGCCGCATCGGCTATCCATACGTTTGTTTTAGGAAGATAACGGCATGAAGCTGTGCCGGCTATACCGACAAATAATATACTTGAATCTGGTAATTTAAGCCATGCCGCTTCATCATGATTTAAAGGAGCATTTGGAACCGCTGTCCATATATTTGATGTAGGATTATATGTTAATGCGTCGAACGAAGGGCTAAGGCCAATTTGCGGCCCTACCAATACATTGCCATTATAAAGTATTTGTGAGTTACCATCGTAAATATCTTCGTTTGAAGTAACGGCGCTGGTAGCAGTCCATGTATTTGCTACCGGATCATACACTTCCGCCTTCCTTGCACCTGCTCCATATTCACCACCTGCGGCAAAAACTCTGCCATCAGGTAACACCTGTGTTGGAAAAAACAAGCGGTCGTTAGGCATAGAAGCAAGTGTAGTCCATGTTCCGTTAATATAACTACCATTGGCATTAGGTGTAAGTTTATCCCAACCGGTTCCATAGGTTCCACCAACACTGTTGTGACACATTACTGTGCCATCGGTAAGCAATAACATTACACCCATGTTTTGATGCGGTGCGTTATTTGTCAATTTTGTCCATGTACCAATTTGGGCCTTGGTGTTAGTGGCAAATAGAAAAATACCGGCAAAGAATATTGCGGATAAAAAATTTACAATGCGTTTCGTTTTTGGGATAAAATTCCTCATGCTTTTTTTCATTTTATTAAAATATTTAATCGAGATGGGATTGCTTTTTTTGAGACAATATAACGACTAGGTAGTAATTGAATATCAAAAAGAAATTCAAAAAACTCCACGTTGGTTTTTTTGCGCGAGAAAAGGAGAAGAAATGATTTTGCCGGAGTGTATTTTTTTGCATCAATAATTCCTTAATAAATCAGGAGCAAGTTTATACATTTTCCCGCTAATATCCTAACGTAAAGGCGATTAATTAAATTTACACAGACTCCAAATAAAAAAGGCCCAAATGAATAAACATTTGAGCCTTTTGTAAAATTTATAAATAATTATGCCATTGATGCAGCTTTTGCAGCAGCGTCAATCCTGTCTCTATCGCCAAAACTAACGGCGCCTATAAAGCGAGGGCGGTTAAAATCATTCAAGTTTTTATGACACACTATCTGGTAAGCAGTAGAGCTTCCTTGTCTTGCTATTTCTACCGACCATCCCAGGAATATTTGATACATCCTGAAGGTATGTTCGCCATACTTGGCAAGTACTTTTTCCTGGTTACTCATCCAGTTATAGTACCATGCATCAATAGTTTTTGAATAGTGTATGCCCACGTTTTCTACACTTTGTACTTCAAAACCTACATTCTCCATGCGCCTGGTATCCCAGTTTAATGCTTTACTTGCATCAGCACCCGAAAAAATGTATTTATTCATGAATAAACCCCATACAATATCTTCCATATTAGGGCCCCAAAGCGGAGATTTTCTTTCACGTATGGCAGCAATCTGTAAGTAGAATAAACCATCATCCTTAAGCAGTCCATATATCTGGGCCATGAATTTTTCAAAATTCTTTAAGCCAACGTGTTCCGCCATTTCAAGACATGTAATCCTGTCGTATTGTTTATGCGGAATATCGCGATAGTCCATTCTTAAAATGCGTGCCTGTTCAGGTGTTAGTCCGTTATCCTTTATTTGCTTATTACCCCAGTCTGCTCCGGCTTGTGCAAGTGTAATACCGGTTGCATCCATGCCATATGTTTTAGCACTGTGCATAACAAGTGTACCCCATCCGCAGCCAATGTCCAGCATAGTTTGGCCTTTTTTAAATTGCAGCTTGCTGGCAATCATGTTCATTTTATTGTCCTGTGCTTGTTCAAGACTATCGTTCAGATTTCTATAAAATCCGGCGGTGTAAATCATGCGAGGGCCAAGGAACCAGTTAAACAGGTCGTTCTTATCGTCGTAGTGGCTACGCACAATACGTTCGTCCTGGCTTTTGGTATGCATGGTAACTTCAGGGATAAAACGTGTAAGGAAAAAGTTATAGTGACCTGCAGTAAAGTCGTAATTAAAAACTTCATCCTTGTGTTTCATCAGTTCCTTAAAATCCGTCACTAAATCAATTTTACCGTCCTGGTAATCTTCAATAAAGTGGCCCATAGAAACTTTAGGTTTGCTGTAACGGCCAGCAACACTTTGCTTTCTTACTTTTACGAAATCCGAGATTTTGGTCATTGTTAAGTTTGTTTTTAATTTAATAAAAGGAATATCCGCGAAATTAATATCAATTTAACGTTTACCCCCCCTTTTTGTACTATTTTCTAAAGTCCCTTAAAGAAATTTTGCCCAAAAATAAGCTTATTGGCTTAAATGCAAAGGAAAAAATGAATTTTGTTGCTTTTATAAGGCCTAATTAACCCCTATTTGCCTAAAAATAAAGGCCTTGCAGCCAAATAAATATAAATGTGATACGCCACACCATTTGGTGCATTTACCTGCTTTTTACCAAGAAACGACTACTTAAGCTGCTTGCTGGGCATTTTTCATACGCTGCAACCTCATAGATTTTGTGCGCAGCCCGGGAATAACAAGGCCCAGGAAATATACCCTGAAAATATACCACCAAAAACTCTTTTCAATAAGTTGAGGAGAAATACGGTGTACAATTTTTTTATGTTCCTCGGGGGTTTGGCTCCAATGTAAACCGGCTTTTTGATGATGTATGGTGTGTAAACCATTATTTAAAAGGAAGAAATTAAGAATACCAACAAAATTGCGTGAATGGTCAATATCCGATTCTTCATCGGCATGTACGTGCTGTACATAATTAAAGATAAGTACACTAAAGGTTGATACCTGTTGTGGTATAACAATATATAACAACGCTTTCTTCCAGTCGATTAACAAGCCAATGCCTACAAATAATATAAGCACTACTATTTGGGCTATGCAATGGTAATATTGGTTAACAGATTTTTGTTTAACCTCTTTAAGGTATGCCTTTAATACTATTTGTTGGTAGTACCCGCTTATAGTAGGATAAGTAAGTAATGTAAACAGGTTATTGCCTTCGCTAATACGATAGGTAATAGTATAATCACCTTCGCGGTTATTAAGCCTGTGATGGTTTTTATTATGTGTAGGTACCCATGCCCAAACCGGGAACCCATAAAAACATGTAAGCCACCAGCCAGTTAATATATTAAGGTTTTCGTTTCTCCACATAGGCAGGTGGTTGTGGTTGTGCGACATAACAGCCACCGTAACAGCCATAAACAAACACCATGCATATAAGTAAGGATTTAATGAACCCAAATTCCACTGCACTATTAAAAGGGCAGTAGTAATTACTATATATATAAGTGACTTAATATCCGCTTTGTATCTTAACATTTTTGCCTTGCCTGTTTTAAATTGGGTGCAAATATACTATAAGCGCTATTCATATAATATGCCAATTAACATATTTTACATATAAAACCTTAAAAAACGGCCGGCTTTATTATAATCCACGGGAAATAACCTGTTCCTAATAATCTTTCGGATAAACCAGGCCTTATTACCTGGTGATTAAACTTTTGTAAAAAGCCATACGTATGATGATGGTAATATTTAGCCATCTCATCAACCCCATTCATCTCAAAATAGTTTTTGCTCCTTTCCCTTGCTTCAATAGCATCCTTTTCGGCTTTATAAATTGGGCTATCTATAATATGTATTTCCGCATTTTTATTTAGAAGCGGCAATACTCTATCTATGGCCTGCACCATGTTTGAGAAATATTGTGTGGACGCTGCAAAGATGATGATATCATATTTTTCAGATAGAAAGATGTCTTCAAATATGTCTCCATAAACAAAGCCTATATTATGTATATTGTTGAACAAACGAGCAGCTTGTTCCAATTCGGGCATGTTTATATCGAGCCCTGTTATGGCAGAACCTGGTATGTAAGATAACTGATGGCAAAGCCAGCCATTTCCGCATCCTATTTCCAATATCTTTAATGGCCTGGCTTTTGCAGCAAGGTATTTTATCAATCTTTGTGCTGAATGCTTTCGCACTTTCCACTCCTTTGCCAAAGGATGTTTTTTTGCTACTTGTGGAAGTTCTTTTACTTGTTCATCTGTATATAAACGCCCTTCCTTTTTCCTGAGCGTAAGATAAAGCTGCTCCTGCCCGGCAAGTTTTGAAAGAGAGCTTTCGATTTTAAGCATACACAAAAATACGCATAAACTTAATTTGGTTTTCCTTCAAGGCGTCTAAGGCCTTGTTTATCAATATGCTTTAGTAAAGAACTATTTTTAACGATTTTAACAATTAAACAGTAAAACATTTCTTACCTTTGCTATAGTATGAGAAAAATTACATTACCTTTTATAGTCTTAGCTTTCTTATCCACCTCTGTTAGCGCGCAGCTAATAAGCACTGTTGCAGGTAACGGTTCAGGCGGTTTTAGTGGTGATGGCGGACAAGCCACTGCAGCCGAAATACAATCTGCGTATGGGCTTGCGATAGATGCGACAGGTAATATTTACATCGCCGATCAGGCTAATTGCCGTGTGCGTAAAGTAAATACAAACGGCGTTATGAGCACACTGGCGGGAACAGGTGTATTTGGATATAGCGGCGACGGCGGACAGGCTACCGCTGCAAAAATGGGCGACCCTTCGGGAGTGGCTGTAGATGCTGCAGGCAATGTTTATATAGGCGACGCAAATAATGCAAGAACAAGAAAAGTAACTGTTGCCACAGGCATAATAACCACAGTAGCGGGTAATGGTGTAGGTGGTTTTAGTGGCGATGGAGGACAAGCTACAGCAGCCGAGGTAAATGGTAATTCAGGAATATGGATAGCTGCCAACGGTACCATGTATATTGGCGATATGAGTAATCAAAGAGTACGCAAGGTAACTACCGCAGGAGTTATATCTACGTATGCCGGCAATGGTACAGCTGGCTTTAGCGGCGACGGAGGACAAGCCACAGCAGCCGAACTAAACGGGCCGGACCAAATTACTACCGATGCTACAGGCAATTTGTATATATCCGACTACAGCAATAACAGGGTGCGCAAAGTAACTACTGCAGGTGTGATAAGCACTATTGCAGGCACCGGGGTTGCAGGATATAATGGCGATGGTATACAGGCTACCGCTGCACAAATAAATGGTGTTGAAAGTTGCGCCATAGATGCCGGAGGCAATATTTATTTAGGAGACTTGAATGAAAGGGTACGGAGAATAGCGCCAAATGGTATTATTTCTACCTATGCAGGTACAGGTGTTACGGGGTATAATGGCGATGGTATACAAGCAACAACTGCCGAAATATTTCTTCCTACACGTGTTGCTGTAGATAATGCCGGAACACTTTATATTAATGACGAAATTAATGAACGTATACGCAAAGTAGGAGGAGTTCCTTTACCGGTTAAGCTACTAACCTTTACAGCAGAGTACAATGAAGCTATGGGCAACGTTGGCCTTAACTGGGTAACTGCTACCGAGACAAACAATAAGTATTTTACTATAGAACGTTCTACCGATGGAGAAAACTTTTCTGACATTGCGGAAGTTGCCGGAGCAGGCAATAGCACCGTAACACTTTATTACAATACTATAGACCCCTCGCCCATTCCGGGAATTGATTACTACCGCCTTAAACAAACCGATTTGGATGGTAACTACCAATATTCAGCTATTGTTCCGGTAAATGTACCTTTCAATTTTTCACTTTATCCTAACCCGGCAAACAACTTGATTCATATCATAACCCCTGTTTCCGGAAAAACTTTGGTTAGAGTATATAATATGCTGGGCAGCGAATTAATTGCCAATTCTTACACCAATCAATCAAACATAGACTTAGCCGTAAGTAATTTACCAAACGGTGTTTACCTTGTAAGAATTCAAACCGACAACGGCAACAGCTGGATTAAAAGAGTAGAGATTAACAGGTAAAATCTTCTCATCTTCATTAAAACACCCTGTCTAATCTGTTGCAATATGCGCAGATTATGTAATTTTTGCCTACCTTTGATTGTAAGATACCACTACTTTTAGTATGCGCAAACTTATAACCGCTATTCCTTTTTTTGCAGTCAACTTACTTTATGCACAACAGGCTACTACAATGCCTGCGCAGGCCGCAGCAAAACCTGTGCATGATTATGTACGCTGCATTAATATGGAGGAGCAGGAAAAAATGCTTGAAGCCAAAGACCCGGGAAGAAAAGCAAGGCTTGATTTGGCTGTAGCTATGAGTAAACGTTGGATAGAAAACCAAAGTATAAATCGTGTTGCACAGGTAGAAACACAGTACACTATTCCTGTGGCTGTTCATATTATATGGAATTCGAATAAGCCAACTGAGGTAATAACCGTACAGCAGGTAAGAAGACAAATAAAGGTACTGAACGACGACTACAACCGCCTTAATAAAGATACATCAAAAACCCCTAGTGCTTTTAGGCCGGCCGCAGCAAGTTTTCACATTACATTTTGCCTTGCTCAAACTACGCCCTGGGGCCAACCCAGCGATGGCGTGATATACAAACAAACGAACGTAAACTCTTTTACCAATGATGATGCGGTAAAGTATCCCTCGTTAGGCGGAGATACAATTTGGGATCCTAATAAATACCTTAATATATGGGTGTGCAATCTTAGCGGTGGCCTGTTAGGCTATTCAGAATTTCCTACCATGCCATTAGATAATACATTTGGTTCTGTAATATTTTTCGAGGCCATTGGTGATTCGGGCGATCTGCCCTTGCCTGCATATAACCTTGGCAGGACTGTAACCCATGAAGTGGGGCACTTACTTAACCTGCACCACCCATGGGGGGATGATGGTGGCCTTTGCCCGGGCAGTGGTGGTACCGATGATGGCTGTGCAGATACTCCACCTGAAGGGAATAATAAAAATGACGGTTTCGGAGATGGCGGTGGCCCTACATTTAATGCCCCTCACTTTCCGTATACCGATAACTGCTCCACTGTTAGCCCGGGTATTATGTTTCAAAATTATATGGAGTATACCAACGATAGTTGCATGAATTTATTTACAAACGACCAATATGCCATAGCACTTGCCACTATACATGGCCCGCTTGCTACGCTGGTTACATCTAATGCTTGTACACTTCCGCTAAATGTAACCGATCCTATTTTCAATAATTCAGTAAATATCTATCCTAACCCTTCGTACACCGGCATGTTTAGTGTGGCTATTGGCTTAACCAATATCGGCCATGTAAATGTAGAAGTATATAACGTGTTGGGCCAAACGGTTGATTCATGGAGTTCGGATAATGCACAGAACACGGTATACGACCTTAACTTATCTTCTCAGCCCAATGGCTTATACTTTGCCAGGATATATAACAACGATTTTTCTGTTGTTAAAAAGATAATGATTAACCGCTAATTAGTATAGCAGGAATATTCCTCCTCTCGCCTAAATTTTATTTTGCAGATAATCAGGCTTTTTCAATAAATTTTATTATTCACCTGATTTAATCATTTGATTAAATCAAAAAAATAATTTTATCTTTGCCTTGTAATTCTGAACAAGCCATGGCAACAATCAAGAAAAAAAACGATTCTACTACCGAAGAGAAGATTATTGCCGCTGCCCGCAAGTTATTTACACAACAGGGATTTAATGCTGTTAAAACAAGAGACATTGCTAAAGAATCGGGCATAAACCTGGCGCTGCTCAACTACTATTTCAGAAGCAAGGAAAAATTATTTGAAATGGTAATGCAGGAAAACATGCAGTACTTTTTCTCTTCTGTATTAAACGTAGTTAATGATGAAGAAACAAGCATAAAACAAAAAATTGAAAGGCTTGTAAACACTTATCTGGATATGCTTGCCTTAAATCCTGAACTGCCGCTTTTTGTTATGTCTCACCTTAGGAATAATGTTAATCCCCAACGCAACCAATTCCAGGGAAGGCTAAAGGATTCGTACTTTATGAAACAAATAGTTGAAGCTATTAAACGTAAAGAAATTGCGGCTATACATCCTGCAAACATTGTTATAAATATAGTGGCGCTTAGCATATTTCCATATATAGGAAAACCCATGCTTAAAAACGGGCACATACTAAACGATGCACAATTTGCTGACCTTATGGAGGAACGCAGAAAGCTTATACCCAAATGGATAGAAGCTATGATGCAGGTAAAATAAATTGACAAAACGGAATTCTATGTTTAACATATCTATAATGAAGAAAACACTTTTACCAATAGCAATTTTAGCTGTTTTTGTTTCGAACGCGCAAAGCACCCTCACTATTGATAGTTGTTATGCCTTAGCCAGGCAGCAATACCCGCTTATTAAACAAAAAGGGTTGATTGATAAAACGAAAGATTACAATGTTTCAAACGCATCGAGAGGATATTTGCCCCAGGTAAATTTTAACGGGCAGGTTACATACCAATCGGCCGTTACAACAATACCGCTTAGCGGGCTGCCTAAGCCCTTTAATGATATAAACTTTCCAACCCCGCCAAAAGATCAATTTAATATCCATGGAGAAGTAGACCAAACCATTTATGATGGTGGCGTAATTAAGCGGCAAAAGGAAGTGCAGGAGGTAAGCGCCGGAATACAAGATCAAAATATTGAAGTGCAACTCTATACATTAAGAGATCGCGTTAACCAAATATTTTTTGGTGCATTGCTTATTGCCGAACAATTAAAACAAAACGCACTAACACAAAAAGACATACAGAACAGCATAGATAATGTGCAGGCTGGTGTAAACAATGGCACCGCATTAAGCAGCAGCCTGGATGAATTGCAAGCCGAACTATTGCAACAACAGCAAAACGAAATAGATTTAAAAGCATCGAGAAAAGCCTACCTGGATATGCTTAGCCTTTTTATAAACCGTACACTGGATGAGAATACTGTATTGCAAACTCCACATACCATGGCAGTATCGGATAGTATACGCAGGCCAGAGATGTCGTTTTACGAATTTGAAAAAAAGAATGATGATGTACAGGAAAAATTATTGAATGCAGGCAATCTGCCAAAGTTTTCATTCTTCTTCCAGGGTGGTTATGCTTTGCCTGGCTTAAATGGTTTTGATGTTAGCGCCCAACCATACTACATAACCGGCTTCCGCCTTAGCTGGAACCTTGGCGGGTATTACACCCTAAAAAATCAAAAACAAATACTTGCCATCGATAGGCAAAGTATTGATGTGCAAAAAGATGATTTTGTTTTCAATACACGTGTTACTCTTAAGCAACAAGGTTCGGATATGTTGAAACTACAGCAATTTATCAGCCTTGATAAAGAGATAGTAAGTAAGCGTGATGTAGTAACCCTTGCATCGAAAGCAAAACTGGATAACGGAGCGTTGACTGTGCATGATTACATCAACGAATTAGACCTGGAAGACCAGGCGAAACAGGCTTTACTACTGCACCAGGTACAATTATTAATGACAGAATATGAATATCAAAATACATCAGGCAATTAACAAATTAAACTATCATCCAATCATGAAAAAGGCCTCAGTTATATTAGTTTTAGCAACATTGATGCTGGCATCGTGCCACAATGCAGAAAATGATTTCGATGCAGCAGGTGCATTCGAATCGGTTGAAACCATTGTATCTACCGAAGCATCGGGAACTATTATGCAGTTTAATGTAGAAGAAGGGCAAGTATTAAAGCCCAACCAGTTTATTGGATATGTAGATAGCGCTCAGCTTTATTTTAGAAAGCAACAGCTGCAAGCCCAAATTGCTTCTACCCAAAGCCAAACCCCTGATATATCCGTACAGGTTGCATCATTACAAGCCCAGTTAGAAGAAGCTGAAAAAAATCAGCAACGTACGAGCAACCTGTTTAAGGCAAATGCGGCAACACAACAACAATTAGATGATGCCAACACCCAGGTAGATGTTATTAAAAAACAAATTGAGGCGCAGAAATCTACATTAGGCATAACATCGGCCACCATATCTAAAGATGTAACGCCACTGCAAAAACAAATAGACCAGATTAACGACCAGTTAACCAAATGCCGAATTATTAACCCTATACATGGCACCGTACTTACCAAATATGCCGAAAACCACGAAGTGGTGCAACCCGGCAAAGCATTGTACATGGTGGCAGAAACAGACACCCTTATATTACGAGCGTACATTACAGGTTCGCAACTTACGAATGTAAAACTGGGACAGCAAGTACAGGTAAGAACCGATTTGGGTGCAAACAAGTATCGTACCTATACCGGTACTGTATATTGGATATCCGATAAATCCGAGTTCACACCCAAAACGATTCCAACCAAAGATGAAAGAGCAGACCTTGTATATGCTATTAAAGTAAGAGTGGTGAATGATGGTTACCTTAAAATTGGAATGTACGGAGAAGTCAAATTAACTAATTAATAACCCGGCTAATGGCCATCAGCTAATGGCTAATAGCTAAAATTTAAAAAACATGAATACCAAAGCAGAATACATACCGGGCACTTGCAATATAGGCCCCAAAGAAATAAAAAACAGAAGGAACGGAGCAATTCTTAATGCTGTTGTAGGTATTGCGATAATTATTATTTTCCTTGCCATTCATGTTAACCCGTTATGGCGTTTGGTTTTATTTATTCCTGCTACCTCTTTTGCAGTAGGCTTTCAACAATGGTATAATCATTTTTGTGTAGGATTTGGCTTGAAGGGAGTATTCAACTTTGGAGACATTGGCAAAACCTTTACCGTTGAGCAAAAAGAAGACTTTAGTAAAGATAGAGCCAAGGCGTGGAGAATGATTATAATAGGCATTGTTTTCGGACTCATATTAGCAATCGCATTTTATTTTCTTCCTCTTTAATAATTAAAATCATATACATGTACGCATCAGCTAAAACAAATCCTCCCCGGCAACAATCATTCCCCAAAAGCCTGAAAGTCGTAGCCTATTTAATGATAGTTTTTGGCTTTGTAGAAATGATAATAAGTTTTGCACGCAACTTTTTTGCAGCCACACCTTCCCCAATGACTCCGACTTTCATTCTTAGTTCGCTCATTGGTGTTTTTTCGTGCATAGCCGGCCTTTGCGTTTTAACGAAGAAAAAAAACTCTGCAATACTTGCCATCGGTTTCCTCGCCCTGTTTGTTATAGGGCGCATTATAATGATTGTTTCAGGTTTTAGCCCCATAGTGTCCGATTGCCAGTCTTTCGCAGTAATACTGGAAATATCTATTGCCGTTTTATTCGGGGTGCACCTGGTACAGAACATACAATACTTTGAGTAATAGAAAATGAACGCCATCACCTTAAATAACATTACTAAAACCTATAACAAGAAAACTATTCTTGCTGTAGATGATGTGTCGTTTTCGGTACCTAAGGGAGAAATTTTTGGGCTTATTGGCCCCGATGGCGCGGGCAAGAGTACTGTATTCAGAATGCTTACCACACTTCTTCTTCCCGACAGTGGCACTGCTACCGTAGGGGGTTTAGATGTAGTGAAAGATTTTAAAGCTATCCGTGGTATTGTAGGGTATATGCCGGGCAGATTTTCTTTATACCAGGATTTAACGGTAGAAGAAAACCTTAATTTTTTTGCAACTGTATTTAATACCACCATTGAAGAAAACTACAACCTGATTAAGGACATCTACGTACAGATTGAACCCTTTAAAGACCGCCGTGCGGGAAAATTATCGGGTGGTATGAAACAAAAGCTTGCTCTTTGCTGCGCACTCATCCATAAACCTGAAGTGCTGTTTTTAGATGAGCCGACAACAGGAGTTGACGTAGTTTCTCGTAAGGAATTTTGGGAAATGCTTAAACGCTTAAAGGCACAAGGCATTACCATTTTAGTTTCTACTTCGTATATGGATGAAGCTACTTTATGCGATCGTATCGGGTTAATATTAAATGGTAAAGTGTTATCTATCGCCTCTCCAGAAGATACAATCAAGGCATATCCAGAGCAGTTGTATGCCATTAAATCTAATTCAATATACCATTTGTTGCTCGATTTAAGGGCGTACCCGGGTACTGTGAATTGCTACACCTTTGGCGAGTTTTTACATTTATCAATCACCACCAACGAACAGGAAGTACGAAAATATTTGCAGGAAAAAGGACATACGGACATTGAGTTTAAAGCAATTACACCAACAGTAGAGGATTGCTTTATCCGCTTATTAAAAGAACAAAATGAACGAAACGGTAATAAAGACAAATAAGCTAACTAAACGCTTTGGCGATTTTGTGGCCGTGGATGAAATATCCTTCGAGGTTTACAAAGGCGAAATATTTGGTTTTTTGGGAGCCAATGGAGCAGGAAAGACTACTGCCATGAGGCTGTTATGCGGACTATCAATACCCACCTCGGGCGAGGCTACAGTAGCAGGATTTGATGTATTTAAACAGCCCGAAGAAATTAAAAAAAACATTGGTTACATGAGCCAAAAATTTTCTTTATATGAAGACCTGTCGGTTAAAGAAAATATAGAATTTTACGGAGGTATTTACGGGTTAAGTACGAAAGAGATTAAAGCTAAAAGCACCGAGCTTATTGATACCCTCGGGCTTCATAACGAAGCAGACAAACTGGTAAGCTCTCTCCCTCTGGGATGGAAACAAAAGCTTTCTTTTTCTGTGGCCGTAGTGCACACACCAAAAATTGTTTTCCTGGATGAGCCTACCGGCGGTGTTGACCCGAGCATGCGCAGGCAGTTTTGGGATTTAATTTATAATGCAGCCGATAGGGGCATTACCATATTTGTTACTACGCACTATCTTGATGAAGCTGAATATTGTAACCGCGTATCTATTATGGTAGATGGCAAGATAGAAGCGCTTGATTCTCCTGCCGGATTAAGAAAAACGTATGAAGCAACAAACATGGACGAAGTATTTTACAAATTGGCCAGAAAGGCAAAACGATCAGAATAGCTACAGATATGAAACAATTTTTTTCATTCATAAAAAAAGAATTTGCCCACGTTTTCAGGGATAGAAAAACGTTGGTAATGCTTTTTGGATTCCCTATTGTACAAATTGTTCTTTTTGGTTTTGCTCTTACCAACGAAATTAAAAATGCCAATATTATTGTAGTAGATAATGCCAAAGACCAGGCATCGCTGCAGCTTATAGATAAAATGGAGGGGACTAAATTTTTCCATGTTCAAAAAACATTGCTCACACCTTCTCAAATAGATGCGGCCTTTAAAGAGGGGAAAGCAAAATTGGCTGTTGTGTTCCCTGCTAATTTTTATAATGATTTGTTACATTTAAACAAAGCATCCATCCAGGTAATTGCTGATGCTTCTGATCCAAATACAGCAGTAACACTAACCAATTACGTCACCTCTATTGTCAACGATTACCAGGCACAGCTTTCTCCAACGGCATCTATGCCTTATACCATTGTACCGGAAGTAAGAATGCTCTATAACCCGGATTTAAAGGGCGCGCCCAACTTTGTGCCAGGTGTAATGGCAATGGTATTATTACTTGTGTGTGTTATGATGACATCTGTATCCATAGTGCGGGAAAAAGAAATGGGCACCATGGAAATATTATTAGTGTCTCCTGTTAAGCCCTTACTGGTAATCATTGCCAAGGCATTGCCATATCTTGCACTATCTATCGTAAACCTGGCAGTTATACTTGTACTTAGCGTATACGCGCTCGATGTACCAATAAAAGGTAGTATCCTGCTTTTGGTAGCCGAAAGCATTTTATTGATTATTACAGCGCTTGCATTGGGTTTACTTATTTCTACCATTACATCGTCGCAGCAATCGGCCATGTTTGCATCAATGCTTGGCATGATGTTGCCCACTATGCTGTTAAGCGGTTACCTGTTCCCTATAGAAAATATGCCCGTAGTATTGCAAGTTATTTCAAATATTGTTCCGGCACGATGGTATTATGTTATAGTAAAAGCTGTTATGCTAAAAGGGCTGGGCTTTGGCGCAGTGTGGAAAGAAACACTTATCCTGACGGGCATGGCAGTGGGATTTACAGCTCTGAGTCTGAGAAATTTTAAAATACGTTTGGAATAATGAGAGCACTACGGTTTTTAATGCAGAAGGAATTCAGGCAAATGTTCCGGGATAAGGGATTTACGGGCAGATTGTTCATTGCACCCGCTATACAGCTTATCTTATTACCTATGGCAGCAAATTATACAATTAAAAATATAAATATTGCCATTGTCGACCACGACCATTCTATCGAATCGCAAAAACTTTCTAATAAAATATTGTCTTCGGGTTACTTTAAACTTGCCGACTATACCGATTTTAATTCTAAAGCAAATAAACTTATAGAAAACGATAAAGCTGATTTAGTGCTTGAACTTCCGAAAGGGTTTGCCAGGGATATTATCAATCAGAACAACGAAAAAATTGCCATTGAAGTAAATGCTATAAATGGCGTTAAAGCAAGCATTGGCTTCGGCTACCTTAGTGGTATTATTAACGATTACAATAACGCCCTGCGATTGCAATGGGTTGTACCCCAGGAAACAAATGCCATACCAACCATTGTTACGTCTGCTTCGTACTGGTATAACCCCAGTTTAACCTACTATATATATATGGTTCCCGCCATATTGGTATCTCTTATTACAGGGGTTGCAGGGCTATCGGCAGCATTTAATATTGTAAAAGAAAAAGAAATGGGCACCATTGAACAGATTAACGTAACCCCCATTAAAAAATATGAATTTATTTTGGGCAAGCTTCTTCCTTTTCTTGCAGTAGGGGCTGTTGTATTTACTTTTGGTTTACTATTTTCCTGGGCCATTTATCGCATAGTTCCCTTGGGGAATATAGCGGTACTCTATCTTTTTATGTTTGTTTTTTTGTTCGCAATTCTCGGGTTCGGGCTTCTTATTTCTACTTATTCTCAAACACAACAGCAGGCAAATTCAATTATGTTTTTGTTTATGATGGTATTTAACATGATGAGTGGGCTATATACTCCTATTGACAGCATGCCGGGCTGGGCTCAATTTGTAAGTCACCTCTTCCCTATTAGTTACTTTATTGAGGTTATGCGTATGGTAGTTATTAAAGGCAGCGGCCTTCACGATATCAGAATTCATATGTTGTGTGTATTTCTTATTGGCCTTGTGTTGAATACATGGGCCATACTTAATTACAGAAAAACTACCTAGGCTTATTTTTTCAAGGGGTTCTATAAATAAAAATCCCTCCCGGTTTATGGGAGGGATTTTCTATTTCTTAAATACCACTTTACTTACTGAGCAGTATTTTCTTTTGAGTGATAGAGTTACTGCCTTTGATGCTCAGGATGTATAACCCTTCGGCATAATTACTCATCTCTATACTGTTCGTATAATGTCCGCTGATGTGCGT
>Ga0134125_10003224_pt1 | contig 18957 bp, 10 predicted proteins | sample KB31751_FD_96464 | JGI IMG/M metagenome (GOLD analysis project Ga0134125, IMG submission 96464) | Terrestrial soil microbial communities with excess Nitrogen fertilizer from Kellogg Biological Station, Michigan, USA - KB3-175-1 | ecosystem: Environmental > Terrestrial > Soil > Unclassified ... | reverse complement strand
TCCTCAGGTTAATGCTGCTGATGGCAGGGCTGGCGGTCACCGGACGGGCCCAGACGGCACAGGAGATCGTCAACAGGAATCTTACGGCGATGGGCGGGAAGGAAAGGCTCCAGTCCATCCATTCGCTCTACCAGGAAGGAATAGCCGTGCTCGGCAACGGCGAGCAACTGAGCTCCCGGTCCTGGAGGGTATATGACAAGCTGTTCCGCCAGGAGGTGGCCATGCCGGCCGGCAAGGTGACGATCCTGGTTACGCCCAACAAGGGCTGGAGCGCCGGACCGGGTACCGGGGGCCTCTTCAAGCCGCTCACTCCCGATCAGTACAAGACCCTCCGCCCGGAAATCGATCCGGGCGGTCCGCTGGTGGACTACGCCGCCAAGGGGAATAAGGTCGAGCTGGTCGGGAAAGATACCGTGGCCGGCGAACCCTGTTACCGGTTGAAGGTCAGCTTTCCTGCCGGCGGTTCCATCACCTACTCGATTGCCGTGCGGACGGGGTTCATCCTGCGGGCCAGCCATCTCGGCGGGAACGTGCTCGGGACGATCATGCCGGGCGGCCCGGCCGGACACCCGGAAGGGGAAGTAGTGACGGACTATGGCGACTACAAGGTGATTCCCGGCGGTTATGTCCTACCGCATACCATTACGGTCAGCCCATACGGCGCAAAGGTGAAGATCACGAAGATCGAGGTCAACGGCACCGTTGACACGGAAGCGCTGGCCCGGCCCAAATAGGCTACGGGAAAGGGTTTACATATAATAAAATTCATTTTCCGGCGTTATTTCCCGGAGCTCCCGCGGGTTTTCAAAGCGGGGTCCCATCCTATTCAAAAACCAACGCCGTAGAGTATGAAACAAAAGAGTATCGTATTCCTCGTAGGGATACTCCTGTGCCTGACTGCTTCCTCCCAATCCTTTATCGGGTACGGCTATGACAATTATTCCGGCGTCAATGGCCTGATCCTCAACCCCGGATCGCTTGCCGACAGCAAGTATAAGATCAACGTGAACCTCTTTGCGGCGAGCGCATTTGCCGGCAACAATGCCTACGAGCTCGACCGGAGCCGCCTTTTCAAGTTCCAGTTCAAGGGTTTGAACGAGAATGCGGGGTATGACAAACTCGCGAACACGGATTACAAATACGCCTATTTCAATACGGACATCCTCGGGCCATCGGCGACGATCAATCTCACGAAGCGGGATGCGATCGGGCTGGTCACGCGGATGCGGACGATCGGGAACGAGTACAACCTGGGCAATCCGCTGTTCCAGTTGTTGGGGACGGCCAATCCGGCTTTTTATAATACCAATATCATCAACAGGAGTTTGCAGTCGAAGGTGAATGCGTTTGGGGAGTTTGGGATCAGTTATGGGCGGGTGCTGATGAAGACGGACCGGAAGGAATTGAAGATCGGGATAACGGGGAAGTATATCGCGGGGATCGCGTATGGCAGTTTCTCGACGGGTCCGTTGCAACTGGAGATCGATCCGACGAACACGATCATCGCCATGACGGGATCGGTGACGGCGCAATATTCCTCGAACCTCGACAACCTCGGCGGCGGGGGGAATATCAGTAATGCGCTCAATTCGATGAACGGCCATGGCTGGGGTGGGGATATCGGGTTTGTCTACGAGGTGAAGAAGGCCGGCCATCCCGACGAGGAGAAGTTGCGCCTGGGCTTCAGCATCACCGATATCGGCCAGATCAACTATCGAAATTCCGCCAACGGAGCGCTCTATACACTGAACGTGGACGGTCACAATACGAGCGAGCTGCAAAAACAGGGCGGGGAATCGATGAACGACTATTTCACGCGGCTCAAGACGCAGGGGCTGATCAATATGGTGAGCCCGCCCAATACCGCGACGGTCAAGCTTCCGACGGCCGTCCGCGTCAATTTCGACTACAATGTCTTCAAACGGCTGTTCATCAACGCCGACGTCATGATGAATATGCTCGCGGCTTCGAACCCCGTGAGCCCGAACTATATCACCACATTTACGGTGACCCCGCGGCTCGAGAAGAAGTGGGTGAGCATCTACTCTCCCGTATCCTACAACGTGCAGGGCCAGATCAACTGGGGCGCGGGCGTGCGGATCGGGCCGGTCTTCGCGGGCAGCGGTTCGATCATCACGGCCATGATGAAGAGCAAGATCTCCAGCGCCGACGCGCATGTGGGGCTGACGATCCCGATCTTCCAGCATCGCCGCCAGTCGGAAAAGGAAAAGAGACAAAAGACCGATACCGTCTATAAAGGTGGCGTCAACGATCGCGACGGCGACGGCGTGGTCGATGCAAAGGATGCCTGCCCGGATTCGGCCGGACCGGTGGCGCTGCTGGGCTGTCCCGACCGGGATGGCGACGGCGTGCCGGATGTCCATGACAAATGTCCGGACGTGCCCGGCTCGAAAAATTTCCAGGGCTGCCCGGCGCCGGATTCCGACGGCGACAGCGTCAACGACGACGACGATAAATGCCCGCTCGTCAAGGGGGTAAAAGAGAACTTCGGTTGTCCGCCCATCAAGCCGGAATTGCTGCGGAAGGTGAAGCGGGCGTCGGAACGCGTCTTCTTTGTGCGGGCGAAAGCCACGATCGAGGCGGTTTCGTTCGGCGAACTGGACCACGTCGCGGAAGTGCTGCTCGGGGATTCGACGCTGCGATTGAGGATCGAAGGGTATACGGACAGCGAGGGGCCGGATGCGCGTGAGGTGAAACTTTCTCTTCGCCGCGCCAAAGCCGTGGCCCGGTATCTCCAGATGCAGGGGATCGATGCGTCGCGGATGGATGTGGAAGGGTTTGGCAAGAGCAAGCCGCTGGCGCCGAACGATACACCCGAAGGGATGGCCAGGAACCGGCGCGTGGAGATGGTGTTGATGAACTATCCGAAGTCAAGGGCGGGTGGGACGGCTCCGGCAGGGACGGCTCCGGCGGGCCCGGGGAACAAATAAGCTTTGAAGGTGAATAGGTATATTTAAAAAAGCGACCTCGTTTGGGGTCGTTTTTTATTGAAGGCTCGCGGGATGGCGGTGTTTGGGGGCGTAGACCCCGGGGGGTGACGTCCGGTTCACCGGTGAAGGCTCGCGGCGAGTTCGTCGAGGAAGGCGATCTGTGCGGGATTGATGACCTCACGCGCGACGGCGAGGGTATACCACGCGCCCTTGTCCACTTCGGGAAAGCTGCGCAGCTTGCCCGAGCCGCGGGGCCACTCGATCTCGAAACTGTTGCTGACGAGGTCGGCGGGGTCGAAGTTGCCGGCGATCGCCCAGGCGAGCACGCGTTTGCCGCCTTTTTGCCGGATGGGTTGAAGGGCTTTGAAATCACCGCTCAGCGTGGCGCCGGTTTCCTCGCGGAACTCGCGTATGGCGGCGTCGAGCGCGGGTTCTGCGTCACCGAACTCTCCTTTGGGGATCGTCCAGCTGCCGGCATCCTTGTTCTTCCAGAATGGGCCGCCGGGATGGACAAGGAAGACTTCGAGTTCGGGGACAAGCCGGTACAGCAGGATACCTGCGGATTGACGGGAGGTCATAATAAGGGTTTTCACTAACAAAGAGTTGGCCAATTCTTACTATTTTGAGTGCTAAATATTTCACCGGGGGGATGCGAAAGTTATACCTCATTATCCTTAACCTCTACCTTTGTCAAGCGGCTTGCGGCCAGTTGGCGGTGCGTTTCACTGCCGATGTGGCCGGCGGCTGCAGCCCCCTGGTGGTCCATTTCAGCGACCAGACGAGCGGGGCTTCCTCAACGGCGGCCTATCAATGGGATCTTGGTAATGGCAATTCTTCCGCACAGCCGGGTCCCGTCGCCGTCTACACGCAACCGGGGAGTTATACGGTCCGGCTGACGGTCCGGGACGGCACTCAGACCGGGAGTTATAGTCAAACCGTCGTAGTCGATCAACCGCCGGTAGCGGCATTTTCCGTTTCGGACACCCGGGTCTGCGCACCCACGCCTATCCAATTCAGCAGCAACTCCACGCCCGGCGGCAGCCCGATCGCCAGTTATCTCTGGGATTTCGGCGACGGCTCGACGCAGGCCGGGGCGTCCCCGGTCACGTCTCACGGTTACGCTGCAGCGGGCAGGGAATCGGTCAGCCTGACGGTCACGGATCAATATGGTTGCTCTTCTACGGCAACCCAGGCCGGGCTGTTGACAATCCTGCCGCGGATGGACGTTGCATTCAGCGAGGACAAAAGTGTTTTGTGCGCGGTCGGCGATCCGGTGCAGTTCACGAACGGCAGCACCGGGCCGGGAACACTGAGTTACAGCTGGTCTTTCGGGGACGGGGGAACGAGCGCCCAGGTGAACCCTTCCTACTCCTACGCGGCCAGGGGGACCTATTCCGTGCAACTGACTGTGACCAGCTCGCTGGGCTGCACGTCGAACCTGACGCAGCCGCGGGTGGTCAATGTCGCCAATTATCAGGCTGCCTTCAGCGCACCATCTGGCGTCTGCGTCGGGTCCCTGACGCTGTTGACCGACCAGAGTACGCCGGCACCCACGCGGCAACAATGGCTGGTGGACGGCGCTGTCATGCCGGTGCCGCCCTATCCGCCGGTGTATTATGGGTTCCCGTTGACCGGGACGCACACCGTCACGCTGAACGCCTTCTTTGGCGGTTGCGAGCAGACCGTTTCTAAGACCGTTACGGTCAACCCGCTCCCGGTGATGCCGGCCTTCGATCAAACGGAACAGGGCGTCTGCGGCGGCCCGGCGACGGTTAACTTTCTCGATCATACGCCCGGCGCCGTCAAGTGGGCCTGGCTTTTTAATTATGGCTATAACCCCAACCGGGACACTGCATTTGGCGGCCCCGGCAACTTAACGGTTTACCCGAACGGAAGCTTCCAAACCCAGTTGACCGTAACCGACGCCAACGGCTGCCGGGCGACCGAAACGGAATGGGTCACGGTGTCGCCCCCCGGCGGCGTCTTTATCGAAGACCTCAGCGGTCAGCCCGAAGGCTCTTGCGGCCCCCCGATCACCCGGCAGTTTTCCAGCCCCGGGATCGGGAATCTCAGCTCGTGGACCTGGAATTTCGGGGACGGCACGAGTTCCACGGCGCCTTCCCCCAGTCATACCTTCAGCGCGCCGGGCGGGTATAATACGACGCTCGACTGGACGGATAAGAACGGGTGCACGGGCTCAAGCAATATCGTCCCCACGATCATCTCGGCGGTACCGGACCTGTCATTTACTGCCAGCGATACCGTAGTGTGTGTCGGCCAGCAGTTGGGCATCAGTGTGCCGCAGCAATTTGACGGCGCCTATGTGTCGTGGACCTTCGGCGACGGGACGCAATATCTTTATTCTTCGGGCAATGTAGTCCATACTTATTTGCAGCCCGGCGTCTACACGGTCGAGTTGCAAGTGACGACGTTCGCCGGATGTTACGCCCAGCTCATCAAACCTGCCTATATCACGGTGCTGCCGTCGCCCGGCATCGGGCTTTCGTACACCAATAGTTGCACGGGCAATTGGGGCGACGTCGTATTTCATGTGGCGGCGGCTAATGCGACTACACTCCACTGGACATTCGGCGACGGGACGCCGGACACGGTGACGGACGGGACCGTGACGCAACTGGTGCACAACTACAAGGACGGATACTTTCCCATGACGGTCACGGCGACGAACGGGAATTGTCAGACCACGGCGGACCAGTCGGTCAATGTGACCAGGAAGCCGAAGTCGGTCAACCTTTCGCTTAGCTCCTCCACCGTTTGCGCGGATGGATCGCTGACGGCTACGGTTACGGTGCAAAACGATCCTTCAGCCACCAGCCCGCTCTATTTCGAGGGCGACGATATTCAATACGCCGACGGGACCCACCTGACGTATGAATCGGGAACCGGCGGCGGCACCGCGAGCGGTGAAACTTATTCCTGGCCTTTGTCCTATTTCCTGCCGGGCGAAAGCGGTTTGCGGATCATTTTGCAAACGTATACGGGTTGCGCCGATACGACGAATACGGTGCCGCTGGTCATCGGCGGCCCCAACGCGGGCTTTGTGGTTGTCGCGGATCACCAATGCTATCAACAGCCCGTTGTCCTTCGCGATACCACGGCAAGTCCCGGCGGGGATCCGATCGTCAGCTGGAACTGGGATTTTGGCGATGGATCGAATTCGACGCAGGGCGGGACGGTCAGCCACCTCTATCCGAATCCGGGTTATTATGCGGTCCGGCTATCGGTCAAGGATGCAGCCGGCTGTTCTTCCACGTCGAGCCCTTCCATGCCCCAGGTGGTGGTGGACGGCCCTAAGGCGCAGTTTATCGTTACCGGCGGCCCGCCTTTCCTTCCGGGATCGGCTGTCGGTTTTTACAATACAAGCTTTGCCGACCCCGTGACGACGCAGTATAGCTGGGATTTCGGGGATCGGTCGCCGCTTTCGACGGCCTCATATCCGACGCACGGGTACGGAGCGGCCGGGGTGTATACCGTCGTGCTGACAGCCAGAGATGCGTCCGGCGGGTGTGTGTCGACCTATACGCAGACGGTGGTCGTCGAGGGTGTCAATACGGCTTTTTCAAAAGCCGGTTCATACGTGAGTTCGGGAAGTTGCCCGCCGGTGCTGGTGCAGTTCACCAATCAGTCGGTGAACTATTCCTCGCTCACCTGGGATTTCGGGGACGGGGTGGTGGTGGTCAACGTGCCCAACCCCAGTCATGTCTACGCGGATCCGGGGACCTATATCGTGCAATTGACCGCGGTTGACCTGGCGGGTCGCTCCACGACGACCATCGATTCGGTGATCGTGCTGGCGCCATCCGCAGTCCTGGCCGCGGCCCTGCCCGCGATCTGTGCAGGTCAGGCGGACACTTTGCACGCGACGACCGGTCGCCGGGTCAGCCGGTACACCTGGGACTTTGGGGACGGAACATTGCTTGCGACCACCGATTCGGTGGGGTCGCATGTATTCCTGACGCCCGGAAACTTTGTGGCGCAGTTGGTGGTCACCGACAGCCTCGGCTGTTCCGCGGCCGCAACGGCAACGGACCGGATCAGCGTACATGCACCACCGTTGGTTGCGCTGACCCCGCCTCAGGCCCTGGTTTGTCTTGGCTCGTCGGTGCAATTGTCGGCGGCGCTGAGCGGCGGGTCGGTCTTTTCATGGTCGCCCGGAACCGGCTTGAGCGATACCGCAAGCGCGGCCCCCCTTGCGACGCCTCTGACGGATATGGTGTACACGGTGAAAGTAACGGATGCGATCGGCTGCAGCGACAGCGGGTCGATTCCGGTTAGTGTCGTGCGGCCGGATACCCTGGTCGTCAGCCCGGACTCGGCGGCGATCTGCCTGGGGAAAGAAGTCGGGTTGCTGGCTTCCGGGGCGGACAGCTATCAATGGATCGGGGCGGTCGACGGGTTGAGCGCGACTAGCGGCGGCGCGGTGACGGCAAGCCCGGCCGTGACCACGGTGTACAGGGTGGTGGGCGGGGATCGGTACGGATGTTTTATGGATACCGCGGCGGTGAGGGTGACCGTGCTGCCGCAGCCAACGGTTGATGCGGGGCCGGATCTCAGGGTCATCGCCGAGACACCGGTGACGATTGCGGCAGTGGGCGGGGGAGCTACGATCGTGGCGTGGCAATGGACGCCCGCGACCGACCTAAGTTGTACCGATTGCCAGCAGCCAGTCTGCACGCCGCGGTCCGCGCGTCTGTACACGGTGACGGTGACAGCGGCGGATGGGTGCGTGGCCAGCGATACGGTCGCGGTCAACCTGGAATGCGACGAAGCGAAAGTTCGGATACCCGAGGCCTTTACGCCAAACGGGGACGGGCACAATGACCGGTGGACGATCCTCGGGGCAATTTCGATCGTGGATCACCTGGCGATCTATGACCGTTGGGGGGCGAGGGTTTTTCAGGAGGATCATTTTTACCCTGCCGACCCGAATTCAGGATGGGATGGCACGGTCGCGGGGCGGCCGGCGCCGGCCGGGGTTTATGCCTATTACGTGGAGATGCGGTGCCCGACGGGTGGAATGTTTGCGCGCAAGGGAACGGTGGTGCTGGTGAGGTAGGGGGGTGGCCCCCAGCGACGGTTTTTGAAGAATCTTGCCGGATCCCGCGAAATACCCTATATTTAATCCCCCGGTGTCGCTATGAGAAACACCCGTCCGAGGTGAAGACCCCCAAACTCATGCGATACCGAGCAATACTCCCGCTGCTGGTCTTTCAGCCTATTCTATTTTCTGCGGCCTTATCCGGCTACGGCCAGGGCCCTTGCGCAGGAAATCCGCCGTCGATCCGGAGCAGTACCGGTTACTTCACTATTTGCGGAAACAGCCCCGTGTTATTAAATTCCACCAGCGCGGCGGGCAACGTCTGGCTCCAAAACGGCGTGCCGCTGGATTCGTCCAATGCCTCGCTCGTGGTCACGCAGGCAGGTTCCTACCGACTGGTAGTGACCGATCCATCCGGCTGCCGGGACAGCAGCGCGGCCGTCAATATCACGAGTGAGCCCGGCCCGGCCGCGCCGCAACTGACGGCCGACGGACCGACTGAACTTTGTAAGGGGGGAAGTGTGGGGCTTTTGTGTTCATCGGATGTCGGTAACCAGTGGTTCGACAACAATGTGGCGATGCCCGGTATCACCGGGAGCCAATTCCTTGCGACGACCGCCGGCAGGTATTGGGTGCAGGTTACCGATCCGCAGGGATGCTGGGCGCTGTCGAATGCGATCTCGGTGTCCTTCAATCCCACCGGCGGCGGGGATAAAGTGGCGCCGTCCGTCAGCCCCGGCGGGCCGCTGACTTTTTGCGGGGATACGGTGGTTTGGCTGGTGTCGACGCCGGCGATCGGCTTTCAGTGGTTCGACAGCGGATATGCGATACCCGGAGCGAATTCGGATTCGTTGCTGGTGACTCAATCGGGCAGCTACTCGGTGGCGACGGGCACGACGGCATGCGGCAGCCAGGGGGGAATGTCAGCGGTGGTCGCCATTGACTTTCTTGGCGGCACGGTGCCGGGCATCACCATGAGCAACGGCATCCTGTATTCCAGCGCCGACTCGGGCAACCAGTGGTACCGCAACGCCCAGATCATCCGGGGTGCGACACATCCGCAATTTACCCCGCAGGAGCCGGGGTCCTACACCGTGCAGGTCGAGTTCGGCGTGCAGTCCGTGGACACTTCCACCTTCCAGATCGGTGTGGGCGGATGCTACAGTCAATTCTCCGCACCTTATGTGGTGACGGATTCGCTCCTGGCAACACCACAGGTCCTGGCCTACCCCAACCCCGTCACCACCATGCTCACCGTTGTCAACAAACGCCCGGGGCCGGTAACGCTCCGCATCTTCGACATGATGGGCCGGGTGCGGCAACAGGTGCAGGGCGTGACGGGATCGATATTCCTGAATGTGGCGACGTGGGCGAAGGGGGCGTATATCGTGCAGACTGTCGACCAGGCGACTCAGCAGACGGATAAGATCGTGTTTATAAAAATGTAGGGTCGATGAAAAGGGGCAGGCGCGGACGCCGCGGCTCAATGAGCGGGCGACGACGCAGAACTCACGGGCGGCCGCGCTCAACGCACGCGCAGGCAAGTCAATTTCCCATCCATCGTACTGACGACATAGCGCCCGGCGCCCAGCGGCGTGATGCCATTGACCATGCAATTCGAAGTCTTGTAACGCCACAACAGATGGCCGTCGTTTGCGGCAAGCGCCCAGACCGTTCCGGAATTCGTGGGCACGAGGAGAATGCCGTTGTATTCCCGCAGCGCGGTGGGCGCGAGCTCGTAGCCCAGCCCTACGGGGGCCCGCCAGGAGACTTGCAGGGAATCGGCTTTTGTGGACACGCCGATCACTACCCCTTCCATGGTCTTGACATACACCAGCGCGCTGTCGGTGGAAAGCCCCATCGATTCGCGGACTTTGAGGTGTGGCGCGCGGGACCGCCAGATCACCTGGCCGGATGCGGCATCCAGTGCGGTCATGATATTGTCGGGGGCGACGATGAAGATGCGGCCATTCGTCGCCACGGGCCAGCAGGCGGCGGGGGAGAACATCCGGTTGGACGAACCGCTGGTCCATGACCAGAGGAGCCGGCCAGTTTCCTTGTCGAGCGCGTAGAAATCGTTGCCCCAGCAGCCGAAATAAATATTGTTGCCGTAGATGAGCGGCTTGTCGACGACAAAACCCTTTACGTCGTCAAAATCCCACAACAGTTTTCCCGTCGCGAGTTGCAGCGCGCGGAAGTGGCCGTCGGAACCGCCGATGTAGACAGTGCCGCCGGCGATCACCGGGCAGGCGACATCGGGTTTGCCGGTTGCGAATGTCCAGACAGGCTTGCCGTCGCGAAAACAATAAATATTCCGGTCGGTGGAGGCGACTACGATATAACCCCCGGCGGCGGCGGGCGTGGAATAAATCTTCCCGCCCGTGCGGTAGGCCCAAACCTTTTTGCCCGTCCGGGGATCGAGTGCGAAGATCCAACCGTCGGTATCGGTGCCGATGATGTAATCGGCGCTGCTGTGACCGCGGCCGGCGGCAGGTTCATCGGTTGCGATGATCGTCCCGGTCCCGATATCGCTGCGGGCCTGGTAGACCCACCGGGTACTGACCTGCGGATAATCGGCATTGATCCGGAAAGAGGGACGCGCATAGTGCGCCGTGTCGCTTGCAAAATGGTGATCGTACAGCACGGCGCGCGCCCAGACGGGGCCAACGGGCTGGCTGGGTCGTTTCTGCCGGTAGAGGACAGAGTCGCCTTGAATGGTGACAATATTGTAGCCGCCGATCGTGTCACGGGCCCGGAGGTTGCTCCGCCCCATGATGCCGGGCACACCCTCGAAATTCAGCAAGTGGTTGGAATGACCGTGACCGCAAATGATCAGCTGGAGGTTGTGCTGCTTGAGGATGTCCATCGCCTCGTACCAGTTGTTTTGCGAGGAGTCCTGCGGGTAATGGTTGAAGTAGACGACCGGCATGTTGGCATTGGACGGGCTGCGCAACACGGAATCGAGCCACACGATGTCCTCGTGCGGGACCTGCCCGGGACCCATGCGCATGTTGGGGCCGCAGGCCGTACCGACGAACAGCAGGCCGCCATACCGGAAGGTCGAGGTCTCGGCCCCGAAGATGGTCCTGAAACTATTCGCCCCGCTCTCGCTCCAGTTGGCGTCATGGTTGCCGGGGATGATATACCAGGGTTTGTTGAGGCTGTCGAGAATGGTCTTCGCCTGCTGCAGCTCCGCGTCCGCCCCGAACTCGGTGATGTCGCCGGTTATGATCACAAACTTCAGCTCCGCGTTGCCGTTGATGTCGCGGACCGTGTTCTCCAGGTCGGTGACCGCGGTAGGCGCGCTGCCGATATGTGTGTCGGAGACATGGGCAAATTCAAAATCGCGTTGGGCCGACGCGGGGGTCAGGATGAGGCAGCAAGCCGCTGCCAGGAGAAAAAGGTACTTCATGCTGACCTGCAAGTTAGGGGTTTATTCCCTGCCGCGTGAGCGTCTTGCGTTACCGTGCGAAGTGAGGGGCCGATCGGATGGCAGCGTTGTCGAGGTTTCCGTCCCGAAGCCGGCTGCAAAACGACAAAAAGGGCGGACACCTGCAACCGCCCTTTTTGTATTCGTTCGGAGACTCCACTCTTTGCGCCGTCTATTGCACGTCGATCTTGCGGGAGATCCGTTTGGCCTCGTCCTTTTTCGGAAGGGTCAGTAGCAGGATCCCGTTTTCGTAGCGCGCCTGCGCCTTGTCTACATCGACGGTCCGGTCGACGGAGAAGCTGCGCGAGAAGGACCCCGTGCGGAACTCACGCCGGACCCATCTCTTGTCCTGGGCCGGGGCTTTTTCTTCCTTGTGCTCGAAGGAGACAGTCAACGTGTCGTCGGCGTAGCTCAGCTGGAAGTCCTCTTTCCTGAGACCGGGCGCCATCAATTCCAATTCATAGGCCGAGTCCGTTTCCCGGATGTTGACCGGGACCCTGGAATCCGCGGGCAGGCCATTGAAGCCCCAGATTCGGTCATCGAAAAAGCGGTTCAGATTGGTTTGGAAGAGTTCGTCTACAACACTTCCAAATGCGGCCGGACGGCTGTCCGTTCTTTTGATGATGTTGTTCATAATTCCTCCTTTTTTGGATTAAAAAATGCTTGGCAAGGGGAATGCCAGGCCGCGGGAAGGCGAAAAAATGACATTTCGGGTGAAAAAAATGCAGGGAAGGTGAAAAAAATGCGGCGTGCGCTGCCAAAAATTCGGGGGGGGCCGGCTGCCGGCAGGGTGGCTGGCCTGACGTGGTTGCGGGCGGTGTCTATTGCTGTTCGCTGTGGGGGACCACCCGCCGCTCCACGGCCCGCTTGAACTCCGGCAGCCTGACGGCGCAATCCTCGCCGCGGAGCAGGAGATTGTAGCTCGAATGGTAGGACTTCCCGGGGCAATCGACCACGAGCGTCTTGTTGAGGATCAGCTGGAATGCCTGCACGCTGCTATCCTTCCCGTTCATGGTGATCCCGCCAAAACTGGCCCTGAGCGTATCCCCGGCGCCATCCAGGTCGAGCAATTGTGAATATTCGTTGTAATCGTAGTTCTTCAAGGTGACGAGGAGCTGGTGGCCGCGGACCATGTGCCGCAAGCAATCGGTAACAGGGATGGTGACCGTCACCGCGGCCTGGGGATAGTCGTGGTCGACGAGACCGGCGGCGGCGTTGAGTCGGGTGGGCGCGAGGAGGTCGGTAAAAAGGAAGATCAGCACCAGGAGAAAGAATAGCGCGGCGGAGAGTTTGCGGAAGACGGACCGGACCTTTGGGTTCCCGATGACCTTTAAGGCCAGCAGCTCCTGCATGAATTTATCCGCGCCGGCGGGACGTCGGTCATCCGGCGAGCGGACCGGCGTGGACCAGGCTCCGTCGGGGTTGGAGAGATAGAGGACGGTGGCGAGGTCGGCAGCATGCTCCCGATCCCAGGCGTTCATAAAATGCCGCGCGTCCGCCTCGAGGTCCTTGTTCTTCCGGGTATCGTGAGCAAAGAGTATAAAACTCTGCGTATGGATCTGCATCAGTTTGTCCCGCGCCCGGCCCGCTTCGTTGACAAGGATATCGTCCGAGTTGCGGAGCAGTTCCAGGACGGCCCGGCGTGCGGCCAGTTCCTCCTCCAGGCCGAGCGCCTGTAACAGGCCGAGACGGACCCTGGGAGGGATCGCACCCGTCGATGTCGCCAGCCACCCGATCTGCGAGAACCGCAACAGCGAACCAAAGTGCAGCTTGTGCAGCGCACCGCGCTGCTTCAGCACGGCGGCGCCGACGGCAAGGGTAACCTCCCAGCGCACGGTGGGAAAGACCGCCAGCGCGCAGAGCCATTGAAAAAGGTCCTCGTCGTCCAGCCATTCGTGAATATCCGCAACACCCGGGCTATCGGTCGGGACGCCAAAATCGAAGGCTTCGCCGAACGCGGCGGGAATATCGCCGGTCTCAAAGTCGATCCATCGGGCGTCGCCATGTCGTTGTTCGAGCTGGTACCGGCTGAGACGTCGCGTGGAACCATCCGCCCGGAAGCTGTCTGAGGCATCGCCCAGGTAATAGTGGACGGGCAGCGAATATTTTGCGAGCGTGCGGCCCAGGTAGCGGTAGAGGCCGGCCCGCAGGGGATTGCGGCTGTCGATAAGGAAGACGTATTCAGGCCGGCGGTGGATCGCTTCGTAAACCGGCGTCAGGAGGCCATCGGCACGGATCGACTCGCTGATCGTTTGGCGGATCGCCAGGCGGCTATATTCCGTCGGCTGCGGCTGCGCGAGATCGCGGGCGATATGGGCGAGGACGGGAAGGTCGCGGATCAGCCGGTCCCGCGTCGGCAAAGGGATGTCCAGCAGACCGAAGTCAGAGTCGATCCTGTCGATATCGACATGCGGCCTGGAGCGGGAGCGGCGCAGGGGAAAAAAGGTGAGGGAGAGGATAAAGGCCGCGGATCCCAGGACGAACAGCCAGGCAAACGTAGACGAGTGTACGCTGTTGACTTTTTCGATCTCTGGACCGGTGGGGACGGCAATGCTGTAGTCTTTTGGATCGCGGACGATTGGCTTCTGCGTTTTGAGGACAAAGGTCCGGGCGTTGGAGACGGCCGGCTCCGGTGCAACGGAGTCGCTGTGTGCGGTGACGGAGATCGCCGGCGCGTTTACTGGCTTTGGGTAGAGATGCATCAGGAGCATCCGGAAACCGATCGCAAAGAGCAGGAGGCCCATCAGCCAGGCATAGTACCCGCGCGAGGAAATGCGAAGAAAATGAGTGGCCGTCTTTTCGGTGATATAAGGATTGTTGACCGGGTCCTCGGGCGGCACGTGTTTGGCCGGCCCGGGTGTCGTGTATTTGTCGTACAGTTGGTAGAACCGCTGCTGGTCTCCGCTGTTGCGGCAGATCACCGGGGCGAGAAGGTATTTGAGTTCCTCCCGGGTGCCGTTGAATTGTCTGAAGATCGCCGCGAACTCGACATAGTCGTTCGGGGACAGCTGGAAGCCGGCCTTTCGGAGGATCCCGAGCAGCTCATCAAACGCGATATTCAGGGCGGCGTCATCCATGCTTCACGGGTTAAGCATCCGGGCGAGGTCATCCTTGCCCTTGATGAGGATCGGCAGATATTTGGTGAGCGCCGCGTCGAGGATGAGCTCGGAGCCAAAGAAGAATTGCCTGTCCAGCACCTGATCTTCTTTCAGGACGCGCATCCAGTCGATGCACTCCGAGGTGGAAGGGCGTTTGCTGATATTCGGGTATTGATGGAAGCGAAAGAAGTCGTCGACGCGACGGTCGATGTCGGCATATTCGTCCTCGCTGACGTCGAGGCGGCGGACGATGATCTCGAAGAGGCGCTGTTTGTCGGGGAAGTCGATATGGTAGTAGATGCAGCGGCGGAGAAAAGCGTCGGGGAGATTCTTTTCGAAGTTGCTGGTGAGTATGATGATGATGTTACGGCGTTGGGTGTCGGCTGTCAGGCGGACGCGCTCGTCGAGTTCGGCGATCTCGAACTCGTAGTATTCGACCTCGTTGAGGAGGTCGTTAGGGAAGTCCCGCGGCGCCTTGTCGATCTCGTCGATGAGGACGACGCTGCTCCGGGGCTCGTCCGATATCCCGCTTCTGTTCAGGATCGCCGGGCTCAGCGTGAGGTCCTTGCGCCCGACTGCACCTGCGATGGCCAGGCCCAGGGCCCGCAACTGGATGAAGTCCTCGGTCGACTTGTGGTGATCGGCGGCCGCGCGGCTCTCCCGGAAATGGGCGATCGCGTCGTAGTGGTAAAAAAGGTCCTTTGCCGTGCTGGACGTCTTGGTGTTGTAGACCAGCGGTTGCGGCAGGAAGCCATTCGATTTGGCGAGTTGATCGGCCGCCCAGAAGGCAAACTGGGTCTTGCCCGTGCCAGGCTCCCCGGTCAGCAACAGCGGGCGCTTCAGCATGAAGGCGACTTCGAGGGCGTTGAGCAGGCCCGGCGAGGGGAGGTAATTTTCCGCAGCATTATTGATGTCGAGGTTGCGCAGTTTGATCATGGGATCAGGAGGGTTTAGCCTATAATGGTGTTGATTTCCAACCAATATAAGGAAAAATAAGGGAATGTGCGGATGCTGTCGCAATGGTTTTGTGCTGCCGGCTTCGGCGGGCGGCCCGCGTTCGGTAAAGGTTCGGCGGGCGGCCCACCTTCGCTAAAGCTTCGGCGGGCGGCCCACCTTCGCTAAAGCTTCGGCGGGCGAAGGCAAAGGGGGTGGCATTTATTCCGATCTCAGACTATTCACCGGGTTGGCGCTGGCCGCCCGAACGGTTTGGAAACCGACCGTCAGCAACGCGATCACTATCGCGGCAAATCCGCCCATCACATAAATCCACCAGGGCATCGTCGTCCGATAGGCAAAGTCCTGCAGCCATTGGTGAATACCCCAACCGGCGAGCGGTGCGGCGATAAGCATCGCGACCAGGACCAGTACGATGAATTCCCGTGAAAGGAGAGATACGAGATCGGGGACGCTTGCACCAAGCACCTTCCGGATACCAATCTCGCGGATGCGTTGGTTGGATGTGAAAGCTGCGAGACCAAAGAGGCCCATACAGGAAATAAAAATAGCGATGCCCATGCCGATGTTCACCATCCACGCGGTCTGATGCTCCCGTTGGTATAGCCTTGCAATCGTTTCGTCGAAGAAGCGGGGATCGAATTGCTCCTTAGGATAGTTTCTTGCAAAGAGCGCTTCCATCCGGCCCAGTATCCTCTTGATCGAGCCGCCGGATAGATTGGCGCTGGCTAGTTTGACGCTAAGCAGTCCGCCGGCGTCGCGCTGATAAGTGAAGAAGAAGGGTCCGATCTTGTCACGCAAACTGGTCGAATTGAAATCCTTTACGACGCCGAGTACAGGGCCGATAACTCCGCCGAGCGCGCTGCTCACCCGATGCCCAACCGCGTCAGCCGGACGGCTAAAGCCGAGTGCCTTTGCGGCGGATTCATTGATGATGAATGCCCGGTACCCCGTAGCGGGTGTCCTGCCCATCCTGAGGGAATCGGACGGTAAGAAATTTCTGCCGGCGATCAGGGTCATTCCATATAGGGGGATAAAGCCGGTGTCGATGAAGTCATAACCAGCGTCGATCCGCACATAGGTGGCTCCCCTGTTCTCGAGTACGGTTCCGTTATGGCCGCGGGCTTCGGGGCTGTTGCTGCTGAAGCACACTTGCCTGACGCCGCTGATCCTGCTGATCTCCGCGGCAAGCGCGGTCCGTTGGTTCCATTCTCCCCCCGGCAGACCGATCGTGACAATGGCATCTTTTTTAAAACCCAGATCGGTGTTGATCATGTAGCGGATCTGTCGCCCCATCATGATCGTCCCCAAAATAAAGACCATGCTCACGGCAAACTGGAAAACGATGAGACCTTTACGCAGGTAACTACTGGCGTTTAAGTGCTGACTGCCCTGACCCCGCAGGGCGATCACCGGAAGGAAGGACGACAGGGCGCGGGCGGGATAGTATCCCGCCAGCAGGCAGGTGAGGGTGATCGTGAGGCCGATGAAGACCCAGGTGCTGGGATCGGCGATCCGGAACCTGACGCCTTCCGGGAGGCCCGACGGGCCGGACCGCAGCCCTCCCTGCAGGGCGGTGATGACGGGATTCGCCAACAAAAGCGCGAGTGCCGCGGCCACAACGACGATGATCCCGGTTTCGCTGAGGAATTGCCATACGAGGCCGGCACGGCTGCTGCCCAGCACTTTTCGGACGCCGACTTCCCTTGCCCGGAGAACGGCCTGCGCCGTGGAAAGATTGACAAAGTTGATGACCGCAATCAGGAGGATAAACAGGGCGATGCCGGCCAGGGCATAAAGCGTCGGTTTGTGCGCCCGGCGGCCATAGTCGTCCCCGAATGCGCTGTTGAAGTGAATATCCGCAAGGGGTTGGAGTTTGAGGCCGCCTTTGGAATCACCTATGAATGGTTCGTGCAGCTTAAAGAAAGCGGGAAATTGCTTTTCCACCTGCGCCACTGTTGTACCGGGGGACAGTTTCACGAAAGCGTTGGCGCTGCTTTCGAACGCATTCCATCCGCTGATGTCGTTTCGCACCCAGCTATGACCGATCGTGGAATACGAAATAAGGTCGGTGAAGGCGAAGTCGCTGTTCTGTTGCCACTCTTCGACAATACCGGATACGGAGACCGTCAGCGAATCGTAATAGACCACGGAACGGCCCATCCAATCGGCAGGGCTTCCATGGCCAAAATAGCGCGTTGCCTCTGACTTGGTGAGTACCACTGAAAACGGCGCCTTCAGGGCCGTTGCGGGATTGCCCGCCAGCCATTTATGATGGAAAATCTCGAGATACTCGGGGTCGGCAAAGGCGATGTGCTGTCGCTGACCTTCCTGGATGCCGGGAAAGACCCGGTCCGGTTTACCCGTTCCCGGTATCAACACTTTGCAGTCATCCGTGTAAATGCCGGCAACGGTACTGAAACCGGTGGCCTCCCGCCGCAAATCGGCAGCAAGCGGTGGCGGCAAGGAAGCCCCCTCATTAATTTTTCCGTCGGAACCGATCGTCCACACGCCAATACGGTAGATCCGGTCGCGATCGGCGTGGAAGGTGTCATAGCTGAATTCAAAGCTCACATACAGGTAGATCACGAGACAGGACAGAATCCCCAGGGTGAGGCCGAGGATGTTGATCATCGTGGTCAACTTGTGCCTGCCGAGCCGGCGCAAGGGGAAAGGCAGTAACTTTTCAAGCATGATGTAGTAGGATGTGCCATTTTACCCGCCAACTTGAAGCCAATTTAAAAATTGTTGACAACCAATGGTTTGTTGTTTGCGCAGGTTCGCGGCCCGTCCTATTTCGATACAGTCGGTGTCCGAACCGCTAAAGGTGCGGGTATGTTTTCCCCTACTGTATCGTCGGATTGGCCTCCAGCGTGTTCCTGATCCTCACCTGGATATCCTGCAAGTGGTACTTCGTCATCCGGTCCGTCACCTTTGGCAGGGCCGCGGCGACTTCGCGTTGGATTGCCAAAATATCGGCGCGCACCAATGAAAAGCCATCGGTCTCGGTCTGGTCCGCCTTCGTGGACAGCAGGATATTTTGCAGCGAGCCGATATAGGACTTCTGCAAATTGCGCCGGTAGGCGTCGATGACGCGGCCGGAGGCCAGATCCCCCCAGATCCCCCGGTGGATCACGGCGAGGTAGTCCTCGACAGGGTAAGCCCGGGCGCCGAACTGCCGCTGATTGGCCAGGAGCCGGTCGATGGTGGCGATATCGAGCAACTTATTCAGCACCGCACCTGCAGGTCTTCGACGGATCGTAATTGGAGGGTTGTGATTTGCTTTCAAATTAATGGGTACCTTCGGTCATAGACGCCAGTTGTTATTGGGTTTTTCGTAACCCTCCAGCGAACCCCTTAGAGGTCAGAAGGCGTGAGGAGTCTATCTTGCGCAGGTTTCCAACGATGAGGGAGAAGTTCTTTGACATCTTTCTGCTTTGAGGTAGGGAGGCGCTTCAGTACATC
>Ga0134125_10003223_pt1 | contig 18961 bp, 20 predicted proteins | sample KB31751_FD_96464 | JGI IMG/M metagenome (GOLD analysis project Ga0134125, IMG submission 96464) | Terrestrial soil microbial communities with excess Nitrogen fertilizer from Kellogg Biological Station, Michigan, USA - KB3-175-1 | ecosystem: Environmental > Terrestrial > Soil > Unclassified ... | reverse complement strand
GGCGGGCTCGCCCATTGGAAGATCACCAGCCCCGGGAATTTCCCCGCGCGCGCGGGTTTCGCGAGCTGGCCATGCACGTGTGTGCCGTTGATGTGATCCAGGGCGAGGGTCGCCCACTCGACACCCGGCTTGTCGCTCGGCCCCGGGTGCAACACCGGGTTCGCGGGAATCACCTCGAGCAGCTTGATCTTCGAGCGCCAGAAGGCGTCGAAGTCCGCCGGTCGAGGCACCGCCGGCTGCAACTTCTCCGGCGCGACCGCGGCGCCCACCACGATGGGTTTGGTTTTTGGCTCACTGTGCGCCGGGGAGACTTCCACATACACCATGGCGGGCTCGTTCAACGCCAGTTCGATGGAGGCGGTGCCGCTGGACAGGTCCAGGGCTCCCGTCCTGATGACCTCGAGATCGTTCTTCTTCGCGGTGAACGTGTAGTCGGTTGCTGGATGCGCGCCCGGGCGCGCCGACACTTTCCATCCGACGGTATCGCCCAGGGCATAGATGCCGCTCGGTTTGTAAGGCGTCAGGACCAATGGCGCTGTGTCCGGCTCAGGGCTCGTCTGCGCCACTGACACGGTCGCGATCACAGAGAGCAGCAGGGCCCACGGCACCAGGCCATACCGCGTGAGTCCCCGCGGCGCCAGTCCACTCCGCAGGTGTTTCCGGGACAGCAGGCCCCGAGGCGGCACCGCCCCCCCTTGCTGCACTCGTCTCATCATTCTGGCCACTCGCAGCCGCCGACCCTTTGTGGGCCGGCGGTGATGGTAGCGCTATCAGCATTAGGCGGGTAGCACGGCGCGTCGACGCGCCCGATGTCCTCGCGCGACGCTACTGAGGCTTGCGCAGCTGATGTCGATCCATCCAGCGCGCGATGGCAGCACCAATCGCCTCCGGTTGATCCCCCGGCACGATGTGTCGTGCCGGTCCGCAATTCTCGATCTCGAGACTGGCGATGTGCTGGTAGCACCACAGGCTCATCTGCGGCCCGATCATGAGCGTCCCGGGAGGCCCGTCGAAAGTCAGTAGCAAACTTTGGAATGTCAGAGCTCGTGGCGAGCCAACGGGTCCGGATAATGGTAAGGTGCCTGTCTAAGTTACGATATAGACAGGTACCTGTCAATATATGCCGCCGCCGACTCATCCTGCCTCCCTCGGCTTGCTGCTGCGCCTGCTTCACCAGCGCTGGACTCAGGCAGTCGAAGCGGCGCTGGAGCAGGCGGGTTTCGGCGACGTCCGTCCATCGCATGCCAACGTGTTCACGTTCATGCGCCCCGAGGGAGTCCAGGTCAGCGAGCTCACCAGGCTCGCGCACGTGCGCAAGCAGACCATGGCACAGGCCGTGGAAGAGCTGGAGCGGGGTGGCTACGTGGAGCGGCGGCCAGACCCCGCGGATCGGCGCGCGAGACTGGTGTTCCTGACCCGCAAGGGCCGGAGCGTGCAGCCCGTCGCCGTGGCCGCGGGCCAGAGGGTCGATGAGAGCTGGTCCGCCTTGACGAGCCCCGCGCAGATCGACGACCTGCGGCGCGCACTGCACAGGTTGTTGAGTCAGTTGGACGAGCGCAGCGCGGACGACGCTGCCGAGTGAGTCTCGGGTCGCGCCGACGCCGCCCTCGCGCTATATTCGTGTGGATAGGTCACGGAGAAGATCCATGAGCTCGCAACGTTCCCAGGGGCGCGTACGTCGTTTTGTGCCGGCGGCACTTGTTCTGTGTGCTGTGGCCGCTCTGCAGACAGCCTGCGCCGAGCCTGCGGTGTCCGTTCCCGCGCCCGCTCTGGACAATCCGAAGACGCAAGGGTCCCTCGAGACCGCGGTATTGGCGGGAGGCTGCTTCTGGGGAATGCAGGGCGTGTTCGAGCACGTGAAGGGCGTGCACCAGGTGATCTCCGGGTTCTCGGGGGGCAAGAGGGATACCGCTCACTACGAGACCGTCAGCACCGGCACGACCGGACACGCGGAGTCCGTGCAGATCACCTTCGATCCGAAGGAAGTCTCCTACGGGGAGCTGCTGCGGGTGTACTTCTCCGTCGCTCACGATCCGACCGAGCTCAACCGCCAGGGACCTGACGAGGGAACCCAGTACCGCTCGGATATCTTCTATGCCAACGAGACGCAGCGGAAAATCGCTGCTGCCTACATCGCACAGCTCGAGGCCGCACACGTGTACGGCCGCAAGATCGTGACGCGCCTCGATCCGCTCACCGGTTTCTATCCGGCCGAGCAGTACCATCAGGATTATCTGATTCACAATCCCGACAACCCCTACATCGTGATCAACGATCTGCCGAAGATTCAGCATCTGCGGCAGACGCTCCCGCAGATGTACGCGCCGCGCCCGGTGCTGGTGGCCGCCGCCGGCAGGTGATCGGGTCGGCCGACCCGGCCCGCGGATGATCGCGCTCCGCAAAGTCTCCAAGTCCTTCGATGGCGGGCGCAGTTTCGCGGTGCGCGAGCTCACCCTGGAGGTCGCCGAGCGGGTGTTCGTCGCCATCGTAGGGGACTCCGGCTCGGGCAAGACCACGCTGCTGAAGATGATCAACCGGCTCGTCGATGCCGACGGCGGCTCCGTCCTCGTCGCCGGCAAGCCGGTCGATGCGGACGCGCCTTACAGCCTGCGCCGGCGCATCGGCTACGTGTTCCAGGGCATCGGGCTGTTTCCGCATCTGAGTGTCGCGGAGAACATCGGGATCACCCCGCGACTGTTGGGATGGGCCGAAGCGGACATCCGCGCTCGCGTGGAAGAGCTGATCGATCTGGTCAGCCTGCCCAGGAGCTACCTGGGGCGCATGCCCGCGGAGTTGTCCGGTGGCCAGCAGCAGCGCGTCGGCGTTGCGCGCTCGCTGGCCGCGCGGCCGTCCATCATGCTGATGGACGAGCCATTCGGCGCTCTCGATCCGATCACGCGCGATACGCTGGGCGCTGAGTACCGCCATTTGCACGAGCAGATGGGACTGACCACCGTGATGGTCACGCACGACGTGATGGAGGCCGTACTGTTGTCGGACCGGATCATCGTCATGCGGCAGGGGACCGTCGTCGCCGACGGCCAGCCTCACGAGCTGCTGCTGGCGCATCCTGACCCCGGCGTGCATGCCTTGATGGACATGCCGCGCCGGCAAGCCGAGCGCGTGCGTGCCCTCATGCAGGATCGCGCTCACCGTGGATGAGCGCGTCAGCGCTGCGTTCCGCCTTCTACCAGACTATCTGACGCAGCACGTTCTGTTGAGCGCGGCTTCGCTCGCGCTCGGACTCATCATCAGCCTGCCGCTGGTGGTGATCGCCAGCCGCAGGGCGGCGGTGCGCTGGCCGGTGCTGGGTTTCGCCAGTGTGGTGCAGACGGTTCCGAGCCTCGCGCTGCTGGCGCTGTTCTATCCTTTGCTGCTGGCGCTTTCTTCAGCTTCAGCGTACCTGTTCGGCTATTCCTTCTCGGCGCTCGGCTTTCTGCCCTCGCTGCTGGCGCTGACTCTCTACTCGATGTTGCCGATTCTGCGCAACGGCGTGACCGGCCTGATGAACGTCGATCGCGCGATCATCGAAGCCGCCCGCGGTGTCGGCATGACCGAACGGCAGCGGCTGCTGCGTGTGGAGCTTCCGCTGGCCGCGCCGGTCCTGATGGCCGGCATCCGGACGGCCGCGGTGTGGGTGATCGGGGCCGCCACCCTGTCGACGCCGGTCGGACAGACCAGCCTGGGGAATTTCATTTTCTCGGGGCTGCAGGTGGAGAACTGGGTGGCGGTGCTGTTTGGATGCGGAGCCGCCGTCGCGTTGGCCATCGTGACGGATCAGTTGCTGGCGCTGGTCGAGTCCGGGGTCAGGAAGCGCGCACCGCTCAGAATCTGGACCGGAGTGGCGTTGTTGCTGCTGGGCGTGGCCGCGGCCGCAGCGGTGCAGCTTGGCGGTGGCCGCAAGGCGACCTACATCGTCGGCGCCAAGAACTTCTCCGAGCAATACATTCTCGCCGACCTGATCAGCGATGCCATCCACAAGGCCGGGCACGCGGCAAGCACACGCGTCGATCTCGGCTCGGTGATCGCCTTCCGCGCCCTGGCCAACAACGACATCGATGTCTACGTGGACTACTCCGGCACCGTGTGGGCGAACGTCATGGGCCGCAAGGATTGGCCGCCCCGCGAGCAGATGGTTCAGGAGATGCGCGCTGCGTTGAAGCAAGAGTACGGCGTCGTTCTCCTCGGCACGCTCGGATTCGAAAATGCGTACGCGCTTGCCATGCGCCGCGACCGCGCCGAGTCTCTGGGCATTGCTGCGATCGGCGACCTGGCGCAGCACGCGCCTGAGCTGGCGCTCGGCGGGGACTTCGAGTTCTTTTCGCGCCCGGAATGGCGCGCGTTGCGGGAGCGCTACGGGCTTGCTTTCCGCGAGATGCGCCAGTACCAGCCCACCTTCATGTATCGCGCGCTGGCTTCACGGCAGGTCGATGTGATCTCCGCGTTCTCCAGTGACGGACGGATCGCGGCGGACAACCTGCTCGTGCTGCAGGATCCCTTGCACGTGATTCCACCCTATGACGCGATCGTCCTGATCGCTCCTGCCCGGGCCAACGATCCGGTGCTGCGCAAGGCGCTCGAACCGCTGCTCGGCGCCATCCCCATCGAGCTCATGCGCCAGGCGAATTATTCCGTGGATCGCGACACCGACAAGAAGTCGCCGGTGCAAGCCGCGCAATGGCTGTCCAGCGCCGCGCATATCCGCTAGTCTTTTACGGCAAAGAATTCCAAGGGCCGCAGCCGCGCCCCTTCCATGCCCCCATTGGCGACATCAAGAGGTTTGAGCCATGGCCAAGAGCGCAAGAAAGCGAGAGGACCTGCAGAGCAGGCGCGCGCAACCCCTGACCACGCCAACCGATCTCGGGGCCGAGGCGTCCAGGGACATCAGTGGCGGCATGAACGCCATTCTTGCCGATGTGTTCGCTCTCTACCTGAAGACCAAGAATTTCCACTGGCACATGAGCGGGCCGCATTTCCGCGACTACCACCTGCTGCTCGATGAGCAGTCCGACCAGATCTATGCCATGACCGATCCGATTGCCGAGCGCATTCGCAAGGTCGGCGGCAAGACGCTGCGCTCAATCGGCCACATCGCGCGCCTGCAGCGGATCAAGGACAACGACGCTGACTACGTCGAGCCGCTCGACATGCTGGCGGAGCTGCGCGAGGACAACATGTCGCTCGCGGCGCGGCTGCGCGAAGTGCACGGAGTCTGCGACGAGCACGGCGATATTGCCACGGCGAGCCTGATCGAAGTGTGGATCGATGAGACCGAGCGGCGCACCTGGTTTCTGTACGAAGCCAGCCGCAAGGGCGACTCTTCCGGACACTGAGCGCCTGGGCGGGCGGCCAGGCCGACGCGGTCGGCGCCGCCTTCGCCGGGCACGGCTCAGTGCACCGAAAGGTGCGGCCTGCTCGTCCGGCGCAGCAGCTCCAGAACCGTGCGGATGACGAGGTATGGCTCGTCCAGTTGCAGGTGATGACCCGCATGTGTGGCCACGACCTGTGTGCTGCGTGTCGACAGATTCAGCAAGTCGCGCTGCAGGCCGGACCATACCTCCTCGATTCCCGCGGCGAGATCGGCGGGCAGTCCCGATGGGCGCAGCGCGTTGGGACTGCGGCTGAGAACGACCAGAGGGATGTCCCCGAGGGTACCGGCGGTGCGTACCTCATCGGCACTGGCGGCGTAGTCGATGAGCTCGGGAGTCAGCGAGGGATCGGGTTTCTGCCGCAGCTTCTGCAGGCCCGCGGGCTCTCCGGGGGTCGGCCGGGGAACCAGCCGTCGGAAGCGGGTCCACTGATCCGGATGAGTCGAGTCCACCAGCACGACGCCTGCGACCTCCTGCGGATACTGGGTGGCAAACAGACGAACGTTGAACCCACCGATCGAGTGCCCGACCAACACATACGGCGGCCCGACTTGCGCGTAACGCAGCAGCGCGCGCAGATCCTTGACGAGCTGGCCGCAGCTGCGCGGCTTGCGGGGCTCGTAGCTCCAGCCCAGCCCCGCGCGGTCGTGCATGAAAGTGCGCTGTCTGCGAGCGAGGCTGGCGAACACTTTCGGCCAGCCGAGCGCCTGCGGCCGCTCGAAGCCCGCTTCGATCGAGAGGCCACCGCCCTGCTCGACGATGATCGTCGGCGAGCCCTCGCCGCGACAGACATACCGCAGCCGCCGGCCGCGCATGTCGAAACTCTGGAACTCAGGGTGCATCCGGCGACTTGGGCGTTGCGTCGCGCTAGCGCTCCAGAGGCCAGAAGATGTCGGTGCGCCAGTTCGCCGGATCCGGAACGTCCGCCGGGTCGCTGACGTAGACCTCCCACGGGGCTCCCGCAGCGCGCAGGTTGTTCTCCTCCATCCAGACCTGCACTGCGGCGTGCGCGTCGTTGAGCTTCTCGTAAGCTCCCATGTGGGTGGTCGCGGCGACCGGACCTCCCGGCAGAGTATCGGCGCGGATGTCTCCCGTCTGCGCGGAGCCCTCCTTCAACGGGTGCGCGACCGGCAAACCGATCTCCAGTGTCAGTACGCCCGGACCCCATTCCAGGTAGCGCGTGAACGGCTGCCCGGCAATGACGGCGCCGCTGCTGTGCAGGTACTGGAAGATGCGGCCGAGTTGCCCGGCAAGGGTTCTGGCGATGTCGGTGCGACGGACGCGTCTGCGTACGATCAGGACCGGTTGTGGGGCGAGCTCTTTTCGTGTGACGGAGTAGGGCATGGATCGCTCCCCGTGTTGAGCCGTGTGAAAGAGACCTATGCAGGGAGCGACTCGTGCAATCAAGGCCGCATGCCGTGTCAGGTCGGCCTCGCTCGCGAGGGTGCGCGAGCCGCGCCGGCGGTACGCGGTCGGTGTCATGCCGAAGCGCCGCTGAAAAGCCCTGCAGAAGGTTTCGTGACTGCTGAAGCCGCTGTCCAGGGCGATGCTCAGCACCGAGTCGCTGCGCTCGAGCAGACAGGCCGCTGCGCGATCGAGCCGCAGACGCGCCGTGTATTGCTTGAGAGTCTCGTGGGCGGCGGCGGAAAACAGGCGCTGCAGATGAAATCGGGACAGCCGGGCACGCCGTGCCAGCGCCCTCAATGACAGGTCATCGTCCAGGTGGCGCGCGACGAAGGCCATGATCGGCTGGAGGCGCCGCCAGCGCCCCCTCAGGTCTGTCGGTCTCATTCGAAGTAGGCGATGCTGCGCACCTCGATGCTCTCGCGAGGCCGCGCATCTGCAAAGCTGGGGTCCTGGAAGGCGGTATGGGGCGTGCGCAGCGCCTTGCTCCGGTCGCTGTCGTGGAACTTGAACATGAGGACCTCGTCACGCGTCATGTTCGAGAAGTACCACCAGCGGTGCGCGGGGTTGTAGTGGAAGATGGCCGCTGCCGGGGCGGTCGCCTCGTTCGGCATCTCCCCCAGCATCGCCTGCTCATCCGGCAGTCGATCGACCACGAACATCGTATTGGGAATCCCCTCTTCGGGGCGCACGCTGCGCGCATCGCACAGGGCGAGCGGACAGTCCTGCGGCGGTGGGCTGAAAGCACGCCACACGCTGGAGGCGATGAAACGGCTGAAGCCCTTGCCGTCGGGGAAGTTTTTCTCATAGACGGCCCGGGCGAGGGACTCGGCGCGCGTGGGCATGAAGTCCACGTGGGCCTCCCCCGCCGGAGGCTGCACACCGCCGCGATGCGTGTAACCGCCGGTCGACCGGCGCTGATGCCGGGCCACATCCCCTGAGGTGCGGACCATCCATCCAAGGGCCGCCACCCGCGTTGCCCCGGTGAGCGAGCGGACGATGTCGACGACCTCGTTGGGATAGAGCCGCTCGACCTCATCGCGGTCGAAGAAATCGCTGACCGCGGAACGATGCTCGGCCAGCACGAAGCCCTGGACGTCGAGAGTGAACAGGGATTGAAAGGGACGCGCGTCACGCAGGGCCACCCGGTGGGGCTCATAGCGGCCGGTGTTGTGCTCCACCCCAGGGGCGACGAATCGCCGGTTGATGAAAGAGCCCTGCGCAACGTAGTTGATCGTGGCCTGGACGGTTCGGGCTTGGGGTTCGCTCGCGGTCATATGCCCTCCGTGGGCTATATTAAGGCCATGGACGACCTCGCACTCATCAAGATTCGCCTGGCGCTCGAGGAGCTGAACACGGCGTTCACGCACAACCTGGATCACGGCAAGCTCGATGAGCTGGTGGATTTGTTCACGGAAGACGCGCTGTACACCCACGCCAGGCGCCGTTCCGAGGGCAGGGAGGAGATTCGCAAGCTCTTCTTTGCACGCGCCTCGGAGGGGGTGCGCGTGGTCCGCCACTTCGCTTCAGGCCTGAGACTGGTGATAGACAGTCCGACGGCGGCCCGCGGCACCAGCGTGTGCCTGACGTTTGCGCACGAGGGCGAGGCACCCGCATCGCACGCAACTCCTCATCTGGTTGCGGACTTCGAGGATGTGTACCGGCTGTGCGAGGATGGCAAGTGGAGGTTCGCCGTCAGACACATTCACCGCATTTTCGCTGCCGCGGACCAGACTGGACCGGCCGGCGGCTTCATGGGAAGCCTGTTCGGCCGCCGCAGGTGACACACGGGGGGACCGATGGCCATTGATGTTTTTGCTGCGATCCGGGAGCTCGGCACGGAGATCGCGCCGCCGATGCTCGGAGGCAGTCAGGCGCTGTTTGCGCCGTTTGCTCCGCGCGCGACCCCCGATGCCTGTGCGGTCGAGCGCGACATTCCGTATGGCCCCGATGCGCGCCATCGGTTGGACATCTTCCATCCTCCGCGCAATACCGCGCGACCCAGTGAGGGCGCCCGCCCGGTGCTCGCCTTCGTGCACGGCGGTGGTTTCGTCGGCGGCGACAAGGGAGCGCCGGATGCCCCGTTCTACAGCAACGTGGGGGCATGGGCGGTCAAAAACGGTCTGGTGGGCGTGACGCTCACCTACCGCCTGGCTCCGGGAGCGGGCTGGCCGGCGGGACCGGAAGACCTCGCTCTGGCGCTGGAATGGCTCGCTGCCAACGTCAGCCGCTTCGGCGGGGATCCCGGGAGGCTCGTGTTGATAGGGCAGTCCGCAGGGGCAGTGCACGTCGCCGGGTGCGTGGCCGGACAGCATCGTCGCGGCACAGCGCCGCCTCTGGCGGGGGCGATCATGCTATCCGGCGTGTACGACCTGCTGGTCCTGCGGCACAGTCCGTTCGAGGCGGCGTACTTCGGAAGCGATCGCGGGCGCTTCGCCGAGGCCTCCACACTGGAGCCGCTGACGCGAACGGACGTTCCCTGTCTGTTCACGGTCTCCGAGCTGGATCCCCCGAGCTTTCAGCAGCAGGCGGCACGGTTGGTCGAGGCGTGGTGGGCCGCGCGAGGAGCGTGGCCACGGATGCTTTACCAGCAAGGACACAACCACATCTCTCCCATCCTGCAGCTCGGCACCACCTGGGATACCCTGGGCGGAGATCTGATGGCCTTCATAAGGAGAGTGACATGAGAGCACTGACACGCGCCGCGTTACTGTGCGCCTGGGCGGCAATCGGAACTCTGAGCGTGCGCGGCTCGTACGCGGCCGATACCTATGATGCGGCCGTCGCGCATGCAGGGCGCAGCGCGGAGGACGTGAAACGGGACGCTCTGGACCATCCGGCGGACGTGTTGCGCCTCGCCGGGATCCAACCCGGAATGCACGTGGTCGATTTCCTCTCCGGCGATGGCTATTACAGCGAGCTGTTGAGCTATGTCGTAGGCCCCGGCGGACACGTGCTGATGTACAACGATCCGTCCTTTGAAAAATGGAGTGAGGGTGCCGCGGTCAAGCGCGTCGCCGGCGATCGGCTGCCGAACGTCGAGCATCGCGTCGCGACACTCAACACACTGCAGTTCCCGCCCGCGTCCGTGGATGCCGTGTTTCTCGTCAAGGTCTATCACGATCTCTATTGGGTGGATACGACCGGGGCGTGGCCCAAGGTCGAGACGAGCGCCGTGCTCGACAACATTGCGCGCGCGGTGAAGCCCGGCGGCGTGGTCGTGATCGTCGATCACTCGGCCAAACCCGGTACGGGGACCGCGGACGCCTCCACTCTGCATCGCATTGACGAGGCTTACGCACGCAAGGACTGGGAGTCCCGCGGCCTGAAGCTGGTCGCCCACAGCGATGTCCTGCGCAAGCCCCAGGATGCTCGCGACAAGCTCTCGTACAAGCCGCCCGCGCTGGGTCACACGGATCGATTTTTGCTCGTGTTCCGCAAATCCTAGCTTTCGGGAGGGGCCTCCCATGCAGAGGCTCAGGACGACATGCTGCATCGCCGGCGGCGGGCCCGCGGGGGTGATGGCCGGCTATCTGCTCGCGCGCGCCGGTGTCGAGACTCTGGTACTGGAGAAACACGCGGATTTCCTGCGCGATTTCCGTGGCGACACCGTGCACCCCTCGACCCTCGAGGTCATTGCCGAGCTCGGCCTGCTGGAGGAATTTCTGCGTCTACCGCATCAGGAGGTGCGACTCCTGCGCGGGCAGATCGGTAACAGGCTGCTCACGATAGGGGACTTCACGCACCTCGGTACGCGCTGCAAGTTCGTGGCGCTCATGCCGCAGTGGCACTTCCTGAGTTTCCTGGCGGAGCAGGGCGCGGGATTGCCGGCATTCAAGCTGCGGATGCGCACCCAGGTGACCGACGTGATCGAGACGGAAGGGCGCGCGAGCGGAGTGCGAGCGGAGGGGCCCGACGGCCCGCTGGAGGTCGAAGCCGATCTGGTGATCGCGGCGGATGGGCGCCACTCCACCGTGCGTGCGCGCGCTCACCTGGAAGTCCAGGACATGGGCTCGCCGATCGACGTATTGTGGCTGCGACTCTCGCGCAAGCCCGACGATTCCCTGCAGACGCTCGGTTATTTCAACCACGGCAGGGTGATCGTCACGCTCGACCGCGGCGACTACTGGCAGTGCGCGTTCGTCATTCGCAAGGGCGAGCTGCAGGACCTGCAGCTGCGAGGGATCGAGTCACTGCGGGCGCAGATCGCACGCATCGTTCCGAAATTCCAGGATCGCGTGGCCGAGCTGCGCAGCTGGGAGGACGTCAAGCTGCTCACGGTACGCGTCGATCGCCTGCGCCAGTGGTGGAAGCCGGGACTGCTTTGTATCGGGGACGCCGCGCACGCGATGTCACCCATCGGCGGAGTTGGGATCAACCTGGCGATTCAGGACGCGGTTGCGGCTGCCAACCTGCTCGCGGTGCCGCTGCACGAGAAAAGGGTGACGCCGGAGCACCTGGCCGCGGTACAGCGCAGGCGCACGTTCCCGACCCACTTCACGCAGAGCCTGCAGATTCTCATCCATGAGCGTGTCATCAATCGCGTGCTGGCGAGTGACGAGAGCGTCGATCCGCCCTGGCAGGTCAGATTGTTCGATCGCGTTCCGGCGTTGCGTCGCATTCCGGCACGAGTGGTGGGGGTGGGCGTGCGTCCCGAGCACGTGCGGGCCGGACCGGGAGCCTCCTAACGCTTAGGCGGCGGCGCCGAGGTAGCGCGGATGATGAGCCTGGTGGGTAGCACGGTGGATCTCACGGAGCGCTGCGGGGTCACGATGTCCCGCAGCAGCATCATGGACTGATAGCCGATGTCGAATCGGGGAATGTGCACCGTCGACAACGGCGGGTCATACAGCTCGGCGAACTCCTGATCGTCGAAGCCGACCACCGAGACGTCCTGCGGTACCGAGAAGCCCAGGGATTTGAGCGCCCGGATCGCTCCGAGCGCCATCTCATCATTGGCACAGAATACCGCCGTGGGTGTCGGTTTCTGCTGCATCAGCACACGCAACATCTTCTCGCCCGACTCGACGGTGAAATCGCCGCGCTGCACGAGTGACTCATCGAAGGCCAGGCGTGCTGCCCGCAGCGCTTTCCGATAGCCGTTGGCGCGTGCCCGCGAGGACAACACATGATCGGGACCTGCGATGTGAGCGATCCGCCGGTGGCCCAGACCGATGAGGTGGCGCACCGCTTCCTCCGCACCGCCGGCATGGTCGATGGCCACCGCCGGGAGGTTGGACTCCTTGAGAGACTCGGCGGCCAGCACCAGGGGCGGCAGATTCGCCGCTGCTGTCTCCGCACCGGGCGGCAGAACGCCCGTCAGCAGGATAATGCCGTCGGCGCGGCGGCTCGCGACCTGATCGAAGTAGGTGATGGTGCGCCGGATGTCGCCCTTCGTGTTACCCATCAGGACCGCGAAACCCAGCTCCTCGGCGGCTTGCTCGGTGCCGCGCAGAATTTCCAGAAAGAACGCGCTCAACTTCGGAACGACCACGAGCACCGTGCGCGTCTGTCCGCGCCGCAGGTCGCGCGCGATGAGGTTGGGCCGATAGCCCAGCCGCTCGATGCCCTGCAGCACGCGGTCGCGGGTCTCGCGGTTGACGAGATCGGGACGTGTGAGCACGCGCGAGATGGTGGCGACGGAGACCCCGAGCTCGGCGGCGACGGACTTGCTCGACGGGGAGGGGGCCTTTTTCACATCAGGCGTTGAACGGCAACCGCAATCCCGGTCGCGGCCATCTCGTCTTCAACAGCTTGCCCGTGCTGGAGCAGGTGATCCAGGCGTCGCGCATGTCCGGGCCGCCGAAGCAGAGGTTGGTAGTGACCGGGTCCGAGGTTGGAATGTGCTCGTAGGCGCCACCGGGCTCGAATACGGTGACTCCGCCGTTCCACAGCGTCCCCACGCAGATGCGGCCGCCGGCCTCGACGGCCAGGCTGTCGAGCCATTGGAACCCCGGCAGCGTACACACCACTCTGCCGGGCGCGAGCGATGTCTGCGGAGCCATTTTTCCCGGAGAGGGCAACTCGAACTCATACAGGCGCCCGACCATGCAGTCGGCCATGTACAGCTTGCGCTCGTCGGGAGACAGGCCGATGCCGTTGGGCGAGATCAGCTCGCTGCGCCAGCGAACGATTTTCGAGCCATCGGGCCGCGCATAGTAGACCGCGCCCAGACGGCGGTTCTCGCCGTCAGAGTAGCCCAACGTCGTAAACCAGAAGCCGCCGGTGCTGTCGAACACGAGGTCGTTCGGGCTATTGAGCGGCTTGCCCTCGCATTGGTCGTAGAGGGTGGAGAACTTGCCGGTGCGCAGATCGACACGCTGGATGGAGCCGCCGCGGTAGGGTTGCGCGGGCGGACCATCCGGCAGATGCACTTCGCCCTCCTGCCAGTCCCACGCTCCGCCGTTGTTGCATACATACACCGCACCGTCCGGACCGATGGCGGCGCCGTTGGGACCGCCGCCGAGCTCGGCGATCGTCTCGCGGCGGCCGTCCGGAGTCACGCGCGTGAGCGTGCCACGGCGGATCTCCACCAACACGACGGAGCCGTCGGCCATCGCCACCGGGCCTTCGGGAAAGTGCAGGCCGTGTGCCACTTCTTGCATGCCCGGTGCTCCTGGAAGAGCTCAGCGGATGATCGAGCTCAATGGCCGGACGCCGCGTGCGGCGCTGTCGAGCCCGGGTAGATTCAGGCTCTCCTTCGCCGGGTTGGCATGCTCGCGCATCAACGACTCGGCACGCGCGGCTTCGCCTCGTTCCAGCGCCTCGACGATGATGTGGTGCTGCCGATGGGCGTAGTAGAAAGTTCCATAGACGCGCTCCATGCTTGCATCGTCGAACGCGAGCGCCTGCGGGCCCGCGAACGGAATGCGGCCGTTGCGCTCGAGCGCCTGCGCGATCATGGGACTCTGGGCTTCGCGGACGATCAGCTGATGAAAGCTGGCGTTCATCTCCGCGTAGGCGGCCTCATCCGCCTGCTCGACGAAACCCTTGTGCAGGATCCGGTCGCCTTCGTGCAGGCAGGCACGCAGCTCTTCGATCAGCACCAGCGAAGCCCCGCGCTCGGCGACGCGCCTCACGGCCATCCCCTCGATGAGTCCGCGAAGATCGATCGCGTCAATGATGTCTGCGGCGCTGAATCCGCGGACGACATAGCCGCGGACCTCGTGCTCCGCGAGCAAACCCTCCTGCGCCAGTACCGGCAGGGCCTGACGAATGGGAGTGCGCGACATCCCAAGGAGCTCGGCGAGCGGAGCCTCGGCTACGCGCTGGCCAGGGCCAAGCTCCCCTCGCAGGATCATTTCGCGAATGCGCACGAGCGCATGCGTCTGCTGGCTGTTCATAAGGCGTGGAAAGTCGCTCATGAGTGAGTTTCCGGTCCCGGGACGTGCGATTTTTCCGCTTGGGATCCGTTTGTCAACGGGCTCGGGATCCCATCTCGGTGGTTTGCCCGCGGCGACCGGCGGGCGGACGCGGTGGGGTCCGGACGGGGAGGCGCCGTGTAGCCGCGCGGCTTCCAGCGCCTGGATGCGGCAGTCGGGCGGTTCCGCGCCTGGGCCTCCCGCCACCGCGGCTCAGGCGGCGAGCAGCGTCTCGCTCACCACTCTGCCGTCGAGGAGCTTGATGGTCCGCTTGGCATGCCCCGCGTGAACGAGCGAGTGAGTCACCATGACGATGGTCGTCCCGGAGCGGTTGAGGTCGTCCAGCAGGGCCATGACGACGGCGCCATTCTCCGTATCGAGATTCCCGGTCGGCTCGTCGGCGAGAATCAGCTTCGGCTCCGCCACCAGGGCGCGGGCTACAGCGACGCGCTGTTGCTGTCCGCCGGAGAGTTGCTGGGGGAGGTGGCGGGCGCGGTGCGCGATGCCGACACGCTCGAGGGCTGCGCCCACCCGCTTGCGGCGCTCGGAAGCGGGAATGCGGCGATACAGCAGCGACACTTCGACGTTCTCCGCGACATTCAGATCGTCGATGAGATTGAAGCTCTGAAAGATGAAGCCGACTCCCGTGCGCCGCAGCGCCGTCAGCTGCTGCTCGGAGTATTGGGCGACTTGTTCACCGAAGAACCAGTACTGGCCGCTGTCGGGACTGTCCAGCAGGCCCAGGACGTTCAGCAGCGTCGATTTGCCGCATCCGGAAGGGCCCATGATGGCGACGAACTCGCCGTCGGCCACTTGCAGGGAAACGTCGTCCAGGGCGCGCGTCTGCACCTCTGTCGTGCGATAGGTCTTGCCGATGCTCTCCAGCCTCAACATGCGATGCTCCTCGCCGGGCCGTCACGGGCCAGCGCTTTCTGCTAGGGCTCCAGGTCGATGCGATCGATGCGTTCCAGTCCAGTGTAGTCCGAGACGATCACCCGCTCGCCCACGCCGAGATGGGCTGCGATCTCCACCTGCTCGGCGTTGCGGCGCCCCACCTTGATGCTGCGCCGCCGTGCGGTGTGGCCGTCCGGGTCGAGGACAAAGACCCAATCGCCGCCGGTGCGCTCCAGGAAGGCGCCCGCGGCGAGAATCGTCGTCATCCGGTCGGCGCCGAGCTGCAGGCGCCCTTGCACGGCTTGTCCGGGAATCAGCCCGGGAGGCCGCGCGGCCTGAAAGGCCAGGTCCACCTTGAAAGTGCCGTCCTTCACTTCCGGGTACACCCGGATGACGCGCAGCTCGTACGATTCGCCGCCGATGTCCACTTGGGCCACCTGGCCATCGCGCACCCGTTGCAGATAGAACTCGTCGACCTCGGCTGCCAGCTTGAATCCGGTGTCAGGCGTGATCTGCGCGAAGCGCTCGCCGCGGTTGCGGTTCTCGCCGACTTTCAGGTCCATTTCCGTGAGGCGGCCGGTCACGGGTGCGCGCACCGTGAGGTTGTCCAGCTTGCTGTGAGTGATCTGCAGGTCCTGCTGGAGCTTTTCCAACTGACTGTGGATCTGCGGCAGCTGGCGAACGCGCAGCGCCTCCTGCGTCTGATTGCTCTGTGCCTGGAGCGGCTGGATCTGCAGGTCGTGGTTGAGCTCGTCTTTCACGGTGTCGCGCGTCTCGGCGGGTTCGAGAGCGCGTGCGACGAGCTGATTGCGCCGCGCGAGGGAGCGCTGCAGTCGGACGATGTCGTAATCGATCTGCGCGAGTGACTTCTGGTTGGCGATGCGATTCTGCTCGAGCTGCGTCTCGTAGGCCTGCAGCTGCGTGATCGACTCGATGAGCCGCCCTTCCCGGTCGAGTACGTCGAGCTCCAGCTCCGCGTTGCTCAGCTCCACCAGTGGCTGGCCCTTCGTTACGGTGTCGCCGGCTTGCGCAAGTATCCGTTCCACGCGGCCGCCTTCGAGGGCATCCAGATACACAGTGTCGAGCGGCACGACAGTGGCGCGCAGCGGCACGAAGTCATGGAACGCTCCGCGCTCGACGGTGGCGATGGTCACGTTGGCCAAGGGCATCCGAACACTGCGCTCGGCCGTACCAAAGAGCGTGACGACTGTCGTGACCCCAGCAATGAGGACCGCCGCCACCACGGCCAGCTGCACCCACTGCTTTCTGCGCCACCAGGGTACGCGGATGGGGCTGTCCATCGCATGTTGTAGAACCGCCTGGTCCATGCGGAACAGTCTATAGCCGCCGCGGAGCAGCTAAAAGGCTATGAAAATCATGAGTCTATGCTCGATCGGCGGCCCCGCGGCGCAAGCCGCTGTCCACTTCCGGACACTCGCGCGGGCGAGTGGTTGGGCGCGCGCACGGCGGGCGCGGCATTCGGTCCGAGCACGTTGGCAGGTGCGCGCTGCTCGCCGTACTCTTCGCTCATGCCTGAGACATCTGACTCCGTGCTGGTCGTCGAGGACGATCCCGACGTTCGCCGCACCGCGCAGGTGGCTCTGGGCTATCACGTTGCGAAGGTGGAGGCCATCGCCTCGCTGGACCTGCTGGAAGGTGCACTGGCGGCAACGCTGTTCGATGCGGTGCTCCTGGACATGAACTTCGTGATCGGCGAGCGCAGCGGAGCGGCGGGGCTCGACGGTCTCGCGCGCGTGCACGCCTTCGACCCGACGCTGGCTGTCGTGTTGATGACCGCCTACGGCGGCGTGACGCTCGCCGTGGACGCTTTGAAACGAGGCGCGGCGGACTTCGTGCTCAAGCCGTGGCGCAATGAAAAACTGGTGGCCGCCGTCACGGCCGCGGCACAGCTCACCCGGACGCGGCGCAAGGAGGAGACTCTGCAACTCGATGCGCTCGAGCGCAGCGCGATCGAACGCGCGCTGGCCCGGCATCACGGCAACATCTCCTCAGCGGCCGCCGCCCTTGGCATCAGCCGTGCAGCGTTGTATCGCCGCATGTCCAAGTATGGACTCTAGCCTCGTTGACAGCGGTCGATTCACGCGCGCCGTGGCAGTGCGGGCCGTCATCGTGGCTGGACTCACCTGGCTGGCGATCCAGCTGTTCGTCACGACCCATCTCTACGCCACCGCGGTGTTTGTCGTCGGCGTCGCGGCCCTCGTCGCGGTCGACATGGGAAGCGTCATCTCCCGGGCGGCCCGGGCAGCGGAGCGGGATCTGGAGCGGCTCGCGACTGAAGGAAGCGATGTGCCGCTGGCGCCGGGGATGCGCGCGCGCGACGGGTTCAGCGCGGACCACGCGGCAGCGGTTCTCAAAGCAGCACGCACCGAGCGCTTGCGTCAGATCGACTTCCTCCTCGGCCTGCTGGATACCGTGACTGCCGCACTCTTTGTCGTGGCTCCCGATGGGAAGGTAACCCTGGTGAACCGTGCGGCGCGCGCTCTTGCGACGGCCGCAGTGGCCGATTTCCAGACCATCCCTTGCTTCGGTCCTGCCGTGGCTCGCAGCCTGCTGGCACTCGGCCCCGGAGCCAGGGAGGTGATCACACTCGCGGACGGTCAGCGCATGCTCGCATCGGCCGCGCGCTTTGCCGCGCCCGGGCACGATCTGCATCGGCTCATCTCGCTGCAACGGATTGCCGGCGAGCTGGATGCGGTCGAGCTCAGAGCCTGGCAGGACATGGCCAATGTGCTGGCGCACGAGATGATGAACTCGCTGACGCCGATCGCCTCACTGTCGGAGAGCCTCGAGGGGCTGCTGCGGTCCAATCAGGAAGCCTCCGGCGCGGTCGAGGTCATCAAGCGCCGGAGCCGCGGCCTGATGGATTTCGTCGAGCGTTACCGGGCCATCGCTGATCTGCCAGCGCCGCGTCCTCAGACGGTGCCGATGGCGGCGCTGCTGTCGGACATCGACAGACTCCTGGCCCCGACGTTCCTGGAGAAACACATCGAGTGCCGCGCCGATGTTGACCCGCCGGACACCTCAGTAAGCGCTGATCCACAACTCCTCGAACAAGCCGTGATCAATCTGCTGCGCAATGCCGCGGATGCCGTGCGTGATTCACGGCCCGCGCGCATCAACATCTCCTGCCGAGCGGAGGCGGGTTTCGTGTCCATCGAGATTGCGGACAACGGCTGTGGCGTCCCGCAAGTCCACCGCGACCAGGTGTTCGTTCCCTTCTTTACGACAAAGGCCGGCGGCTCGGGCATCGGGCTGAACCTGGCGCGGCAGGTTGCCCTCGCCCACGGTGGTCAACTGGTCTTCCGCGCCAACGAGCCCCGCGGATCCGTATTCACCCTGACCTTGCCCGCTGCAAGCTCGGTGGGCGCGGCTCGCGATCAACGCGCGTCGTCACCCGAGCCGGTATCTGCCGAACCGGCCGCCGCGCCGAGGGAGTAACGCACGCCGATCCATGCGCCCAACGGTGCGCCAGGGCCGCGAAATTGCTCGGAGACGGGACCGACGCCGGCGGCCGGGCCGAAGGTGCGATTCGGTCCGGTGAAGAAGTTCTGTCCGAGGATCCCGAAGTCATAGTAGCGCCGGTCGAACAGGTTGTTGACGCGGGCAAAGATCTCGAGGTTGGGACGCGGCCTGTAGTGCGCGTCGAGATTCACCAGGGTGTAGCTGGGCAGCTTGCCGTTGACGTCCTGGTTGTTCTCATCGCCGCGCGCGTAGACTCCGTCGCTCACCAGAACGTTCACGCCTATGTTGAGTTGTCTCGTGAGCTCGTAGCCGAGACGCACCTTGAGGACCTGGCGAGGCAGGCTGGGGATGCGGTCGCCCGGCTCGACCTGGATGGCCCCGTTCGCGTCTGCACTGGAGTTGTCCGGGCTTCTCTGCAGGAACGCCGACTGGAAGGTCGCATCCGTGAAG